>Ga0192264_1039_pt1 | contig 36824 bp, 32 predicted proteins | sample Koala_Koa23_J3_FD_131267 | JGI IMG/M metagenome (GOLD analysis project Ga0192264, IMG submission 131267) | Enriched cells from koala feces incubated with labeled cellulose particles, San Francisco Zoo, California, United States - Koala_Koa2-3_J3 ... | reverse complement strand
GAAGTGGCTTTAGTATGGATCAAGGGTCAGTGAGGCTAAAGCCATACGACTTTGAGTCCGGAGGTCTTACCGGACTCAAAACCCTGTAGATCCTGGTCCGGCAAAATTTCCCGGTAAGCTGAGAAGGCTCCGATATTTTTAGCCTGGGATAAACGGAGTCACTCCACACCTATCAGCGTTTTTTAGTTTAACCGATGCAAACAATAACGTTTCCGGTCGTCCTTTCAGAACGCTCTCCATGTGGTTTTCTTACTTTCCTAAGGTAGCGTGGTGCCCCTTCGCTACCGCTACGACTTTGCCGCACTTGCCCTGAGGTAGCATCGACAGGGCTTTCAGCCCATCCATGGTACTACCCCCTGGCAAACCATGCAGCGACTCAGAGATCTATTGGTCCAGTCCATCCATTGCGACAGACAAGTTAGAACCAACCAGGATTTAGCTGGGTTGGCCCTGGGTCAGGCTCATCCGGACAAACGCCTTTCCGCTACATAAAAACAGCATCAGTAGGCGTGTCCTTTCCCTTTCATCTCTTCGGCAGTGATCTTTTTCTTATCCATGATTCTCCATGTGTAGAAAATATAGCCGATCACTACAGGTACGAGCAGCGATACATAGGCCATCACTTTCAGGGTGAAGAGACTGGACGAACTGTTGGTAATGGTGAGTGAGCTTTGCAGATCGGCAGTAGAAGGATAATAGGCTGTGTGATTCCACCCGGCACACAACAGCAGTCCCAGTACCGTGAGAACGGTACCTGCGCCGGCAAACCAGATGCCTTTGCGGAAGCCTTCGCGGAAAACCGTAAGACCCATGCCGGAAAGAACCAATACGACTCCGATCAGAAAAACGATCAGTACACCGGGCATCTGCAGGAAATTGTGCAGGTATTTATAAGATTCCATATAGACCTCCTGTGTTACCGGGTTGACCGCGTATCCATCTGCTAAGAGCGTACGTACCAGAAAAGCCAGGAAAAACAGCAGGAAGAGGACAGCTTCGATCATCAGCTTGTGACGGCAACGCGTGTTGAGCTCTTTATCTACGATGACATTGAGGGCATAGAGGATACCCAGTACACGCGCCAGGAAAAAGACCGCCAGTCCCATGACTACATTCCAGGGATTGGCCAGGGCATCGAGGCCGTGCCAGCCGTTGGCCCAGTGACTGATCACCGGCATGGGACCTCCGAGCATATTTTCTTTGTTCACTAAGAATGCCGATCCGGTGAAGAAGGTGGCTACCGCGCCTCCCAGAAGCAACGGGCCCACGACACCGTTGATCACCAGAAATACCTGATAGGCCTTACGACCGAGCAGGTTGCCTGATTTGTTCTGGAACTCGTAGCTCACGGCTTGCAGTACAAAGCTGAAAAGGATGATCATCCAGAGCCAGTAGGCACCTCCGAAGCTGGTGCTGTAGAAAAGGGGGAAGGAGGCAAAGAAAGCACCTCCGAAAGTGACAAGGGTGGTGAAGGTAAACTCCCATTTCCGCCCGGTGGCATTGATAAACATCTTACGCTCCTCTTCGGTCTTGCCCAGAGCGAAGATCAGTGAATTGCCTCCCTGTACGAAAAGCAGAAAGACCAAGAAAGATGCCAACAGAGAGACAACTAACCACCAATAGTGTTGCAGGAATTGATATGTATCCATGTGAATAGTGTTTTTTAAGTTAGAATTACATGGCCGCTTCGGAAGAAGGATCGTCTTTTCCGTCAGGACCTTTACGGATCTCACGCAACATGATACCAATGGCGGCGATGAGCAGTACCGTAAATATCAATAGGAAGAGGAAGAAGGTGGTCTGTACGGAACCCACCTGTAACTTTGAAGTGGCTTCCGACACGGGCAACAGATCCTGGATAGCCCAGGGCTGACGACCATTCTCGGCTACTACCCAACCGGCCTGTACGGCGATATAGCCCAGCGGAATGGTGAGCAGAGCGATCCATTGCATCCATTTCAGTGTTTCCAGTTTCTTCTTATAGCTCAGGAAAATTATCACAGCAAAAAAGAAGATAAAATATCCTCCCAGAATCACCATGATATGGAAAGCATAGAAGTTAATAAATACATTGGGCACCAGCTTGTGCGGATCTTTGATGTAGCCGTATCCGAAATAGGACGCGTTGTCGCGGAGTATCTGACGGGCTTCGTTGGCTTGTGCCTGATTGCCATTCTTCATGGCCTCGCGATAGCGCACCATAGCGGTAATAGCCATCTGTCCTTTCTCGATCTTCTGTTCGGCCGACAGGGCCAGCGTACCATCGGGCAACCGGTATCCACCCTCGATCAGGTCTTTGATACCCGGCACGAAAGCATCTCCGTCGCGGGTAGCCAGATAGGAAAGCAACTTAGGGATCTCTATACGGAACAGGAAAGGCTCTACTCCATCGTCGTAGGTTTTCTTTTTAGGGTTAAGCATCCCTACCGCCACCAATCCGGCACTCTCCTGCCCTTCGTACAGCCCTTCTATCGCCGCCAGCTTCATGGGTTGCACACGTGCCACATCGTACCCGGAACGATCGCCGGTGACGGCTACCAGCACGGAAGCGACAATACCCAGAATGGCTCCGACCTTCGCGCTGGCCAGCGCGAAACGGATATGGCGTTGTTTGAGCAGGAACCAGCAACTGATACCTACCACAAATACAGCCCCCAGTACCCATCCGGACAATACCGTATGGCAAAATTTGGTTACCGCGACCGGCGAAAAGGCTACCTCTGTGAAGTTTACCATTTCGTTGCGTACGGTATCCGGATTGAATTCCATCCCTACCGGATACTGCATCCAGGCATTGGCCACTAAGATCCACCAGGCGGAGAGAATAGCACCTATACCGGTGAGCCAGTTAGAGGCTAAATGGAACCCTTTGCCTACCTTCTCCCAACCGAAAAAGAGTATGGCTACAAAGGTAGCTTCCAGAAAGAAAGCCAAGATCCCTTCAATAGCCAGCGGAGCGCCGAAAATGTCTCCGACAAACCAGGAATAGTTGCTCCAGTTGGTTCCGAACTCAAACTCCAGGATCAGTCCGGTAGCTATGCCCACCGCGAAATTGATACCGAACAGCTTGATCCAGAATTTTGTCGCGCGTTTCCAGAATTCGTCACCGGTCTTGTAATAGATCGTCTCCATTACAGCCATAATGATGCCCAGCCCCAGGGTCAGGGGCACAAAGATCCAGTGATACATCGCGGTCAGCGCGAATTGTGACCTCGACCATTCAACCAATGCGTTGTCAATACTTTCTATCATATGGTATCTGTTAAGTGTGTAACCAAAATAGGGTTCAGGGATGAAGGCTACGCTCGAACGGCCAGGTAGCGACATAGACATATTTGTCCCTGTGGATAGCGTTTTGTCGGAGATGGTTTGGAAAGAAAAACGTGTTACGTATAAAGAACATGACAAATAATTTCACAAAAAAGAAGAACCCTGAGAGACAGCCGGTATTTAGGCTCTGAAATCCTTTTTTACGGAAGTTCCCTATTTTCAGGATCGTTTTTTTCATCGAAAAGGTCTTTAGACAGAAAACAGAACGTTTTTCCTGATTACGAAACTAATAAATTTTCTTTATTATAACAAATAAAAATACAAAAAGTTAAATATCGACTAAAAAAAAGAGTTGGACGGCAAAACTTTTCTTTCTGTCTATCGTTTTTGTTTGTGTTAACATAGCAACTTACCTTCGTCTCACGAAAAAACAACACCGTTCTTATGAAGCATTTACGAAAAATGGCAGCAGGTATGCTCTTTTTGGGGGCCTTCGGTTACAGTAACCCGCTCACAGCACAGGAAATCCCGGAAGTCTGGGACCTTGAAAACAGCATCCGCTACGCACTGGAAAACAACATCACCGTACAACGCAGCCGCCTGAACGCCGAAAGCAGCTACGTGGATGTCAAGACAGCCAAAGCTGCTCTTTTTCCCAGTCTCTCTTTCAGTATCTCACAAAATGTGGTCAACTATCCGTATAACCGGACTTACACCGATGTAACAGATAACGGAGATGGTACGTATGAAACATACCGCAGTTCGGACAAAACCACCTATAGCGGCAGCTATGGACTGAACTCGTCCTGGACGCTCTACAACGGTAGCCGCCGGTTGAAGACCATCGAACAACAGAAAATCAATTATCGCATTTCGGAACTGGATCTGTACCAGTCGGAGAATAGCATTGAGGAGGCCATCACACAGGCGTATATACAGATCCTGTACGCGGCCGAATCGGTACGGATTAATGAAAGTACACTGGAGCTTTCCGAAGCACAGCGAGACCGCGCCAGGGTATTGCTGGAGGTAGGGCAGATCGCGCTGAGTGACCTGGCGCAATTAGAGTCGCAATACAGCAATGACAAATACCAGCTGATCAACGCGCAGGCGGCCTTGGAGAATTACAAGCTGCAACTGAAACAATTGCTGGAACTGGATTTCGAACAGGAGATGATCATTGCCATTCCCGAACTGGAAGAAGATAAGGTATTGACTCCGTTGCCCACGGTATCCGATGTGTTTGCCGCTGCCCTGGGTGTGCGGCCGGAGATCGAAGCCACCCGGCTGGGCATACAAGCCTCGGAGATTGGAATTGATATTGCGAAAGCCGCCTATATGCCAACAGTAAGCCTGAACGCGGGGATCGGTACCAACCATGCCAGTGGCAGTGACTATGGATTCGGCGAACAGCTCAAACATGGTTGGAACAACGCGTTGGGTCTGTCGGTCTCTGTGCCTATATTCAATAACCGGCAGACAAAAAGCGCGGTTGAAAAAGCGCGGATAGAGAGAGAAGCAAGTGTGCTGGATATGATGAATGAAGAGAAAAATCTCTATTCAACCGTAGAGGGGATCTGGTTAGATGCCAACACGGCCCAGCAACGCTATCTGGCGGCCCGGGAAACGGTGAACAGCGCCGAGATCAGTTACGATCTGGTCAGGCAGCAGTTTGAACTGGGGATGAAAAATACAGTGGAACTGCTTACGGAGATGAACAACCTGCTTGCCTCCCGGCAGGAATTGGTACAGGCGAAATACATGGCCATTCTGAACGCGCAGTTGCTCCGGTTTTACCAGGGAGAGTCGATCTCGTTGTGATCCTCTCCTGACCTTATTTTATAAAGAGTGAATCATTAAACTTCCCATTCAATAATAAAGAACGAATGAAAAACAGAAAATGGATCCTGATCGCACTGGTAGTCATAGTGGCCGGGATCGTAGCATGGCTGATCTGGGGGCGTACTCCCAAACACAGAGTGACCTATGTGACGACAGAGGTGGCCCGGAGAGATATCAACACTTCTGTAACCGCCACGGGCACACTGGAGCCGGTAACACAGGTAGAAGTAGGTACGCAGGTATCAGGTATTGTAGATAAGATCTATGTGGATTACAACTCGGAAGTGAAGAAAGGACAGGTGATCGCTGAACTGGACAAGATCAATCTGCTCAACTCCCTGGCAACCAGCAAAAGCAACCTGGCATCGGCCCAGGTGGAACTGGAGTATCAGGAACTGAATTACGAACGTATGAAAACCCTGTACGAACGCCAACTGATTGCCGCCACGGATTACGAAACGGCATTCCATAGCTATCAGACCGCCAAAAATGCCTATGACGTTAGTCGCAACAACCTGGCCCGGGCGGAAACAGACCTGGGATACGCGACGATCTACTCTCCGATCGACGGTGTGGTACTGAGCAAGGATGTGGAAGAGGGACAGACCGTAGCTGCTTCCTTCAGTACGCCGACCCTCTTCCTGATCGCCAATGACCTGACAGCCATGCAGGTGATCGCGGATGTGGATGAAGCGGATATAGGAGAAGTGACCGAGGGACTGCGCGTCAACTTTACCGTAGATGCTTTTCCGAACGATATTTTCGAAGGATTTGTGACACAAGTGCGCCAGGAAGCGACCGTGACCAGTAATGTGGTAACCTATGAGGTAGTGATCTCCGCACACAATCCGGACCTCAAACTGAAACCCGGGATGACAGCCAACACAACCATCTATACCCTGGAACGCAGGGATGTGTTGAGTGTTTCTTCCAAAGCACTGCGATTCACTCCGGAACCGATCCTGATCGGTAAGGAAGATGAGGTGGTAGATACAGAAGCACCGTACAAACTCTGGACACGCGAGGGAAATGTATTCCGGGCACACGGCGTGGAAATCGGGATCACGAACGGTATGCTGACCGAAATTATAAGTGGGATCGCAGAGGGTACGCAAGTTGTCTCGGATATAACCATTGGTATGCCGGGAGAAGATACCGACAACGGAAACGGCCAGCAGGGATCAACGAATCCTTTTATGCCGAGTCCTCCGGGAGGAAGAAGAAGATAAAGGGATTTACGATTTAACGATTTAACGATTTACGATTGGAAATACTTTAAAGTTATAAGTTTTAAGTTATGGCCTATCCTTATTACTTATAGGTAGATGTTATGCTATACATCTTGTCTTTTTTCTTTTGTTCGTATGTTCTTGTCTGATAAGAGAGCTGTCATTCAGAACTTAGAACTCAGAACTTAAAACTTAAAACTCTTATTGTTCTTCTGTCTGATAAAAGAAACATAATTCAGAACTTAAAACTTATAACTTATAACTTTTATTGTCTGATCATTGTAAATTGATAGATCTTACCTATAAATTATGTACGCATGAGCAAAGCGATTATTCAGTTAGATAACATCAAACGAAAATTCCAGGTAGGAGAAGAGACCGTAAGGGCCTTGCGGGGAGTCTCTTTTACCATCAATGAAGGGGAATTTGTCACCATCATGGGAGCGTCCGGATCGGGTAAGTCTACCTTACTCAATATCCTGGGTTGCTTAGATACTCCTACCAGCGGAGAATACCTGCTGGACGGGACTTCGGTGCGTACCATGAGCAAAAGTCAGCGAGCGATATTACGCAACCGGAAGATCGGTTTCGTATTCCAAAGCTATAACCTGCTGCCTAAGACTACTGCCATAGAGAATGTGGAATTGCCGCTGATGTACAATGCTTCTGTAAGCGCGTCGGAACGAAGAAGAAGTGCCATAGCGGCATTAGAGTCGGTAGGATTGGGAGACAGGCTGATGCACAAGTCTAACCAGATGTCGGGAGGACAGATGCAACGTGTGGCCATTGCCCGGGCATTAGTCAACAACCCGGCAGTGATCCTGGCAGACGAAGCTACCGGAAACTTAGATACACGTACCTCCTACGAGATCATTATCCTGTTCCAGCAGTTGCACGCGGAAGGGCGTACGATCATCTTTGTGACCCACAATCCGGAGATCGCGCAATACAGCAGCCGGAATATCGTGTTGCGGGACGGATTGGTCAAAGAAGATACGATCAATACGGACATCTTGTCCGCGGCGGAGATCTATGCCACACTGCCCGAACCGGAAGAATAAAAGAGAGATTCTCGAAAAGAACTTTATATGAACGGAACCAATTTATTTAAAATAGCCCTGAGGGCTCTGGCCAACAACAAACTGAGAGCCTTCCTGACTATGCTGGGAATCATCATCGGAGTAGCTTCCGTGATCACGATGCTGGCGATCGGACAAGGGTCGAAAAGAAGCATCCAGCAACAGATCTCCGAAATGGGATCGAATATGATCATGATCTATCCGGGAGGGGAACGTCGCGGAGGGGTACGCTTAGATCCCAGTGCCATGCAAACGCTTAAACTGACGGATGTAGAATCACTGCGCGATGAGACACGTTTCGTGGCCGGGGTGAGTCCGTACGTAAGCAGTTCGGGACAATTTATCAACGGGGCCAACAACTACCCGGGAAGCATGACGGGGGTGAGTGTGGAATACCTCAATATCCGCCAGTTGAATGTAGATGACGGAGAGATGTTTACCGAAGAAGACATACAAGCCTCCGCGAAAGTCTGTGTGGTGGGCCAGACCATTGTAGACAATTTGTTTCCGGACGGGGGGGATCCAATAGGAACTGTGATCCGTTTCAACAAAATACCTTTCCGGATCATAGGAGTACTGAAAGCCAAGGGGTATAACTCCATGGGACAAGACCAGGATGCCGTAGTGCTGGCACCTTATACAACCATCATGAAGCGTCTGCTGGCGGTGACCTATCTGCAAAGTATATACTCCTCCGCGCTGACTGAAGAGCTCACGGAGGAAGCCGTGGATGAGATGACAGCCATCCTGCGACAGAATCATAAACCGAAAGATACGGACGCGGACGATTTCACCATACGGAGTCAGCAGGAGCTGAGTGAAACCCTCAGTTCCACTACGGACATGATGACTACGCTGCTTGCCTGCATCGCCGGGATCTCCCTGGTAGTCGGAGGGATCGGTATCATGAACATCATGTATGTCTCCGTGACAGAGCGTACCCGGGAGATTGGTCTGCGTATGTCTGTAGGAGCCCGGGGAATTGATATCCTGAGCCAGTTCCTGATTGAAGCCATTATGATCAGCATCACCGGAGGGTTGATAGGGGTCATCCTGGGAATCGGTGCTTCTGTGGCAGTGAACAGCCTGCTGAACTGGCCGATCTTCGTACAAACGTGGAGTGTGATCATCTCCTTCATCGTATGTACATTCACGGGAGTTTTCTTTGGGTGGTATCCGGCCCGGAAAGCAGCCGATCTGGATCCGATCGAAGCGATCCGTTACGAATAAGATAGTATGGAGAAAAAGATAAGGTTTTCAGGGAATTCTCCTTCTTTTCCGGTGAAAACGGAAAAGAAGGAGAATACGAAAAAACTTTGGATACACATTTTATATTGCCTGTAAATGTCTTATCTTTGCCCTTCATGATCAGGACAAACCGTAAGCTTGAAATAGTTATCCATCTGATGGGCTGGGGCATGGTATTTGCTTTGCCTTTGTTTTTCTTCAATCGCTCGACCAGCGACGGAGCCCCCTGGAACGCGTACGTCCGCCATCTTGTAGCCCCGGTAAACCTACTGCTGGTTTTCTATATCAACTACTTCCTGTTGATCCCGAAACTGCTGTTTACAAAGAAAACCAGAGAGTTCCTTTTGTATAACCTTATACTGGTTGTGGGGTTCGGGGTGCTCCTGCATACCTGGCAGGAATTCGGCAATCCTCTTGTCGGGCTGCCTCCCTGCCCTTATCCGGGCCCTTCCCGCTGGTTTTTCCTGATCCGGGACATAGTAGGACAAATCTCTATCATCGGGCTCAGTGTAGCCATCCGCATGAGTGTACACTGGAGCAAAACAGAGACAGCGCGGCAGGAAGCTGAAAAGAATCACATTGCTTCCGAACTGAAGAACCTGCGCAACCAACTCAATCCGCATTTTCTGCTCAATACACTGAATAATATCTATGCTCTGATCGCTTTTGATAGTGAAAAGGCACAACAGGCTGTACATGAACTAAGCAAATTGCTGCGGTATGTGCTGTATGATAATCAGCATATTTATGTATCGCTGAGCAAGGAGGCAGATTTCATTCGTAATTACATCGAACTGATGAAAATACGGCTGGGAACCCATGTGCGTGTAGAAACAGATATCCGTATCCAGCCCGACAGCCGCACACAGATTACTCCGCTTATTTTTATCTCCCTGATAGAAAATGCCTTCAAACACGGCATCTCCCCTACCGTTCCCAGTTATATCCACATCCTGCTTACGGAAACACAAAAAGAAGTTACCTGCGAAATACGTAACAGCTATCACCCGAAAAATAAGCAGGATAAAAGTGGATCCGGTATCGGTCTGGAACAGGTACAACGTCGGCTGGAACTGTTATATACAGGCAGATACAAATGGAAAAACGGAGTCTCTCCTGACAAAAAAGAATATTCATCTCAATTAGTTATACAACCATGATCCTCCGCTGTGCCATTATTGACGATGAGCCTCTGGCGCTTAATCTGCTGGAAAGTTACATCCTGCGTACTCCTTCGCTGGAACTTACGGGAAAATACTCCAGTGCCATCCAGGCAATGAATGAACTGAAAGGGACAAAGACCGATCTGCTCTTTCTGGATATCCAGATGCCGGAACTCAATGGCCTGGAATTTTCTAAAATGGCAGATCCGCAGATGCGGATTATTTTCACCACTGCATTTGATCAGTATGCCATTGAAGGATACCGGGTAAACGCATTGGATTATCTGCTGAAACCGATCTCTTATGTCGACTTCCTGCAAGCAGCTAACAAAGCGATCCAATGGTTCTCTTTAGTCAGCAAACCGGAAGAGATAGAAAGTATTTTCGTAAAAAGCGATTATAAACTGGTACAGATCGAACTGAAAAAGATACAATATATCGAAGGGCTGAAAGATTATATCAAAATATATATTACAGACCACCCTAAACCGATTCTCTCTCTGATGAGTATGAAAACCATGGAAGAACTTCTTCCGGACAGCCAGTTTATGAGGGTGCACCGCTCTTTCATTGTGCAAAAAGATAAAATCCGGATCATCGACCGGGGCAGAATTGTTTTTGATAAAACATATGTACCTGTAAGTGATAGTTACAAACAGGCTTTTCAGGCTTTTTTAGATGAAAGAAGTTAACATTATAAAAAAACATCGATAATTTCACCCGATTCGTCGATTATTATTTGCATAATTAGAATATTGTTTCTACTTTTGTAACGAACAGATAGGAGTTATGAAACTCCACAATAGAATAGTTTAGTTAAGTCTAGTTTAGTTTTTGTGTTGATACTTCCTCCGTAAGCGTACGGTAAGGAAGTATCTTTTTTTATAACCTTATGCAGAGAGCGGAATGCTCTCTGACAACATACATATAGCCATTTCTTTTTTTAAAAAAGGTTATTTTCACTGTGTCTCTTTATTAAAAAAATTATTTGTATTTGTAATATGTAAAATAACAATATAGGTTAATTTATTAAACCTTGAGATTCAATAAATATAAATAAAAAACGCTCTCTTCTTCTATCTTCTGCCTGACACTTCCCCCATAAATTCATACAAGAACCGCACCGGAAAGGCTCTGAAATACCCGAAGGAGCAAACATCCTGCCAGCACCGGCCGTTCCGGCAATCCTTCCTATAGTAAAGAAAAGCGGATACAACAGAGTTTTTCTCCTTGTACCCGCTTCGCAAATAATGTATAAAACCGATCTCCGGAACCTATCTCAATCTATGAATTCCACTTCGCCTGTCTTCATATTATATACGGCTCCTACGATCATAATTTCTCCCTGATCCTCCATTTCTTTAAGGATGGGACTGTGTTTACGAATGTTTTCTACACCCAGCAATACATTGTGGTCGCAAACACGTTCCACAAACTCCGGATTGGAAGAGGATTTGTCACCTTCGTACCCTTCACCTGCCGACTGAACCGCCGGTTGTATCTTCGCCAGCAGGGCGGTTATGTTGCCCAACTCCACATCGTCAATCGCGGACTTTATGGCTCCACAGTATTCATGGCCAAGTACTACGATCAGTTTGGAACCAGATACCTTGCAGGCATATTCCAGACTACCCAGGATATCTTCATTCACTATATTACCGGCCACACGTGCCACAAAGATATCACCAATGCCTCTATGGAACACATCTTCTACCGGCACCCGGGAATCCAGGCAAGACAGGATCACCGCTTTCGGATACTGACCCATGGCAGCTTCGCGTACTCTCAACGTATTGTTACGGACTGTCAGGTCGTCACTGACAAATTCTTTATTACCCTGTTTCAAGGTATCCAGTACTTGTTGCGGAGTGAGCTGAGCCTGCTGCTCGGCTGTCAATACCCTTGAGGTCAGAGCCTCTTCTTCCAGGATCTCCATTTTTTCCTGCTTAGACAGGCCAGCCTGACAAGCAACCAGGCTTATCAGAAAAACTCCCGCACATACGGGCATCATCCATTTTTTACTCATACCTTTCTTATTTATTGTGTAACTATATATCCAAATCCATTACTTCAGCTACTCTCCCCACTGGAAGATGAAAAATAAAAAACCTATCCTACATCAAGCAAGAATAAACTTCAGCTATTTTTCCCAAAGTAAGTAATTTTTCAGTTAAAAATAAAAAGTTATGTTTCTTTTTGAAAAAGCCTTTCGCCGGTTTTTGCGGAAAACAGAGGAGAATTTACGATGTACGGATGTACCATTTGAAAAACACAACCTCCCTATGTGACGCATATGTGTGTCTCCGTAGTAGATCCAGTCTTTTTCTTTTTTAGACAAAAGAACATAAGAACATAAAAGAGTGATAAGGGATAAGTCATAAGTATTAAGTATTAAGTCATAAGTATTAAGTTGTCACTTAATTACTTATTACTTGCATATACATGCCATTCCACACATTTTTCTTTTGTTCTTATATTCTTTTATTAGGATAACAAAGTTTTAAATGACATCAGGTAATTTCAATCGTACATCGTACATCCGTAAATCGTAAATCTCTTTATCTTCCCAGGCGGCCTGCCGCCAGATCGTCCATAAACAATTCTACATTTTCCGCATGATGGGCGACATAAGCAGCCGGACAGGTATCTCCGGAAGAACAGATCTCGTATACGATATCTGCCTTAGACTTTCCGGTAATAAGAAAAATAACCCGTTCCGCATTCATGATCGGCTGGCCAGTGAGCGCGATGCGCTTTTGGCCATTGTGCGGATTGTAACTCCTTTCATACGTTTTCTTGGAAGTAAGCAGATATTCCTGTCCGGGAAAGATAGAGGAAGTGTGTCCGTCTGTACCGGCTCCCAGCAGTACGATATCAAAACGTGGCCAGTTGTTTACCTGTGGCACGTGCTCCTCTACTAATTTGGAGTAACGTATAGCCTCCTGTTCCGGTTCATTTTCGCCCATGATCCGAAACACATTTTCATAAGGGATAGGTGCAACATTCAACATCAGCAACCGCATCAGTCCGTAATTGCTATCTGAATTTTTAGGAGGTACACAACGCTCATCCACCCAATAAAAGTACATACGTTCCCACGGTGTAATCTCTTTGTATTCATTGGCCCATAAATCGAACATCAGAGCAGGTGTACTGCCTCCGCTCAAAGCTATGTGAAAAATCCTGTCGGGTTCATTTTCCAGCATTTCAACCAAGTGCAGAATCAGCGCGCGTGCTGTTTCAATGGTAGAAGGATAAATGTATGGTTTCATAACTCACAATATTGATCTGTGTTTGTCAGGTTCTTACATGGATTTGTCCATTTGGCACCATGTTCGTGCATAATTCCCTCGCTTGCCGGAGGGCCCCAGGTACCGGCCGGATAGCCGTAGAGCGGTACATTTGTATTTTTTTCCCAATAATGTAACAGGGGAGTGAAAAATTTCCAGGAAGCCTCTACCGCGTCACTTCGGGTAAAAAGTGTCGGATCTCCCTGAATACAGTCTTCGATCAGACGCGCATAGGCATCCCCTACTGCCTGCTGCCCCAGGCTCTGATAGGTAAAGTCCATGGATACCTGCTTGATATCAAAACCTGGACCGGGAGCTTTCATTCCGAACCGAAGAACAATTCCTTCATTGGGTTGTATGCGTAGTATCAGTATATTATGTACCGGATGGCTCCCACGGGTGTACCGGAACATCCGATGCGGTATTTTCTTAAAATGAATCACCACTTCTGTTACTTTAGTTGGCATCTGCTTGCCGGTACGGATATAAAAGGGAACTCCACTCCAGCGCCAGTTATCAAAACCGACACGCATCGCTACAAACGTTTCGGTCTTTGATTGTGGGTCTACATTCTTCTCTGCCCGATAGGCCACCGTATCTGCTCCTGCTGTATATTGCCCGCGGATCACATCCTTTTCCATCTCCTTTTCGGTAAGAGGGGTCAGTGCTTCATATACCTTTACCACTTCGTTCCGGAAATGATCTGCATCGAAACGTGTCGGAGGTTCCATAGCTATCAGCGCTGCCAGCTGGATGAGATGGTTCTGAACCATATCACGCAGCGCACCGGAAGTCTCGTAATACCCTCCCCGGTTTTCTATACCCAGATTTTCCACCGCTGTGATTTCTACATAGTCTATATAGTTCCGGTTCCAGACCGGTTCAAATATCTCATTGGCGAAGCGGAGGGCCAGGATATTCTGAGCAGTCTCTTTACCCAGAAAATGATCGATCCGATAGATCTGATTCTCTCCAAATACCGAAGCATAGATCTCATTCAATCTGCGGGCAGACTCCAGATCGGTCCCGAAAGGTTTTTCTACAATGATACGCGTATGCTCCCCATTGAGTCCGACTTCTTTCAGGTGAAGAGGAATCACTCCGTATAATACCGGTGGTGTAGCCAGATAAAAAGCATATCCGATTCCTCATCCGCCGTAAGTTGCTGCAACCGTAGTTTCAGTTGCTGATAATGCGCTGCCGAAGAGGGATCCATAGGGAAATAATACAGATGACCGACAAAAGACTCCATTCCCTGCGGATCTTGTCCTGCCTGAGCAATAAATTCTCCCAGTCCGGTCAGGATATAGGATCTATACTCCTCATCGGTATACACCGTACGTCCTGTGCCCAGGATACAGAATTTCTCAGGTAAGCGTCCGTTTCGGTAAAGGTCATACAACGCAGGCATCAGTTTTCGCTTCGTCAGATCTCCCGACGCGCCGAAAATGACCATTGCAAAAGAATGTTCAGCGTGTTTTTTACCCATCGTTTTTTTCAGATTATAAGATTTAGTTATACATTATAAGTTCCGGATTGCGTATCGCCCCCGTGTCCTGTCCAGTTTTCATGGAAGAACTTTCCACGTGCCGCATCCCTGCGTTCAAATGTATGGGCTCCAAAATAGTCACGTTGCGCCTGTACCAGATTGGCCGGCAGGTCTGGCGAGGTCAACGAATAGAAATAATTCAATGCGGAAGAAAATGCCGGGACAGGTAATTCTTCCCGGGCCGCGTCGGAAACCACAATTTTCCATCCTTTCAGAAGATCCTTCAGTTCTTTCCGGAAATAAGGAGTCAGTAAAAGATTCATAGATCCCGGTTCTGCCGCATAGGCAGCTGCTATATCGTTCAGAAAAATACTTCGTATGATACATCCCCCCCCCGCCACAATTTAGCGATCTCTCCCAGATCCAGTTTCCAGGAGAACTGTGTGGAGGCCTGTTGCAGGACAGCAAACCCCTGGGCATACGAAACCAGTTTAGAGGCATACAAAGCAGCAAACAGATGCTGCTGATACTCTTCTTTATTGTCATGAATTGCCTGCTGATCGCCCGGGAAATACCGGTGCGCCTTTTCACGCAGTTCTTTCTGTCCGGAAAGACTACGTTCAAATACCGCACTGGCGATCAGGCCCAAGGGCATATTCAACTCCATGGCATTGATCACCGCCCATTTTCCTGTCCCTTTCTGACCGGCTACATCTAAGATCTCATCGAGTAAATACTTTCCCGTACTGTCTTTGTGAGACAGGATATAAGAGGTGATTTCTATCAGGTAACTGCGCAATTTCCCCTCGTTCCATCTGGCAAAAACACCAGACATCGCATCGTTGTCTAAGCCAAGGAGTTGCTTCATAGCCCAATAGGCTTCAGCAATCAACTGCATATCTCCATACTCAATTCCGTTATGGATCATTTTGACAAAATGTCCCGATCCGGCCGGACCGATCCACTCACAACAAGGTGCTCCGTCCGGTGCTCTGGCCGCGATACTCTGAAGGATAGGTTTGATCTCAGGCCACGCGTCCGCAGAGCCGCCAGGCATAATAGAGGCCCCGTTCAATGCTCCCTCTTCACCTCCGGAAACTCCGGCTCCTACAAATCTGAACCCTTTGGACTCAGCCAACGCCACCCGGCGATTGGTATCTTCGTAGTTGGAGTTTCCTCCGTCAATCAATATATCACCTGCGTCTAAATAGGGAAAAAGCTGCTCCATCAACTCATCTACAGCCTCACCCGCACGCACCATCATCATGATCTTACGGGGTAAAGATAAAGAAGAAACAAAATCAGGAATAGTAGTGTAGCCCTGGATATGAAGTCCTTTGCCACGACCGTTTATAAAACGTTCTACAACTCCTTCCTCAATACCGGGAACAGTGCGGTTATAAACAGAGACCTCCCATCCTTTGCTTTCCATATTCAAAGCCAGATTTTCTCCCATTACCGCCAGACCGATAAGCCCGATATTCGATTTCTTCTGATCCATTTAATTAAGAATTATTATATTAATCGTTTCTTAACTATAACAGTTAAAAAGGGCTTTTGTTCGGTGAAAATCATTCAAAAATACTACATTTGCGAACACTGAACAAACATTTGTTATGAAAAATTTGCATATAGGTCTACTACCCAGAATTGTTATCGCTATATTATTGGGTATAGGTGTTGGAAATTTTCTTCCTTCTGCCATCGTCCGCATATTTTTGACTTTCAATTCCCTATTCAGTGAATTCCTGAATTTCTCCATTCCTCTTATTATTTTAGGGCTGGTGACCGTTGCCATTTTCGACATCGGGAAAGCCGCGGGAAAGTTACTTCTTACCACTGTTTTCCTGGCGTATGGTTTCACTGTCTTCTCCGGTTTTTTCTCTTATTTCATGGGAGAGATGATCTTCCCGCGATTGATCACTCCAGGGCTCTTTCTGGAAAGTATCCAGCAGGCCGAAGCCTTGAACCCTTATTTCGGAATAACCATACCACCTGTCATGGATGTCATTTCGGCTCTTGTACTTGCTTTTATGCTGGGACTCGGACTGGCTGCCATGCCCGGCGAATCCTTCAAAAATGTAGCACGCGATTTTCATGCCATTATCTTCAAAGTTATACAAAAAGCAATTGTGCCTTTGCTTCCTCTTTACATATTCGGTATCTTCTTAGAGATGACTTACTCGGGACAGGTTTTACCTATTATAAAGCTGTTTATCAATATTATATGGGTTATATTCCTGATCCACATCTTAGTGCTTCTGTTGCAATATACAATAGCGGGAGGCATCACCAGACGCAATCCGCTCAGGTTGTTATCCACGATGCTTCCTGCCTACTTCACCGCATTGGGCACACAGTCTTCCGCGGCCACCATTCCTGTGACACTGGCACAAACCAGGAAGATGGGAGTCTCTGAAAAGATTGCAGGTTTCGTTGTTCCGCTTTGTGCTACGATCCATCTTTCCGGAAGTACATTAAAAATCGTAGCCTGCGCATTGGCTTTAATGATGATGCAGGGGATGCCTTACAATTTCCCTATGTTTGCAGGTTTCATCCTCATGCTGGGAATAGCTATGGTAGCAGCACCGGGAGTACCGGGCGGAGCAATTATGGCAGCACTGGGGATTTTACATTCTATCTTAGGTTTCGACGAGCCTGCACAGGCTCTTATGATCGCCCTGTACATAGGAATGGATAGTTTTGGAACAGCCTGTAATGTGACCGGTGACGGAGCTATAGCTATACTTGTAGAAAAGATTTATCATCCTCGGAAAACGGCCAAGAAATAAAATGGGTTTTAACTACCTATACCAACTACCAGTTGTTTCCTGCAAAAAAGCAGGAAAAATAAATGGTGATTTTTAAATTGTGAAAAAAGCAACTTCAATAGCTAAGTATTAATACTTAATTAACAAACGAATTTTTAGTAAAAAATCCTTTCGAAGAGATAAAAAAGCACAAGTGGGAAAGCTGGCAAAATCTTCTTATTGTATAGAGTAACAATGTTCTGCCATCATTCATCTTCATGACACGGAAAGAATAATAGTTCATAAATACCAACTTAATCTCTGTTTTTCTCTCCCGCCCACCCTTTCCTGAAAGGATAAATAGATAAGCTGGAAAATTAAATTTATCTGTAACATATAACTATTTATTCTCAGACAGGTGTTTCTTTTTCATGTCGAACAGGAACCACAGCTTGCCTGATGGGTAGAACTACAGCACATGAGACCTCCTATGAAATACAAACCGCTCTGTCTCCGTGAAGTACAAAACATCAGTAGTATATATTATGGTCACTTCATACGTGTCAGAAAGACAAAGAAATCTAAAGATTGCAGATAACGTGTGTCTTGCGATAGTTCAAGTGAACAAAAAACTAATTGTCATTGTTTTGTGACAGATAAAATTGTATTGTTTAACCTAAAATTGGAGGAATAAATTATGATGCCAGTTAGAAGATCACAAAGATGGTTGCCCCATGTTTTTAATGATTTTTTTTGACAACGAGTGGATGGCAAAAGCAAATTCTACCGCGCCAGCCATCAATGTAATGGAAACCGATAGCGACTATAAAGTTGAGTTAGCTGCTCCGGGAATGACTAAAGAAGATTTCAATATACGTATTGATGAAGACAACAACTTAGTCATCACCATGGAAAAAAGCAGGAGCAAAAAGACGAGAAAAAAGACGGCCGTTACCTGCGCCGCGAATTCTCCTATACCAAATTCCAGCAGACGATGATCTTACCGGATAATGTAGATAAAGAGAAGATCGATGCAAAAGTAGAGAATGGTGTATTGGCTATTGACATTCCCAAACTATCGGAAGAAGAGACCAAAAAGGCTCAGCGTCAGATCGATGTAAAGTAATACACTGGCGGATAAAGAATAAGGAATGTCCGGATATTGCATGGAGATACCCGGACATTTTTATATTACCTGCAAGGACATACACTCCATAGAAGGACGCGTATCAAAAACATACTGTAGAAAGAAGCTAAGAAAGCACACCATAGATAGTAAATTAGCTTCATCATCTTGTCTTTTCAAATAAAAAACCGTATCTTTGCCCCGCTATTACGAGATAATAGCATAATTCAAATCATTTATTTAAATTTTTATTTAAAATGGCAACTAAAATCAGATTGCAAAGACACGGCCGTAAAGGATATGCTTTTTACGCTATCGTGATTGCAGACAGTAGAGCACCACGTGATGGTAAATTTATTGAGAAGATTGGTACTTACAATCCTAATACCAATCCTGCTACAGTAGATTTGAATTTTGATCGTGCATTCAAATGGGTGATGACCGGAGCACAACCGACCGACACTGTACGTAACATTCTTTCCCGTGAAGGAGTTTACATGAAAAAACACCTGCTCGGTGGCGTAGCTAAAGGTGCGTTTGGTGAAGCGGAAGCAGAAGCTAAGTTTGAAGCATGGAAAAACAACAAACAATCAGGACTTGCCGCACTGAAAGCAAAACAGGAAGAGGCTAAAAAAGCAGAAGCCAAAGCACGTCTTGACGCAGAGAAAAAGGTGAATGAAGCCAAAGCAAAAGCAGTAGTAGAAAAGAAAGCTGCGGAAGAAGCTGCCAATGCTCCGGAAGAAACTCCTGAAGAAGCACCGGCAGAAGAAGTTGCTACGGAAGAGGCTCCAGTCGCCACAGAAGAAGCTACTCCTGCAGCTGAATAATCAGACTTCGATCAGTAAGTTTACGATTACACATAAATCCCCGGTACCCTTTCGTATCGGGGATTTTCATTTTATTCTCCTGATGCATCAGGGTCCTAACGCTTTACAAACTGACAGGTAGGGCCTGGCAGAAAAAATCCCGGCCGGTTTACCTCCATATCCTCCAAACCCATCTTTCAGGATCAGAGAACAGACCAGGGGAGGTAAATATCCCACACACGGTACTAAAATACAGAGTTAACCCTGAAATGAAATGTAAACGGCTGCTGATTCTCACCATCAAGTCTACTTATAGCAAAAAGTCAGTATCTTTCGCCCCTTTAAAAACGAAAGATCCCTATCTCACCTTTCTCATATTCAAAAAATTGACATATAAAAAGCAAATTGTTGTTACTTTATTGTGTGATTCCTGCCACATTCTATATATTTGTTACGGATTATCCGAATAACAGTTTTGTATGTTAAGAGATCGAAGGGGATACAAGTGATCAAGCTTACAGATACAGACAGGCTAAAAATCCAGATCCCAACGATCAGAGTATGGCCGGTAACGTACAAAATAGAAAAACGTATAGCTGAGATCATACTTTCACTTTCATCTGTTACTGACAAGGAGAATACAAAGTCGGCTCCGGGTAAGCAATCAGACAGAAATAAATGTGCTTCTGCTCTATCCGATACATAGAAATTCTCCTGCCTGAGTACAGACTATTTCTTCTCTCTGTATGGATATGAATACTCAGATACAATACAAATACTTTTGAACGGTACCATATTCTGCAGTCATCAGAAAAATGATCGCAACCATACAATGAACCTGCAAATACGACCTAATCCCATGTATATATGGATTGAGACAATCCTACTAACGAGAAAAATAATTTTATAAACACTGAGAGAAATGAAAGATACAAAAGAGAAAATTTTAAAGGGTTCCTTCAAATTGTTTTTAAAATACAATTATGAGAAAGTAACTGTTCCTGAGTTGGAAAAAGCAACGGGTATAAGCCGTGGAGGTATTTTCCATTACACAGGAAACAAGAAAAATCTTTTTATTGAAGTTGTCAATAAGTACTTATTTGAACTTCATGATGTACAACAGAAATTTTCTGTTCCGGAAGAATGTACCTTGCAGGAATTCATGGATATATATATAAAAGGCATTGACGATACAGCAAAATATGTACATTCCATTACAGAGATCAAAGAGACAGAGCTGACAAACCACTATTACCACTTCGTGTTGCAGGCCAGTCAGTATCACCCCGACTTTCTGAAATTTGAAGAGAGACTCATGATCAACGAGCTGGCTTTGTGGACACATATTATAAAAAAGGCCCAGGAAAACGGAGAAGTGAAGAAAGAGTTGGATATTACTGCAGTAGCCAGTCAGTTCTATTACTATTATTATGGAATTTCCTATATAACTTCTTATTTCGGAATATTAAATACAGAAGAGTTGCGCAAGCAATATCTCTTTTTGTATGAGCTGATAAAAGCCTGAGCAGAAGAGCCACAGCCCCCAAATACAAGGGTTTGCCCGACGGCTGATACAGTCTTAGGTACAGAACTCCGGTAGTACCTCTTTGCTACTACGGAGTTATACAGACAGAAAGCAGGATTTATCTTACCGGAGACCCGGGTCTCCCACGGGTGGACATCCGGGTCTCCATCTATTGGACACCCGGGTCTCCACAAGTAAAGATCAGAAGTTATATCCGTAGAACTTCGCAGAGATCTTCTTTGTTCTCCGGAGTTTTAAGGGGGAAAAAGGAGTATGTGAAGAAAACGGTTTACTTGACCACAGCATGGAAACAAACCTCTTGCTCTTCCCAGACTCCATACATTACATTGTAATGGATAGAAACATCTCTGAAATAAAAGACCTGTTTGTCCACATAATCCAAATACAGCGTATCGGCAGTCCCAGTCAGCCATCTCCATTGAAAAGGAGTGAGATCCGATACCAGACTCCGCTCTTCCCTATAATTCAGTTCTTCTTCTCCCGTACCATCCAGATAAAAACGCAGGGTCTGCCTGGACTCTTCTCCCGTTGAAAGATCTATGTAATGAGCCCAGTCATTGAAGCAAAGTGTAAGGGTTTTCTCATCATAATCTGCATACGAATAAGACGAGTCACAACTTTGCAATCCCCACCAGGAACATAGAATAATCAAAAACAGACCTGAAGTTTTCATAAGTATATATATACAAAAGGATGAAGGAAACAACTCAAACAAAACCCTTCTGAGAAATTTTAAGTTTCTCATACAAAAGAATTCACAAAAGAACTCATTTTCAGAAATAAGTACTTTCTTTATCAAACAGCATTCTGTATTTTTTGTTTAACAGAAAGAACACAAAATATCAAAGATACATATAACAAACAGCCGGACTCTCCCAGAACTCCGGCTATTCGTTCATATAAGATACATAAGAAATACAGATCACCTATTTCTTCTTTTTCCTGCGACGTTTTTTCTCCTGACCAACCGGTTACGTTTATATTGTTGTATGCGTCTGTATATCAGCCATCCGCTCATTGCCGCCACCACTACAAAAATAAAAATGGTAATGCCTACTCCGAGATTATCTCCCTTAACACGGGACCAGATCTCCAGAATAGCTTCTGTCTGATCTCCAAAATCACGTATCATGGCACAACGTTCTACCACCGTTCTCTCCGGATACTGGATACGATCTACCTGCACACTGTCTGCTCCGGGTCCGAAGAAATAGCTCAGATCAGAATAATACGCCAAGGTGGTATCTATTTTCTCTTCCAGAACTTCCGGTGTAGCCACAGCACTGACATATCCTATTTCGTCCATATTGCGTAAAGCTATATCGGAACGACACATGAAATTAATGAAATAACTGGCAGCTTTGGTATTACGCGCGTATTTAGGTATCACCCACCCATCGTACCAGATATTACTCCCTTCGCGTGGTACTACATAGTCGAGTTCCACTCCAACGGCCTCCGCCTCCTCTATGGCCCAGACAGCATCTCCACTCCAGGTCATATTGATCCAGGCCTTGTTTTTGGTCATCATTTCCTTACCAAAATCCGCTTCCCAGCCTGCGATATTAGGTTTCATCGCTTTCAGATAGTCTTCGGCAAGCTGCATGGCGCGGGGAGAATAGTCATTCATCAGATCTTCTACAGCCACAGTTCCCTCTTCCAGTTCCTTGGCATGCGCATAGATCACTGCTGTTCCGTACGCATCGCGGTAACTCTCTTTCATCAAGATCTTACCCGCATACTTCGGATCCCACAGACAATGCCAGCTCTCAGCATCTTCCTCGGGTACAAATGCTGTATTGTACAGGATACCTGCTGTGCCCCACATGTAGCAAACCGCGTAGTCCGACGCTCTTCGTCCAGGCTGACTCAGTTTGTCTATCTGTTCACGGATGAAAAGGGATACCTGATGCAGATAATTAGGTGTATCGCCAAAAACCGTATCGATAGGCAGTAGCAGATCCTTTTTCAGCATTCTCTCAATGATATATTCCGATGGGCAGACCACATCAAAATCCTCATGTCCTTTCTCTATCTTAGTGAGCATAACCTCATTGATATCAAATGTCTGATAGACAATCCGGATATCCTGGCCAGTCTCCTCCTTATAGTACGTTTTAAAATCCTCCAGCACGCTGTCATCTATATAATCTGCCCAGTTATAGATCTTCAGGACACGTTCTCTGGGTTCATTCCGGTTGTAACAACCCATAAACCCTACGGAGAGAAAGAGTATATATATTATATTTTTTATTGACATAAATAAGAAATTAAACCATCTGTTTGAGAGGGTGATCCGATACTATAATTTACATACATATACCTGCTATTTGTCTTTTTTATTCCTGCCCGCACGATAATTGATGACAATCAGCAACGTAAGTACTACCACAAAAATGATGGTGGAGAGCGGACGCAATTCAGGAGTAAGCCCTCCCTTACGGGCATCTGCGTAGATATACGTCGACAATGTCTCCAATCCCTCATTACCAATGGTAAATACCGTTACGGCAAAATCATCAATGGAAAGCGTAATAGCCAGAATAAAGCCACTGATCATACCCGGCCAGATCTCCGGCAGAATGATCTTACGCAGTGCCTGGAAAGGGGTTGCACCCAGATCCAGTGCCGCTTCGTAGAGATTCGGATTCATCTGTTTAAGCCGGGGCAATACACTCAGTACAACATAGGGAGTGCAAAAAGTGATGTGCGCCAGTACCACGGTGGTATATCCCTGAGAGATCCCCAGGGAAACAAACAGCAGGAAAAGAGAAATACCAATGATAATATCCCCATTCAGGATGGGAATGCTGTTTACGATCTCAATCGCCCTGCGGGAACGTGATCTGAGGTTGAAGATCCCTATCGCAGTAATACTACCCAGAATGGTAGAAGCAGTAGCTGCGATCAGCGCGATAGTCACTGTATTGATCAGCGCGTTGATCAGAGAATGGTGTGTACTTGCCGCGAAAAGCGAAGTATAGAGTTTGGTAGAAAACCCGGTCCAGTTGCCTAACACCTTAGCCTCAGTAAAGGAAAAGATCACAATGATCAGTATAGGTGAATAGAGCAACAGGAGCAAGATCCACAAATAGGTCTGAGCCAATATCTTTTTTACCATAATCCCCCTCCTTCGTTAGAATTGTCCTTATCATCGGTATTGAAAAGTGCCGTAGCACCGATCAGCAGCAACATGATCAGTGACAAAGCCGCTCCGTAATTCCACAGGCTGTTATTGATATTCTCCTGAATGGTAGTACCAAACAATTTGATGTTGTTCATCGTAAGAAGCTCTGCTATGGCAAATGTAGATATGGTTGGCATAAACACCATCATTACTCCACTCATCACCCCAGGCATAGAAAGAGGAAATACCGTTTTAAAAAACACCTGCCAGGGACTGGCTCCCAGATCCTGGGCTGCCTCGATATAGCTCCTATCCATCTTCTGCAACGTATTATAGATGGGATAGATCATAAAAGGAATGAAGTTATATACCATACCAAAGATAAGCGCACCTTCGCCCAAAGGAAGCCTCAGAAAATCAAAAAGAGCAACCGTAGCCAACGTACGAACTAAGATATTGACCCACATGGGCAAGATAAAAAGTACTACCAAAGTCCGGGAGCGGTTCATACTGCTATTGCTCAGGATCCAGGCGGCAGGATATCCCAGTAAAATACAAGCCAGGGTAGTGATGATAGCAATACCGATGGAGTAAACAAATGTATTGATCGCCTCAGGATGAGCAAAAAACTTAGCAAAATTCTGTAGGGTCAGATGTCCGTTCTCATCGGTAAACGCGTAAAAAACAATAAGCAGAAGCGGCAGCACAATAAATATGGCCGCAAATAGAATGTAAGGGAGGGTCCAGGTCTTACGGGACGCAAAGAAGAGGGCTATCTTATTCACTTCTATCGGAATATTTATCAATTAACGATTACACGGATCCCATCCGGAGGAACAGAGATCCCCACACGGTCACCATCATCCCACACATCCTGTGTGTCTACAAACACATCTTCATCCCAATCGGAGAGAATAGTCAGGTGATAATGATTTCCCTTATAAAGAATAAACTTCACCTCACCCGTAAGTACCCCATCCTCTTCGTTATCCAGCAGGATCACCTGATCGAAATCCACTTCAACCGTCACAGGAGTAGAAGAAGGTATTCCCTGCACCGGACGACACTCAAAGGTACTTCCCAGAAACTCTACATGGGTTTCATCCATCAGTTTACCTTCAAATGTATTGAACAACCGCTCTTTCTTCATGATATGAATATCAAACGGTTTCACAATCAGTCCTACCTCTGTACCTACTTCGAAATGGTGATAGTCCTGTACCAGGAATTCATATCCGTTGCAGAGCACAGTCATTTCATAATGTACTCCCTTAAAAACAGACGACTGGACCCTGCCCGACAACTGTGCCGCATCCGACACCGGGAATATATACAGATCTTCCGGACGGATCACCACATCCACCGGAACAAAATTTCCGAATCCTTCATCCACACATTCAAACTCGGTATCACAAAAGCGTACTAATTTATCACGGATCATCACTCCATTCAGGATATTACTCTCTCCAATGAAATCCGCAACGAACGCGTTTACCGGTTCGTTGTAAATATCCGTAGGTACGCCTATCTGCTGGATCTTACCTTCACTCATTACCACTATCGTATCACTCAGGGTAAGTGCCTCCTCCTGATCATGCGTCACATATACAAAAGTAATGCCTAAGGTTTTGTGCATATCCTTCAGTTCCATCTGCATATCTTTACGCATCTTCAGGTCTAACGCGGCAAGAGGTTCATCCAGCAACAATACCTCTGGCTCATTGACAATGGCTCTTGCAATGGCCACACGCTGCTGCTGACCGCCGGAAAGTGTATCCACATCCCGGTATTCATAGTCGGTCATCCCCACCATTTTCAAAGCGGCTTTCACTTTCCTTTCTATGATCTCTTTCGGCATTTTCTTCAGCTTCAGACCAAAGGCAATGTTATCATAAACATTCAAATGAGGGAACAAAGCATACTTCTGAAAAACAGTATTGACAGGACGTTTATGCGGTGGTGTTTTTGTGATCTCCTTTCCGGCAATCCGTATCTCGCCTTCAGAAGCCGTCTGAAAACCGGCAATCAGTCTCAGCAACGTGGTTTTACCGCAACCGGAGGGTCCCAGAATGGTCACAAACTCTCCTTTTTTCACATTCAGGCTTACATTATCCAAAGCGGTCTTATCATCAAAGAATTTAGAGACCCGCTGCACTTCAATAATGTAATTGTTCTCTTGCATACTTATTCTGTTTTTGGAGTACAAAGGTACCTATTTTTCCGCTCCCTCCTATCAATCATGTGTATAAACAAGTTATTTGGCCAATAGATTACCGATTGTTTCTTCTTTACCATAAATAAATATTCATTTAACATTCTGTTTGTTGCTGTCTGATAACTATCCGTCGCAACGAAACTCAAGTATGAAAAAATTAAAAAAGATTTCAGGATCAGAAAAGAATAAACAATTCGGGTTGTCGGTTATTATTTAAAAATATAATCTATATTTGTAGAAGTAAATATTACATTAACAACGTCACGCATGAAGAAACTTATTTATCTGTTTGCTACTGCCCTCTTTATTCTGTCGGCCTGTAACAACGAAAAAGGATATGAAATCCAGGGAACCGTAGAAGGAGCCTCCGACAACGACATGGTTTATCTCAAAGAAGGACAGGGACAATTCCTCAGTACCATCCAGTCGGCCCCTGTAAAGAACGGGAAATATACCTTCAAAGGGAAACAGGATACGGCAGTTGTACGTTTCCTGACCTATGATAACGGCGAAGACGAGATCATCACCGAGATTTTCTTAGAAAACGGAACCATCCGGGCCGATCTGGGCAGAGAGAGAAACAAAGTGACTGGTACACCCCTGAACAACTCTTATCAGGAACTGAGAGAAAAAATGGAGAATTACTCTGCCCAGGAAAGGGAAGTAATCAACAGCCTGCAGAGCGGTATGCTCTCGGAAGAAGAGCAAATGGCTAAATTCAATGAGATTAATACGCTCGGAGAAGGAATGATCGCCTCCATTCAGCAATACATGAAGTCAAACATATCCAATGCTTCAGGTATATTCCTGCTGGGACAATTTTACCCTTCTTTAGAAGCATCAGAGATCGGGTCGCTGTTAGCTGAGGTTCCTGCCGAATATCAAAACGACCCGATCATCGTCCAGGCCAGACAACAATACGAAACAGCACAGAAAACAGAAGTCGGACAAAAGTTCACTGATTTTGAAATGTCTTCTCCCCAGGGCCAGCCAATTAGACTCTCTGACTATGCGGGCAAAAGGAAATATGTACTTCTCGACTTCTGGGCCAGCTGGTGTGGTCCATGTATCCGCGAAATGCCCAACATTGTAAATTTCTACGCCGCCTACAAAAGCAAAGGGCTTGAGATTGTAGGTGTATCACTGGACCGTGAAGAAGACGCGTGGAAAGAAGCCATCAAGAGGTATAACATGACATGGCCACAGATGTCGGATCTGCAATTCTGGAACAGCGAAGGCGCACAATTATACAATGTACAAAGCATTCCCCATGTAATTATTATAGATCCGGAAGGCACGATCATTTCAAGAGGACTCTATGGAAATGTGTTAGAAGAAAAACTGGCAGAAATATTCCGTTGATCTCTGCATAACCAGATAGAAAGGCAGGACTTCTTCCTGCCTTTTATGGTTTACAGGCAAATCCATAAGGTTGTATTTATCGGGAATTAACGGTCATTTACCGGAAAAATGTGTTTTCTGAATGTCAATCCGTTGGATTACATAGCCCGGAATTCTACTTTTACAAAAAAATCAGAAACACCGTTATTTATGAAAAAGTACAAACACAGTCATCCTGTATGGCATCACAAACTCAACAGTCTCTTTTTGCCGGACTATTTATTGTAAGTGGCAGTCTGCTCCTGGCCCGCAACCTCGGATTCATGTCTCCTTATGTATTTAGTTTATTGGTGTCATGACATATCCTCCTCATTCTATGGGGAATCTTGCAACTCATCAAATCTCATCTTTCTTCCGGACTTATACTGGCAGCCGTCGGCAGTTAGTTTCTACTGACCAGGATACAAGATGTGGATATGTCATGGGCTTCCCTGTACTGGCCTGTATTTCTGATCTGATCACGGGGATCCTATGCTCATTGGTTCTGCTTTTCTGGTATAAGAACCTGCATTATCAGAAAGAGATCCTTCTTCTCTCCCGGGAGAATCCCCATACTCATACAGAATCGAAAGAAGAGATCCCGCGGAAAGAGGAAAATCCGATACAACATATCTCTGTAAAGAACGGAACACGCATTCATGTCATACCCATACAGGAGATTCATTATATAGAAGCCTGCGGAGACTATGTAACTTTATTCACCTCTTCAGGGCAATATGTAAAAGAACAGACGATGAAATACTTTGAAACCCATCTGCCTGAACAGATATTCATACGGATACATCGCTCTTATATTCTTCATATACAACAGATACTACGGATCGAACAGTTTGGAAAGGAGAGTGATCAGATCAGGCTCAAAAACGGAAGTGCGCTGCGCGCAAGCAGCAACGGATATAAGGTATTGAAACATAGGCTCAAATTATAAACATGAAAAAACAAAATAACCACATACGCTTATACAAAAGAAGGCTGCCCGATTCTATGCTGAGCAACCTTCTTTCCTTTAGTAGGTGTAGTTATCAGTCAAACCAACGTACGTAGCAGAAATCTTGTCTGTGAGGCAGTTCTGGATTTTTCGGGAACATGCGATAAGCTACCTTAAAGCTACCCGCATTGGATAAGCTGTGTTTTAACTGGAATGTATACAGCGTCCCTTCTTTCTTAACCACTTCAAACGGTTCTATAGAATAGACATGCTGCTTGCCATCCGGATTGGTATAGATAGTTACCAGTTCCAATCCGATCGCATCGTTCAGGCCTTTCTCATCAATCACATACGTAATGGTATATTCTTTACCTGTCTCAATAGAAGCAGTGAGCAGCTCTTCTGCCTTTTCACAGGAAACGATCTCAATGGAATCCCATTTGGCCGCAACCTCTTCTTTCCACGCCGCGATCTCTTTTGCTTTTGCATTGTTGTTGGCAGAAAGAGCCTTCGAGCGCTTGGCCAATTTGTTGTAGAACTTGCTGTAATAATCGTCCAACTGACGTTTCATGGTATAATGAGGAGCGATCTGAGCAATAGAATTCTTGATGAACTTCACCCAACCTTCCGAATAACCTTTCTTGTTACGCGCGTAATACAAAGGCAGGATCTCCGTTTCCAGGATGCTGTAGATCGTCGCTGCGTCCAGTTGATCCTGGTGTTCCTGGTTCTGGTAAGTACGTTTTTCCGTCAGCGCCCATCCGGCACCTTCACGATAACCCTCAAGCCACCATCCGTCAAGTACAGAGAAATTCAGTACCCCGTTCATCAACGCTTTTTCACCGGACGTACCTGATGCTTCCAACGGACGGGTCGGAGTATTCAACCAGATATCCACGCCCGATACCAGACGGCGGGCAAGCTGCATATCGTAATTCTCAAGGAAGATGATCTTGCCCAGGAACTCCGGACGACGGGAGATCTCAATGATCCTCTTGATCAGGCCTTGTCCCGCGCCATCGTGCGGGTGAGCTTTACCTGTGAAAAGGAACTGTACCGGATAATCAAGGTTGTTTACGATCTTAGCCAGACGGTCGAGATCGGTAAACAACAGGTGCGCGCGTTTGTACGTAGCAAAACGACGACCAAACCCGATCAGCAACGCGTTCGGATTGATCTTATCCATCAATGAAACGATGCGGGAAGGATCACCCTGGTTCTTCAGCCATGCTTCACGGAACTGTTTGCGGATGTAATCCACCAGTTTATTCTTCATGGTTACACGGGTATTCCAGACCTCCTCATCCGATACATTATAGATAGCTTCCCAGATCTTCGGGTTAGACTGGTCATGCAGGAAATTCGCGTCAAAATGTTTGGCATACAGTTGCTTCCATTCCGTAGCACTCCAGGTGGGGAAGTGTACACCATTGGTCACATATCCTACATGGCTTTCTTCCGGGAAATACCCCTTCCAGATGGATGAGAACATTTCCTGAGAAACCTTCCCGTGCAGCCAGCTCACCCCATTCACTTCCTGTGAAGTGTTGCAGGCAAATACCGACATACAGAAACGTTCCCCTTTATCACCGGGATTGTTACGTCCCAGATCCATCAGATCGTCCCAAGAGATACCCAGTTTCTCAGGATATCCGCTCATGTATTTACCGAAAAGACCTTCATTAAAATAGTCATGCCCGGCAGGAACCGGAGTATGCACCGTATACAGAGAAGAAGCACGTACCAGTTCCAGAGCCTGTTCGAAATTCAGGCCTCCGGCTACATAGTCACACAGACGTTGCACATTGATCAGAGCCGCATGTCCTTCGTTACAGTGATATACATCCTTTTTGATACCCAACGCCTGCAGGGTCAGAATACCACCGATACCCAACAGGATTTCCTGTTTCAGACGGTTTTCCCAGTCACCACCATAAAGCTGGTGAGTGATCGGACGGTCAAATTCGCTGTTCAACTCATTGTCCGTATCCAGAAGATACAGTGAGATACGACCTACATTTACTCTCCATACATACGCATATACAGTATAGTTGATATAGGGAACTGCTACTACCAGCGGATTGCCGTCTTTATCCATGACACGATCCAGAGGCAACCGTCCGAAGTTCTGAGCTTCATAATTAGCGATCTGCTGACCATCCATAGCCAGGCTCTGTGTAAAATAGCCGTAACGATACAGGAAACCTACCGCACACAGATCCACATTACTGTCAGAAGCCTCTTTCAGATAGTCACCAGCCAATACACCCAGACCACCGGAGTAGATTTTGAGAACCTGATTCAAACCGTACTCCATGCTGAAATAAGCAACAGAAGGACGTTTCTTGTCAGGCGCTACATTCATATATTCTTTAAATTTAGCGTATACATCGTTCATACGTTTGATGATCGCCTTGTCTTTCGCAAGAACTTCCAGTTTCTCAAAACTGATCCGTTCGAGCAAATACACAGGATTATGACCCACTTCTTTCCACATTTCCGGATCCAGATCATGAAAGAGTTCAGTAGCCTCATAATTCCACGACCACCAGATGTTACGTGCGATCTCAGACAGTTTTTCCAACTCAGCAGGGATATGAGCTTTTACATTCACATCCTTCCAGGTCGGAGTGTTCACATTACTAACCTTAATCTTCATAATGTTTGTATTTACTTGTTGAAAAATAATATGCTATGATAAAAGACGCTGCATCGCTTTGCGCAATGCCACATCGTATGCTTGGTAATAATATTCGATAAAGTGTTTCCAGAGTGCTTTTTCCGCCACATCCGCAGCATGTTTCCGTATGTCCTTCACCTCCTGGTCCGTTTTCAAGGAAAACAGGGAGATCGTATCTTTGATACCATCAGCCACCTCCGAATAGTTATAATCGGAACGGTGCAATACCTCTACGCCTTCGTTGAGTCCATACTGATGGCGCAGGTTCTTTACCCACAAGCCGAAACCGGCCAGATCGGTAGTGATAGTAGGTACATGGAACGCCACACTTTCCAGAGGAGTGTATCCCCAGGGTTCATAATAAGAAGGATATACACTGAGATCCTGCCCGATCAGCAGATCATAATACTCCTTGTTCATAATGCCATCCCTGCCATCTAAGTAACAAGGCACGAAGATCACTTTTACTTTATCTTCGGGACGATTGCCCATACCCATGTATTTCAACATATCCAGGACCTGATCATGGGTCATGTTGTACAACCAATGGGTGATAAACGGACACTCCAACGCGGTCCGGAACTTATCTTTGCTTTTGAGACGGAGTTGAAGATCCTCACGAGGCTCTCCTACCCATCCGGGCACATTGATAAACGCCAATACCTCTCTTTGAAGATTCTTATCCCGTGTCAACCGGTTGAGAGCCTCCAGAAATACGTCAATACCTTTGTTCTTAAATTCGTGACGCCCACTGGTACCAATGATCAGTGTATCATCACCCATATCCGTACCCAACAGACAGTTTGCCACATGCAGCATAGTGGAACGGGCCCTTTTACGCTTATTACTGAACGTAATACCTTTGGGAACAAAATCATTTTCAAACCCATTCATAAGCACCACATCCGCGGCTTTGTTCAGCAACTCCTTACATTCGTTGTTGGTGATCTGACTCACTGTGGTGAAACAATCGGCATAATGTGCTGTCTGTTTCTCTATGGAATGTTTGGATTGTACATTTAATTCCTGTGCCATCTGATCGCCATTGTAGGCAAACAGATAATCATAAAGAGGTTTATCGTTTCCGGCAATCGAACGGCCTACTGTAGTGGCATGCGTAGTAAAAATAGTCGCGATCTCAGGAACCGCGTTTTGCAGGTACAACGCTCCGAGCCCTGTCATCCACTCATGCGCCTGATAAATGACCTTATCACTCTCCGTGAGGTTGAAATGATAAAAACTCTCGACCACTTTTCCGGCAGCATAAGAAAACATAGAAGCCTCGTCATAGTCTCCGTATGCGTGAAGAGAATCTACCTGAAAGCTATCCCACATTTCCGCATAGATCTCGTTCTTAACAGAAAAGAAAGGTTGAAAATCAACCAGGATCACAATCGGATTGCCCGGAATATTCCACCGACCGACTCTGACCTGCAGATTGTCTTTCGTACGGGCATGATCTCTCCACCCTACACAAAGATTATCGGATTCTGAAAACAAAGGATTCTCTTTTCCTTTCCATATATCGGGGCCTATGAAAAAAAGTCTATCACGAAATTTATTCTGTAAAGTGTTTGCCCGGGTAGACAACACCGTATAAATCCCTCCCACTTTATTACATACTTCCCAACTGGACTCAAATATGTAATCGGGAGTCAGTAAATCTTTAACCATAATTTTATTAAAACTCCTATTATCTTAACTGCAGGCGCAAAAATACAGATTATTTATTGAAAAATAATAGATTAATCGAAAAATGTTAATCGGATGCTTCAAACAAACGTTTGCAGCCTACATAGCTAAAGCCAGGAAATACTTGAGGGAATCCCGATTCATTCTGAAGAAAAAGTAATGAAATCAGGTATCCGGAAAGTAGAGAATTTCAGACAAGAACAGCCATCCGCAATCAGAGAGATACACTACAGATACGAGACATCACACCTACTGCGGCAACAGATTCCTACCCTCCGTTATCTGAACAATTTTCAAAAACTATGTTATCTGATCAGCAATCATAATGAACCAAAAATTCCAGACAAAAAGTATAAAACAGGGTACTATATAAGATCGGAAAAATAGTTCGCGCATCAGACAAAAACAAAAGGCATCCCATACATAGTGGAATGCCTTTTATATAGGAAGATACTGATCTATTTATGCCAAAGCACTACCAATCAGGAAGGTGGCAGCTAAAGCTACGATCGCGTACAATTCGGGGAATACCGCAAGGATCAATGTATTACCAAATACATTATAACCCTGTCCGATAGCGGCGATACCATTGGCACAGACCTGTCCCTGACGGATAGAAGAGAAAAGTGCTACAATTCCCAATGCGATACCAGCTCCCAGAACCGCACTCGCCTGGATAGCACTGATTCCAGGAGTCAGAATACCAAAAATATTCTGGAACATAAAATACCCGGCAAATCCATACAATCCCTGTGTACCGGGAAGAGCGGTCAATACAAGGAAGTTACCGAAAGCACCATCGTTTTTCTTCAACGCACCGATAGCAGCGTTGCCTGCTATAGTTACACCGTACGCACTACCGATACCAGACAAACCAACCATTACTGCAATACCTAAATAGGCAATAAACAAATTCATTTCCATAATTTTATTCTGTTTTTACTGTTTATAATCCGATTAATTCATTTTTCCAAAAGGACTGTATTCTTTTCCTCCGCCTTCATACCCGGAGTTCTTGAAAAACTCCACAAAGGTCAGACGCATAGGATGTACCATGGCTCCCAACACATTCATAAACATATTGATCGCATGTCCGATCACAAAGATCAAGATCATCACAATAGGCCCGGCAATTATGTTATCCGGACTCATACCTACAGCCAGGCTATTGAATACTCCGGCCAGGATACCTCCGGACAATCCCAGAGCGAAAAGACGCACATACGAAAGCACATCGCCCAGCAAGCCGGTAGCCATGTTATACGAATCCCAGAAGCCCAGTCCGATATTCAGGAAAATATTCTTTCCAGGACTGTTGTAAAGGAAGATCATGGCAGCAGAAATTCCTAACAAGACCAGATAAGGTGTACTACCTAACGACATTACGCCCGGCACCAATGCCGCGAACGCAGTAGATAAAAGCAGAATGATCCAGCCAATGGTGGCCACCGCATATTTAAACCCGAACTGTATGAACTGATTCACAGCTTTCAGGATCATTCCAAACAGGATCTGCACACATCCCAGGATAAGAGCCAGCTGGAACATATCGTTGTTGTCCAGATAGACCGCCTCTTTGATCCGTTGAATGAAGGGTACATCAATGTCGTACAAGCTGAAACCGAAGAATGTTCCGGTCAGCAATCCACAGAAGAAGGTGGACGCAGCCAATATCTGTACCAGGGAAATGATCGATTTCACAGACCTGGATTTGTTACGGGTAAACAAGCTGTATCCCGTCACACAGAGAAAGATAAAGAGTCCATATCCCGAATCACCCAGACACAGTCCGAAAAAGACCATGAAGAAGGGAGCAAAGAACGGGGTCAGGTCCAGTTCATTGTATTTAGGAAGCATATACAGCTTTGTGATCGGTTCAAACCAGGAAAAGAAACCTTTATTGTCCAGCAAAATAGGGACATTATCTTCCGGAGTAGGATCGGCTATTTCATAATATACCTGTTGTGTATCCAGATAGGCTTTCAGATCGCTTTCTTCTGCTGCCGGTATCCATCCCTGCAAAAGCATCAGTTTATCACCAGACATCTGTTCGGTACTCAGTAGTACCCGGGACAATTCGGCCTGGTTGTTCAGGTCACGGATCGCAGCCTTTACCACCGGGATTTCCGTATTCGCCAGTGTCTTCAGTGCCTCCTCATTCGCGGTGAGTTCCTTACGGATCTGTTCGGAAAGCAGTTCTACCTCATGGATAGAATGTTTCGGCAACCTCATTTCTTCCGCGTCAGGGACAGCTTCTTCTCCCGGCCAGGAGACAGTAATGAAATATACACGAGAAGATACCCGGTTAATGACAACCGCGTTGAAATCAGTCACCCACTCCTCACGGAAATTATTTTCCGAACAGCTATAGAAGCCGATACGGAGTCCACTCTCTTCAAGCTGACGCACAGAAGCCGGATCAAAATCTCCCCAGGGAGCCAGTTGTTCCAGTTCCTTATCGTAGCTTTGCAACTGTTGTTGCAGCCTGCTCTTTTCCGTGCTCAGCGCATCCACCTCTTCCATTACCTTCAGACCACGTTCAGGATCTTCTTCCGTATCCGATGTTGTTTCCGTACGCAGTGCTTCGAGTTGTTTCAGGGTAGCCGTCAGCCGGAGTGTCAGACGCGCTTTTTCCTGCAACTCCTGACTCTCGGCAATACTGGATTGTTTTTCAGAGACATGCACTACACCCCATTCACGGATATGCTGCAAAAACTCATCATATTCTTTATGATAGACCAGAAAGGTCAGTTTTTTCATCTTTGCTATCATTCCTCAGCCTCCTTTCTTTTCTCCTGTTGCGATTTAAGAATCTTCTGAGACGATTTGGAAAGATTCTCTTCGTCTTCCATGAAACGTTTGATCTTTCTCAACGCATCCTTATACCCCGGTATCTGCACCTTCTCAAAAAGATTCACCTTCTGAGTGGTTTTTCTGCGCGCATGTTCCAGCAATCTGAGTTTAGCTATAAGAAATTCTCTCTCAATAGCCGACTGAGCCAATCCCTGTAACAGTTCAATCCCTTCCGAATACCATTTCGGAGCATTGAACAAACTATAGGGACGTACCTCAAACTCCACATTATCCAGCATCGGAACTCTCACACCGGCAATCTTCCGAATGCTCAGGTGTACATCCTTTACACTGATCAGTGAAGGGTCAAACTCATTCCACAACGCGAACATGGCTTCGTAAGTCTGGATCTGCATCTCCAGTTTCTCCTCCATTGCCGCAGCCTCGGTCTTGCATTTCTTCACCTCCATACGCAGGGCACTCTCCTTATTCTTGATAATAGGAAGCGTACGTACCCGCATCTTGAGCTGTTTATCGAGCTGTTGCAACGAAGTTTTATTGTATTGAAATTTTATAGCCATTTCTATGATTATTCGTTTGGGTTGGGTGGAAATATCCGCATGTGTCTGCCACACACCGATTATTTCCAGAACTCATCTACCAACTCCTTCTTGATATTTACCTCTTCCGGACGGAAGTATTTACCAAACAACCCCCAGGCAACATCCAGCATCTCCGTAGTATTCAGGTTCACATCAATCGCCAGCAACTGGTTGGAGTAGTCCTTGGCAAATGCCAGGGTACGTTCGTCGTAGTTGGTCAGGTCGAATCCATTTTCCAGTTTCGTCTTGGCATTGGCTGCGTCCGCATACAAACGTACAGCAGCATTCATTACCTGGGGATGGTCTTTACGGGTCTTTTTACCTGTTACCAACTGTTTCAGACGAGAGAGTGAACGGAACGGGTCTACAACCACCTTACCAATATCACTGTCTCTGCGCAGGAACAACTGTCCTTCCGTAATGTAACCGGTATTATCGGGCACAGCATGGGTGATATCCCCACTTGACAACGTGGTCACGGCAATGATCGTTATAGAACCTCCCTGTGGGAACTGTACTGCTTTTTCATAGATCTTCGCCAGATCCGA
>Ga0192264_1038_pt1 | contig 37187 bp, 40 predicted proteins | sample Koala_Koa23_J3_FD_131267 | JGI IMG/M metagenome (GOLD analysis project Ga0192264, IMG submission 131267) | Enriched cells from koala feces incubated with labeled cellulose particles, San Francisco Zoo, California, United States - Koala_Koa2-3_J3 ... | reverse complement strand
TTATAAAGTGGAAGGATCGATTGGCCAAGGGCAATATGCTGAAGTGGCATGGGTATCTATCTTTGACCGCTCCATTACAGAAAGTGCAACGAAAGGAGTTTACATTGTATTCCTTTATTCTGTTGATGGCAAGTCAGTATATCTAAGTTTAAATCAGGGATATACCTATTTTAGTAAAAGATTTTTTCCTGCAAAAGAAGCCAGGAAAGAAATTGTTGAGATGGCAAACACGTTGAGAAATTATGTAACGGTAAGTAATCCCAGATTTGTTCATAAGATTGATTTGGGAGCAACCAAGCCACTGGGCAAAGGATATGAAGCTGGACATATTATTGGGTTAAAGTATGAATTTGATGCAATGCCAGCAGATAAAGATATCGTGAGAGATATTTCTGAATTAATGTCTATATATAATAATATTAAAGCATTGTTTGCAAATCGATCTGTGGATAAGTTCTATGATTATATAATCTCCGAAAAAAAGGGCTTTATAAAATCCGCAATCATAGAAGAAGTTGTTAATACTGAAATTGCAGAGTCGATAGCTGTTGCAGACCCCATTACTATTGTCGACACACCGAAACAAAAGCAGGAAGCGGTCATTGATGGAAAAGGGCATAAGCATTACCCAAGGGATCCAAAAGTTTCTGCAAATGCCATTGTATGCGAAAACTATCAGTGTGCTTTTGACAATTCGCATAAAACATTCATATCCAAAGGTTCCGAACATATGTATATGGAAGCACATCATTTGATTCCAATTAGTAAGGGTGATAAATTTGGGTATTCACTTGATGTAGAGGCAAATGTAGTTTCGCTGTGTAGTGTTTGTCATGACTGTATTCATCATGGAACAGACGAGAAAAAGACAGAATTGATTGAGAAATTATATGAGGAGCGAAAAGAGAGGCTTGAAAGCGCTGGTATCTTTATAGGATTAGATCTGCTAAAGTCTTTTTATGGAATTAAGCTATAATTAAACGATGAAAACATCGGGCAACACAATAAATATAAATAAAAAAGCTCCTTGATGCAAGTAAGGGGCTTTTACTATGCCTGATTTTCTTGTTTATTAATAATATCCTTCAACGACCTTCCCGATATCCAAAATCAGCTCTCCCCCTTCTCCCGTGCTTTCAAAGCACATACCGTCAACTGCAAGTACAGCCGCTGTCCCTGCGAAAAACACAAGAAATACTATCAACATTTTTATCGCCGTTTTCTTCATACGCTCTCACCCTATATTTGCTCCCTCAATTTCTCTCACAGCTCCTCATTTACAGAGTCCTTCATTTATATCCTCTCGCACATATATACACTCCATACCTGCTCGCAATACACGCCCGCTTTTCATCGTCCGCACTTCATCCTCATCACTGCTCATCCTTAATGACCTCTGTCAGCACCTCTGCAAAATATTCCGCGCAGAGCCTTGCCTCCTCTATCGTATTCTTATTGTTGCCGACCTCGAGCAGCAGAGCCCTGTCGCTGACGTATTCGTTGTACCTGTACTCCCGCTCTATGATGGCTCCTCCGAATCCGTCGTAGAGATTTTCAGCCGCTTCGCTGACCTTTTTCGCATAGGCATAAAGCTCGGTGTAATTATCGTTTCCCTTGCCTACCACCATGCTGAATGTAGCCACCTTCTCACCGTCTATTTCTATGTATTTTCCTTCGGTTGCCGATGATACGGCGGCGTCCCTATGAAGGTCTATTACGTACACGGCTGTAGGATATTTTTTGATGAGGCTCTGTATCGTCTCCAGCGATCTGCTGTACGACTCATTGTACGACGGTCTGTCATGCATCGTCTTATCGTGAACTACGTTGATACCGTTCTTTTTGAGCTCGCTTTCCAGGATATCCCCCACGTCTCTTACCGTACCCTCCTCGTCTTCACTGTGATAGTTGCTGTCGCTGTATGGCATGTACGACTCGGTACTGTGCGTATGATAGATGATAACGAGAGGATCTCCCGTAACCTCTATCTCCTCATCATCGGAATCCTTTTTATCGCCTTTGCTTTCATCTTCATCTGACGAATTTCCCTCACTGTCATCAACCTCCGATGCTTTCCTGCCCGTCTCTGCGCCCGATTCAGCCGTCTCCGTATTCTCTGTGTCTGCTGATTTCGCAGTCGGATACGCCTGATCTATACACATTTCACCGAGCTGCCTTTCATCTATCCACAGGGATCTAAGCGCCGATATCGGATCCGCTTTGAGAAAAAACAGCGTTGAGCATACGAATATCATTGCTACGGCTGCCAGAAACAGCTTACGATTTTTTTTCATTAGTTGTCCTCCATAAATTCCTGCTATGAATATATGCCGGGATGGAGAGTTTTATTTATGCCGTTTGCTATTATGTCCGAAAAATCCTTTATCAGCATGTCTATATCCGTCGAGGTAACTATCATCTGCCTGTCGTAAGCGTTTATATATTTTTCTATCATTTCATCGCTTTCAATATTATCCGTCAGCGCATCCCTTATTATCGTGGTAGCGTCTATCACCGTAGGCACTCCTATCGCTATCACCCTTCTTCCCAGACTATCGCTGTTTATCCCTGTTCGATGATTTCCCATCCCCGAACCCGGCGAAATACCGGTATCCGTCACCTGTATAGTCGTACTCACCCTGCGTATATCACGCGCTGCGAGTGAATCCACGACTATCACTACCTCAGGATCGGCTATCTCCGCTGCCTTCTTCACCATCTCGGCGGACTCCATTCCCGTCGTACCTGTAACTCCCGGCGCTATGCAGCTCACTCTCGACATCTCATCGTCTCCATCGGCCTGAAACATCTCAAAGAGATGATTCGTAACTCTGATCTTGGACGCTGTCTTCGGTCCGAGCGCGTCGGGAGTCACCATGCTGTTTCCGAGACCTGCTACAAGCACCTTTAAATAGTAGTGGAATTTTATCAGACGCTTCAGCTCCGATACAAGAGCACCTTCTACCCTTTCCTTTATCCCGTCGCGTTCCTCCTGTATCCCTGCGGCTTCTATGGTGATGTAATTGCCTATCGGCTTTTCCATCTTCATCGCGCCATATTCATCCTTTATTTCTATCCTTGTAACCTTGACATCATCGCCCCAGTCTATGACATCGACGTCTATGCCATCCGAGCTTTCCCTGCTTTCCTTGTGCTCCTCATGCTTTTTCTGCTTCTTCGCATTTTCCGCCTTTTTACTCCCGGAATCGAGGATTTCCTTTCTCTCTATCGCCAAATCTGTTCTGTATTTCAATTTTTCCGCCCCTTTTGCCTTTTCTGGGATTTTTCCCTTGCAAATAGCCTTTTATTCATATATACTATTATTTGCGAATTTTTAGCTGTATTAATTAAGAAAGTGGGGTAATTTAAAATGGCAAATATTAAATCCGCAAAGAAAAGAATCCGCGTAATCGACAAAAAGACAGCGACTAACAGACGTATCAAGGGTCACATCAAAACAACTCTCAGAGCGTTTGACGAAGCTATCGAAGCCGGAGATATAGAAGAAGCTAAGAAGCAGCTCACTCTTGCAGAGAAGAAACTCATGCAGGCAGCTGCAAAGCATACTATCCACAAGAATGCCGCTTCGAGAAAGGTATCGCGATTAACGAAGAGATTCAATCAGGCTAACGCCTAAGTCTCACCCGTCCCCACCGGTGCATAAGTTAAATGCACAGCAATGAGCAACAAGAAAAAGATGGACGTGTCTCCCATCTTTTTTTATTTTTTTGTCGATTTTGTGAGCATTATCTGTTTTATTTTTTTACAAAAAACCTCATATCCTACAAGTATGCATTTATACCGATTATTATAATTAATTGATTGCTGTATTCATATATAAGTAAGTTTTAGGAGGAAATGATCTTGTCTGACAGATATAACAACGATAATCTCAATAACAAGTACGACGATATAGATGAATTTTTCGCACAGTTTGACAAGCAGGAAGCCGCAGACAATAAAAGGTCTTCATCGCCCGGACAAGCAAGGCATAGTAACCATGTACATAGCGGCAGTTCCAAATCGGATTATGATGCTGATCCCATGATATACGCTTCGCGCAGCTCGGAAAGCAGAGGAAACAGAACTCACAGATCGGATGCCCGAAGATCAGGGCTCGAAGAACGCAGAGCACAGGAATCGGAATCCGGCAGATCGGAACGCAGCGCACGCAGAGCGGAGAAAACGCGCAGCTCGGAAAACAGCGAAAGCAGAACGCACAGAGCGAAGAGGGCTTTGACCTCCGTAGTAGGCAGCGCCGGATCCGGAAGAAACGGAAAGAGCGGCAGAAAAAATGCACTGAAAGCCGCGGGCTTTGTTTTTCTCGGTATTGTAATGGCCGTCGGTATCTACGCCGGCGTGATATTCGCTGCCACTCCTTCGATAGATACGAGCAACATATACGACTCCATAAGCCAGCGTTCCATAATATACGACAGCGACGGCAACGAGATCGACAACCTCTATCTCTCAGACGGCAACAGGACCCTCGTAGACTATGAGGATATCCCTGAAGATATGGTGAACGCCGTCGTCTCCATCGAAGATAAGAAATTCTGGTCCCATAACGGCTTTAACTTCATCAGAATGGTCGGGGCGATCAAGGACAGCGTTGTTGGAGGCAGCCAGATAAGCGGAACGAGTACAGTCACGCAGCAGCTTGCCAGAAACGTATATCTCTCTGAGATAAAGGGACAGAGGTCTCTGACCAGAAAGCTCTCCGAGGCATATTACACGATAATTCTCGAGAAAGATCTGTCTAAAGAAGAGATAATGGAGGCATATCTCAATACCATCTATCTGGGATTCAACGCATACGGCGTCCAGGCAGCAGCTCAAACGTACTTCTCCAAGGACGTACAGGATCTTGATGCTCTGGAATGCGTATCCCTTGCGGCTCTGCCGCAGTCACCAGATACGTATGCCCTGGTGAAGGCCGATTATACGGGTGAAAACTCATCCTCGCTGCCTACGATATCCGGCACGGATTCCGTAACATACCTGTACAACGGCGATATTTCAAGCAGCAGGCGGACACTTATATTAAACAGCATGGAGGCTTCGGGCTATATAACATCAGATGAGCTGAGCAGCCTTCTGGAAGACGATCTTAAAGATCACATCAATGTGAATTCTTCCGATTCATCGAGCACCTCATCCTATTTTGCCGACTACGTCATCGAACAGGTGACTCAGGATCTGGTTTCGGAATACGGAATCAGCCGTTCGGATGCACAAAACATGATATACACAGGTGGTCTCAAGATTTACACCACTCTCGACAGCAGCATACAATCTATAGTAGAGGAGGAATTTGAAGATGACAGCAACTTTACAACCGTCTCCTCCTTTTCAACCAACAGCTCGGGAGATATACTGAGCGACAGCGGCAGCATACTGCTTTACGCATACTCGAACTACTTCAACGATGACGACCAGTTTACCCTGGAAAGCGATGAGTACGAGATGAACGATGACGGCAGCATGACGATATATGCCGGCAACCGTCTCAACATATACGAGACTGAATCAAGCGGCGAAACCGATATAAGCATAGAATTCAAGGGCATGTATACCAGAGAAAACAGCTCCTTCTATTTTATTGAAAACGGTACGCTTTCCATACCTCAGCAGTATAAAACCACGGACAGCGACGGCAACGTCGTCATATCGGCGGATTTCTTCACCGATTATCCCGATTTCTTCGTCGCCAGCGGCGACAGCTACGTGGTAAACAGCGAGAATTACACGCTCAAACAAAAAGTAAGACAGCCTCAGGCTGCTATAGTTATAATGGAGAATTCCACCGGTGAGATAAAGGCGATGATGGGCGGCAGAGGCACCAGCGGTAAATACCTCTACAACAGAGCGACCAGCACCAGACAGCCCGGTTCATCTATCAAGCCCATATCGGTTTACGGTCCCGCCCTTCAGATGAGCTATGAATACGAAAAAGAAGGCAGAACCATGGACCTCAGCAACAGCGACGGCAGCAACTGGGGCGACTACATCACGGCAGGCAGCGTCATAAACGATGCGCAGATGACGGTGAACGGAGAAATATGGCCGAAAAACTCATACTCGGGATACAAAGGACAGGTAACCTTACGAACTGCAGTCCAGCAGTCGATAAACACATGTGCGGTAAAGGTTTTCCAGAACGTAGGAACCGATTACTCAACTTCAATGCTCAAGAAGGTCGGCATAACCTCGATAGTTGAGGACGGAGATACGAACGATATGAACGCAGCTTCACTGGCACTCGGCGGCCTTACCGACGGTATTTCGCCGCTTGAGCTTACGGCAGCCTATGCCACCTTCCCTAATGGAGGCGAGTATCAGGAGGCTATAGCATATACAAAGGTATTGGATTCAAACGATGAAGTCAAGCTCGAAAAAGTCTCCGAAAGCGAACAAGTTTACGATGAAGGCGTCGCATGGATAATGACGGATATACTGAGGACTGTCGTTTCGGAAGGTATCGGAAGCAGCGCCGCAATAAGCAACCAGCCTGTAGGAGGCAAAACGGGAACCACGAGCAATAAATACGATATATGGTTTGCCGGATTCACGCCGCAGTACACGGCGGCTCTGTGGATGGGCAACGACATAAATCTTGAGCTTTCCGATTCCAGCGGAAAGGCAGCCAGCTTCTGGTCCGCGATAATGAGCCGCGTATGCGAGGACCTGCCGACGGGATCCTTCGGTGAACAGCCTTCCAACGTCGTAAAGGAAAACGGCGAATACTACACGGAGGGGACTTATACAAAGGTAAGCCTCTCAAAGTCAACTACTTCGCTTGAGACGAATACGACGGAGCTTCCTACCACGACCGAAGAAACGACGAACGAGCAGCAGACGACTACTCAACAGGAAACTACAACCGAACAACAGACTACCGAGCAACAGACAACGACCACACAATAACGCATTTAAACAAAGATAAAACCTCTTGATAAAAGGCGGATGACAAAACTATAGTCTCCGCCTTTTATCTTAGTATACATCCACTATGGACGCAAATGGAGACTGCCTAACTGAAAGGCAGCCTCCATTTGATTTTTGATTATTATTTCTTCTTTGATTTACAGTATCCTTTATTCAAGTCCCAGTGTCACGCTGGTAACGGCCTCTTTGAGATCCGCCATCGAACTTCTGCTCATAAGACCTACCGTTTCTCCGTCTACCACGACTAAGCAATCATCGCCATCGTACCGATATATCTCAGCCGTGACCGAAGGATAGTCATCGTTATCGACATTGATGGTTACCGACATCTCCAGGGTATCTGTATCGCCACCATCATCAAAGCTGTTGATCGTCAAGGCTTCTATCGCCTCTGTTACCGTATCAAAATCGACTCTCTGATCGTCGATCAGGTAAACGATATCCGCTTCTTCCTCATCATCGTCATCCTTCAGCGTTTTCTTGTATTCCTTCCATGTCATAGTGTCGACATCATAGGTGCTGCCATCTATCTCAAATGAAAGGCTTGTCACATCCGACCATTCGATGCTGAATACCTCCGTCGGACGAAGGTCGTCGTAATCGCAGGCTGTCAGCGATTCATAATCATCACTGCTGAGCTGATATATGATGGAGCTGTCTCCGACGCGGGCATAAACAGTCTCATCGTCGCTATCGCTTCCTTCATCTACCGTTGCGATGTAGAGGACAAAATCTATATCCCACGCTTCTCCATCCGAGTCTTCTTCCGTTGCACCCTTTATCGTGATCGTATATGCCGGATCATCCAGACCGTACTCTTCAATATCATCGTCAGACGCAGTATATGTGACGTAGTCCGTAAGCTCCACCGAATCCAATGTACTCAGATAGCTCTCCACCAGAGTATCATCCAGAGAAAGGTATTCCTTTCCATCCACGTTATAATAATTATAAGAGTCTGTATAGGAATAACTGCCGTCAGCATCGTAAACCGCATTAAGCGAAGCACCGCCTGTCACGGTCATTTTTTCCAGAGTGGCAACCGAAGGTGTTTCATCCTGCTGCATGAAATCGTCTCTGTCTGTCGTTACGGATTCAAGGATATCCTCTTCTATCATATAGACCTTTCCGTCCCCGATTTCTATATAACGCTGCTCGTCCATAGTCGAATAATCACCGAGTGAAACGACGATTTCCTCATCATCCGTATTTATCGTCACAGTACACTGCGGATCCTCCAATCCGTACTGGCTGTAATCGTCCACATCCTCGATGATAAATGTGGCGTGAACCTCCTCAAAGCAGGCTAAAAAATCTGTCATGGTATCCTGATTTACCGGAAAATCTCCGTCATCACTGTCATACCAGCTGCCGTCTGTTTTTTCAAAAGCCAGACTGTCCCCGTCGTATGTCCAGGAAATATCCGTCACAGTATCCTGATCGACCTCCAGTATCACCTCATCTGTAGAATTAATACTGTCGGTATGGCGGGTAACCATCTTTTCTATCCCGATCACACAGCATAAAAGCACCAGGATGCCGGCCATGATCATCAAATTTCTTTTTCTCGTCATGACATTCTCCTCCTTCTGATCGTATCCTTAAGACCGTAAGCAAGATATAACAGCGGAATCAGACCGATCATGAATACCTTGATGACCGTCGCCTGTGATGTGCTGATAGTCAGATAGCTGTAGCTCAATGATTTTGAACGGATGGATATGGATTCCGTTTCCTCGATCATCCATGAAACCGCATTCATCACAAAATCAGTATTGGCTCCTGAAGAGTACGAAACATACGTTTCTTCCATAATATTATCCGAGCTTATCCATACCATCATGGCTCCGCTGGAAGAATCCTCTATCGAAACCGCAACGGAAAAGGCTCCGTCTATGTCATCATCTTCCTTATCGTAGGTGCTGATATTATAGCCGTCGATCTTTGAGAAGGAATCCGAGGTAGTATCGAGCAGAGACGTTACCGTAACGTCGTCTGATGTGTCTCCGATTGTCAAGCCCTGTGCTATGGCTGCAATGACATAGCTGTTATTATCGGAAAGCTCCGAAGTTATCTCGGAATCGCCCAGCTCCGGAAGCAGTACATAAGGATATCCAAAGGCATAATTATCGCTGTTTCCTTCAATTACGATTCCCTCCTCAGCAGTCACTCCATAATAAGAGAGCACTGAATGAAGATTCGTCATCTCATCATCCTCCTGAGGACCGGAAATCACAAACAGTTTACCGCCCTCATCCATATATTCCTTCAATAAATCAGCTTCTTCTTCCGAAATATCGCTCGTCGGTGTATAGATCAAAACTCCGTCCGCTTCTTCGGGAACTCCGTTTTCCGTCAACAAGCTAAATTCTTCCGTTTCGATATTCGCCTGCTCAATGCTGTCTGACAGAGTATCAGAAAGATCACCTTCACCGTGACCTGTAAGCAGATAGAGCACCGGCAGCTCCTCGCTGATAACATAATCTATAGCCGCCGTGATCTGGCCTTCTCCGTCAAACGAGGAGGAAACTGAACCTGTCGTATAATAATCCGAGTAATCGGATTCATAGATATCGCTGTACGCAATATATCTGTATTTATCACCGCATTCTACGATCAGTGAATTGTTTTCCACCGTTTCGTCCGTATACTGAGCGGCGAATGTAGGATAAATATCAGGGTTCTTCTTTTCGACGGTGATATTATCGCTAAGCGAAGCGTATACATCGAGCAATTTCTCGATCACGCTGTCCTCTTCTCCCTCCTGTGTAACCCAATAGATAGTTACATCCTCCGACAGATTCTGTGCTACTGCCTTTGTGGAAGATGTCACGGAATAAAGCCGTGATGCCGATATATCGTATTGTGTCATGGTACTTGACAGAGAAGATACCGCCACATTTGCCAAAATCAAAACGATAAGAACGATTACAGCCATTATGAAGCTGTAGCCCCCTACCTTTGCGGTGCGTGTGTTCAATGTATCTCTGTTTTTCTGCAAAACATGCTTTAAGCTGCGATTTGACTTGTTTGCATCGTTTCCGCCGTTTCCTTTTTTCCGCAACATATCTTTGATATTTTTCATCCGTTATACCTCCTTTTCTCCAGCGACTGTACACAGAGGAAAAGAAAGAAAACGATCACGCTGAGATCATATACCAAAGCTGTCATATCAAAAACACCGTTCACAAATGTCTCGAACCTGGTAAACAAGCTGAGCTTTCCCATGATGTCAGGCAGCAATCCTTCCAGGAGAGTGGAATCGTAAATATATGCTACTGCGACTGCCGCCAGCAAAACGATAACGACTATACCTCCCGCAAATTGAGAACGTGTCAAATACCTGGCGATGACTCCTATAAGCACGATCACAATGAGCAGTCCGATAATCGAACCGGCGGTAGTTGAAGACACGTATTCCGAAAGCGAATCACAGAAATAATTGAAGAGCATCACAACGACACATATTCCTGCCGCCATGCTCTGCGATTCCGTAATACAGCTGATAAACATCCCAATACTGAGTAAAGCCACTCCGAGAAAGAAGAAGGCCAGTATCGAACCATAGCAGGTTGGCAAATATACGTCACCGTATTGTGCGAATATAATCGGATAAATACAAATAACCAAAACGGGAATAAAAAATACTACTGCAAGCGACAGGAATTTTCCCAATACTATATCCGTCGTGGTGATAGGCAAAGAGAACAGAAGCTGATCTGTATTCTGACTTTTTTCCTCCGCCATAGTGCGCATCGTCAGGAGCGGAACGAGAACGATAAAAGTAATCGATATAAAGCTCAAAACATATTCAAAATTCGCAATCGATGCATTGATATTATAAAGCAAAGAACCGATGCCTGCAAAGACGAGTAAAAATGCACCGAACACATATGCCTTTATGCTATGATAATACATAACGAGTTCGTGTTCCAAAACAGCAATCATTCCACATCCTCCTTCCCGTCATCTATATAATCAGTTGAATTATTCTTCTGCGAAATGGTCTCCTGTACGTCAGGAGAGTCCGTAATACTCTCCGACACATCGGAAATTTCCGTAACACTCTCCGATATGTCAGAAGAATCCGCAATACTTTCCGATACACCCGGCAAATTCTGAATAGCGCCTGATATCTTGTTTCCTTCGTTTCCTTCCTTCGTTATCTCTATAAATATATCCTCCAGAGTAGCGCTGACAGGATTCAGCTTGCGCAGCACCTTTCCGGAATCGGCAAAGAAAAGAAAAATCTCGCGGCATATAGTACCCGGATCAGCCTCTCCGACCATAAGAGAAGCATTGCATGTTTCCTCATCTTCTCCGGTTACGGAAATCGAAACGATACCTTCAATGCTTTCCAGCAGCTTTCTCATCTCATCTGCGGAAGTTTCACAGCACAGCTCTACCGTATTGCTCACGGAAAGCGTGCTTCCCAACTCCTCCAGCTTATTGAAGGCTACAAGCTTTCCTTTGTGAATAATCAGCACCTCATCGCAGACCTCCTGTATCTCCGGCAGGATGTGAGAGCTGAGTATGACCGTATGCTTCCCACCGAGAGTCTTGATCAGATCGCGGATTTCAATTATCTGCGCCGGGTCAAGACCTACCGTAGGCTCATCCAGGATAATGATTTCCGGATTGCCGATCAATGCCTGTGCAATGCCGACACGCTGACGATAGCCCTTGGACAGATGGCGTATCAGCTTCCTCGACACCTCTTCTATATGAGTTTCCCGAATGACTCTGACGACCTCATCCTTAATATCCTCCCTTTTAATACCCTTTGCCCGAGCAACAAAATAGAGATACTCTATCGCCGTTTGCTCCGTGTAAAGAGGCGGCATCTCCGGCAGGTAACCGATCAGTCCTTTCGCCTCCTTCGGCTGTTCAAAAATATCATATCCTCCGATCTTCACATCTCCCGATGTGGCCGCCAGGCAACCTGTGATGATATTCATCGTCGTAGATTTACCTGCTCCGTTCGGTCCGAGAAAACCATAAATTTTACCCGGAGTGATGGTGAAGGATAGATCCGATACCGCAAGATTACTGCCATATCGTTTAGTCAAGTTTTTGACTTCTATCAAAACTTTTCCCTCCTTTTTATTACAGGCATACGCCTGCTGATTTTCTCATATTTTAATTCTAAGATTTGGGAATTATATGGAAAAATAATACGCTGCCTGTGAAAGCAGCGTGAAGGATTCCACACTTTTAACAGCAAAAAAAATCCGGTCACATTGCCGGATTTTTTAGGTCTCAATAATTTTCCGCCTTTATCTGAAAATATCCCTGAACATGGTGGCATACGGGACAGATTTCCGGCGCTTGCTTTCCGGTGAATTCGTGCCCGCAGTTATCGCATATCCATGTAACCTCCTGCTCTCTTGAGAATACTTTTCCCTGCTGCACGTTGTCGCGCAGCTTGAGATACCTGTCCTCGTGAAACTTCTCAATATCGGCTATAGCTTCCATCTGGTAAGCTATCTGGGTAAAGCCTTCCTCCCTTGCGACCTTTGCCATATCAGCATACATCTCGCTCCATTCGTAATGCTCCCCTTCCGCCGCAGACAGAAGATTTTCCTCGGTGCTCCCTATCGGCAATATATGCTTGTACCATATCTCCGCATGCTCCTGCTCGTTGCGGGCAGTTTCCTCAAATATCTTCGCTATCTGGACATATCCTTCTTCCCTCGCCTTTGATGCATAAAAAACATACTTGTTTCTCGCCTGAGATTCTCCCGCATATGCGAGCAGCAGATTGTCATACGTCTTGCTTCCTGCTAATTCCTGCATTGTCAATACCTCCTTTTCCGTTAGTATCGGCAATTTAAGGAAATTTATTCCCTGTAGCAGCTTCCACGCTCGATAAGCTTACAGGGAAATTCGATACGCACCGACTCCCTGTGCTCTCCCTCTATCCTGTCGACAAGAAGGCGCACTGCCATATGAGACATCTCTTCTATGGGAATTCTTATCGTAGTCAGATACGGCTTTGTATTCTGAGCCGCCTCTATATCATCGATGGAAATGACAGAAATCGAGTTTTTCAACTGTTTCCTCTGCTTTCCGAGAATTTCCAGCACACGGATCGCCGTCGCATCATTTGCACATAAGACCGCTGAAAAATCTCTCCTTCCCGAAAGCTTGCCCTCAAGCAGCTCCGAGAACGCAGTCTCCGCCTCCTCCTGAGTCTGATCCGTCTGTTTTATAAGATTGTAATCCATAGCTATATGATTCTTTATAAGCGCGTTGCAATATCCGATGTAGCGGCTCTCATATGAACAATCTCCGATGTACGCTATTTTACTGTGTCCCAGAGACAGCAGGTATTCCATCGCCATGTCGGCAGCCTTCTCTCCGTCACAGATGACCTCATCGACCGCAAATTCCATCGAATTTCTCCAAATACCCACGATGTTTTCGTTGCGGGCTGCGATGTCCTCCAGCAGCAGCTCAGGACACCTGCCCAGTATCAGAACTCCGTCGGAATCCTGCAATTCTTTCGGGACAGGCTCTCCTGCATATACTACACGCTCTATAACCACCTTGTATTTCAAAAGCTCCGCCTCCAGACTGCGAAAGAGCTCAGCAAAGAACGGGTCTACATTTACTGATGTAAAGCGCGCCATGATGATCGTCACACGCCATGCCTCCGTACCCGTATAAGAATTCGTTTTCAGTCGCCTCGCGGCTTCATTAGGTACATACCCTATTTCCCTTGCTGCCGCCCAGATTCTATCCTGCGTCTCTTCAGATGCGCAGGTAGGCGAGGTACGGTTTAGTACCCTGGATACGGTCGATGGAGAAACTCCTGTCATCGCCGCGATTTTTTTCAAAGACATGACATTTCACCTCAAGCAAACGTTTGCACAATATTGGATTGAATTTTCCCAATTTCTCTGTTAATCTTTTATAAGTAGTGTTGTTATTATACAATATATGGGCGGCTTGGGTCAATATTTCGCGCAAACGTTTGTCTATATTGTTCACCCGTCGATTCAACGTCGATGCTTGTCCATATTGTTCATTAGTCGCTTTAATGCCGATTTATTAAGGAGAAATCTACCATGGAAAAGAAAAAATCACAAAAGCACAGACATCTTTTCAAAAACAGACGGGTCAAAGGCGGGCACTTTTTTAAAACAGGCATGACTGTTTCAGCAGCAGCTATCCTGATTGCGCTCACATTTACTGTCACGGGCTGCGGAAGCAGCGATTCAAGCTCAGCAGATGACGGCACGGTTACTATCACGAACGTCTCATACGACCCCACACGTGAATTCTACACTGCGTATAACGACCTGTTTACTTCCTATTACGAGGAGGAAACAGGTACATCCGTGGATATCGTTCAGTCTCACGGCGGCTCCGGCTCACAGGCACGCTCCGTCATAGAGGGCAGCGACGCAGACGTCGTCACGCTCGCGTTGGCGCACGATATCACGCTCATCGAGGAGGAAGGCCTCATAGATGAAGGATGGATGGACGAATTTGACAGCAACAGCTCGCCATATACCTCTACCATAGTATTTCTGGTGCGCGAAGGTAATGAAAAAGACATTCAGGACTGGGACGACCTGCTGAATGACGACGTAGATATAATCACACCCGACCCGAAATCCTCCGGCGGAGCATGCTGGAATTTCCTCGCGGCATGGCATTATGCTGATTTAGCCTACGATGGAGATGAAAGCAAGATAAAAACCTTCGTCAGCGATCTTTACGATAACGTCACCGTCATGGATTCCGGGGCCAGAGGAGCTACTACCACATTCGTGGAAAACGGTCAGGGAGATGTCCTTATCGCATGGGAAAACGAAGCCCTCCTTGCTCTCGAGGAATATCCCGGTGAATTTGAGATGATTACGCCGAGCGTCAGCATAAAGGCTGAGCCTTCCGTTGCCGTAGTAGATGAAAACGCAGAGGAAAACGGCACGCAGGACGTTGCCTCAGCATATCTGGAATATCTCTATTCTGATGAAGCGCAGCAGCTCATCGGTGAAAACTATTACCGTCCCAGCAACGAAGACATCCTGAGCACATTCTCGGACACCTTCGATCTTTCCGTTCAGCTGTGCACCATAGATGACTTCGGCGGTTGGGATCAGGCATACGAAGATTTTTTCCAGGACGGAGCAATATTTGATGAAATTTACAACTCTAATTAACAAGAATTCAAAGAGCGTGATTCCCGGCCGCGGTCTTACCATGGGCGTCACCGTAACGATGCTCTCTCTTTTCATACTCATTCCACTGGCGTCGATACTGGCATATTCGTTTCGCCTGAGCTTTTCTGACTTCCTGGAAATAGTGACGAGAGAAAATGTGGTAAGCGCTTTTGCCACGAGCATCGGATGCGCGCTTATCGCAGCGGCAATCAACAGCGTATTCGGACTTATCCTCGCATGGGTCCTCGTGCGCTATGAATTTCCCGGCAAACGGCTGATGGACGCCATGATAGAGCTTCCCTTCGCCCTGCCGACCGCCGTCGCCGGCATCACTCTATCCAAGATGTATTCCGACCAGGGGTTGATAGGACATTTGTTCGCTCCATTGGGAATCAATATATCGTATACGAAGATAGGTATCATCATAGCCTTAGTCTTCGTCGGCATACCGTTCGTCGTCCGCACATTGCAGCCGGTCATAGAAAAGCTGCCCGACTCGATCGAGGAAGCCGCAGATATACTCGGCGCCAATAGGCTCTATACCTTCCGCAGGGTCATCATGCCTGAGCTCACTCCCGCGCTTCTTACCGGCTTCGGACTGGCGCTGGCCAGAGGAATCGGAGAATACGGCAGCGTCATATACATATCGGGAAACAGTGCCAAAAATGGCACGCAGGTTGTTTCATACATCATCATGCAAAAGCTGAATTCAGGCAGCGCCGATTATGAGGGAGCTGCAGCTATCGCCCTTTGCCTTTTGATAATCTCGTTTTTGCTGCTGTTTATCATCACCATGATACAGCTTGCCTCAGGGCGCAGGATACGTTCGTAAAGATTGAGCAGCCGCCGGTTTCTCCGTAGTAAGCATAAAGAGTGTCGGACACTGCCGCCGCGAATACAAAAAACAGAGAAGAAACAGAAAAGAAACAGAAAAAAGCAGAAAAGGAATACTACATGGAAAAAAACATGGAAATAAGCATAAAAGGAAAGCGGGGAAAACGCGCCGTACCGATATTACTGATAGCCATAAGCATCGCCTTTTTCGTGCTCATGCTCCTGCTTCCTCTGGGAACCGTGATTTACCGATCGCTGCAAGAAGGACTGCCGTTTTATATTGAGGCTATCACCACCGAATACACATTGTCAGCATGGCGGGTGACACTTATCGCTGCCGCATGCTCGGTAGCTGTCAACACTATTTTCGGATTGTGCGCCGCATGGCTGATAACGAAGTTTGAATTCAGAGGCAGGAACACGCTTTCTACGCTCATTGATATACCGTTCTCCATTTCACCTGTCATCGCCGGTCTCGCCTATATAATGACATTTGGGCGCATGGGCTGGGCAACGCCTTTTATCGAATGGCTCAACGAACAGCTGGGTACGGACGTTTCTCTCGTCTTTTCGATTCCCGGCGTCGTTTTAGCGACGATTTTCGTCACCTTCCCCTTTGTCTCGCGCGAGCTGATTCCGGTCATGCATGCGCAGGGAAGCGCTGAGGAGGAAGCCGCCGCCATGATGGGAGCAAGCGGATTTACCATATTCCGCAAGGTCACGCTTCCCCACATCAAATGGGCCCTCGCCTACGGAATGATACTGTGTACGGCTCGTGCCCTCGGTGAATTCGGCGCTGTTTATGCCGTTTCCAAAGCGCGGGGACAGACATTCACGCTTACTCTGGAGGTGGATGCCCTCTACATGGCGGGAAGCGCAGATTCCATAACCCAGGCCTTTGCAGTCTCATCGCTGCTCGTTATAATGGCCGTAATAATTTTGATTTTAAAGCAGATAGTAGAATATCGCGGTAAAAAGGAAAGGAGCATATGATAAGATGTATGTTCAGCTCAAAGATATAGGCAAAAAATTCGGGGATTTTGAAGCGGCAAAGGACATAAGCTTTTCCGTCGAAAAGGGCAAAATGGCAGCTCTCCTCGGCCCAAGCGGCAGCGGAAAAACGACTATTCTGAGGATGATTGCCGGCCTTGAACACCAGGACAGCGGCGACGTCATCATCGCAGGCGACGTGGTAAACGACATACCGGCAGGAAAGCGCGGTATCGGCTTCGTATTTCAAAATTATGCTCTGTTTCGATATATGACCGTATTTGAAAACATCGCCTTCGGTCTGCGGGTACAAAAAAAGAGCCGCTCCGAAATATCGGACCGCGTGAACGAGCTCATTCACCTCGTAGGTCTTGACGGCATGGAAAAGCGCTACCCGAATCAGCTTTCCGGCGGGCAGCGTCAACGTGTTGCCTTTGCCAGAGCCATAGCGCCGAATCCGGGACTGCTTCTCCTTGATGAACCGTTTGCCGCCATCGATTCCAAGGTGCGCAAGGAGCTGCGCATGTGGCTGAAAAACATGATAAGACAGGTCGGTATCACGAGCATTTTCGTCACCCACGATCAGGAAGAGGCTGTTGAAATATCAGATGAGATCATCGTCATCAACAATGGACAGATAGAGCAGATAGGAGATCCACGTGAAATATACGACAAGTCAAAGACACCTTTCGTCGCTCAATTTATCGGAAACTCGCACATACTTCCCGACTACAGAACCTTTAAGGGTTTCGAGCATATTCCCGACGGAGGGCAGGCCGTAGTACGCCCTGAATTCGTTGAAGCCTTCAAATATGACAATGAAAAATTCAAATCGTTGATCCCATACGCCGAATCCGGCGTGATTAAAGACACAGCATTTCGCGGAAGCTATCTTGAGGTAACTCTTGATGTAAACGGAGTTTCTCTCACCACCAATCGCTCACCGCAGCGAAGACCTGTGCAGATAGGCGAGCGCATGTGCGTATTGATCTACCGCATGTACGTCATGGATGGAGAAGAAGCATTCATATATGAAAATCAGCGCCTCCGCGGTATCGATACGGAAGCGCTGTAATAAAGCTTAATTTTTTCAAATACGAAAAGAGGCAAGTACTCAAAACAAAGGCTCCGCATATCGTTGTATACGGAGCCTTGCTTTCCTTTATAATTCATCGACACGCATGATGTTTGCGCCCAGCGTTCTGAGCTTCTCTACAAAGTTTTCATACCCTCTGTCGATATGGTATATCTGGGAGATTTCGGTCGTCCCTTCCGCGACGAGACCTGCCAGAACAACGGCGGCTCCGGCTCTTAGATCGGTCGCTACCACCTGAGCTCCCTGCAGCTCCTTATCGCCCGGTATTATGGCGCAGTTACCGTCAGTCTTTATATTCGCACCCATCCTGTTGAACTCGCCGACATGCATGAACCTGTTTTCAAATACAGTCTCTATCACTACGCTCGGACCCTTAGCAACCGTAAGCAGCGACATGAACGGTGACTGCATATCGGTGGGAAATCCCGGATACGGCAGCGTTTTTATGTCGGTCGAAATCATCTCATTGACATCTCCTCTTACGAGCACGCCTTCATCGGTCATCTGTATCACCACTCCGCATTCCCTGAGCTTTGCGATAACTGCCTTAAGGTGATCCGGAACCACATTTCTGATAAGAATGCTTCCCTTCGTTATCGCAGCCGCCACCATGAAGGTGCCTGCCTCGATCCTGTCTGGGATAACGTGATGTGATACGCCCTTCATGGAATCGACACCGTCTATCTTTATCGTGTCCGTACCTGCGCCCTTGATACGAGCTCCCATCTTGTTTAAAAAGTTCGCCAAATCGACGATTTCGGGTTCCTGAGCCGCGTTTTCTATTGCGGTAGTCCCTTCCGCCATAGCTGCCGTCATCATAATGACCTCGGTAGCTCCGACACTCGGGAAGTCCAGGTATATTATGCTCCCCTCCAGCTTATCGGCGCTGGCATCCACGATACCTCGAGCGAGCTGATCTTCATCTATCCTTACACCGAGAGCCTTGAGTCCTTTAAGATGAAGCTCGACAGGCCGTTTACCTATGGCGCAGCCTCCCGGCAATGGTATCGTAGCCCTTCCCGTCCTCACGATAAGAGCTCCAAGCACCAAGATAGAGGCCCTCATCATTTTAACGAGATCAAACGGCGCCTCCCACGTCAATTCTCCGCAGGCTTCTATTTCCACCGTATTGCACTCAAGGTTTTTATTCACAGACGCACCCAGGCTTTCGAGCAGTCTGCACATTACATCGACGTCCCTTAAGGCAGGGGCGTCGTTTATCACGCATTTATCTTCCGTTAAAAGAGCTGCCGCCATGATAGGCAGAACAGCATTCTTTGATCCGCTTATAGTAACATCCCCTTCGAGGGGACCGCTTTTTTGAACTAAGAATTTCGCCACTTTATCCTCCATGACCTTTTTTTGCCTAGCTAGATTATTATACTTGGTTTCACATCCTTTTTCAAGAGCAACATAATTTCAAAACACATAAAAGGAAGAGGCTTTACAGGTTTTACACATAAGGGGAGCAAAACGTATTAACAAAACCTCTTCCTCTATTATTGTTGCCGGACGCAGCCTTTTATAACCCAAGCATGATGTCTTCCGCCTCTTCGTCGGCGGACAATGCAGTCTTTCAGCAGGTGTCATATTAAACGCAAAAAAGGCTGCTGAATGCGCCTTTTCCGTTTTAGATGTCTATCGCAGGGTCGGTTATAAGCTCTGGAGCTCTTCTATGCACTTGCTGCATACGTTCTTGCCCTTTATCTGTTTAATTCCATCCGAGCTTCCACAGAATACACAGGCCGGCTGATATTTTTTAAGCATGATCGACTCTCCGTCTACATATATTTCAAGAGGGTCTTTAATGTCTATGTTCAAGGTCCTCCTCAACTCTATGGGCAGTACTATTCTTCCAAGCTCATCAACTTTTCTTACGATTCCTGTAGCTTTCATACCGAACTCCTTTCAAGATCCGACAAATACAATAAATAAACTTTAACTCTGTATACCTGCGATTTTACATTTAAAGACTGTCCCAGCCTCAATCCTTGCTTTTATCTACGGAATTTTTCACCGCCATCGCTGCCTTCACTACGGACGAAACCACAGATATGACATCCTGCTTGCCCTTCACCGCGTCCGTGATATCGGAAACGGATTCGGAGACATCGCTGATTATTTTATCAACATCCTTGCTCCTGTCTGCAGCGATATCGGTTATGACCTCGACATCCTCCAATATCTTGTTGGTATGCTTCAACGTAACCGACATATCTCTGAAAAAACGCACCAGATATACTATAAGAACAATTATCGCTATTATCGCAACAACGATCAATAATGCCTTCAAATCAATAGTAACATTCATAAACAAAAACCTCCCCCATTTTCTTTCTATTATCCCACAATACGGAAAATTCTTCAACCGTAAATTTTTGCTCCGTTCATAAATTTCCTATTTTTGCATACTTTTACTTTGAGGTGGTAACCATGATGAATTACATATGGGGCTTCATGCTCATCGTCGGCATACTGTTCGCGCTGATAAACGGTCGCATGTCAGAATTCACCGACGGACTCATGAACAGCTCTACCGAAGCCGTCGAATTTATCATAGCTCTTGCAGGGATAATGTCCGTCTGGAGCGGTCTTATGAAAATAGCGGAGCGCTCGGGCCTTATAGAAAAGATCTCAGACCGCGTAAAACCGCTTATGCGTTTTCTCTTTCCCGGCGAAAGCAACGAGAAGACCATCGCCATGATGCTGATGAGCTTTATGGCAAACCTGTTCGGTGCCGGAAATAGCGCTACAGTATTCTCCCTCAAAGCCATGGAGCTGCTTGACGAGGAAAACCACGGCTCCGCCTACGCCAGCAACGATATGTGCATGTTCATCACCCTGTCCATGTCAATGATACAGCTCGTTCCCATTTCCGTTATAAAAATAAGAAGCGACCTCGGCTCTGCCTCTCCCGAGGATATCATCCTGCCCTCCATAATAGCAGGAGTTGTCTCCATGGCGGTTTCCGTATGCGCATGCAAGCTCTTTGAAAGGAAATACCGCAATGTCTGAGGCGCTCAGCATATTCTCGATACTCTTTCTTCCCCTCATCATAAGCATTATCCTGCTCTACGGCATACGTAAAAAAATCGCAATATACGACGTATTCATCGAGGGTGCGAAGGAGGGCCTGTCTACCTGCGTGGACATACTGCCGTTTCTGATAGGTATCTTCATCGCCATCGAAGCTCTTACATCCTCCGGCGCTATGGATTTCATCGAGGGCATTGCCGCTCCCGTATTCGATTTTTTCAATATACCCGAGGAGCTGCTCTCGCTGATATTTCTCCGCCCCGTTTCCGGCAGCGGCTCTCTCGTCGTAGCCGAGAAGATCATGTCGTCCGCCGGTCCCGATTCGTTTATCGGGCGTTCGGCCGCCGTCATGGTCGGAAGCTGCGAAACGGTCTTTTACGTGCTCGCGCTTTACTTCGGAGTAACGTCCGTAAAGAAGATGCGTCATGCGTTTCCGGCCGGTCTCATAGGCTACGCCGCCGGAGTCTTCGCTTCCGTGTACATATGCTTGATTATGTAAAGCGCACTGCTATTTTCTCTCGTAAATACGCTCTATTTCGTCGTTGTAAGCTCCGTTTTCCTCATACACCCACAGGTTTTCCATGATCCTGAGCTGACGTCCCCCTCCGGCAACACAGTGGACGAGCACTATATTGGGAGCAGCACCTTTCTCCGGAACGACGAATCTGACATCCTTCGGCTCCAGCAAATGCTTTCTGCAGAAATAAAATATATCGACCAGGCGCGATGGTCTGTGCACCAGAAAAAAATCGCCGCGGCCCTTCAGCGCAGCTGCTGCAGCCTTTATAAAATCCTCGACCGAGGCAGTCGTTTCATGTCTCGCTATATATCTGCTTTTGTTGCCGGCGGGAATACCTCCTCCCCTGGGAAAATACGGAGGGTTGCAGGTCACTATATCGACGTTATCTTCTTTCCACATATTGACGTTCAAATTTTTAACATCATCGCATATGAATCGCATACGCGGCTCCAGATCGTTCATCGCGCAGCTTCGCCTCGCCATTCCTATCGTTGATTCCTGAACGTCTATACCGATGAACCTTGCCTTATCGTTTTTATGGCTGAGAATAAACGGGATGATACCCGTTCCCGTACCCAGATCCACAGCGAGGCGAAAATCCGCATTGAAGCTGTACGCAAAATCAGCCAGAAGAACAGCGTCTATGCCGTAACAAAATTCATGAGGCTCCTGGATGAGCTTCATCCCTCCGAAGCCGATATTCTCCACTCTTTCCATATCAAGCCCGTATCAGTCCTTCATCAGTTCCTTTATTTCATCGAGAAGGTCGCCCTCTATATCCGACAGATCGTCTTCCTTCCCCTTCTTTTTCTTCTTATTTCCGCCCTTTTTGTTTATGCGTTTTATCTCCTCTTTTGTGTAGTTGTAAAACTCGGTGCTCAGCTTTTCTTCCGTCTCCTTATCCTTGGAGGCTTCCTCCAGCACTAATCTCGTCTTTACGATGTTTTCCAGTATATTTACATCCGTAACGACAGCCATTCCGTCAGGCGTTCTTACACGCTCTCCTACCGACGGCATTCCCTTTTTCAGATGAGTGTATACATCGTTTTCAAATTTCAGACAGCACATCAGTCTGCCGCATATACCGGAAATTTTCGTCGGATTGAGAGACAGATTCTGGACCTTCGCCATTTTTATGGATACAGGCTCAAAATCCGAGAGCCATGTGCTGCAGCAAAGGCCTCTTCCGCAGTTTCCCACGCCTCCCAGCATCTTCGCTTCGTCTCTGACACCGATCTGTCTCAGCTCTATCCTCATCCTGAATACAGACGCCAAATCCTTGACAAGCTCTCTGAAATCGACTCTGCCGTCAGCCGTAAAATAAAATACGACCTTGCTGTTGTCGAATGTATATTCTACATCTATCAACTTCATTTCCAGATTGTGAGCGAGTATTTTTTCCTGGCATATTTTCATGGCTTTTTCTTTTTTTGCCAGGTTGTCAGCGTGCTTCTTCTTATCTTTTTCAGTAGCTACGCGCATGATATTTTTTAAAGAAGCGACGAGCTCCGAGCTCTGTATCTCGGTTTCACCCATCGTCACCTTTCCGAATTCGATGCCTCTTGCCGTCTCCACGATTACATTGTCTCCAATATCGACGTGAAGCTTTCCGGGGCTGAAATAGTAAAGCTTTCCTGCATCCTTAAACTTTACTCCTACTACCTTCGTCATGATCTATCCTCCGATTTTTATAATTAAATTTCTTACCGCATATACGGGCGAAACGCCGTCCTTTATCTGTTTTCTGGCACGCTCGACCGCATGTATATATGCGATGATATCCTCGTCCTTGTAGAGAGATATCCCCTTTTTATCATTGATGAGCATATTCCTGAAAAACACCTGCAACCCGTCGAGAAAACCGCTTACTTCGCTGTCGCTTCCAAGCACGGCGTCGGCTTCCTTTTTTACCTTGTAAAACGGCTCTCTTCTAAGCAGCATGCCGCCTATTTTTTCAGCGGCGCTCATCATTTGCTCGTAATTTTCACTCCCGGCATAGTTCAGCCTGTACTTCACGCATCTCGACTGTATAGTCGGAGTCAGGCTTTCCATATTCTCCGAAAGCATTATTATCACGGATTTACCGGGCGGCTCTTCGAGCGTTTTCAGAAGCCTGTTCTGGGCTCTGAGCGTCATTGTGTCGGCGTTTTCCACTATCACCACATGCCTGTCCCCGAAGGGCTTGGTTTTAAGGCTTTCCTGCATAGCAGCGATATCCGCGTCCTTTATCGACCTGCCGCTTGCCGATACATACATGACATCCTCGTGATTGCCGTGATCTATCTTACTGCATATGCCGCACCTGCCGCATCCGTCGCCCTCGTTTACCGGGCAGAGGATACCTTTTGCGAAGTTTTCTGCAAATGCTTTTTTATCTATGCACTCCGAGCCTTCGAATATATATGCGTGTGAGATCCTGTTGCTGCGTATCATGCGGTCGAGTCTCTCTATTAACTTATCGTTTCCCTGTGTATGCGTTACATTCATTTTTCACCGTTCATCATCATATGACAGAATCAGATGTCGGAATCAGCAAGCAGCGCTTTGATGCGGCTTATAATATCCTGCGATATTTTTTCGATGTCCTGTGAGGCGTCTATGCCGACTATCCTGCCGCCCGCTTCTATTTCGAGCTGCTCATATCCATGATATACGCGCATACGGAATTCCTCCGTCTCGAGCTCTATCCTGTCCTTTTCCCTGCTTCCTATCCTCTCATCTCCCGTTTCGGGACTGACCTTCATGAGGAACGTTATATCGGGCAGACAGTCAGCCACGGCATATCTGTTTATCTCGGGGATAGCATCGCCAAGCGCCCTGCCGTAGCCCTGATACGCTATGCTGGAATCCAGGAATCTGTCGCAGATGACAGTTTTCCCCGTTTCAAGAGCAGGTTTTATCACCTGTTTTACGTGCTGAGCCCTCGAAGCCGCGTACAGTAAAGCCTCTGTCATATCGCTCATATCATCGTTTTCCGGTTTCAAAAGTATATCGCGTATCTGCTCTCCTATAGCGGTACCTCCCGGCTCCCGCGTGATAACGACCTGATGTCCCGCGTCCCGCAAAGCTCTCTCCAAAATTTCTATCTGTGTAGATTTTCCCGATCCATCCATCCCTTCAAAGGAGATAAAGTAACCTTTTTTCATCGCTGTTCTCTGTCTTTCCTGTTTTGCTTTATCTGCTTTCTTCGCTTTCGCTTGCTAGTCTTTGTCCGTCTGCTGTTTTCAGAGACTCTGCTCTCCGATTTTCCTGTTTTTTTACTGCTGTGTTTTGCCGTCCCTGAGTTTCCGCCGCTTTGTTCCGATTTTCCCGATCTCCCGCTTCTGCGTTCATGTTTCCCGCCTGCCTGCTCTGCGGTATTCCGATCCATGGTTTCTCTATCCACGGCTTCCTGCATTCTCTTTTCCTGCTGCCTCTTGTAATACGGCGTATCCTTAATGCTTCCTCCGGATATTTCTCTGTCGAACGAACCGCCCAGACTTTCCTTCGCCGCTTCCCTGCCGGAAGTGAACGGAGCTTCGTAAGCGACCGTATCATCCTCTCTGATTTTTTTTCTCTTGTTATCTTTTCGTTTATCCGTCTTTACACTTTTATCGCCATTTTGCTCCTGCCTCTGTTTTTTCGCTGTGTTGTTTACGCTGTCGTTGAGATTCCTGATAAGATACGCCATCAAAATCGCTACGGGTATCAGGATGAGCAAAACAAATATGAATTTCAAAACTGCCATTAATTTGTTATCCTTTTGTGTTATATATGCGTCATGTAAACATACAAAATAATTATACCACAAATCACATTTCCGTGATACCGCAAATTTACCCCCGCCGATTCACGCAGCGCTTCCGCCCATCATATAATGATGCATGAACAGTCTTACCTTTCCGTCTCCTCTGAAGCCGGGCGATGATGTGGCTTTGCTCACTCCGTCCTCACCCGCTCCGGAAGATGTTTTGAAAAAAGCGGTAAAATCCCTCGAGTATATCGGTCTGCACCCTCATGTCATGAAAAGCTGCCGCAGCAGCTGCGGATACCTTGCAGGTACGGATACAGAGCGAGCCTACGATATTCAGGAGGCCTTTTCATGTGATGATATACACGGTATCTTCTGCCTGCGCGGAGGATACGGCGCAGCGCGCATTCTTCCCATGCTCGATTTTAAGGAGATAAAAAAGCACCCCAAGGTGTTCGTAGGCTACAGCGATATCACAGCTCTGCACACAGCGATAAACAAGCTCTGCGGTCTTACTACCTTTCACGGTCCCATGCCGTGCGATGACTATGAAAGCATGGATACCTTCTCATTAGCTTCATTGATATCGGCCGTCTTCTCACCGGGATCTCTGATTTCGAGCGTTTTTTCACCGGACTCCTTTACACCGCCAAACACTTTCCAATCAAAAGCCTTTACATCGGCACAATTACGATACGGAAAACACCTTATGCACAATCCGCCCGGCAGCGACCTCATAAGTCTCGCTTCCGGCTGTGCAGAGGGGATACTGACGGGAGGCAATCTCTCGGTGCTTGCATCAACCCTCGGTTCTCCCTACGAGATAGATACAAATAACCGTATACTTTTTCTTGAGGATATAAACGAGGAAGCATATCGGCTCGACAGAGCTTTCACTGCACTCTCCCTTGCGGGAAAATTCCGGGACTGCAGCGGGATAATACTGGGGTCATTCGCAAACTGCGGCAGCTTCTCTGATTCCCTCCTTTGCTATTCTAACGGCACACAGCCATCCGTTAACACCATGACTAATGCCATACTCGATATCCTGCTCCGGTGTAAAAAGCCCATACTTCTCGGGCTCTGCGCAGGACATGAATACCCGCAGCTCACACTGCCGCTTGGCGCACGCGTATCGCTCACAGCCACAGACGATGAAAAAAATATTTGTGTTTTATAGGGATTTATTGTGTTATACTGATTATATAAAACCAGTGAAATTCAAAAAAGGAGACTGTTACATGAGCACGCACATAAACGCTGCAAATAAAAACGATATAGCGCCGTCAGTCCTTCTTCCGGGGGATCCGCTGCGAGCTAAATTCATAGCTGAAACTTATCTCGAAAACCCGAGATGCTACAACGATATAAGAGGAATGCTCGGTTACACCGGAACGTACAAGGGAGTTCCCGTATCCGTTCAGGGTACCGGTATGGGAATGCCGTCGATAGGTATATACACCTGGGAGCTTATCACCGAATACGGGGCGCAGAACCTTATAAGGATAGGAACCGCAGGCTCCTTTCACAAGGACATCAAAATAAAGGATATCGTCATAGGCGTTGCAGCTTCTACCGATTCAAATTACGCTCATACCTTCGATCTTCCCGGAAGCTATTCGCCATGCGCCAGCTACAAGCTCCTGTCGGACGTAAGAGACGCATCGCGAGAGCTGGACATACCGTTCAAGGCAGGAAACATCGTTACCTGCGATGTCTTCTATGAGCTGAGCGACGACTGGTGGAAAAAATGGGCGTCCATGGGTATAATGGCGGTGGAAATGGAAGCTGCCGCACTCTATATGAACGCCGCATATAACGATGTAAACGCACTCGCCATGATGACTATAAGCGATCACTTCGTCACGGGAGAAAAGGCGACTGCCGAAGAAAGGCAGACCTCTTTCACCGATATGATGAAGCTTGCGCTTGAAACCGCTATAAAATAGGAGGTAAAAATTGAAAGTACGCGAATCAGCAGAAAACTACCTTGAGTCTGTGCTTATCATAAAAAACGAAAAAGGAAATGTAAGAGCCATCGATATAGTAAATCACCTGGGATTTTCAAAGCCCAGCGTCAGCATAGCTCTGAAGCAGCTCGAAACGAACGGCTTTATCACGAGAGACGAGGACAATCACGTACATCTCACCGAATCAGGTCTGGAGATCGCCTCTTCCATATATGAACGCCACCAGCTTCTGAGCCGCTTCTTCACAAAAATAGGCGTATCCGAAAGCACGGCTATGGATGACGCCTGTAAAGTAGAGCATCACATCAGCCAAGAGACATTTGAATGCCTCAAGGACTTTTACGAAAAAAATCTGGATTCATAACTGATCCGGCCCTAAGCTGCTTACCGTTAGCTCCGGGGCTTTTTTCTAACTCTGAAACGAATAAGGAGAGGACCGCGCTTTCTAAAGCTACCAAACCTTTATGCTGTCTTTCAGCTTTTCATACGTCTTATCCCCTATGCCTGATACGTTTTTTATATCCTCAATGGCAGTGAAATTTCCGTTCTGCTCCCTGTAATCTATTATTTTCTGCGCGGTCACAGGCCCTACACCGCTCAGCTCCTGAAGCTGCTCGAGGTCCGCCGTATTGATATTTATTTTACCGTCTGAATACGATGCCGCATAGCTGCTTCCCGTATCGGAACTACCGGAAGCAGCCTCGCTTTCTCCGGATGAAATGTCCGCTGCCGCAGGTATGTATATCTTCTCACCATCCTGTACGAAAGCCGCCCTGTTGATATTCGTCATATCGGCCTTATCCGTAAGGCCGCCTGCCGCTTCTATTGCGTCCTCTATGCGGCTTCCCTCTTCAAGCTCCGCCACCAACGGATTGTTCACCTCTCCGCCTACATCGACGAATATAGCCGCTGCAGCCGTCTGCGTATCTGCAACGCTTTCTTCTGCAAGTATCTCCTCCTCTCCGCCGCCTTTGATCGAAAAAATCAAAAAGGCAACGACAACTACAACGAAAGCCGCCGCTACCTTTATTATCAGATCCCTGTTCTTTACTATGAATTCATTCAGTTTACGATTGTCCTTAACGTAATCGATCAGTTTATTCATGACAATATCCCCTTTCATTTTCTCTTTGGCTTCTCTTTATCCTTGTCATTATATTACATTTACTGGGAATATTTGTCAATCTCTTTTCCTTATTTTGCCAGGAAAATTTTCTTCCTCATCACCTCTATCTCACTTCTATCAATATCGATAGAAAAATGCGACTTTACCGTATCTATCACGAGCTCCGGGCTGAGATTCGATGTGCTTCCCGAATCGAGTATCGCCGTGATGAATAAGCTCCCCGATTCAGGCGTGAAAACGATTTCCCTTATCATCGGCTTTATATCCACCTCCGCAAGCTCCTTTTTTTTCTTCTGTCTTTTGAGCGCGGTAATGTGCTCCTGTCCGAGATATGAGCCTTTCATCTCCTCGCCGGTCAAATCAAACGCTTCGCCCGTAGGTATAGCTATGATGTATTCAGCCGCCTCCGTTGCAGCCGCCAGCGATTTTTTCACAGGCTTAAACGCCCTGCAGCTTATGATATCGATACCCTGCGGCATCATATCCGCAAGTGTTTTCCCCAAAACCGCCTCATCGTATTCCTCATCGGTTTCAAACTCCATCATCTCATCCAGCCCGCTGTATCCGAGCGGCAGCGGCTGCGCAAAGCCTATCTTCGGATGAGGGTTGAAGCCCTGCGAATATGAAAGTCTGATACCCGCCCTCTTGAAAATACGATGAAACATCCGCATCATGTCGAGGTGCGATGTATAGCATATACTCCCCGTCTTTGAGAAGCGTACAATGTACTTAAACATTTCCTTCCTCCCTGCCTACAGCGCCTTCAAAGCACCTCGCATATTTGTTCATGCCGCAGCCCGTGCATCCCAGGCGACAATCATGTGTCACAAGCGCTTCCTTCGCTTTCTCGTTTTCCCTGACGAAGAAGCTCTTATCGATAAGAGGGTCTACCACATCCCACGGAAGTATCTCGTCATAGCTTCTTTCTCTGTGGCTGTAAAAATCAAGATCTATATCCGTTTCCTCAAAAGCCTTGTCCCACAGCTCCCGGTTGAAATGCTCCGTCCATCCGTCGAATTTACAGCCCAATCTATGAGCAGCTTCCAGTGTCATGCCGACCCGTCTGTCGCCTCTGGCAAATATGGACTCCAGCTTGCTCGTCCCTGTTTCATGGTAATTAAAGGTAACACCCTTTATGCGGAGCACCCTCGAAAGATGATTGTGCTTCTCCACGAACATCTCCGCGGTGTCCTGAGGAGCCCATTGGAAAGGAGTATGCGCTTTCGGCACGAAATTCGATACACTCACCGTAACTCTGAACCGTCCGCCCTTTCTTCCGCGCATTTCGTAATTTATGTCCATTATCCTCCTGGCTATCTCACCTATGCCGTCCAGATCCTCATACGTTTCTCCGGGAAGTCCAATCATGAAATACAGTTTTATATGCTCCCAGCCCAACTCGACCGCCTGTCTGACAGCACCGTATATATCATCTTCTGTGATGTTTTTATTGATAATGTCTCTCAGCCTCTGACTCCCCGCTTCGGGAGCAAAGGTAAGCCCGGATTTCCTGTAGCATTGTATTTCCTGCAAAACCTTGAACGAGAAGCTGTCAAGTCTCAGAGAAGGCAGAGAAAGCGCCACCTTCCGTTCCTTGCACATTTCCATCAGCTCCAACGCCATCGTCTCAAAATCAGAGTGGTCGCTCGTCGAAAGCGACAGCAACGAAAGCTCATCATGTCCTGTATTCGCAAGCTGCTGACGCGCCAGCTCCTTTACCGTATCTTTTTTACGTTCCCTTACCGGTCTGTATATCATCCCCGCCTGACAGAATCTGCACCCTCTCGTGCAGCCTCTAAACGTCTCAACAACGGCCCTGTCGTGTACGGTTTCTATAAAGGGAACGATATTTTTTACAGGAAATTCCGCCTTATCGAGATCCTGTATCAACGCACGCCTCACCCTTTCAGGCGCGCCCTGATAATTTCTGTCGATAGAGCTTATCGTTCCGTCGTCGTTATAGCTTATATCATAAAATGAAGGCACGTATGCGCCCTCAAACGTACATACCCTTTTTAAAAATGCATCCTTGCTGCCGCATTCCTTTGCCGCAAGGCAAACCCTTTCCAGCAGCTCCTCTCCGTCGCCGATGAGAAACACGTCGATGAAGTCGGCAAGCGGCTCGGGATTGAAAGCGCACGGACCTCCCGCTATCACTATCGGATACTCATCGCCCCTGTCGCAGCTGTGAAGGGGTATTCCTCCAAGCTCCAGCATGTTTAGAACATTCGTATAGCAAAGCTCGTACTGCAATGTAAATCCCAGGATATCGAGCTCCTTTACAGGCGTAAAGGTTTCCAGCGTAAAAAGCTCCATACCGCTTTCCCGCATCAGTCCTTCCATATCTATCGCCGGAGCGAAAACGCGCTCGCAGTATATTTCATCGTTCTGATTTAAAATATTATATAAAAGCTGCATGCCCATATATGACATGCCAATTTCATACGTATCGGGAAAAGCGAAGCCAAAGCGCACGGAAACGTCCTCCGGGTCTTTAACCACGCTGTTTATCTCGCCGCCTGTATAGCGCGCAGGCTTTTCCACCCGTTTAAGAAGCTTCTCCAGTTTCTTATCTATCTTCATATATCTTTCTCCGCCATAAGGCTGTCGATGCTCTTTCCAATGATTTTCTCTATCTGTTCTATAAACCTCTCGGTATCCTTTTTCTTTTCCAGAATAAACGGTTCCGCTTCCGGGTGTCCGTTCCTGACCGCCTTATCGATGATATACTGTATCCTTGCATCGATCCCGACGTACCTATCCTCCTTTACAAGCCTGTCGCCAAGGCACACCATATCGGTCTCCGTAACCTTATCTATATCCGAAAAAGGCGAATAATGCATATGAACTCTTATGATATCCGCAACAGCCGCATATCCCAGCTTCTCGGCAATATCCGCACCGCCTTCCCAATGCTTGTCCTGCGTCCTCACGATATCGTGAAGCATTCCTGCTGCCATTATCAGCTCGAGATCCAAATCAAAGCCTTTTTCGTTCAGAGCCTCCGCAACAGTGTACGCCGTTTCCGCTACAGCCCTGCAGTGACCTCTTACGTGCTGCGGCGTATCGTATCTTTCCAGAAGCTGTTCACACTCATTCTTTGTAGGATATACCATGCTTTATCGTCCTTCCTCATGCCCGGCAGCCCCTCTCAAAAAAGCAGCTGTCCTGCATACTGCTGAAATTATATCGAACACAAGAATCATTATATCACATCTCACTCCGCTTCGGTAAACGAGTAATAAAATTCTCTGTCATCCGATTTCTCATACATCCCAACCTCATATTTCTCCTCATATATTTCAATGATTTACATTAAAAAATAGGTTGAATACAACCTAAAAATCACGTATACTAACAATATCATATAAAGGAGGCTCTAAACATGAATGTAAATACAAACAATCTTGTCTCTATCACGGAGGCTAATCAAAACTTCTCGCGAGTTGCCCGTATGGTTGATGAAAACGGAGCAGTTGTCATTCTCAAGAACAACACGCCGCGCTACCTGCTTATTGAATTCAATGCTGCTGAAAAAGCACAAACAGCAAAAGATGAGGACGTTCTTTCCATCTCCAAGCGTCTGATTACGAAAAACCGTGACGCATACGAGGTGCTGGCAAAATGATCATTCTTACAAAGGAACAGATTTTATTGCTGCATACACAGCTTCTGAACGAAACAGGCGGAAGTGATGGCATTCTAAATGAGGGACTTCTTGATTCTGCATTGAAAGCACCTTTTCAAAGCTTTGGAGATACAGATGTATTCCCCTCTATACAACAAAAGGCAGCCCGCCTCGGATATGGACTTGTTAAAAACCATGCTTTTATTGACGGCAACAAACGCATTGGCGCTCATGCTATGCTTGTTTTTCTTGCACTCAACAAGATAGAGCTTAACTATACACAGGAAGAGTTGTCTGATATATTTCTCAAAATAGCCGCCGGAGAATATGACTTTAATAATCTGCTTCACTGGATCACAACACATCAAATCTAACACTTTTTCATTATGCTTCAAATTAACAATTCATCTATTACAAATATAATACTCACATCTCACTTCGCTTCGGTAAACGAGTAATAAAATTCTCTGTCATCCGATTTCTCATATATCCCGATTATCTGTCCTTTCTTCACATTTGAAGGCACCGTAACGCTTACGGATTTAAGATTACCGTAGAGACTTTCTCCTAAATCTCCGTGCGTTATCCTCACATATTTACCGATTTCCTCACTTTCACCTACAGCCGTTACCTGTCCTCCCGCTACCGCGTAAACCGCTGCCTGATTCCCTGTATATTTCTCATCTATAGGCTCTGCGAATTCCGTTTTTCCAATTATCGCGCCCACTGTATCGGCAATTTCGGAATTAGCTGATACAGCCGCCGTCCTCGTCCTATCGGCTGCGTTTTTAACATCATCAAGGCTGTAGCTGACCGACATGTAGTTCAGCACAGCATCTGCACCGTCCTCTAAAGCGCCTACATGAGAATTCTTTGATATCAGCAGCGCCAGTACCACGAGAGCCGCTATCCCCGTCTGCTTTATTATCCTTCTTTTCATCATGATCTCCCCTTCATCGTCGCAAATCCACGATATTTTATCACCTGAAATTTACGGCAGCTCAATCGGTAAAATTTATGATATTTCTCCGACGTAAACTTGCGGTTAAGCTATTACTATTATTTATATTTAGCTGTGAGCAAAAAAGAAGCAGATGGCAGGATTTGAATATATTGAAATTTGCAGCTTCATCGGAAAATGAAATTTGAATATATCGAAATTTACAACTTTGCCCGGCCGCGCAAAAACTATTGAATACTTCTTTAAATTTATGCTATCATAATATAAACCTATTTCTTAATAACCAACGGAGGTGACTGATATGCGTCGAAAAGACAGAGAAGTAACGGATTTGAAAACAATAGCAGAGATAATCGACAGCTGTGATATCATCAGGCTGGGATTTGCCGATGGAGATTTTCCTTACATAGTGCCGCTTAACTTCGGTTACAAGATCACGGGAGACCAGGTTGAATTTTATGTTCACGGAGCTAAGGCAGGAAGAAAGTACGAGCTCATCCAGAAGAACGGAAAATGCTCATTTGAGATGGATAACCCGCTTAAATTTGAATACATGTATGATAAGAAAGACGTTACCATGCGCTTCAAAAGCGTAATGGGCACCGCTAAAATAGAGCTCCTTGAAGGCGAAGAAAAGCAGAAGGCCATCGACGATGTGATCATGGCGCGATACGAAGGGACGAGAAATTTTGAATACAACAAGAACGTAGTTCCGGCAACGGCTATCGCAAAGCTGACGGTCATAGATATTGTAGGAAAGATAAACCCTATCGGCGGCGGCGCTGACTGATAACTAAAAGCAAGTGCCACCACCTTCCGAGCATAAGATCTAATCAGAAACCAATTTAAACTTTTTAAACTCGGAAAACTAATATACGAAATTACAAATGGGCAGCTTGATTTAAGATAAATATCTTAAGTCAAACTGCCCATTTAATTACGTAACAACTGAATTGTGCGCATCTAAACGACCTAAAAAAACAGAAATAAAAATATAATAAGGGCAGCAATTATCAACACAACTGTACAAATCATAGTACGCGCCCATACGTTTTGTCTATTCAGTAATATAGCGAGAGTGTCTCGATTTAACATCAATACTCATCATCAAAATACTCGAACTCGAAGTCCTTTATCCTGATAATATCGCCGTCCTCTATCCCCATTTCCTTAAGCTTATCCATGGCGCCGCTTTTCTCTATATATTTATATAGATATCTCACGGAGCCTGCGTCATTGAAATTTGTAGAGTTGAAAATCTTTTCAAGCTGCTTGCCGCCAAGCTGGTAATCTCTGCCGTCAAATTCAGCAGTCACCGTCCTGTAATCCGGATCTTCATCGTCTGCTTCAAAATCGAATAACTCATATGGCTCCTCTTCCACGGGATCAGCCAACAGCTCATCGAGCTTAGCCGCCGCTGCCGCAAGCAGGCTGTTTACGCCCTTCTTTGCAGGCGCCGATATCGGGAACATCTCATATCCTTTGCTCTCGACATATTCCTTAAACTCGATATACTTCGGGTCATCCTCTCCTATCAGATCTATCTTGTTGGCCGCAACAAGCTGAGGCTTCTTCATCAATCCCGGACTGTACTGCTCAAGCTCATGGTTTATCTTATCAAAATCCTCAATGGGGTCACGACCCTCGCTTCCGGAAACGTCCACGATATGGATAAGCACCCTAGTTCTCTCTATATGCTTCAGGAACTTGTATCCCAGCCCTGCTCCTTCATGAGCGCCCTCTATTATTCCGGCTATATCGGCCATCACAAAATTGTTATCGAAGATCTTGACAACGCCGAGATTGGGCTCGATGGTTGTAAAATGATAGTTGGCTATCTTGGGCTTTGCGCTCGTCGATACGGAAAGCAATGTTGATTTTCCCACATTGGGAAAACCCACGAGACCGACATCTGCTATGAGCTTCATTTCCAGTATGATACCGCGCTCTTTTGCAAATCCTCCCGCCTCGGCAAAATTCGGTGCCTGCCTCGTCGGCGTGGCATACTTCGTATTGCCCTTGCCTCCTCTGCCGCCCTTAGCAGCTACGAAGGATTGTCCGTGCTCCTTGAGGTCCTTCATCACCAGACCGGACTCCTCATCTATGACTACGGTACCCACCGGCACCTTTATCACGAGATCCTGACCGTTCTTTCCGTAACGCTTTTTCTTCATCCCGTCCTGACCGTTCTCGGCTTCATACTTTTTTTTGTACCGAAAGTCCATAAGAGTTCTGAGATTTTCATCAGCCTCGAAAATCACATCGCCTCCCTTGCCTCCGTCGCCTCCGTCAGGACCACCCTCCGGTACGTAAGGCTCCCGTCTGAACGAAACCGCTCCGTTACCGCCTTTGCCTGATTTTATAAAAATTTTCGCTCTGTCTACAAACATAGTACCCTCCTTACAGGGGTCGATATCAAACATCCTCCTTACAGGAGCTGATACAAAATCTGTGTTTTGGACAATGCAATCCCTCCGAAATTTCAAATCCGATCCGATAAAATTGCAGCCTGAAAATCAGACTACATAAATTGCAGACCGAAAATCGCATTCCATAAATTGCAGCCCATAAAAAAGCCCCTATACAGGGGCTCTAAATACGTTTAGTTACGCTTCCTTCGGATATACGCTTACTTGCTTTCTCTTCTTGCCGTATCTTTCGAATTTAACGGCTCCGTCAATCATCGCAAATAAAGTATCGTCTCCGCCTTTACCTACATTATTGCCAGGATGAAACTTAGTTCCTCTCTGTCTGACTAAAATGCTTCCGGCGCTTACAAACTGTCCGTCACCTGTCTTTACGCCTAAACGTTTCGACTCACTGTCACGACCGTTCTTCGAACTACCTACACCTTTTTTACTTGCCATCGACCAGACACCTCCTCGCTATATGATCTTAAATTGCAATATTTTTTATTTAATGTTGATTATTTTAACGCAGCTTCGATAGTCTCGATCATTACTGCATTCGTAGCCTTCTCATCGATTTCGATGTTGTTTTCCTTTGCAAACTCTATGAGCTCTGCTTTTCTCATAGACTTCAAAGACGGCTTCTTAACGGATTTTTCTTCTTCCGCGGCTTCTACTGCTTCGGCTTCTTCCTGTACAGGAGCTACCTCTGTTTCAACGGCTGCTTCAACAGTTTCATTAGCCTCTGCTGCTGCCGGAGCATCAGCCTGTTCCTCTGCCGGTGCTGCGACCTTTTCAACTTCCGTGTTTCCGTCTATGGAAGTGATCTCCACCAGCGTGTACGGCTGTCTGTGACCCTGCTTCTTCCTGTAGTCTTTCTTGGCCTTGTACTTGAAGATGATAACCTTCTTTCCCTTGCCGGTCTCTATGACATTTCCTTCGACAACGCATCCGTCAATGTAAGGCGTACCCACCTTGACATCGTTACCTTCGCCTGCCACCAAAACCTTGTCGAACACAACCTTTTCGCCATCTGCTACGTTGAGCTTTTCTACGGATATACGGTCGCCGTTCTTGACTCTGTACTGTTTTCCGCCTGTTTCAATAATTGCGTACATTATAAATCTTTACCTCCTCTATCCAGTCTCGCCTTTTCGGGTATCAGCCTCCGGTGGAACGTCCACAGCTGCATTTTAAAACCCTTTCCGAGCGGCTTACATTTAAATATAATACTACATATCGGACAAATTGTAAAGCATATTTTTTGCCATTTTCGCTTGACAAATGCCGCCCTACTTCATATTATAAAATATAAATAAAGGGGAGTAGCGGCGTCATATGGCGTTTACGATACCGTCAATCCCGATAAGGCATGCGGCCTTATCCGGTTCGTAATGAAACAGCAAGACTTTTATTGCATCGTTGATATGCAGTAAGAGTCTTTTTGCATATTAAACGACAACTCTTTACAAAATAAAGACTGAGATAAGAGAAAGGATTTATTATGCAGGAATATTATCAGATGTCCGGCGCACAGGTCCGCCGAGCTGTAAACGGCAGCACCGCCCCGCTTTCACCCGAGCAGATCAGAAAAAACCGGGAAGCCTTTGGCCCCAATGAGCTGATAGAGGAAAAGAAGAAATCCACTATCCGCATTTTTCTCGAACAATTCAAGGATTTTCTCGTCATCATCCTCATAATCGCTGCCGTCATATCCGGTATCCTCGACGATGTAGAAAGCGCTGTCGTTATTCTAATAGTAATCACCA
>Ga0192264_1034_pt1 | contig 39742 bp, 40 predicted proteins | sample Koala_Koa23_J3_FD_131267 | JGI IMG/M metagenome (GOLD analysis project Ga0192264, IMG submission 131267) | Enriched cells from koala feces incubated with labeled cellulose particles, San Francisco Zoo, California, United States - Koala_Koa2-3_J3 ... | reverse complement strand
GCGGGAATATCGATATAAACAATATAAACAAAAGATGGAGGATGCGATGGATATAAAAGCTTTGGAGAAGACAGCATCGGAGATCAGGATAGGCATCGTGAAAGCGGTACATATGGCAGGCTCGGGACATCCCGGCGGTGCACTGTCAGCGGCCGATATCATTACGGCTCTGTACTTCGATGAAATGAACGTGGATGCCGCCGATCCCGAAATGAAGGGGAGAGACAAATTCATCCTTTCCAAGGGACATGCTGCACCGGCGCAGTATGCTGCTTTGGCTGCAAAGGGATATTTCCCAATGGAGGATATCATGACGTTGAGGAAGATGGGCTCAAGGTTTCAGGGACACCCCGACATGTACAAGGTGCCCGGAATAGAGATGTCCACAGGCTCGCTCGGTCAGGGCTTTTCGGCAGCGGGCGGCATGGCTATGGCCAACAAGCTCGACACAGCCCCGGGGCGCATATACGTGCTTCTCGGCGACGGAGAGCTCCAGGAGGGCCTGGTATGGGAGGCGGCGATGTCGGCGGCGCATTATAAGCTTGACAACATGGTAGCCATACTCGACTACAACGGTCTGCAGATAGACGGAAAAAACGAGGAGGTCATGACCGTAGCTCCTGTAGCCGATAAATTCAAAGCTTTCGGCTGGAATGTCATGACAATAGACGGACACGACTTTGCGGAAATACTGGACGCTTTCAAAAAGGCGAGAGAATGCAAGGGTAAGCCCACGATGATAGTGGCGAAAACCGTTAAGGGCAAGGGTGTCTCCTTTATGGAAAACAATGCGGGATGGCATGGAAAGGCTCCCGATGATGAACAGACGAAGCAGGCACTGGCAGAGCTGGGAGGTGAAATGTAATGGCGGAAAAGATAGCAACGAGACAGGCATACGGCGACGCTCTTGTGAAATTCGGAGAAGAGTATCCGCAGCTTGTGGTGATGGATGCCGACCTCTCACAGTCGACGAAGACGGTGGGCTTTCGCAAGGCATATCCCGACAGATTTTTCAACATGGGTATAGCCGAGCAGAATCTCTACGGAGCGGCGGCAGGTTTGGCGCTTTCGGGAAAGACGGTGTGTGCCAGCACCTTTGCGATGTTCGCATCGGGAAGAGCATTCGAGATCGTCAGGAACGCCATAGGATATACAAAGGCGAACGTGAAGATCTGTGCCACACATGCGGGGATAACGGTAGGAGAGGACGGTTCGAGTCATCAGACATTTGAGGATATCGCGCTCATGAGGACCATTCCCGGCATGACGGTGATAAACCCTTCAGACGGTGTGTCGACGGAAAAGCTGCTGAGGCAGGCTATAGAAATGCAGGGACCATGCTATGTGCGTCTGGGACGCTCGGCAGTACCTATATTCTACAGCGAGGATGATGAGCTGCTGCTGGGAAAGGGAAATGTGCTCAGAGGCGGACAGGACGTATCCGTAATAGCTACAGGTATCATGGTCAATGAAGCCATGATTGCGGCTGAAACGCTGGCCGGCGAAGGGATAGACGCCAGAGTGATAGATATTCATACGATAAAGCCTATCGATGAGGAGATCATTATCAAGGCTGCTGAGGAAACAGGCGCTATCGTGACGGCTGAGGAGCATTCGATAATCGGAGGACTGGGAAGCGCAGTTGCCGAAACGGTGGTAAAAAATGCTCCCGTTAAGATGGCTATGGTAGGTCAGAAGGATGTCTACGGAGAATCGGGAAAGCCCGATGAGCTCAGGAAAAAACACGGTATGACGGCCGATGATATCGTTAAGGCTGTAAAATCCGTTTTATAAAACAAAAGGCATAAACTCCTTTTTTCGTAATAAATTCTATTATATGAACGATTGCGGAGAAGGGAGTTTTTATTTTGAAAAAAATTTTCAAGACCAAGAGCGAGCGTGAAAACGGAACGCAGGAGAAGAAAAAGCTGTCTAAAGGAAAAAAACGGGTGATCATAGCGGCAGCGCTGATCGCTGTCGCTGTAGGAGCTGCATGCTATTACGGAGGGATTTTTGACGGCAGCGATGATGTAGCCTTTACGAAAATTGATGACGATGATATCCCGGAAGATATAAAATCAAATGTTATTCCGGAATACAGGACGCTAGAGCGGGCGCTGGCCTGCGCTGTCGACGACGATATATACGTCATCGTTACGAGAGGTGAAAAACCGACGTCCGGATATGAGGTTTCCGTAGCAAAAATCGTGCTTGAGGATAACGGCGGCGAGGAAAATCTGGTGGTTTACGCGATGTTTACGGATCCTGATGCGGAAAATCCCATATCTCAGGTTATAACTTATCCAACCGAGGTCGTAAAAACGGATCTCAAAAATCTTCCCGACACCATAGAGCTGAGGATACAATACTGAAAGGTTAGAATATAATCCGGATGCGTACCGGATGCGGATGAAGATAAATGTAAACACAGCGGTAAATGAATAGTGGGATGTGATCAGGTTCACATAACCGTCACTGAAATTCACCAAAACATGGGAAGATGGCGTGTATTTACGTATAAAATATTGAAAAAATCAACTACATATTGTATTATAAATGTGTATGTGCAGACGAAACCTGATGTCCGATTTTAACGGACGAGCAGTTCGGCGGACAAGCATATGATATGAAAGGAACAACGCATAGTAAATGATCGAGTTTAAAAATGTCACTAAATATTACAAGTCCAATGTCGGCATAGAAAACGTTTCTATAAAGATAAACAAGGGCGAATTTGTTTTTCTCGTAGGTCCCAGCGGAGCCGGTAAATCTACGTTTATCAAGCTCATTCTCAGGGAAATAGAAGCCGATTCCGGGAGCATCAAGGTAAGAGGAAATGAGATAACGACGCTTTCCAATCGCGGGATACCGAAGCTCAGAAGAACTATAGGAATAGTATTCCAGGATTTCAGACTGCTTCCGAAGAAGACGGTTTATGAAAACGTGGCGTTTGCCATGGAGATAATACATCAGCCGAAGAAGCTGATAAAGAAGTATGTACCGCAGGTGCTCAGCATGGTAGGAATAGGCTCAAAGGCGGATAAGTATCCGGACGAGCTTTCCGCGGGAGAGCAGCAGAGGGTCGCTATAGCGAGGGCGATCGTAAATAAGCCGAGGATACTGATCGCGGACGAGCCCACGGGGAATCTGGATCCGGAAACCGCATGGGAAATCATGCAGATACTCGACGAGATAAACAAGAGGGGAACTACCATATTGATGGTTACCCATGCCAAGGATATAGTCGATAAAATGGGCAAGCGTGTTATAGCAATAGAAAAGGGCCGCATAGTCCGAGACGAATTCGGCATGTACGGATACGAGGAGGCTCTGGAGGAAATGGCGCTTACGGATGATTCGGTGCAGAGCAAGCGTACGTTCAGATCAAGATTCAAGAGGGGAGGCAAGAGCGAATGATAAAGAGATTCTTTTACACTTTAAAGCAGGCCTTCCGACAGATATTCAGAAACAGGGCTATGTCTATAACGTCGATATTCGCTATCATGGCTATGCTTCTCATACTGGGTCTTTTCTTCGTCCTGGTGATAAATGTAAATACGGCAGCCGAATCCATACAGGGCGATTACGATTCGATTGAGATATATCTGCTGGACGATACCACCGAAGAAGATGCACAGGTGATGATCGACGATATGAAAGAGCAGTACGGCGTGGAGGACGCATATTATAAAACGAAGGATGACGCCATGGAGCAGCTGAAGGAAAGCTGGGGCGACAACGGATACCTCCTGGACAGCCTCGAGGAGAACCCTCTGCCGAACTCCGTGGTGATCATGATCGCAGATCTTGAGGCGGCGGACGATTTGGCGCAGCAGGCCGAGAGCTACGACGGGATAGAGGATGTAAAGTATTACAAGGATACCGTGGACAAGCTGCTCAGCATGACTGATTTCCTTCAGATGGCTGCGATCATAGTGATGATCTTCCTTATCATAGTTTCCATCGTCATCGTATCGAACACCATAAAGCTGACGGTATTGAACAGAGCAAGCGAGATAAGCATAATGAAATACGTCGGCGCCACAAACTGGTTCATACGCGGACCTTTCCTTGCGGAGGGTATAATAATAGGAATAATTGCGGCCGGTGTGTCTGTAGGACTGCTGACGCTGATATACAGGGAAATCGTAAATCTGATAGGTGACCAGGTGCTTTCGATGCTTTCCATGCCGATGGTGCCGGTGGGATTCCTCATCTACAATATTTCCTGGATATTCCTTGCTCTCGGAATAAGCATAGGAGCCTGCGGCAGCATCGTGTCAATGAGGAGATTCCTCGACTCGTAATACGTAATAGTAATATAAGCAATGTTGGATTCGCAGTGTAAAGCGGCGGATGGCATTTTGTAACGGTAATTAAAGGTAAAGGTGGTTTAAGCAAAAGTCGTTTCAAGTTCAACGGAAGATTCGGAGGAACATATGATGAAGAAAAAACGTCTTATAGTGGTAACAGCGATTTTGACTGCATTGATGTTTTGCGTGGAGACTACAGCTGTCAGCGCAGCTTCACTGAGCGAGATAAGGCAGCAGATCAAGGAAAAGCAGGCTGAGCTCGAGGAAGGCCAGGAGGAGGAAAGCAGTCTGGCATCCGAGGTGGCGGAACTTGAAGAACAGATAGCGGATATCGAGAGCAGCATCAACGAGCTGGAATCTGCCATATCAGATGGAGAAGATGAGCTGGCTGTACTGGAGGTTGAGCTCGAGGAAGCGGAAGAGAAGGTTGAAACTCAGAACGAAAACCTTGGGAGCAGGCTGAGGACGATGTACAAGAGCGGCACCGTAGGATTCTTAGATGTCCTACTGAATTCCAGCAGCTTTTCGGAATTCCTTACTAATCTCGACCTTGTAGAAACGATATATGCGAGCGATCAGGACGTTCTCGAGGAGCTTCAGGACGCCTACGATGAAATAGAAGCGAAGAAGCTGGAGATAGAGGAGCTTCAGGCTGAGCTTGAGGAATCAAAGTCGGTTGCCGAGGCGGAACAGTCAAGCCTGGAAGCTGAGAAGACATCGGTAGAGGCAAAGAAGGCTGAAATAGCGGAGTCAAACGAGGAAACCGAACAGATGATCGACGACCTCAACGCGACGGCTGATAAGATGACCTCTACGATAAAGAGCAACAGCAGCGTCAGCACGAGCAGCACGTCTACATATTCAGGAGGAACTCTTTCCTGGCCGTGCAGCGGTACGATAAGCTCGGAATTCGGCTATAGATTACATCCTATATATGGGTATTATAAGCTGCATACAGGCCTTGATATAGCCGTGTCGACGGGAACACCGATCAAGGCGGCTGCCAGCGGTACAGTTATACTCTCGCAGTATTACGGCTCGTACGGATACTGCGTGATGATCGACCACGGCGGCGGAATGGTCACGCTCTATGCGCACAACTCATCCCTTGCAGTATCAAAAGGTCAATCGGTGTCAAGGGGACAGACTATAGCGTATGCAGGCTCGACAGGAGCTTCCACGGGCTCTCACTGTCACTTTGAGGTCAGGATAGACGGGGCATACAAGAATCCGCGAAATTATCTGCAATAGAAACAGTTGCCTTATGCAATCCTCGTAGTTGCATGAACGGCAGGAGTCAGGAATAAAAGCGGCGATATACGAGAATGCGATAGACGATATGAGAAATGCGAAGGAAATACTTGATATAGTTTTAAAAGAGAGAAATATAGTCGGTGATGAGGCTGTCCGCGAATTTTTATCGGACAGACCTCAGAAAACGTATGATCCATTCCTGCTGCTGAACATGGAGGCAGGAGTGGATTTGCTGTTATCGGAAATAAATTCCGGGGGTAAAATCTGTATATACGGGGATTATGACGCGGACGGAGTTACCTCGATATGCGTGCTTTCGCATATCATAGGTATGCTTACCAATAATTTCACATATTATATTCCATCGAGATTTGACGAGGGATATGGCTTGAACAAGGATGCTCTGAAATCTATCAGGGGCGAGGGGACCGATCTGTTAGTCACGGTAGACTGCGGCAGCGTATCGTATGACGAGGTCGAGTATGCCAAAGAGCTCGGTATGAAAGTGATAGTGACCGACCATCATACTATAGATGATGTGCAGGCGGACTGCATCCTCATAAACCCGAAGCAAAAGGGATGCGGATACCCGTTCAAGGAGCTGGCAGGCTGCGGCGTGGTATTCAAGATGGCTCAGGCAATATGCCGTAAGGCGGGACTGCCGAGGAGTACGGTCAACGATGTGCTCGATCTGGTCGCTGTAGGCACTGTGGGCGACATAGTATCGCTTACAGATGAAAACAGAACGATAGTCAAGTACGGGCTTAACAGGATAAATGCCGGAGGGCGCAGGTCTTTAAAGCGTTTGATGGAAGCGATATCCATCGATATGGCGACCTCCGAAAACATCGCTTTCGGGATCGCCCCGCACATTAACGCTGCCGGAAGGATGGCGAGTGCAAAGGAGGCTGCGGAGCTTTTCCTGAGCAGCAACGATGATACGAATGAAGATATCGACCGCAGAGTAAGCAGGCTTGTAGCGCTGAACGCAGAGCGAAAGAAAATGCAGGAAGATGCATACGATCGCTGTATGGAGATGATATCGGGAGATGAAAACTTTGTAGTCCTGAAGGCGGAGGGAATACATGAGGGAATAAGCGGTATCGTAGCAGGAAAGATCAAAGAAGCGGTAAACAGGCCTGTAATCATACTTACGCAGTCAGGCGACGGCTTTCTCAAGGGAACAGGCCGGAGCGTGGAAAACGTAGACATATACGGTATTTTAAAAAATCACAAGGAGCTTTTCACCAGCTTCGGCGGGCACAGAAGCGCCTGCGGTTTTCTCATAAAGGAAGAATATTTTGAAAAGCTGAAGGACGGGATCACACGAGATATAGACGCTATGCTCGATAAAAACGAAAAGCTGTTCGAGAAAAAAGCAATGTGGGATGTTGAGCTTTCCGCAGAGGAAGTAACGGTAGAGCTGGCAAAGGAACTGGATCGGATGGAGCCTTTCGGACAGGGTAATGCTAAGCCTGTTTTCAGACTGTCTCATGTGGTGCCTGCCAACATCAGATTTATGGGAAGCGATGGGGCTCATGCCGGATTTACCGTCGTTTCCGGCAATGGGAAAAGTGCGGACTGCATATTATTTCGCAGGGCGCAGGAAAAGAAAGATCTTATAATCGGTAACAGAGCATTGGATATAACGGGAACTGTAAACCTTAAGAGGTGGAAAGGCCGTGAAAGTGTGCAGTTTGTCGTTGAGGAGATGGAATCATGCAGATGAAAAAGAGAAAATTCGTAATATGTATCGCAATAGCCTTCGTTGCGGGAGGCTTGTTATCGGGAATCCTTTGTACTGCTGTTGCAGGAGGCTCGTCGGACAGATACAGCAAGCTCGATGAGATATACGATATGATAGAGAGCAATTATTACGATGATATTGACGAGGACGCCTTGCTGGAGGAGGCGTGCAGGGGACTTGTGTCGGGATTGGATGATACGTATTCCTCGTACATGACAGCTGATGAGTACGAGGAATGGAAGGTAACGGCAACAGGAGAATATTCCGGAGTCGGTATAACTTTCTCCGAGGACGAGGACGGCAATTTTATTATCGTATCGGTAACGGAGGATTCACCTGCAGAGGAGGCAGGCCTCAAGGAAGGTGATATTATCTTCGCAGCTGATGATAAGACCTACGATGATACCGATCTTATAGCCGCAGCTATAAGAGGAGAAGCGGGTACGGAGGTCAAGATAACGTACTCAAGGGATGGTGAAGAGGATAGTGTTACACTGACGAGAGAGGAAATAACACAGCACAGCGTTTACTCTGAAATGCTCGACGGTAATATCGGATATATATATATAAGCTCATTCATAGAGTCGACGGGAGATGATTTTAAAGAGGCTCTGGAAGAGATAGAGGAGGAAGGAGCAGAAGGCCTCATCCTCGATCTGAGAGATAACGGCGGCGGGCTCGTAACGGAATGTGTAGAAGTAGCCGATGAATTTCTGGACGAGGGGGCCATAGTTTACGTGGAGGATAAAGACGGCAACAGGTCGAGCTACAACGCCGAGGATGGGAAGACCGATCTAAAAACCGTGGTGCTGGTAAATGAAAACAGCGCCAGCGCTTCCGAGATATTGGCGGCGGCTCTGCAGGATAATGGCTATGAGCTTGTGGGAGCGACTACGTACGGTAAAGGCGTCATCCAATCCACTGCGGAGCTGAGCGATGGCTCTGCGCTCAAGCTGACGATAATGCAGTATTTTTCTCCTGACGGCAATGCGATAAATGAAAAAGGCGTTGAGCCCGACTATGCCGTGGAATACGATGAGGATGCTGAAGACGACGCTCAGCTTGATAAGGCTCTGAGCCTGTTCTAGTATATTTTTGAGCACAGGCAGCAACGAACGCAGTGAGTTGAAAAAATATGATATCAACACAAGTGGATTTTGCTGCTTTAAGTGATTAAAGTAATTCTTGACTGTATAATCAAACGGTGCTATAATTACCTTACGGCATTCGGATAAGCTGCGGCATGGAAGCTTATTGGGAGTGCCGGGCTGTTTGAAGGTAATTATATGGTATAAGCACATGAAAGGAGTATGACATGGCGTATGATTCCAAGTTCAAGAGAGAGGATATAGACGAGTTCTTTAAAGCTGTGCTCCTGCTCGAGGACGAGGAAGAATGTTACAGATTCTTTGAAGATATATGCACGATAAACGAGATCCATGCTATCGCTCAGAGACTGCAGGTGGCAAAGCTGCTGTCGGAAAAGAAGACATACAGCGAAATCGAAAACATTACAAAAGCCTCTACGGCAACCATAAGCCGAATAAACAAATGCCTTGTTTACGGAGCTGACGGTTACAGGAGGATACTTGAAAAGATGCAAAATAGTTAAATGAGCTATGTATGTCAGTAACAGTGAAGAAAAACAGAACTTACGGAGTGATGGCGGAGCGTTATGTCCCGCCATTTAAACGTATTGCAGAGCTATGAAGTTGTATATATACGAGGATTATAAAGAAATATTTCCGGAGCACCATGGCAGAAAGCTCACGGATATGATGATAAAAAAAGCCTTGCGGGAGCATGGGATAACAGAAGCTGAGATATTGCGCACAGAAAAGGGCAAGCCTTATGTCAGCATTCCCGGAGCTGTTAACGGTAAGAACTCTTCATCGCAGCCGGATGACGGCGGAGACTCTGCATTGGAGACAAAGCGAGATCTCGTCTGCAATGAAATATATATTTCCGTGAGCCACAGCGGCAGATATTTCGTATGCGTTATTTCCGATGCTCCGGTTGGCGTGGACGTGCAGGAGGCCCGCAGCGTAAAGGCGATGAATATCGCCGGGCGTTATTTTACGGCGGAGGAGATAAAATACATCGAGGAGACAGGTGATGAAGGCTTCTTTTTGATATGGACCAGAAAGGAAGCTTATTCCAAGTATACCGGTCTCGGTCTTGAGGAGATCATGAAGGGAACTGATGTCCTAAACCGCAACGATGTGAAATTTACTGATTTTATGATGGAGAAAGGGATATACTGTTCATGCTGCACGATTTGATGAAAACAGACAGACAAAAAGGATATGCTGCGGCGGTGTTTTTTTCCGTACTGGTAGGCTTTTCGTTTCTGGGGATAAAAGTGTGTCAAAATTATACGGATAGCCTCAGCGTGCTTTGCTACAGGTACGATTTTGCATTCGCGGCGCTGATGATTTTGATGGCTTTAAGAGTTGTTAAAGTGGAAATCAGAGAAAAGCCGAAGACGAAGCTCATGCTCACGGCGGGATTTTACGTGGGATTCATGGCTCTGCAGGTCGTGGGTCTTGCCTATTCGACGTCCGTCGAGGGTTCGATAATGTTTGCCCTTGTTCCCATCATAGTGAAAATAATAGCATCTTTCTTTTTGGGAGAGAAGTCAACGTGGAAGGAAAACTGCTTTGTCGGATTTACCGTGGCAGCGTTGGTGCTGATGATTGCAATGGGAGCGACGGATATATCGATTGATCCTCTGGGAACCGTGCTCCTGCTGCTTTCGAGTGTCTCCATGGCGCTGAGCAATATATTCATGCGTTATACCAAAGATGATTACAAGCCTATAGAAAAGACATTTGCCATCGTGATAATGGGATTTATTGCTTTTAATATCGCCGCTGTAGTCAAGGGATTCATATGCGACTATACGATCGTCGATTATTTCCAGCCTCTTACCATACCGCATGTATTCATTGCGGGCGGGTATCTGGGAATAGGCTGTATCCTGCTTTCGGCGCAGCTCATGAGCTATATGATGACGAAGATGGAGGCTGTAAAGGCGACGATTTTCGGTAACGTATCCACGGCAATCTCGATAGTTGCCGGTGTGGTGATACTTGGTGAACCGCTGAGATGGTATCATCTGTTGTGTACGGTGGTGATAATAGCGGGAGTCGTAGGTCTCAGCCTCAGCGGAGGCGGTGAAGACGCAAATGAAGGGGAAAACGGTTAATTAAGAACAGGAGAAAACGATGATAAGTATTAAATTCCTCGTGGAAAACAGAACCAATAAGTCCGGTGTACTAGCGGAGCACGGGCTGGCTATATATATCGAAGCCTGCGGCAAAAAGATATTGTTCGATGCAGGATCGACGGATATTATCATTGAAAATGCCGAGAGGATGGGTGTAAAGCTCGATGAGATAGATATGGCTGTCGTTAGCCATGGCCATTACGATCATACGGGAGGATTCCCTGCGTTTTGCGGGATAAATGAAAATGCGCCGATATATATACATCGAAATGCGTTCAGAGAGATATACGATGTAAAGGACGGAAGGCCGTACGGTAAGATGAGCGGTATCAGATGGACGGACGAGCAGCGCAAGGCGCTGGAAAAGCGTCTCGTACTTACGGACGGCGCGGTAATGATAGATGAGGATATATGTATAACGGGGACATTGCCGGATGAAGAAGGCTTTGTACCGACCGAACCGTTCATGTATATCGATGAGGACGGGAGCACAAAACTCGATGATATGTCGCACGAGCAGTGCCTCGTGATAAGGCAGGATGAGGGGCTTTACGTCTTTTCCGGCTGCAGTCACAAGGGAGTGGTTTCGGCAATAAACGGGGCGAAGGCTGCCTTTCCCGGTGAGGATATCGCCTTGCTGGTGGCGGGAATGCACCTCTTCAATTCTTCCGCTGAGGAGCGTAGCCGTGTCGTAGAAAAAATTACAGCTGCAGGAGCGCATAAGATAATACCTGTCCATTGTACAGGTCTGGAAGCTATATGCGACCTGAAAATGAAAATGGGAGACAGGTGTATACTCGCCTCTGCAGGAGATTCATATGAAGGGTAATGGAAATGAAGGACGCCAGGCAGCTTGCGGCATCGTATCTCAACGTAAAGCCGCGGACGAGGATGCAGCTGATAAAGCATCTCAAATCAAAGGGAATAGATGAGGATGCAGCCCTGGAAGCGGTGGATGAGCTTGAGCAGTATCATTTCATAGATGATGTGGAATACAGCAAAATGTATTTCCGGTACGGCTTTGACAAGGGCAGGGGCATAGAGCGTATCAGGCGGGAGCTTTCGCAGAAAGGCGTTGCTGACGACGTGATCGACGAGGCGTACGAACAGCTCGAGGATGTTCCGGACCAGTACGAAGCAGCCATGGATATAGCCGAAGCGATGATAGATGATGCAGACGTGAAAGCCATGTCGTATGAGGAAAGAAGAAAGCTTCAGGCAAAGGTAGGCAGAAGACTTACATCGAGAGGCTTTTCTTCGGACATTGTATATGATATCATCAACAGGATAAGGTAAAACGGCAAGCGGCGGCCGTGTAAAATCCGCGTGAAGGGGATATGGACAGACGGGAGAAGAAATGGTAAAGGAACAGTTTGCGAGAACGGAGCTGCTCATGGGGGAAGCGGCTGTAGATAGGCTGAGGGCTTCGTCCGTCATACTATTCGGAGTAGGCGGCGTGGGAAGCTACGCAGCGGAGGCCCTGGCAAGGGCGGGGATCGGAAGGATCACGCTTGTGGACAGCGATGTTATCGATACCACGAACATAAACAGGCAGATACCGGCTCTGCACAGCACCGTTGGCAGGTCAAAGGCAGGAGTAATGACGGAGCGCATACTTGATATAAATCCCGATTGCAGGGCAGAGGCGTGCGAACGCTTCTTTTTGCCGGAAAATTCAGATGAATTCAATTTCAAGGAATACGATTACGTTATCGATGCCGTCGATACGGTCACAGCGAAGATAGCGATAATACAGAAGGCCTGCGACGAAGGAGTTCCCGTGATCTCATCCATGGGGACGGGCAACAAGCTCGATCCTACGAGGTTCAAGGTCGCGGCGATAGAGAATACGACGGTCTGCCCTCTGGCAAGGGTGATGCGAAGGGAGCTGAAAAAGCGCGGTATAGAAGGCGTGAAGGTGCTGTATTCGGAAGAAGAACCGGTAAAATGCGGTAACCGGACTCCGGGCAGCGTTTCATTCGTCCCTTCGGTGGCAGGGCTTATCATAGCGGGAGAGGTCGTAAAATATCTGAGTGGAAAGGAGAACACTGACGATGAAGTACAGGAATAAACTTGTGGAAAAAATAGAGAAGTTCTATATCGATGTTATCGAGGAATTCAAGGAGGCAGAGCTGCAGATAATGGCCGACTCCAAGTTTTCCAGCATATTCAGGAAAAAGGATTATGACGGCAACATCAGAAAGCTCAGGCTGTGCAAGGCACAGGCATTGGAAATAGAAGTGGAAAAGGACGACGCCGACGTAAACGAAGACAATACGGGCGAGGTCATAAAGCGTTTTGAACGCTGCCTGTTGATATTCAACAAGGTATGCGACTCGTATATACAGCTGCAGCTGGCATTGAAGAAAAAGGCCGAAAAGAAGGAGCTCAAGTTTTCCGAATACAAGGAGATCTTCAACAAGGTCCAGGATGCCAGAGAACAGCTTAACGATGCGCTTCATGAGCTCGATATGGTATATACCGATTACGCATACGATGAAGATGATGACGATGTGTATGAATTTCTGTAGGAGGAGGCATCGATGGGAGGTACGGAAATCATTTTAATATGCCTGCTTACGGCAATTATCATATTGATAATCCTGGCGATAGTAATAATATTGAAGATGTCGGGAAGAAAAAATGCAGGCGACTTTGACGGTCTCGAAAGGGAGCTGCGCGGCGAGATGAACCGCTCGCGCACGGAAACGATAGAGATGGTACAGGGCAGCGTGAAAAGCCTCGGCGATATGATATCGCAAAACCAGAGGGAAAGCACGGATGTACAGAGCAGGCGGCTCGCGGAGCTAAATAAACAGCTTGCAGATACATCTATGGGAATCGAGCAGCGCCTGGAAAACATCAGGATATCCATGGAAAACAGGATAAAGACCATGACTGACGAGAATAACAGGCAGCTCATGGAAATGAGAAATACCGTTGACGAAAAGCTGCAAAAGACGCTCGAGGACAGGATAGGACGCTCGTTCAAGCAGGTCAGCGATACGCTGGAGCAGGTAACGAGAGGTCTCGGTGAGATGCAGAATCTTGCGGCAGGCGTGGGAGACCTGAAAAAGGTTCTTTCAAACGTCAAGACGAGAGGTATCGTTGGAGAGATGCAGCTCGGAGCGATACTCAATCAGATACTTTCGCCCGAACAGTACGATGAAAATGTCGCAGTCAAGGGCGGCAGCGAGAGGGTGGAATTCGCAGTTAAGTTCCCCGGTGAGGGGGACAGCTTCGTGTATCTGCCTATAGACTCAAAGTTTCCGGCCGACGCATATACTAACCTGCTCGACGCCTACGATACAGGCGATAAGCAGCTGATAAAAACCGCTAACGATGGCTTGAGAAATGCCGTGCTCAAAGCGGCAAAGGATATAAAGAACAAGTACATCAGCCCGCCGAGTACGACGGAATTCGCTATCATGTTCCTACCGTTTGAGGGGCTCTACGCAGAGGTTCTCAGACAGGGAATCGTGGATGTGCTGCAGCGCGACTATAGGATAAGCATAGCGGGACCGACTACGATGGCTGCTATGCTCAACAGCTTCCAGATGGGCTTCAGATCGCTGGCTCTGCAGAAGCAGTCGGGTGAAGTCTGGGATACTCTGGCAAAGGTCAAGAACGAATTCGACAAGTTCGGAGATGTGCTGGCAAAGACGCAGAACAGGATGAATCAGGCGCAAAAAGAGCTGGAAAATCTCGTGGGTGTGAGGACGAGGGTGATACAGCGCGCTCTCAAGGATGTTTCCGACACGGGCGGTACAAAGGAAATGCTGGAGTGATCTGACGGAAAACGGACAGATCGGATAGTGGCAGACGTACCGGAAAAGCGAAAAAGAAAAATCAGATAAACAAAAGAAGGATATTGAGAAAAGGATGAGCATATATGCCATAGCGGATCTGCACCTTTCCTTTGCTCCCGGAATAGATAAGCCCATGGATATATATGGATACAGATGGGAAAATCATGCGGAGCGCCTGAAGGAAAACTGGTGCAAAAATATAAAAGAGCAGGATACTGTGATAATTCCCGGGGATGTTTCGTGGGCGCTCAAGCTGGAGGAAGCGGTATACGACCTCGACTGGCTGAACGAGCTGCCGGGTCACAAGGTGCTTATAAAGGGAAATCACGATCTGTGGTGGAACGGTATCACAAGATTGAACAGCATGTATGAAGGCATGACCTTCCTGCAGAACGACTTTTACATGGCGGAAGGTATCTGCATATGCGGAAGCAGAGGCTGGCTTACACCGGATAATGACGAATTCGGCGAAAGCGATGAAAGGATATACAGGCGCGAGGTCTTGAGGCTGAGAGCCTCGCTGCAGGCTGCGCGGGAAAGAGCAGGCAGAGTTGAAATACTCGGCGTGCTGCATTATCCGCCCGTTTCAAGAGCTTCGGCCTTTTCCGGTTTCCAGCAGGCTTTTGAAGATTTCGGTGTAAAAAAGGTCATATACGGACATATACATGGAGAAGAAGGCTTTAGGAATGCCTTGACAGGTTTACATCACGGCGTGGAGTACGACCTCGTATCACTCGATTATCTCCGGTGTATGCCTGTTTGCATAAAGAAAGATTGAGGTATGCGATGAACACTGTCGATATCATCACGAAAAAAAGAGACGGGCTCAAGCTTGACGCAGGCGAAATAGAGTACATGGTAGAGGGCTACGTCTCGGAGGCAATCCCGGACTATCAGATGGCGGCGTTTCTGATGGCCGTATATTTTCAGGGCATGGATACGGAAGAAACGGTGACGCTTACGAAAGTGATGCGCGATTCCGGAGAAGTGGCGGATCTCAGCGCGATAAACGGTATCAAGGTCGATAAGCACAGCACGGGAGGCGTAGGCGACAAGACGACGCTGATAACGGGACCGCTTGCAGCAGCCTGCGGCGTGCCGGTGGCGAAGATGAGCGGACGCGGTCTGGGATTTACAGGCGGTACCGTGGATAAGCTGGAGTCGATACCGGGATTCAGGATGTCGATAGAGGAAAGTGACTTTATAGAACTCGTGAATAAACAGGGCATAGCCGTAATAAGTCAGACGGGGCACATAGCCCCGGCGGACAAGAAGATATACGCTCTGCGCGATGTTACCGGGACGGTGGAAAACATGAGCCTGATAACATCGAGCATAATGAGTAAGAAGCTGGCCTCCGGCTCCGACGCCATACTGCTCGATGTTAAGTGCGGGAGCGGAGCGTTCATGAAAACCGAAAAGGACGCAGAGAGGCTGGCGTCTCTGATGGTGGATATCGGCAAAAGCAGCGGCAAAAGAACGATGGCTGTTATAACGGATATGAACCAGCCCCTCGGATGTGCGATAGGCAATGCTCTGGAGGTGAAAGAAGCCATTGATGTGCTGAAAAACGAAGGCCCGGATGATATAACGGAGCTTTCGGTAACCTTAGCGGGGATGATGATTTTCCTGGGAAATAAGGCGAATACACCTGATGAGGGCATAGCGATGGCCGCTGAGGCTCTCAAGTCCGGCAGAGGTCTGGAAAAGTTCAGAGAGCTCGTGAGAGGTCAGGGCGGAGATCCCGGGATAACCGAGGACAGCAGCCTTCTCACGAAAAGCGCTCATACTCTGGAGCTTCACGCGTGGGGCAGCGGATATATAGGAGAGATGGACGCGATGATGATCGGGCAGGCCTCGCAGCATACGGGTGCCGGCAGGCAGCGCAAGGACGATGCGATAAACCCCTCGGCGGGAATTTATTTCTGTAAAAAAACCGGCGATTCGGTGAAAAAAGGCGAGGTCGTGTGCAAAGTTTTTGGAGATGATGTGAAAAAATTAAAAAACTCGTTGGAAGAAATAGAAAATGCTGTTAAAATAATAACGGAAAGGCCCCAAGCGTACAGCATAATAAAAAAAGTTATAAGATAGAGGTATATGATGGTGAAACGTTTTTTCTATACAGCTATAATTTTTGTCATGGTCATGGTACTGGTTTCATGCGGAGAAAATAAGGCAGATGAACAGTCTGCCGAAGATGAAGGCTGCGATGTAGCGGTTATAGCATCTATGCCTGAGCTCCAGGAGGGTAGCATGGACTACGGCGTGTGGGAGAGCGTAGAAAGTTTGGCGGGCGAATACGATATGACTGCCATGCTCTACCTACCGGAGGATGAAGGCAAGGAATATTATATGGAGTCTATCGATACAGCTGTCAATGACGAAGCCGGTATAATTATTGTTGCCGGAAGCTGCTTTGAAACTGCAGTATACGATGCTCAGTCGGAGTGCGAAGACGTTTATTTTGTTATTCTAGATGGTACGCCGCACGATGACGATGACACGTATGAGACAGGAACGAAGACGATCAGCATCGTATTCGCAGAGGAGGAAGCCGGATACATGGCCGGATATGCAGCCGTGAAAGAAGGCTACACATCGATTGCGTTCCTCGGAGGCAGCGAGGAACCGGCAACTAAGCGATACGGATACGGTTTTGTACAGGGTGCGGCAGCTGCGGCGGACGAACTGGAAACAGATGTGGATATGCGGTATAAGTATGCGGGAACGACGGAGCAATCCGACGATGTAAAGGCGCTGGCTGCGGATTGGTATGAGGACGGCGTTGAGGTGATTTTCGCATGCGGAGGCGATATGAACGTTTCCGTGATGGAGGCGGCTGAAGAATCCGACGGGAAGGTAATAGGCTCCGATGTGGATCAGAGCAGTCTGTCGGACACTGTGATAACATCCGCCGAGAAGGGAATATATGCAGCGGTTCAGGAGGAACTCAAGAGCTATGCTTCAGACAGACTCACGGGAGGAACGGCATTCAACTACGGTGCAAAAAACGATGGAGTCGCTCTGGAAACGGAAAACTCAGCGCTCGTGAATTTCAGCAAGGAGGACTACGAGCTGCTGTTTGAAAAGCTGCAAAACGGAGAAATAGATCTGGATAAGGATGAAAGCGTTAGCTCGGTCAAAAAGCTGACAGGAGATCATGTTACTATAGCGAATTAAATTTATAAAAGGTTAAATTGTTATAGATTTATTTGATGATTTATGATAGTATAAGTCTAGGTATATGGAGGAAAACAGATGAATTCAAACAAAACAAGAGAAAGGGTATTAGATGCATCACTAAAACTTTTTAACGAGAAAAAAGCATCTAATGTAAGCACAGTTCAGATTTCCGCTTCTATGAAAATGAGTCCCGGAAATCTCTATTACTATTATGCGAACAAAGAGGAAGTCATAAGGTGTATCCTGAATGAAAGAATGCTGGGAGAGCTTAACGATTTGATCGACAGCTGCGGTAAAGCAGAGGATGCGGAATCACTGCTGAGCTTCCTCAGAAGCGTCGTCAATCATTGTCTCAAGTTCAAATTCTTTTACGTTGAAATGCCGACGTTATTCGTCAATGACAATTCTCTGATAGAAATAAATGCCGAAATCATCGATAAGGTGAAAACGGCTGTAAGGAGTCTGTACGGCAAGTGGACGGCTGACGGAAGAGCCTGTGAAGAATACGCGGAAGGCATTGACATGATCACCGACAATGCGTTGGCAGTACTTAAGGGAGCTATAGCCGAATGTGATGCGGCTGCTATCGGAGGAGCCAAGAAAGACGCGCAGATAAATATAGCGCTGACAAGGCTGACCGCATACTTAATGCCTTTGTTTACAGAAAAAATGAAGGAAGAAATTTCGAGCCTGAGTTAAATGTTAAATGCAGGGTGATAAAAACTGCATTTATAACAGAAGAAAGACAGGCAAAAACAGCAACAGAAACAGCAATAATGAAAGCGTGTAAGAAGAACCGGACCCTGCAAGACATGGATTTGGTTCTTTTTTTCTTTACAAAGACTTAACGTGGAATTGAAAAGGATTTGAATTTTACAATGTCTGATTCGTATATAATAAAAGAAGTGGGTAAATGCTAAAAAGGAGGCTCATTTGACTGATATACTGACATTTGAATGAGATATCGAAATTAAAAAATTAAATCTCATGGAAAACTAATTGACTAAACAGGGAGTGAAAGATGACTTACGGCATTATAGATGTGGGTTCAAATACGATAAGGCTTTGCATTTACAAGGTGGAGGAAAACAGGATAATCCGTCTGTTCAACAACAAAACCACGGCGGGACTGATAGGATATGTAAACGACGGTGAGATGAGCCAGAAGGGTATAAGAAAGGCTTGCAGCGTGCTTAAAACATATAAGGAAATGGCAGCGCAGGCAAATATAGAGGCCCTCTATGTATTCGCGACCGCGTCGCTGAGAAATATAAGCAACGGAAAGGAAGCAGTTGCTTTCATAGAGAGAGAAACAGGGCTCAGCATTGATGTCCTCAGCGGCTATGATGAAGCCAGGCTCGATTTTATAGGAGCAGCTCACGCCAGAGAGCTCAAGGATGGTATAATGGTGGATATAGGTGGAGGCAGCACCAAGATACTGATTTTTGAAAACGGCGCGATAAAGAAGGCTGTCAGCCTCGAGTGCGGTTCTCTGTATCTGTTCAGAAATTACGTTTCCGGTCTTTTCCCGAAATCAAAGGAAAGAAAGGCCATGCGCAGTAAGGTAAGAGACGAATTGAAAAAGGCCGGGTTCAGTAAAAAGATGGAGCTCGATAACATGGTTGGAATAGGAGGAACCATAAGAGCGGTAGGAAAATTCGATATCGATATCCTCGAGCGCAGCGATAATGAGCATGTGATATCCGTCGATGATATAAAGCTGTTGATGAATGAACTGAAGGATGAAGAACGGCGCACTCTCCGTAAGATACTGCGCGTATGCCCGGACCGTGTGCACACGCTGATACCTGGACTGATGATATTATCGGTTATCTGCAAATATTTCGGCTGTAAGACGATAGATATAAGCGATTACGGCGTAAGAGAAGGCTATCTGTATAAAAAGGTGGTGGAAGGGAAATGAAGGAGACCATTTATACGCAGAACCGGGAGCTGTCATGGCTCAGATTCAACGAAAGAGTCCTGGATGAAGCCATGGAGGAAGGAGTTCCGGCATTTGAACGCCTTAAATTCATCTCGATCTTTACGAGCAATTTAGATGAGTTTTACATGGTAAGAGTCGGGAGCATATACGATGAGACCTTCCTGCCCGAGCCTCAGATAGATAACAAGACCGGAATGAACTCTTTCGAGGAGATTGAGGAAATTTTCAGGGCTACAGCTCCGCTGTACAGAAAGCGCGACAGGATATATCAGAAGACTGTTTCACGGCTTGCAAGCAGCGGGATAGTTCATGTAAAAAGTGAGGATATGACGGAGAGCGAAAGGGAGTACGTCAGGGATTACTTTACGACATATATACTTCCGGTCCTCTCACCGCAGATAATAAATGCACATCACCCGTTCCCGCACTTGAAAAACAAACGACTTTACATAACGTTAATTATAGAAATCAAGAAAAAAACCGCGTTCGGGATAGTGCCGCTGCCTTCGAGGAGCGATAGGATAATCGTCCTTCCGGGAAACGGCTTCAGATACGTCCTGCTTGAGAATATAGTGTGCGAGTATGCCGATATGCTGTTTGAAAACTGCACAGTCCACGGTAAAAGCATAATATCGGTAACGAGAAATGCCGATATTGCTTTTTCGGGACTCGTGGATGATGACAAGGATTTGCGCTACTTTATGAAGGAGGAGCTGAAAAAGAGGTCGCGTCTGGCTCCGGTAAGACTGGAATATTACGGAAGCATACACGAGCAGCTCAAAAAATACCTCAGGGAGAAGCTCGATTTAAAGGAAAAGCAGATATTCTGCAGCCGCACTCCGTTGGAAATGTCATATGTATTCCAGCTCCTAGACAAGCTGCCGCCTCAGATGGCGTATGCTACCAGCTACGAGCGCTTCGATCCTCAGCCTCCGAAGTGGCTGAACGCCGGTGAGAGCATGATGCAGCGCGTGATGAACGAGGATTTGTTTTTATCGTACCCGTATGAGCAGATGGAACCGTTTCTCCAGCTCATCAGAGAGGCTGCTAACGATAGCCGCGTGATTTCCATAAAGATAACCATATACAGGCTGGCGGCGAAGGCCAAGCTCGTCGATTATCTGCGCACGGCGGCGGAAAACGGCAAGGAAGTGACGGTGCTGATGGAGCTTCGTGCCAGGTTTGACGAGGAAAACAACATAAACTGGTCCGAGAGCCTCGAAGATGCAGGCTGCACAGTCATATACGGTATACCGGATTACAAGGTGCATTCCAAGGTATGCCTGATCACGATGATGGACAAGAGAAAGATAAAGTACATCACACAGGTAGGAACGGGAAATTACAACGAGAAGACGGCTAAGCAGTACACCGATATGTCGGTGATGACAGCGGATGATGAGATAGGCGCAGACGCAGCCGCATATTTTAAAAACATGTCCATCGCAAATCTAAACGGACACTACAATAAGCTGCTGGTGGCGCCCAACAGCATGAAAAACAAGCTGCTGTCGCTGATACGCAATGAGGCGTATAAGGCGGCGCTTGGTATGCCAGCGAGGATATTCGTGAAGATCAATTCCCTGACCGACAGGGAGACGATAGACGAATTGAAGAACGCGTCGCAGGCAGGCGTGAAGATAGATATGATAATCAGGGGTATCTGCTGCATACTTCCCGATATAGAAGGGTATACGGAAAACATCAGGATAACAAGCGTGGTCGGGAGATTCCTGGAGCATTCCAGAGTTTACTGTTTCGGAGTAGGCGACGATATGCAGATGTATATTTCCTCCGCCGATTTCATGACGAGAAATCTGAATCACAGGGTGGAGCTGGCGTGTCCGATAAACGACGCGGGAATTCGCAATGAGATAATGGAAATTCTCGAGCTTATGCTAAAGGACAATGTGAAGGCGAGAAATATGCGCTACGACGGGATATACGAAAAGAAGGGCTTCGGTGAAGAACCCGTCGATTGCCAGCAGGAGCTGATAAACAGGGCTCTTATGAACAGCACGACCAACAATCAAAACGGCAGCTCTGCGGATACGGCGCAGAATGAACAGCGTTCATCCGGTGGATTTTGGGGATTTCTCAAAAGATTGTTCAGAGGAGATTCATCAAATTGAGATAGCTGTGGATGAGAGAGAAGATAATTGTGTCACCTTTGGTTACGGTGGCACTTTTTTCTTTTTATTTCAAAAGGCGCAGCAGCTATTAAAGAAACCTTCTTTTTCCATAAATGTACGCATACATTATGGGGAAGGGAGGTTTTTGCGTGAAAGGAAACTGGAAAGGAAAAGCGGGGAGATGGAAAAAGTCTGTTGCGGGAGGTCTTATATGCGCGCTGCTGCTCGCGGCGGGATTTATGGGGATAGAGAGCTTTGCACCCGAGGAAAGAAGCATTACCATAATAGATGAAGCGTCTGTGGTATCCAGCCCCGCCGTGTCCGGAGAAACCGATGAAAGCGGAGAAACTGGTGAAGGTAAGGACTCCGCGGAAAGTGAGGATGATGAGGATATCGGAGAGGGTGAAGGCGGCGATGGAGCAGAGGAAGAGTTAGAAACGGTGAGCGGAGAATCATCCGAACCGGAAATAGAGGCCAAAGCGGCGATCCTGATAGACGGAAACAGCGGGTCGGTGCTGTTTGCACAGAATGAAAAGGAGCATTTGCCGCCGGCTTCTGTCACGAAGGTCATGACATTACTGTTGATATTCGAGGCCTGCGATTCGGGAGAGATATCACTGGATGATGAGGTGACGATATCGGAGAACGCCGCCGGTATGGGAGGCAGCCAGATGTACATGGAGGCAGGAGAGCAGCATACGGTCGAGGAGCTGATCAAGGGCGTCATCATGGTAAGCGCCAACGACGGCTGCGTGGCGTTGGCAGAGCACCTTGCGGGCAGCGTGGAGGATTTCGTGGCGCGGATGAACGACAGAGCTTTCGAAATGGGGCTTGAGGACAGTAACTTCGTAAATACAAACGGCCTTCCTGTAGCCGATCACTATTCCTGCGCATATGATATAGGGATGATATCCGTCGAGCTTATGAAGTTCGAAAACGCCAGACAGTGGTTCACAGCGTGGCAGGAGGATATAGAAGTAGGGCTTCCGGGAAAGGAAAGCACGTTTACGCTAACGAATACGAATAAGCTGATCAAGAGCTACAGCGGAGCTATAGGTGTTAAGACGGGATTTACACAGGATGCCGGATACTGTCTTTCAGGTGCTGCTGAAAGGGAATCAACCAGATTCATAGGAGTCGTGCTGGGTTGTGAATCGAGCGCGATCAGATTCGATGCGATGGAAACGCTTCTCGATTACGGCTTTGCCAACTATGAAACGATAGAGATAGCGGGAGAAGGCGAAAAAATGGGCGAGATAAAGGTGGAAAAAGGCGAGGATACGAAGCTGTATGCAGTAACGGATGAGGCACTGAAAATCACCGTTAAAAAGGGCGATGCCGATAGCATTGAAACAGAGACTGAGATAAACGGCAGCGTAAGCTTACCTGTTAAAAAGGGCGATAAAGTGGGGACGCTGACCGTAAGCAATGGAGAGGAAACAGTATACGAATGTAATCTTGTATCCGACAGAAATGTAGCAAAAGCGGATTTCCTTACTACATACATACGTATGATAAAGAAGCTTATATGAGTTATATAACAAGTGATACGTGATAAACGTGTAGTACAGGGATGGGAGGAGTTTATTTGAACAGGATAAGCTGCTATCTGCTTTTCAGAGGATTTTATGCGGTAAATGCCGCAGCAGGAGTTCTCAGTCGTTTTAATATCACAAATCGTATCGTCAAGGCTCCCGTAGCTATCGAAGGCAGCTGCAGCTTCGCGGTTCTGGTGAGGAGCTGCGATTTAAGGAAATCGGTTGACATATTACAGAAGGAAGGTATCAACGCGGAGAAAGCGGTATACAGCGACAGGAGCGTTTAAAGGACGCGGGCTAGCTGACATATTATATATATCTAAGCTCTGCGGACAACTCCGGAAAAGATAAAACAATAATTTTTGAACACAGCAATTTGAACACAGCAAAAGGAACCCAAAAACTTACCATAAATTACCGTAACTAAAATTCCCAAAAACGTTGACATTTCAACGTTTTTGAGGTATAATGAAACAAATTTCACGACAAAAAAAGAGCAAAAAATAAGCATTTTTAAAGGTATACAAGGAGGAAATTATGTCAACACAACGAATATCAGGAGCGAAAAGGCTGTCAGCTGTGTTCATTGCCGCGATCATGCTCACAACGGTCTTTGCAGCATTACCTCTCACAGATCAGGGCAAGGTATATGCAGCCACACAAATGGCTCAGGTGACTGCAACCACGCTGAATGTAAGGTCAGGAGCGGGTACTAAGTATTCAAAGCTGGGAACATTATCGAAGAATCAGGTGTTTGTAATCAAGGGTACTAAAAAGGACTCATCCGGCGTTAAATGGTACAAGCTTACATACAAATCGAAAACCGGTTATGTATCTTCAAAATACGTTAACATAAACAGCATTACGGCAACCTCGGTTTCAAACACGACGGGGAAGGTGAACACGTCTTCAAGCTCACTTATAGTTAGAAGCGGACCGTCGACGAGCTGCAGCAAGCTCGGAAGTCTGGCAAGTAAGAAGACATTTACGATAAAAGGTAAGGTCAAGGACAGCTCCGGCACGTGGTGGTATACGCTGAGCTACAACAGCAAGACGGGATACGTTTCTTCTAAATATGTAACGACATCGACCACATCGAGCAGTTCATCCTCTGTCACTGCGGTAAGCAACACGACAGGAACGGTTAATACGCCTTCGAGCACATTAATTGTAAGAAGCGGTCCGGGGACAAGCTACAGCAAGCTCGGAAGCCTGGCAAACGGCAAGACATTTACGATAAAGGGAAAGATCAAGGACAGCTCCGGTACGTGGTGGTACACGTTGAGCTACAACAGCAAGACGGGATACGTTTCTTCTAAATATGTAACGACATCGACCACATCGAGCAGCTCGTCGAGTTCCTCATCTTCAAGCAGCTCGTCGTCAAGCAGTTCTTCCTCCGGCTCATCGAGCTCTTCCGTTACATTTAAAATGGGAACTATAACGGCGAGCAGCGGATTGAACGTGAGAAGCGGCGCGGGGACGAGCTACAGCAAACTTACAACGCTGGCTTACGGAACTGCGGTCACGATAACCGGCTCAGCCAAGGACAGCTCCGGTAAGACCTGGTACAAATATGCATACAGCTCTTCAAAGACCGGATATATATGCTCTGACTATGTTACGGTAAAAACGGTGACATCGGACAGCGAGTTCGAAGCATATCTTACAGCCCAGGGATTCCCGGATAGCTACAAGAACGGATTGAGGCTGCTGCATGCATCGCATCCAAACTGGGTATTCAAGGCTGTCAAGGTAGGATACACCTGGTCCAAGGCTCTGAGCGCAGAAAGCAAGCTCGGCGTCAATTTGGTAAGCAGCTCGTCGCCTACATCGTACCGTTCGACGGCATCAGGCTCGTACAACTCCACAACAAAGACATGGACGAAGTTTGATGGCAGCTGGTATGCCGCCAACTCTACAGTTATAGCGTATTACATGGATCCGAGAAATTTCCTGACGGAAAGCGGAATATATCAGTTCATGACGCATACATATGACAGTAGCTCGCAGAGCACGACGACCGTGAATTCCATAATAAAGAGCTCGTTTATGGCAAGCAAGAGCCCGGGAAGCGGATATTCGTCCTATGCATCTCTGCTGGTCGCTGTGGGAAAGAAGACAGGCGTCAATCCTAACGTCCTCGCGGCAATGATCATTCAGGAGCAGGGCTGGAACGGAAGCAGTCTCGTATCGGGAACCTATTCCGGATACAAGGGATACTACAATTTCTTCAACATAGGAGCTTATACGACGAGCACGATGACGGCCGTTCAGAGAGGTCTGTGGTACGCATCTCAGTCGGGAAGCTATTCCAGACCGTGGAATTCCCCGTATAAGTCCATATACGGCGGAGCATTGTACTACGCCAACAATTACGTTTCCAACAATCAGGATTCGTACTATACCAAGAAGTTCAACGTCAAGAACGGAGTGAGCAAGGTCGGAACGCACCAGTACATGACAAATGTAGCAGGCGCGGCAAGCGAGGGAAGCATCGTGAAGCTTGCATACAGCAGCAGCTCCTCGTCTGCAGTATTCGAAATACCCGTTTACGACAGCATGCCTTCAACAGCTTGTCAGCTTCCGTCATAGTCATAAGAGTAATTATTGATATATCGAATTTATTGAGACGTTGGGAAGAAGGAGGTTACAGGTATGGCAAGTATGACAAATATTAGAGAAAAGGACAGCTTTGCAGAGCGTGCTCTGCGCATAGCTATCATAGCTGTCGTGATACTGACGCTTGCGATCCCGTTTTTGTCGCCGGGAGTGTTCGCAAGCTCTAAGGTAAGCATCAGCGGCGGCGACAGCGTGAAGGGCGGCGACACCTTTACACTAAAAGTCGTGTTCAGCGGAGATTCCGTAGGGCGCGTAGATGCTTATCTTACATACGATGTCGATAAGCTGACATATGTTTCAGGCGGAAGCAGCAGCGGCAATACGGGATATGTCCAGCTAAGCGACGCAGGTACGGGAGACAGCATAACGTTTAATCTGAAGTTCCAGGCAGTTTCAAAGGGAAAGACCAAGGTCAGCGTAACCACCAATGAGATGTACAATCTGGATGAAGAAAGCATAAGCGGACCGTCTGGATCAAAAACGATAACGATATCGAGCAATGCTTCCTCCGATCAGCTTGTAACGGAAACGGCGTCGCCCGATCAGCCTGAGGAAACGACAGAGCTTGAGGGGGTGGACGAAAGCGACAGCAACGATAGCGGAAGCGACGACACTTCGTCGACGGAAGAGGATGAGGATGCCGAAGATAGCACTGTAAACACCAACATGGTACTGATCATCGGCGCTTTGGTAGCGGTAGCGCTGATAGTATTGATAATAGTTCTGCTCAACAGAAGGAAAAGGCTGAGATAAAAAGACGAAATTTACCGCTCAAAACAAAACAAAATCAAATTAACACGAAAAGGCAATTCTAAAATGAATTAAAAATTTTGGGATTGCTTTTTTCATTGCGCCTTGCTTTGCAACGTGAATTGGTGAGATAGCAGAAGCAGATCAGGGAAAATCCAGAAGATGGCGAAAAGATATTCAGCTTCTTTGATTTAGATAACTTTGCGACAGGATATTACGGAGATAGTCTGCAAATTATTTCTCTATAAAAGCTTGACGCTGCCTATCGAAATAAATATATTGACGGCATAATCAGAATGAAATAGAATTATCGTAAAGGAGCAAATGGCAGGTATACAGCAGATATAAGGAGGGCTTTGGATGAGAATGATCGATTACATTTTGATGAATAAAAACACTCCTGTTTTAGAGTTCACATACGATATAGAGGCGCATCGCGCTGTAAAGATCGTAGATATATTTGACCTGCGATACGCGCCTCCCGGTGCCGTTGATGTTAGCGGAACGGTGAATAAAAAGTCTTTTAATCAGTGGTGGAGAGGAAGAGCTATTCCGGCTTCAAGAAATCAAATAAACCGCGTTTTGGATTCATTGAGACTGGATAGCACGCTTGTGCTTGCGGAAGAAAGCTTCGGTCTTTCTTTATCAGATCGCTACTGGATCAATAATCCGCATGAATCTCAAAGGTGGAGCGATATCAATTTCTTCGATAACGACTTTTCGGATGATCTCGGTCTTGTGACTTTAGGTCAATCATCATCATATCAACCTGATTTCATGTCCCCGAACTCAACGCTCGGGGGCAACCTCAGAAAAAAATGGACGATCATAAACGGAGAGAGAGTTTTATTAAAATCCGGTTCAGAGTTGTTTCGGCAGGAGATTCAAAATGAAGTAATTGCAACGGCTCTGTACAGGCGATTGTTGGATGATGATGAATATGTGCCGTATTACTTCGTGAAACAGAGTAACCGTACTTATTCGGCATGTCCGAACATGTTGAATGACGACGAAGAACTGATTCCTGCTTACGATATCATTCAGGGAAAAAAGAAACCTAATTTTCAAAACGATTATCAATTCCTCGTTTCCAGTTATCGTGATTTAGGTTTGGAAAATATAGAAGAATCTTTGTGTAAAATGTTTACATGCGACTATATCCTTGCCAATCAGGACAGGCATTGGAGAAACTTCGGAGTGATTCGCAACGTGGAAACGCTTGAATACACACGCATTGCGCCTATATTTGACAGTGGGGGCTGTATGTGGTTTGATGCGGAATCTCTGCGCATTCCTTCGGATTTTGATTACGTTGCCAAGCCGTTCGGAGTGTCAGGTATGAGCCCATCGCGGCAGCTAAGACTATTCTGCGAATACGAATGGTTTAACCCGGAAAAATTAACAGGCTTTGCCGATGAAGCTATTGCGATTTTAAGTCGGAACGAAAATATTCCTGAGCACCGACTTGATTCGATCAAAAAACATCTTGATACAAATGTTCATGATGTATGTGAATATGCTTATCATTGCCGGAAGTCGGGAGAATGATTCAGGGCAGTGTATTGGGTGATAAAACAAAAGGTAACGATACTATTTCATTCTCTTGTGATTTATTGTATAATTAGTCATGATCAGATAAACAAAAATGAAGAGAGAAAAGAGTCTATGATCAGGAGGAAAAAATGAGGTCGGGAAAAAGAATTTTTATCGTTTTTTATTTGCATCGCAATGGCTGTCAGTATGATTCCTGCGCTTGCATTTGCTGAGGACGGTAATGCAGAATCGCAAATGACAACAGATGATTCAGCGAGCGTTGAAAGTACAACGAGCGTACAGGTATCAAGCACAAGTGAATCCTCGTTGGAAACGGTTCAAATAACAGGAACATGTAATTACAGCTACGCATATAGCGTTCTTAAGCTAGTTAATGAAGAACGTAATGCCGCCGGTTTATCATCGCTCAAGATGGATGAGGATTTGCTAGCGGCCGCAATGCAAAGAGCTGCGGAGATAAGCCTTTATTTTGATCATACGAGACCATCAGGGGAGTCCTGTTTTACGGTTTCATCCAAAGCATTCGCAGAAAATATTGCTGCCGGATATGCTACAGCTTCTGCGGTTATGGATGGATGGATGGACTCATCCGGACATAAGGCAAACATTCTGGGAAGTAGTTATAAATCGATAGGTATAGGATGCTTTACGCATAATGGCGTTACTTATTGGGTGCAGCTTTTCGGGACAGAAACACCGGATACGTTTACCCAGCCATCTAATTCTTCCAAGACAGTTTCAGTAGATCTTGAGCCGGAACTTTTTTCTAGCGCCATGTATCTCTCGGCTTCTGCGAGCAGCATTAATGTGGGAAAGAGCACCACTGTAAAAAGTAGAATTACTAATTTGGGATGGTCAGATGTTTATGCGGAATTAAAGAGCTCGTCTCTTAAATGGAGCAGCAGTAATACATCTGTCGCTACGGTTTCTTCGTCAGGAAAGGTCACTGCAAAAGGTGTAGGAAGTGCAAAGATCACCGCAACGACATCAAACGGGAATGTAAAAGCGTCTAAGACAATAAAAGTTACTCTTGCAACGCCATCGATAAGTAAGGTTTCCAACACATCATCAGGAGTTAAAGTCACCTGGGCAAAGGTGTCCGGTGCAAATGGGTATTACGTTTATCGGAGCACATCCAAGAGCGGTACATATAAAAAGATCGCTACGATCAAAAGCGGCTCAACGGTAAGCTATACGAATAAAACCAGCGGGAATTATAAAGTTACGGCAGGAAAGAGATATTATTATAAGGTCGTGGCGTATTCAGGAAGCACAACAAGCAGTAAATCAGCGGCTAAGACCATAATCCGCCTTACATCCGGAAAGCTGACGAGCGTTAAAAACAGCGCTTCCGGGAAAATGACTGTCAGGTGGTCAAAGCGCAGCGGTGTAAGCGGATATCAGATACAGTATTCAACCAGCAGCACATTTGCAAAGGGGAATAAAACGATAAAGGTTTCCGGAGCTTCTAAATCAAGCAAGGTGATATCAAAGCTCACAAAAGGAAAGACGTATTATGTGCGCGTAAGAACGTATAAAACTTCATCTAGTACGACCTACTACTCCGGTTGGAGCAGCACGAAAAAGATAAAAATATCTAAATAGTGTCTCACATAAACGAGCAGAACGCCTGCAAAGGTAACAGGGTTGAAGATCACTTCAACGAGTTACAATACTTTGAAGATATCTTGGTCTAAGGCAAAGAATGCGAAGAAATATAAGGTGTATAGAGCCACCAGTAAGAACGGCAAGTATAAGCTCATAAAGACGACTACATCCAGGAGCTATAGCAACTCAAAACTTACGACTGGTAAAACATATTACTACAAAGTAAGGGCGATCAATGGAAAAAAGAACGGTAAATATTCGACGGTTAAAACCGGGAAGACAAAGATGGGCAAACCGACAGTAACGGTTACCGCCAGTGACTCTAATATAATTAAATGGTCGAAAGTCAGCGGTGCTAGTTGGTATAATATATATAGGGCAACGTCAAAAAATGGGAAATACAGTCTTATAAAGTCAGGAAACACAAGTCGAACATATTACGATAATTCTTTAACTGGAGGTAAAACCTATTATTATAAGGTAAAAGCATTTAACGGCTATACGAGCGGATCATTCAGTGCAATTAAAAGCGTAAAGGCTAAAACCGTTGTTACCTATTCGGCAATAAAAAAAGAGGTTTGCGGATGCAATATGTGCGGATATCCTATGTTCACGCGTAATGGAGATAGTATATCACATTTGGAGAATCTATATGAACATCCAGTGTATACAGATTGTGAAAGCTATCCAAATTGTACGGGAGGCGGTTGGCACAGTGAAGAGTATTTTAAAGGATATTGCTATAACTGTGGAGGTGTAATTGAATATCGGATGTGCTGTTGGGCTAATTATGGTTCACGGTGTAGTAAAAATGCAGGACCTGATACATATGAAAAAGTAGAAAAATATAATGACAGTGCGTATATTATGTATTATCAGTCATGTGATTGCGGTGAAAATATCATAATGGAAGATGAAAGCGGGAATTATTTATATTTAAAGTAATTGTTAAATATAAATTTTAATATTTTTGAGATCTGAAATTTGATAAGGAGGAATTGATTGAAACATTTGTCATCAAAAAATTTATTTATTTGGCTAGCCGTTTTAATCATGGCGTTTGCGCTTGCCGGATGTCAGAGCAATGAAGAAGATACAGAAACATCAGAAGAGACAACTTCAATTGATATAAATGATCATGTCACGGATTATTGTTACGGAGAAGGTGAATATACTGATTCAAGCGGCAATGAGTATTCATACTCATATATTGTTCCGGAGATAACGGATGATACCGATGGTGCTAAAGAAATAAATGAATCTATCAGAGAGGAAACGGAATCCATCGCTGAAGAAGGGCTGAGCAGTGTTGAAAGCAAGACTAGCCTTATATGTACTAAAATATTTTGGGAAGGCTTTACGTATGACAATATTGCAGGGATTGTGATCCACGAGCAGATAGACTGGACAAATACAGATTATTATCTTGTATACAATTACGATCTTGAAAACGAAAGTGCATTGACGAATGCGGATTTGATTGAAAAACTCGGTGTGTCGGAAGACGAGCTTCTTGATGCGGCAGCGACTGCAATCAGAGATAAATTTTCAGAGCTGAATGATGATAATAAAAATATGGATGAATACGATTTTGCATATGAGTACAACGAAGATATTATAAACGAATTGACGATCGACAACATTCGATTTTACGCCAATGAAAGCGGAGATTTATACATTTGTACAGAAGTAGCAGCGTTAGCAGGTGCAGAGAGCTATGAATATGAAATACCACTTAATATCACGGCTGTGCAATAAAGAACCATTTATACATTTACGTATGCGACAGTAGCAAATGCTATCGCATATATGATATATCTAGAAATAAGTTCAAAAGGAGAATGTGCTGTTCTATAAAAAAAGCACATATAAAAAATGAAAAACAGAAAAAAATTTTCACTGTTAAGCCTATGTTTATTACTTGCGGTAGTTGTTATTTTAATAATGGTAAATGTTTTAAGAAACGATAGTGATGATCAAGCAAGCGATAACTCAGAGGCATTGAATTCGTTTGTTGAGCTTCAAATAGGAAAATTCGAGAGACAATGCTCTCTTGGATTGAGCAGTACATATCCGGATTTTTGGTATGAAGTTAATCTTGGGGAATTGACAGAAGAATCAAGTGAAAAGAACATTGAATCCGCGGAGGAACAGATTATTGAAACCGAGGCAATCTGTTATTATGCAGAGCAAAACGGCATAACAGTGACAAATGATGAAATCCGTGAGCAAATTGAAAATATCATTTCAGATGGAGAGGAAGCGGATAATTATCAGGAAATAGAAACCGCCTGTGAATCCGCAGGCACTTTGTTTGAAGAAATCGTAAATAAGAATCAGTCTTATTATGCGAAGCAAATGTATGTAGATAAAATATATTTTGACGAATACAACAAGTATTATGAGGATACCGGTCAAGCGACGAGAGAGGGATCGACAGATGAAGTCCTGGACTGGGATAAAGAGTGGGAAGCGATCAAAAGCCGCTTTGTCGCATCATTCAAGAAAACAGAGAGGTATTCCGCATTAAAAGCAGCACTAGATAAGGATCGTGAAATTATCGAAGCTGAAAGCGAGGAAGCTTTTAAAGAAGATATAAAAATAAGTTGGTACGCTTATGAAAGTGTAGAATAGGTATAGCCGGTAAGTATAACCGGATAATTAAGATCAAAAAGCCTGAACTCTTCCTTTGAGTCCGGGCTTTTCATTATGCTCTGAATGCTATGGCGGAAATTACTTTCATTTTAGTTTGGTAAAAAATTGCCTTTTTACCGGTAGTGGTGAGGTTTTCAGAGCTTTGTTTCGTAGTCTGCAAGCAAAACATTAAATTTTTTATAAATGATTTTTACGGTTAAATGGCTTATATATAATAAGTAGATAAATTTAGATCTCATTTTTTCGATTTTTTTCCTGCATGTTTTTACCGATTTGGCACAGACATTGCGTAATAATAGGCATACGCGATAGGAGGCTGTGAAATATCATACCTCATAAAAGCAAAGCAAATACTTTTAAGGAGGATTTACATGAGCGAAAAAAATCAAACATTGGAAAAATCATTTAAACAGAGAGATGTACTTGCCATGGCATTCGGTACAATGATCGGATGGGGCTGGATAATGCTGTCAGGACAATGGGCTGCATCGGCAGGAATGCTTGGAGCTATCGGCGCATACGCGGTAGGCGCGGTGCTTTGCGTGTTCGTAGGGCTCGTCTATGCAGAGCTTACTCCTGCGATTCCCTTCACCGGAGGAGCCGTGGTATTTTCGTATAAAGCCATGGGCTACTGGCCTGCGATACTGGCCGGTCTGGCAACCGCCTTTGCATATCTGGGAGTTGCCGCGTGGGAAGGTCCTGCCTTTGCCACAGCGCTGAATTACATAGTGCCGATTCCGCAGATAGGACATCTCTGGTCGATTCAGGGCTCCGATGTTTATGTATCGGTTTGTCTGGTGTCGGTCATCGTTTCGGTAGTCATTACTATAATAAATTATTGCGGAGCAAAGCAGGCTGCTGTCATGCAGACTATTGCTACTATGGGATTGATAGCAGTAGGAGTGCTGTTCCTCAGCGGCGGCGTTGCTTTCGGCGATATAGAATACACAAAGCCGCTTTTCACGTCATTTAACGGATTCACGGCGGTTCTTCTCATGGTGCCTGCTATGTTTGTAGGCTTCGACGTTATACCGCAGTCCGCCGGAGAAATGGACGTGCCTCTGAATAAGATACCTAAAATTCTCATCATCTCCATTTGCATGGCTGCTGCGTGGTACATGCTGATGATCTTTGCGACCTGCATTTCGGCACCGGGCGAGATACGTGCAAGCGGCGTTATTCCTGTAGCCGATGCTATGGCCTACGCATTTGGAAATCCTATCTGGGGAAAAATCTGCATAATTGGTGCAATGTGCGGGATCCTGACGAGCTGGAACGGATTCCTCTACGGCGGCGCAAGAGTTCTTTTCTCCCTGGCAAACGCCAAGATGCTCCCCGGGTTCCTTGCCAAGGTACATCCGAAGCATCATACTCCTTGCAATGCAGTGCTGTTCTGCGGTGCGATTTCAACATTTTCCTGCCTTTTAGGCGCAGGTGCGCTTACGTGGTTCGTAAACGCCAGCTCATTCGGTGTCGTGATAGTTTACCTGATGGTTTCGCTTTCCTTTATCGTCCTCAGGGTAAAGCAGCCGGAGCTGCAGCGTCCGTATAAGGTAAAGTATGCAAAGTTGGTAGGAGCTATGTCCGTGGGTGTTTCTCTGTTCTTTGCATATCTGTATCTGCCTATGGGACCGAGCCCGCTTGTGGGAACGGAATGGGCTCTGGTTTGCGGATGGTTCGCACTGGGACTTATCCTCGCTCTTTATGCACGCTGGAGAAACAATCACGTCAGCAGCATGGAGCGTGAAAGCCTGCTCTTTACCACTGACTAAAGCAAAATAGTAAACATCAAACTTTTGATAAATTTAATTGTAGGAAATAATATGTAATCCACAGAAAAAAATTACAGATGAAGTTATGTTCTTTTAGTATATTATGTGTTTCAAAGAGGAAAGAGGAGCGGCGATACCGTTCTTCTTTCTGTATGGAGTAAAAAATATATGAATACGTATTGACAAAACACGTATTGAAAGTATAGACTATAGACAAGGAAGGTAAGGTGAAATGCCAAAGAAACCCAGAGAAATGGAACAAATAATTCTATCTGATGGATGGATATTTAAATCACAGAATGGATCACATAGGCAATACTATCACCCTGAGAGGAAAGGAAAAGTAACGATTCCGTTTCACAATAAAGACATTCCCAAAAGTACAGAAATATCAATTCTGAAACAGGCAGGATTAAAATAGACATTTCACCATAAAATATTTAAGGGAGGGAGCAATATGTTATCAGCATACCCAGCTTGCTTTATTAAAGAAAAAACTGCATACTCCGTTATTTTTCCTGATTTAAATTATCTTGCCACGTCAGGAGAAACGTATGAAGAAGCTCTCAATATGGCTGTAGATTGTTTGGCAGGATATTTATATACGTTAGAGAAGGACGGTGAAAAAGCACCAGAGCCTTCATCGGTTGATTCTATAGATATTGAAGCTCTTGCTCGAGAACTGGAGGTCATTTCCGAGGAAAAATATATCACAATCATCACCGTAGATGTTAAAGAGTATGCAAAAGAACACTTTGAAAAAGCAGTGAAAAAAACGTTAACAATTCCAATATGGTTAAATAATATGGCTTTGGAAAATCAGATTAATTTTTCTCAGGTATTGCAGGAAGCCTTAAAAGAGAAATTATGTGTGAACGAAGAAAACTTTATTGGAAAGAGCAGCTGATTTTTCCGGCGAAAATTCAATATATGACAATAACGTCTAATATGGCATTACTCACTGTTCCTTTCGCTCTTGGATTGAAAACACTGTTTGGTGTAATGGGTGCTGCAGTTGCCGGTTTCCCGTTCTCAATTATGGGTGTATTGTTAATGCTAGGGCATCCTTTCTTTAGCAAGCTTGTATATGGAGAACCCAAGATATGGAGTGGACCTGAACAGTCTGGAAGAATTCTTGAAACAAATACAGCTAAAAGCGGTTTACATAGCCAAGGTTTACATAGCCAATAAATATAAGAAAAAGAGTTACATAAAGACATAGAAATCGCCACCATAGGTTTATCCGGTGGTGGCGATTCCAGACGTAAAATTTGATTTTGGATATGTTGGCAGTACACCCCAATTTGCATACCGATAAGATTCTTCTGAATTGTAACCAACTGATAAATAAGGAATAAGGACAGAATATGCACTCTATTTAAGATTCTCCGGATTGAGGCATTCCAGCTCGGGAACTGTGAATATGCCGTCCTTTCTGATGAGAACGCCGTCAAAGTATATTTCGCCGCCTCCGTATTCAGGTCTCTGAATGTTGACAAGATCCCAGTGTACGGAAGATACGTTGCCGTTGAATGCGTCTTCATATGCCGCTCCGGGCGTCAGATGAAAGCTGCCGGCGATTTTTTCATCGAAGAGGGTATCCTTCATCGGTTCCAGTATATAAGGGTTCACACCGAGCGCGAACTCTCCGAAATATCTTGCGCCGTCATCGGTGTCGAGAAGCTGATTTATCCTGTCGTTGTCGTTTGCTTCGGTCTTGACGATTTTGCCGTTTTTTACCTTCAATACGATGTTTTCATAGGTGAAGCCCTGCTCCTCAGACGGTGTGTTATATGATATCGTACCGTTCATGGAATCCTTTACGGGTGCTGTGTAAACCTCGCCGTCGGGTATGTTTCTTTCGCCTCCGCATTTTATCGCAGGGATATCCTTTATGGAAAAGGAGAGGTCTGTTCCCGGTCCTTTGATTTTCACCTTATCGGTTCTGTTCATCAGATCTACGAGTGAATCCATAGCCTTGCTCATTTTCCTGTAATCAAGCGTGCACACATCGAAATAAAAGTCTTCAAAAGCTTCGAGGCTGCTGTTTGCAAGCTGCGCCATGGAAGGGTTGGGGTATCTTAATACGACCCACTTCGTCTTGTTCACTCTGTAGTCCAGCGTGGACTTCGTGAGATTGCTGTACATGTTGAGCTTTTCGGAGGGCACGTCGGAAAGCTCCGATGTGTTGCTTCCTGCCCGAACGGCGATATAGGCCTGCATTCCTTTCATTTGAGCGAGCTGGCAATCGTTCATGAATTCGATCTGCTCCTCGCTGCATCTAAGGAGGATTTCCCTCGTTATAGCGGAGTCGCGTATTTCCGCATAAGGCATACCGCCTTTTTCGTAAATATTTTTGATGAGCTGACGCACAAGCGGCTTGCAGCATTCTCCCTCGTAAGAAATGAGTACCTTTTCTCCTTTTTGCACGTCACACGAATAGCCTGTAAGCAGATCCGCAAGCTTTTTTATCCTCTGATCCATGTTCATCCTCCCTGATTTACTGTGTTTTATGTTTTTCTATAGCGTATTATACCCTCTGTGCGGCGTTTTTAAAAGGGGAGAAAAGATAATGGGGTGGAATTTAATTTTACAAGTAATGTGAGTAGATAAATAAGGTAAATAATGAAAAAGATACTATTGCATGAAAGCCGAATTTGAGGTATACTAATAGCCGTCGGGCGATAATTTCCGGCAGTAAGAAATGATTTCACGCTACATATGGAAATCATGAAAAATGAAAATATGGAGAAGTATCGAAGTGGTCATAACGAGCCGCACTCGAAATGCGGTTGTCCGTTCCGGGCACGTGGGTTCGAATCCCACCTTCTCCGCCAAAACAATCCGTCCAAAGAGCAAGCGGAGCTTGCGATTTGTTGACGGATTTTTCGCTAGGGATGCCCAAGAGCGCGAAGCGCGATTGGCAAGCAGCCCGAACGTGAAACAATCCATTTGAAGTTTCTTTCATCGACGAAGATTTTCCTGAGTCGATGCAACGATCTGTTTGAACGTGAAACAAATCACTTGATGCTTTAGCACTGTTGACGGCATTTTCGCTAGGGATGCCCAAGAGCGCGAAGCGCGATTGGCAAGCAGCCCGAACGTGAAACAATCCTCTTGAAGTTTCATTCATCGACGAAGATGTTCCTGAGTCGATGAAACGATTTATTCCTGATCCTAATAAGCAAGAGCAGCCACGAAGGCATAGAAAAATGTGATTTATACGGCAAAATATCTCGGAAAAACGTGCAAAACAAAGTTAATGATTCCGGAAAAACGTGCAAAGCATATAAACCAACTTACCGATTTATCTTGCAGGAAAAACCAAGGGCTTGCTTTAAATGAATTTTTCCTTGACATACTTTGGCCTTCATTAAATTTTATTTGGATGAGTCGCGATTACTAACACAAAAATTACAACGAAAAATCGGGCAATAACTACATTTTTTACGACGAATAAATGTCAAAAAGCATCAACACTCATTGACAGCTCTAATGAATATTTGATATGCTATACCACAAAATGATCAAACCATCATTTGATATATTCCGGTTATTGTATGGCATAAATATATCTGGAGGAGTTATGATACCTAGTTACGTTATTGGCAATTTTTTTGTTTATCTGGTTATAAATGCGTTCACTCCGGGACCGGGAAATATCATAGCGTTTAATACGGTTACAAGCTATGGCATAAAGAAGGGCAGACTTCTGTTTTTGGGCATATTCGCAGGGTACTTTGTCGTACAGTCGATATGTGCGGTTTTCGTTTTCGGACTAGGTTCTTTCCTGCCTGCGGTTCTAAAAATCATAAAATATGTAGGGGCAGCTTATATAGTATGGCTGGCTATACATATAGCCATAAGTAAACCGGAAAAAGAGGATGAAAGCAAATCCGCTTCTTTTGGAAGGGGGATGGTGTCACAGCTCGTAAACGTAAAGATATATATGCTCGGTATTACCGCCATTACGGGATATGTGACAGATTATAATTCATCGTTTGCGGTCATCTATCTGTTTGAAATGATAATCGTGTCGGTGGGTGTGATAGCAACGCTTACATGGATAGGGCTGGGATATGTGATCCAGGATATCTATATGAAGCACTTCAGGATAATAAACATAGCGTTATCCATCATTCTTTTGGAGTGCGTTTACAGTATTTTAAAATGACAAAAGCCGGCTTGCCGCCGGCATAGTTTTTTTGTTATTTGTTCGTATTGTATTGATTCTCAGTTGTGTTAAGGCTTCGATGTTCATGCTCTCATATGTCATGCTTCGAGAGCCCTTCTGTTATCATGCCGTTTTCAAGAAGTCTTTTACTGTTATTCAGTATATTTTTTGACTATAATGCTGGAATTCTGTCCGCCGAATCCGAGGGCATTGGACATAGCTGCATTTATCTCTGCTTTTCTCGGGCCCTCGGGTATGAAGTCAAGGTCACACTCCGGATCCGGAGTTTCATAGTTGAGGGTAGGAGGCAGTATACCTGTCTGTATAGCCTTGATGCATGCTATTACCTCGGTAATGCCGCCGGCTCCCATCATATGACCTGTATTTCCCTTGGTAGAGCTTACAGGCGGGATATTTGCATGATTTCCCTGCGGATCGTCGAAGCCGAACAGCGCTTTTATGGCTTTCACCTCGATGGGGTCACCCAGAGGAGTAGAAGTGCCGTGAGCGTTGATGTAGCCGATATCGCCGGGCTTCATGCCCGCCTTTTGCAGTGCGCTCTGCATGCATGCGGCAGCGCCGCTGCCGTCGGGTCTTGGTGATGTAACATGGTATGCGTCGGTGTTGTTGGCGTATCCTGCAAGAACGCACATTATATCGGCGTTTCTCTTCTTTGCATGTTCTTCTGTTTCAAGTATGACAGCTCCGCCGCCTTCGCTCATAACGAAGCCGTCTCTGTCAGCGTCAAAAGGCCTGCAGGCGGATTTCGGATCGGGGTTCTTGGAAAGCGCTTTAGCCTGAGCGAGCGTCGACATGACGATAGGGCAGTGCGAGCTTTCGCCTCCGACTACGACCATGGCGTCAGCCTCACCTGAGTTGATAAGCATTGCCGCTACGCACAATGCGTCTCCGCCTGATGAGCAGGCTGTGCTGACGGTAAAGCTCGGTCCGTTGATACCGTAATGCATGGCGATTTGCGCAGCGCCGAGATTACCGAGTATCTTCGGGAGAAATCTCGGGCTCACCTTTTTTTTGCCGTCCATGACGTATTCCTTTTCGGTCTGCGCGGTAACGGCAGTGCCGCTGAGAGCGGTAGCCATCACTATACCGACTCTGTCGGGCTCAGAAGCTATGTCAAGCCTGCTGCTTTCAATGGCCTCCTGCGCAGAAGCGTACGCGAACTGAATGAAAGTATCGGTTTCTCTTGCAAGCTTCGCGCTCATGTAATTCTTGGGGTCAAAGCCCTTGACCTCTCCGGCTACGGTGATGGGAACGTTTTCGTCATAAAATCTGCTTATCTTATCTATACCGCACTTCATGTCGAGGATTCCCTGCCAGTAATTGTCGACTCCTATGCCTATGGGTGTAACGGCTCCCATTCCTGTTATCACTAAATTTTTCATATTGTATATGTTCATTTCCCTTCCGTATTTTTTTTGCTAAACAAAATTATTTTA
>Ga0192264_1027_pt1 | contig 41643 bp, 44 predicted proteins | sample Koala_Koa23_J3_FD_131267 | JGI IMG/M metagenome (GOLD analysis project Ga0192264, IMG submission 131267) | Enriched cells from koala feces incubated with labeled cellulose particles, San Francisco Zoo, California, United States - Koala_Koa2-3_J3 ... | reverse complement strand
GTCGATATGCTCGTAGGTAAATTAAAGGAAATCCCGAACGTAAAAGTGCTGTGCCCGGAAAATGACAGAGGCTGTGTCGTTTCCATCACCATTGACGGCTATGAGCCTCAGGACGTTGCCATCATGCTCGATCAGGTATTCGACATAGCTGTGCGGAGCGGACTGCATTGCGCACCTGACGCTCATCAGGTCATCGGAACGCTCAACTGCGGCGGTACGGTACGTATCAGTCCGAACTACTTTACGACAGAAGAAGAAATAGAACGCTGCGTCGAAGCGATTCAGCTTATAAGCAGCGGTGAATTATAAGAGAATTATAGGAGTTTTTATGAAGGAATCAAGTCAATCAAGATATGTGCGTCAGGAAATCTTTGAAGGCATCGGGCCGGAGGGTCAGGCCGACATTTCCGCAGGCCGGGTTGCCATAATAGGGCTCAGCGGCCTCGGCACTACCGTCGCCAACCATCTTGCCAGAGCCGGAGTAGGCTTCATCAGAATCATAGACGGTGATTATCCGGACCTCATCGAGCTGCAGCGGCAGGACATATTCACAGAGCGCGACGCACGCGAAGAGATACCAAAGGCAGTAGCAACAAAGGAGTATCTTGAAAAGGTCAACTCTGAAATAGAAATAGACGCTGTGATTTCCGACGTAAACAGCGCCAATATCGACCATATGATTGAGGATGTCGATCTCGTGATAGACGGTACAGACAGCATGGAGCTTCGTCTTCTCATAAACGAAGCCTGCCACGCCCTGCAAAAGCCATGGATATACGGAGGTGCGCTCGCCGCATCAGGTACTACATGCAACTTTCTTCCCGGCAAGGATAAGCCCTGCTTCAAATGCTTCGTCGGCGAAGATATATATGAAGAGGAGGGCGAGCAGCCCACATGTGCCACCGTCGGAGTTTTAAGCTCCACTCTCGGCATGATCGCCTCGCTGCAGGCTACCGAAGCGCTGAAGATCCTCGCCGGTTCTCCTGATGTGAGAGAAGAGATGATCATGTTCGACTTATGGGAAAACAGCTTTGACTCTTTTCCTATAGACCACGATCCCGACTGTCCTGTCTGCGCCCATGAGAATTATGAATTTTACGGAAAGGCTCACGGCTCACAGACGGTCAGCATGTGCGGTAAGGATTCGGTTCAGGTGATTCCCGAAATAGAGCGTAATATTGACTTTGCAGCCTATGCCGGAAAGCTGGAAAAACAAGGCAAGGTGTCATATAACGAATATACGTTAAATTTCGATGACGGAACGATCGGTATAAAGCTCTTCAAAAACGGCAGAGCTATCATAAAGCACGTCAACGATATCAGCCGCGCTAAAGCGGCATACGCTGAATATATAGGCATTTAGTAGGCATCTAGCGTATAAAAAGGGTATGAAAAAGGAGGTATAAGATGAAAATAATATTGGATAACGAGGAAAAAGAGGTCAAAGAAGGTACTACCGTAAATGACCTGTACAGGCTGAAACGGCGCACCGGCAGACATATCGTCAAAGTCAACGACACCGTCATCCGTCAGGCCCAGTACAAATCCGTCACGCTAAACGAAGGCGATAACGTACAGATAAAGCGCGTTACGAGCGGGGGCTGAGCGCAAGCCCCGCGCCCATTCGCTTGTACGTTCCTCCCTCGCGCCTGTATGAACAGAACATCTCCGGTTCACAACAGGTACAATGCCGACTTATTTCTATATTCTCCGCTTTAAGCCCTTCCATTTCAAGCTGTCTTTTATTGATTCCTTTAAGCTCTATATGATATTTTCCGTTCGGATTTTTGTCTGTAAATTCATCTGTAAACGGCCATTCCTTTAAAAATGCTTCATATACATCCCTGTCAGTTTCGAAGCAGCATCTGCTTATTCCGGGTCCAACATACGCGTGTATATCACTGCTGTCACAGCCAAGCTCCGCGATCATCATCCTAACAGCCTTAGGCGCTATCCCTGCTGCCGTACCGCGCCATCCGGCATGAACAAGCCCTATCGCCTCTCTCTTATCGTCAAACAAATAGACCGGCAGGCAGTCCGCATGAACCGTCGTCAGCAGCACTCCCTCTAAGTCTGTGATTATTCCGTCAGTATCCTCCAGCATTAAAGGCGTATCCGGCTTTTCCTTTATAATCTCAATATGCGGCTTGTGTATCTGGTGCGGCCAGACAGGAATGCAGTTTTCTACTCCTGCCTCCGTAAATACATCCTTTCTGTCATACGGGAATCCATCGGAAGCCCCGTCTTTCACCGAAAAAAATCCCGTGACTCTATCAAACTGCTCAAACACGGAGATGTATTTATTCCCATGCGTTTTATCCTTCATGACTCCCTCTGTTTTCTCTAAAATCTCTTTCAATAATGCATGGCAGCCTTCGACAACATCTTCATATGTCTTGTCAAAATCACCCGTGTACCACGGGTCCGCTATATCCCTATCTTTTCCCGCAAAATCCGGCAGCTTATGCAGCTTGCCCTCCGGGTCTCCATTGAGTATCCTTGCGAGGTTCCTCATATTCAGCGCATCCATGCCAATAATGTAATCGTATTTCTCATAGTCGCTCATTGTGATTTGCTTAGCAGTATGCGGAAGTATCGGGATACCCTCCTCGTTTAGCTTCTTCATGGTGCCCCTGTGCGGAGGATTGCCGATTTCTTCCGTACTGGTGGCTTTGGAATCGATGCTGAACATCTCCGATAACCCACGTTTGTTCACTATATCCTGAAATACCATCTGAGCCATTGGCGACCTGCATATGTTGCCGTGGCAGATGAATAGTATTTTTATCATACTTTTTATATCCCTTCAAGAGCCTACAAATGCCCATTTTACGGGCTTTTGGCACTTTTTTAATTTTTTCTCATTTGCCCGAAAATCACGTGATTCTTTATAAATCTACGCATTTTTCCGGGCAAATGGTGTAGTAAACGGTGTAGTAAACAAGTGTTATTTTAGCCTGATTTTTCAAGCCTTCCGGCACTTTCGGTCTCCGCAAAATTGATAATTTTTGCCATCTGCTCCGCCGCGCGGTCATAATTTGCGTGCGTATAGACGTTCAAAGTCACTCCCACTTCGGAATGTCCCATCACATACTGCAAGGATTTGATGTCCATTCCGGCATTCGCCATATTGGTGCAGAAGGTGTGTCGGAACACATGCGGCGTGATGTGCGGCAGCGGTTTGTCCGGATGCAGTTTCGCGTACTTTTTCATCGCCCAGCGCATTTCATTCTCAATATGAAGCGCCACCTTGGGATGCTCGTCCTTGTCGATTAACAGAAATCCGCTATAGCCATCGATCACCATTTCCGTTTTCAGCTTCGGACGTTTGGCGACAATCGCTTTCAGACTCCTGTACACGTTATCGGTCATGGGAATAAAACGGCAGCCGCACTCCGTCTTGGTCTTCTTCACATAGTATCTGCCGCCGCGCTCCCGCACAAGCTGATGATCCACGCGGATTTTCCGGTTGGCAAAATCCAGGTCGCTTTTGGTCAGGCCACAGAATTCGCTGACACGCATTCCCGTTTCTAAAAGGACAACAAACTCATCATAATACTTGCAGTAGGTCTTGTCGGTACGAATAAAATTCATCCACGTTTCCTGCTGTTCCGCTGTCATGGCGATGCGCTTCTTGGAATCATTAGGCACCACATCAGTCAACTTAAACTCAAAAGGATTTCTCCGGATAGTTTCCTCATTGTAGGCCATCTGAAACGCCGGTTTGACGACTCCCCTGACACTGGTCAGCGTACTGTATCCTTTTCCGTCCTCATGAAGTTTTATCATCCAGAGCTGCGCGTCCGACATCTTAATATCGCGGATCATCCGATAACCGAAGTCTTCCTTCTTTATTAGATTTAATACGTAATTATATCCCACCCTGGTGTTGTAGCGAACACCCTGCTTCAGGCGAATATACCGCTCCAGCAGCCCAATTACGGTAATGCTTCCCGCCGCGTAGTTGACGCCCTCATCAAGCTGCTTCTGAATCTTTTGCTCTTTCTCCCGCAGTCCCTTCAGATCGGCATCGTAGATCGTTTGCCGTTTCCCCAGAACATCCTTATACCGATATTGATAAATCAGGTCTTTTCTCTGGCTCTCTCCCGCCCGCAGAACCCTTCCTTTTACTGTCTTTTCTTCTCTCAGGCAATGTCATTCTCCTTTCCGTGATGGAAAGAGCCTTGATATGACCTTCTTATCATACCATATCAAAGCCGCAATTCCCATCACAAACTTTAAAATCAGATTGAATATTCCTGTTCGATATACTGGTCAAACAGGCGGCGCTTAATCAGCCGTTTGCTACCTACCCACAATACAAAACGGCAATCCTTCGCGCTTGTCAGTTCACGCAGTTTATTGATTCCTATGCCGGAATAAGCCGCTGCCTCTTCCAGGCTTAAATTACTTTTCTCCCAAATCGGGACTTCCTTCATAAAACATTCTCCTTTTCCTGTGAAATACAATGAATCATCATATTCACGGTCTCACACCTCCTCTCCGGATAAATTTGTTCTGTTTGCAATGCAATAAGCATTCTTTCCTGTCCCTGCGTTACATAAGCATTACGCAGGCGTTTCATTCGTGTTACAAAGTAAGCGACTATGCTAAGCTTGATGTTCGCCTACGGCTCCATCTCGCTAAGCACCGCATGCATACATGAAAGCAGCCAATCATTCTGCGCCTAACGGCTTGAATTCTTGGGCTTTCATAGTAACACCCTCATCAATGTTGCATTTTTGCTGCATTAGCGTCGCGTTCGTGTTGCATCCGTGTTGCAATGCAACGCTCCCCAGCTGCTTTCTCTCTGACTCTCACTCTCTTTCTTACTATTATTCTTTCTCTATCTCTTTCTCTGGTGAACAAATGGCGGACAAATGTCCTCTCATTCTTTCTCAGATTCGAGTTCTTTATTTTTCGATCTCGCCTCCCGTTTTCGGTCTGCCTCGCCGGAGGACTTACCAACCATTAGTTCAATATCTGTCATGTACAAAGTTCCGTCCGCACAAGGTTCCACAAGCCCCAGTCCCTGAAATATTTTCAACGCGCTCTCCACCAGCTCAACCTTATGTCCGGTCAGTTTGGCGATAACTTCCGGTGTATATGGAAAATTTTCGTTCACCTGGAGTTTTCCATTGTTTTTTAATGATTTCAAATATAGCTTCAACAAAAGATCGGTGTACAGGTAGCCATCCGGCAATGCCTGGAGCAAAACAATGGAATCATTTTCAAAAAAGGTGTCTTTCAGTTTCAAAAAATAATATTTTCGGTTTTCCGACATGGTATTCTCTCCCTTCGTCTTCCCTCTCCCCTGTCGACATTTAGAAGCCGCTTTTCGTGGGAAAAGGATAATGATATTGCATTTCCTTCGAGTGCGTTTTAAAAGTCCTTGATTTATAAGGCTTCCGGAGGCCCTAAAGCGTGACATCTCTTCCTCTGCCTGCGCTTGCGCTCCCTGGCCTTCTGCTTTTTCATACGGGCGGCACAGGTCTGGCAATACTTTCCGCGGTTGGATTTCGGAACGAACCATGCGCCGCAGATAGCACAGGCTTTCCGGTCTTCCCTGTGTAAAAGTGCTGCTTCCAGTTCCGCATCCAACGGCAGCACAGCTTCCCGAAGCCATCTGCAACAGAGGGAAAGACTAATACTCTGGACACAAACGCATATGCCCCCGCTCCAGCAGGATGCAGTTTCCCTCCTCATAGTTGCAGCACTCACGCATCAGGCGGCGCATGGCACGGTACTGACGATAATTGAATTCAATCCGTTTGTTGTCTTGTTTAATCATGAAAAATCTCCCTTCTGTATTTTTTATGGGGACGGATCATTCCAAAAGTGCCGAAAGTTTTTGAAATTTCCTCAAAAAAAATTCCCCTCTCATATCTCTTATGGGGACGGAAAATCGTGATTTTGTCCCCTCCAGAAGAAAATTTTTTAAAATAAAAAAATCCCTCTACTTTTTAGATGGGGACGGATAAGGAGTGTACTCGTTAAAATTTTTAATGTTTTTTTCGAGATTATGAAATCGGACAGATTCGATTTCGTTTATGATGTGAAAATAATTTGCTGTTTTGCTCTGCGGCACAGGTGTTAGCAAAAATTCCAGATGCCGAAAATGGGTGCAAACAAGCCGCAGGACTTTGATGATCACTGCGGCTTGTTATGGAAACATTTTCAATTTTTCATAATAAAAAAATTTTACAAATAAGCAATCTATGCTACTTCCTTATACTGCAAATAAACATATTCGTAGATCCGCCTTCGATATTCAGAGATGCGGAGTTCATCATAACTTTCCGGGAGTTCTTCCCAGAGAACATCCCGAATCAAGTTATCTACCGCAGCTTTTGTTTCCTGCTTATCAGTCCAATGATCCAGTTCAGAAATCTTTGCTTTAATTTTTGCCAGCAAGTCAACGGCTACCTCTTTTAGCTTTTTTATGTCCTGCTTGGACAGATTGTCCCGAAACAGCAGATCATACAAAGAGAGTTCTTCATCACTTGCAAATCCCTCTCGCACATAACGCTGTTGTTCGCTGTCCAGGTTGGAAGCCAAATTCATCAAATCCAAAAATGTCTTTTCTATAGTTGCTCTGTCCTGTTCAGCATTATATTGATTAATAATTTCCTGGTAGCGTTCATAGTAATTGATGCGGCTTGGATTAACCGCCATCATACGTTTCAAGCGCATATCAATCAAATCTTCTAAGTCCTTCATGACAAGATTTTTTTGCTTTGCTCTGGCGAACTCCCTGCGCAACAAATCAAAATCAATCCCGCTAATGTCAAACTGTCTGGAAGGGACAAGACCATTGCCCTGGCGCTCAATTAGAATATATTCATTCACAATACCGTTGATCTGCACCATCAGATCGGTATTATCAGCATGCTTACGTTTTTTCTGGAGTTCATCATATATCACAATAATTGCATCCTTGTATGCCCTGGTTTCATGATCTACATCATCTCTGTCGGCATATTTTATCAGGCGATTTAGCTCAACTGCGTAGGTCTGGAACGTCTTTTTAATTTCCAGTGTCTCGCACATGGCGTTTACAGCATCCTGAAGCAATGCCAGTTTCTTAAAATCAGTTGCCTTCACCAGATCTTTCAGTGAAAAACCATGTTCGGAGAGGTAGTCACTGGCAGCGCCGATTACCTCATAAATCCTTGCAATCAGTCCAGCCTTATCAACCGTGGGATCCGCTCGATTACCACCATCAACATTTGCCGTATAATCGGCAAGCGCTTTTCTCAACGCCTTGACAATGCCAATATAATCGACGATTAACCCGTTGCTCTTACCCTCGCTAACACGATTGGCACGGGCTATTGTCTGCATCAGAGTATGAGCTTTCAGTGGCTTGTCCAGATAAAGGCAAGACAAACTCTTTACATCAAATCCGGTCAGCCACATGGCGCAGACAAAGACAATGCGAAAATTACTGGAGCCATCCTTAAATTCCTTGTCCAGTTCCCTCTTTTCCATCTTCTCCCGATGCGGTAGGATATCCAGCCCCCATTTTTTGAATGTCTGAATTTCGTTCTGCTCCTGGCTAATAACAACGGCCATTTCAGTTTCTTCCATCCACCGCAATTTCCGTTCCAATTCCTGGGTCTCCTGCTGTGTGGCAGTCTTAAGTTTATCCTTTACAGATTTCATTTCTTCCTGCCAATACTCCTGCACATAGTTATACATTCGCACACACGTTACCTTATTCAAGCAGACAAACATGGCCTTGCCGCTTGTCCACAAGTCGGAATAATGACCAACAAAATCCTTTGCTATGGAGCGCAGCCTTGGCTCCGCAGTCAGAATGTGAATTTCCTTGGCAAATTCACGCTCCAATTTTTCCTGCTGTGCTGCATCCAAGTCAGCTGCTTCGATGGCATCCATAATTTCATCTGTAATTTCCGGGCGCTCCAACTGGACAATTTTGTCCGCCCGGTTCTCATAATAGAGGGGAACAGTCGCACCATCGTCGACTGCCCGCTTGAAGTCATAAACAGAGACATATCCGCCGAAAGTTCTCTCTGTAATATTGTCGTTAAAAAGCAATGGCGTACCTGTGAAGCCAATTCGGGAGGCCGTGGGAAGCAGTGCCATCATATTATCCGCGAAAATCCCGTATTGGCTACGGTGTGCCTCGTCGGACATGATAATAATATCATGATCCGGATAAATGGGCGGAGTTCCGGGTTTATTGAATTTCTGGATCAGCGTGAAAATAAAACTTGGATTTCCCTTTAGCATATCTATCAGCTTACTGCCGCTGGGCGCAATAAACTTTTTTGCTTTGGTCTTTCCCAATAAGCCGCAGTTCTCAAAGGTATCGCTGATCTGTTTATTCAGCTCATCCCGATCAGTCAACACCACAAAAGTTGGAGAACCTTCGTACTTTCTCCGAATCTTCTGTGCCAAGAATACCATGGAATAACTCTTGCCGGAACCCTGCGTGTGCCAGAAAACGCCCAGCTTGCCGTCCTTCAACTTTCGAGCTTCATAAGCTTTCACAGCTTCGTTGACACCGAGATACTGATGATTCCTGGCGAGAATTTTGGCCGTGTGGCCGCCGGAATGATCGAACAAAATGAAGTTTTCGAAGAGGTCAAGGAAGTTTTCCTTCCGGCAAATGCCCCGCAGCATGGTCTCCAAAGCGACATCCCCATCATCGCTCTCTTTCAACCGCTTCCACTCATGGAAAAATTCATACTTGCTGCCCAGCGTGCCGACCTTTGCCTCCACGCCGTTGGAAAGCATCAAAAAAGCATTGTAATAGAACAGGTGGGGAATGGTGTCGAGATAATCCGAGTAATTGTCTATGTAAGCATTCTGCACGTCCACAGTGGTCTTTTTCAATTCCACGAACAGCAGGGGAATTCCGTTGACGAAACCGACAATATCTGTTCGCCGCCGATAGAGGTCGCCGTTGATTTTCAGTTCCTTGACAGCAAGAAAATGATTCTCATGAGGATGCTTGAAGTCAATCACGACCGCCGTTCTCATATCAGTCTGCCCGTCAGACTTTTTCACGGTGACGGGGATGCCGTCTCGAATCAGAAAATATTTCTCCTCATTGATCTGCATCGGAGAGGCGGTGGAGAGCCTGCTTTCCAGCTTCTTCTGCGCTTCATCCATCTGAGAAGGAGTGATCCATGAATTCAACTTTTTCAGCGCATCACGAAAATACCGGGTCAGCAGGATTTCCCTGTAGCTCGTCCGACCAAAGGTGCCATTCTCTCCCAACACCTCCGTATTATAGGCAAAGGCAACCTCCCAGCCCAGTTCATCGTGCAGGAGATGGCCAGCGGATTCCTGAACCAATGTATTTTCGGAATATTCATAGCTCATCAACCTTCACCTCCTGAATTCTTTCTTTATGAAAGATACTCCTTGTCGTTTCATGGGTTTCCATTCATCCTGAAGCTTATTGTATGGCATTGCCTCGTACACAAAGAGCCAATTTTGATCGAAATCACTATCCGTTTGTAGTAATGTAAGTGCGTAATTTTCTAAAGCCGTTTCTTCGGTGCTATTTCCATTTTTGTGAAAGTAAAGCAATGACATCAGACTGAACATGCAGTTTTCTTTTTCAATTACCACATCCGATGTAATCTTGTCAATTTCGAACTCATATTTGAGCGCAAAATAAATCGCATACGACACCGCTTCAAAGTTGTTTCTTAAAATTGCATCTTCATATATCGTCTGTGTGAATAATTGTATTACATCCTTACCTGCGCCATAAGGCGCAAACACATATTCGTCTAGTAACGGAATCAAATACGGATATATAAACGCCAAATGTAAAAATGTTTTCAGGCATAACTCTTTAGCATTTTTCGATAGCGATTGACGTGCCAACACCTTGATTGCGTAATTCAGAATTGCCGCATTATTCCCGTTGGCTTCCATCAGACTGATCGCTGCGTCAATATATGCTTGTGCCGTTTTATAATTAACGCCTCCATAAGGAGCCAGAAATTCGACTGCGTTGATTTGACGCACCCAATGAGTTGTGGCCGCCACTGGTAGTTCCTCAATTTTCGTTTTTTTATGGTTAAGCGACAAATCAAAATAGCGAAGCTCCTGCCCTAAAGCAGTCAAGAAGTCTTGACCGTCTTCATATGTAGCTACGTAACATTCATAATCGTCAATGTGGCGGATAAATTTCCATTTTTTATCCGACGAAGTTAGTCTTTTATCAACAACCGTAAGGATAATCTCTGCTAATAGATTTGAAGCATGAGGGCCTATCAAAAATCCATGCGTTTCGCCCGATTTCAATTCCATACAGCAGTGATCCAATTCGTTATACCATCTATTTCGATGCTTATCTGTTTTGGCCTTATCTTTACCTATAATGGCCCAAGGCAACGCATGCGTATACATGCTTGGAAAACAGTTGGAAATATCCGCCCGAACAACATACTTCATACCTATTTGAATATCAGGAACCGGCGAGGTATCCACTTTCCAGTTCGGATAATTCATTTTGAAAAGCGAATTAGATTCCTTCATTTTTTGGATGTGCGTTCGACTTACTCTAAATTTGTTGGAATCAGTCTGATTATGAAAATGATTGAGAATTTTATCCCAATTATCGGCCAGTAATCTGCACAGACGCTGATAGACCATCGGGTGGGGGATCCCTAATGGGCGTGGAATGTTGATGTCCCGCATTGCCTCATAATATATGTATCCATGTGGATTTTTTGAAAAAGGCTGTGGTAGAGATAGAGAGTAATCATAGAACCCTGTTGCGTCAAAAACAGGTGGAAGCTTTTCTGAAAAAAAACCGTATGCTAGCAGCCCCTGATACAATTCATCAGAAGTAATTTCATCCATGAATTCCGAGTATGCCTTGGCCATTAGAATTGTCCCTTCCTTCTTACTTATGTCTCTAAGATACGCTACCAACCTTGTGCCACTTCTCAATCAAATAATTGACAAACGCCGAACAGGAAACCAGCATATATTTGGCGTCTTCAGCAGGAACATCTGTAAAATCTATGCCACCATGACGAATTCCGTTTTCATCCGATGTGTATCCATATAGTGCTAAGAACGCCTTTTCCATAGATCCATGAATATGTACACCGCTGTCACTGAGCTTTTTAATTGCAGAACCGAGAGTTGCCTGTTTCCCAGATTTTCCCGTTATTATGCAACACATTGCCTCTACTGCACTAATAGATTCCTTAACAGAATTCTCATAATCAGATTTTTGCCGATCTGAATATAACTCCAACGCCTTTCTTAAGTGAGTGTTCACCGATGGATACGGTGCATCTATTCCCTGTTCTATAGAAGCGATTTCCGCCTCATTAGTTATCGGAGCAATAATTTTATCAACTATTCTGTAGGCGGAGCATTCTTCTTGCAAAACAGAATTGATTTGTAAAATAAGCCCTTTTAATGTCTTTTTATCAACACATTCCAGATAACTTTCAACAAAATCGTAAATTAAATACCAGTCTCCAGAAAAAACTTTATCTCTCAAATTACTTCCAGAGATGTCAGCAGGCAGCCCCATCTTATCCGCTATTTTAGCAGTGATTGGATAACTTTTGAGAAACTCTAAGCCCCAGTCATTCACATCTGAAGAAAATTCCTTTTCATAGAACACATTCCAAATACGATTTCGCAAAGCTTGGTCAGTTCCTTCATATTGCAATTTCGATTTGACATAACCGTTACGCCTCGAAAACAGTGCCATTTTATACCTCCAATTCCCCACTCATTAGTTTTGGCAGCAATCTATCCCGTGCCTCCATAAGATTTCTGTTTTCCATGGCAAGTACCTTGATTCGATGCGTCATGCTTGAAATATATTTCTCAAATGAACATAGAACAGAAGACTCCGGTAACAAAACCCTGTACTTTTCCATCTGATTCCAATCTGCACGAGGCATTTTTGAACCTTCTTTGCAGTTCTGATATGTATAATCTACAAAGTACGCACTTGACATAACCATCAATACCAGACCCCACACTTCAGCCTGAGGCAGAACCACAATAGTATCAGTCGATGTAATACCATCATTCAGCGCAAAGCCAACCTTATGGAAATATGGGCGAATTTTCCCGAACAAAATATCGTTTTCTTGATAAACGTATTTGTTGCTATTGACTGTGCCAGAGTCCCCCCCAATCACTCAGGCATATATCTTTTCTCGGTATATGTTCCAGCCCGATATAGGGCAGTCCAGAAGGAATTTCTTCGGTTTTAAGTGTCATTTTGCGCAATGCACACAATTGTCCTAAAGAGTGCGCTGTCCATCCTTCCGGCACCCCGTCCACGATTTCTGTCGTCTCCCATCCGGGAAAACGCAGATCCACAAACCACTCCTTGTACAGCCGCTGTGCGGCCTCCTCCAGCAACTTGATTTGCTTGCGGTTGTTTTCAATGAGGTCATCGTAAGCGGAGAGAATGTCGGCAATGCGTCGCTGTGAGCTAATTGGAGGCAAAAGGACTTCTAAATCTGTCAAATCACTTCCTCGAATGCCCGCCTGGGCACATTGATTCACTATTGTTTTAATGGGCGAAAGCGGAGATCTGAAATAATAATAGTAAAACATTGGATTTGCCACGGTTTTGTTCAGCCTAACTCTGATTAAATGCGACTCGAAAACTGTTAAAGAGAATGTTTCCATAACGATGCTGCACTTTCCCGCTCCCTCCAATACAAGTGATTGTCTTGCAAACAAGAGGTCACCCTTACATACTCCCGCCGTTTCCTTTTCACTTTTTTTCAATGGGACTAATTCCATCGGAATATCATAGATGCGATCATTCGCAAATAATTCTCCCATATTTATCATTTTATAGCCACTGCCGCGAATCTTTCCTGGCTTCGTCACCCCGTTTCTGGAAGAGACAGCATATAAATCCCCAAATCTAACTCTTTCCCAGTTCACATCACCATCTCCTTCCGCACCGCTTGGTTTCAATCATCCTCTAATTGCTGGAACTCTTCCAAATTCAACTCCCGCTTCAACTCCTCCACCGTCGGCATATACGGCATATACTTAGCCGCATAGATTTGGGTGTTCTGCTCCGGCAACGTGTACTGCACCAACGTGTCGCTCTTGTCCGCACAGAGTAAAATCCCCACGGGCGGATTATCCCCCTCGTTCATCATGTTTCGTGTGTAGTAATTCACATACATCTGCATCTGGCCGATGTCCTGGTGGGTCAAGTCCTCCGTCTTAAGGTCAATCAGCACAAAGCACTTGAGAATATAATTATAGAACACCAGATCAATATAAAAATGTCGCCCGTCAATATTAAAGTGCTTCTGTCTGGCTACGAAAGAGAACCCTCTGCCCAGCTCCAACAGAAATTTCTGTAGGTGGTCGATCAGCGCCTGCTCCAAATCCGATTCATAATAGTGTTCGTTCTGTGGCAGATCGAGAAATTCCAGCACATAGGGATCTTTGATGATTTTTTCATACTCCGGTTTCGGCACGGTGGTCTGAATCTCCATCGAAACGCTTTCCTTGTCCTTACTCGCCAGGATGCGGTTGTAATACATGGTGTTAATCTGCCGCTGGAGCTGGCGTACGCTCCAACCGGCTTTAACGGCTTCTTCTGCATAGAATGTTCTTGCAGTCTCGTCCTGCACACGCATCAACAGCCGGTAATGCGACCAGCTCAATTCGCTCCACAGTGTGGAGTGTTTTGGAAATGCCATATAAAACTGACGCATATTACGGAGCCCCTGCACACTAAATCCCTTTCCGAATTCTAATGTCAGCTTGTCCGAAATATACTGGAGGACTTGCTTTCCATATGTTGCTCGGTCATTTTCACCGCAAACCTCATAGATTGCCTTCCCGATATTCCAGTAGGCTGTTACCATTGCAGAATTGACAGAGGCATAAACCTTTCGTTGAGCGTCGATGACATACCCACGGATAGAGCGGTATGTTTCCTCTGAATCGACGGAGCTTTCCAGACTTTCATTTTTAGCAATTTCACCCATTACAGTATCCCTCACAATTCATCCGTTTTCTATAATATCCCCATTTTCGGCGTTTACAAGTGTCAAATCCCTAAATCCTTGAAATTTTGAGTGATGGTATCCATCAGTTCGTTGCTCTCCGCCTGCAACGCCAAAAGCTCCTGCTGAATCTCTGTCATGCGCTCATGAAAGTCCACGCCGTCGTCCTCCACCGGAGCGACACCCACATAAGCACCCGGCGTCAGGGAACAGCCCTTTTCTTCTATGATCGTCGCACGGTCTGCGATCTTGCAGAGGCCAAGAACATCCTGATAAACCCCGTCACCAAACTTTTCATAGAGCCAACAGGCTTCCTTAGCAATCATAAGCTGCTCTTCCAGCGTAGCAATCGCTTCATCGTATGCAGCCTGAACCGATTTCTTCTCTCGTTTAGCGGCGGCGCTGACAGCTTCTTTAGCCTCTGTGCGCTTTTCCTGAATGGCTGTCTCCATCCTCTCCTTAATTTCCGCAAAAGCATCGTCCAGGCCGACACCGAGAGCGGCGCGATATTCCGCCAACAGCGCCTGGTATTTATCGCTTTCCCCTCGATAGAGCCAAACAATGGCGTTCAGATTTTTGAGCTGCCAGTCCGTCCACTCATTCAACGTCCGGTCAACAACAGTATAATAATTTCGGGCGTCAATGAACAGCACCTTGTCCAGAAGCTCCTCAGGCTTGCCCTTATCGAAAAACCAGAAGGAGCAGGGCAGGCTCTTGGTGTAGAAGAAATTGTTGCCAACGCTGACCATGACATCCACATGGCCGGTCTTGATCAGTGCCTCCCGGATGCTCTTGTCCTTGCCGGCGGAATCCGTCGCAGAGGAAGCCATGACGAAGCCAGCCCGTCCATGCTCATTCAGATAGGAGTAGAAATAAGAAATCCAGAGATAATTGGCGTTTCCCACCTCTTTATCCTTGTTCACACCCGGCAGGCCAAAGGGCAGCCGCCCGGCAGAAATCGCTGATTCCGACTTCACCTTATCAACATTGAATGGAGGATTTGCCATCACATAGTCGCAACACCCGTCTAAATTGTGGGCATCGTGATAGAAAGTATTGGCCTCATCCCCGGATTTGATTACACCGGTCAGACCATGCACTGCCATATTCATCAGGCAGAGTTTGGAGTTATACTGCACCTTTTCCTGTCCGTAAAAGGTCATAGTGTTGTTGGCAACCATGCCCGCCTGGTTCACAAAATCGCCCGTCTGCACGAACATCCCGCCGCTGCCACAGGCCGGGTCCAGCAGTACGCCGGAGGTCGGCTCCAGCACGTTGACGATCATCTTGACCAGCGGTTTCGGCGTAAAAAACACGCCATCATCCGAGGCGATGTTCTTGGCGAATTTATTAAGGAAATACTCGTAAATGCGCCCAATGACATCGCCGCCCACATCATCAAGGGCGTCGTTATTAAAGATACGCAGAAGCTCTCCCAGCAGATCATCGGAGAACATGGTGTAGTCCTTGGGCAAGACACCGGAAAGCTGCTCACTCTGAGCTTCTACCAAATCCATAGCGTTGTTGACCACTTCACCCAGGCTGTTCATTTTCTGTCCGGTCACGCTGGTCATATTTTGCGCCGGAATGTTGGCCGGGAGATTGACCAGATAAGAATACTGAGCTTCCTTCGGAAGAAAGAGCGCACTCTTTTCTGCAAAATCACTGGCCTCTACCGGCAGTACACGGCCGCTACGGGTAGGACGGTTATTCTGAATTTCCGCCTCAACTTTTTTGAAGCGGCTATATGCATAGCGAAGGAAGATGAGGCCAAGCACCGGCATACAGTACTGATTGGATGTCAGCTTAGAACCGGAGCGCAGCAAATCGGCCGATTCCCAAAGGTCTGCCTCTAATTTTTTGATGTTCACACCATTAGTCATTGGCATTAATCTCCTCGTCCGGAATAATCTCCATAATGTCATCCACCGTGCAGTCAAGTGCTACACAAATTTTCACGAGTACCGCAACACGGACATCTTCATTTTTTCCCAGGTGCGCCATTGCGTTGGTGCTGATTCCCGCTTTCTGTATCACTTCCGTCTTGCTCATGCCCTTGTCTATAAGCATTTTCCAGAGCTTGTTATAGCTGACTGCCATAATAAAATCCTCCCGATTGCCTGTCCATAGTCACTATGTATATTATAACAATCGTTCCCAACAAATTCAATCGTAGATTGAGAACTTCAACGTGGATATTTTAGAATTTTTAGGATACCAAATGGATAATTACCAATATTTAATGAAAATTTCTCGCCCCTTAGGGGAGAAGATTTGCTTTCCCGTCCCCATCTAAGTTACAGCAGGCTTTTTCATACAAATCGAGAGCAAGTATCGCCTTGTTTAACAAAAACTCATTTTATGGTTTTTGCGAACAGGCAACTTGTTGGGGATTACGGTCTACGCTTCGCTCCGGTCCTCGCTAAGCGGACGTCCACTGGACGTCCAGCGCCCCCAAGCCCTCGTAGCAAGCGTTCTCTCATTAGTTCCTGCCGCTGGCAGTCACAGTTTTGATAAAGCTGGAGCTTATCAAAGGAATTTATTGCATAATCAAAAATAAGAAGTGGTCAAAATCTTCACCACGCTCTTTTTCAAGGAAGCATCATAATAAAACATGTGCCACAAATTCAAAAAATTTCTGAATTTGTGGCACATACCATACAATACACTTGCCAGATACAACGTAACAGTATCCCTATACTCTTTTTATTCCTCGAAAAATTTTATAATCTGCTTCACCGATACCGGACAAAACTGATTTGTGTCCACTCCGACATCATATCGCAGAACACCTTCCTCTTTATTTTTCCGGTTATATTCCATATCAGCGTGAATGTGACCATGTAACTGAATACTGCCACTGTTCTTCTTCGGCCACGACAACATAGGATAATGCATCAACGCAAAATATTTTCCATTCAACGGTACTGTCTTAAAATCACATATCTCGTCAAATAATTTTTCATCATATTTCTTATCATGATTTCCGCGTATCAAAATCTTTTTGCCGTTCATTTTCCCGATTATGTTGTTTGCCTCTTCAAGCGAAAGATGATGGCAAATATCCCCAAGAATGTACACCGTATCATCTCTGTGAATAAGCGCATTGTAATTGCACAACAATGTCCGATTCATTTCTGCGTATCGCTAAACGGCCGGTTTTGCATGATAATAATGCCACTATGTCCAAAGTGCAGATCACTTGTAAAATATATCATTGTTTTCCCTTTCCATCCTCACTATATAATAAAACTCATTAAGCCAAAAGATGATTACTCCTCGGTTATATTCTAAATCTTCCAATTATCATCATACTCAATTAGGGGACTATGCATTATGTTTTTCACACCATTACGCGAAGTTCTTTTTTTCTCTTCTACATGAACACATAAAGACAGACAAATAATAGCTTCTCTTACAATATGCATCAAATCTATAGTTAATGTAGATAATTCATTCTCCGTCACATATAGCGCCAAATCATCTATTTCTCCATTAGCCCTCTCTGGGAACCATCCATTTGTTATTTTCACATATTTGTGTTCAAGAGCATTTCGAATCTCACTGACTCTTTTTAAATGTGGATTTGGAGAATCCTCAAACTTGTCATAAAAATCTCTGCTAATCCAATATAGAGAAGCTAACGCAAAATTTCCTTTATAATCTAATACATTTTTGTATGAGTATTGATTTTTTCCTTTACCATATTCAGAAAGCCAAATATGACTAAAACTTACGTCCCGTTCTCTAATTTCCAAATCAAAATATGAGTTTATAAAATAAGCTAACTTATCAAAAAGTCCATACAAAGTTTTGAAAGAAGATTTTAATTGCTCAATTCGAAGCCCATATTGCGGATAATCTGCAAAATTGATGAGATGAGCATCTTTGTCGGCAAAGTGTGGTTCTTCCCTAATGTTCAATGAACAATAATACTGGTATCTTGCATATATGTATTCCTGTTTAATTTGATTGAACATCCCATGAAATATAGGTTTTGCATCTATAGGTACAACCATGTTAGGTAATTGCAAAACATCTGTAGAAAAACACATTTCTGATGCGGGAAGATCATTTAAAGTATTTAAAAATAAATTATTCTCAACTGCCCATTTCCTATACTGCTCTTCTTCTACATTTTCATAAGAAAACTGCGGTATTTCTAAATCCTTTGAAAGAAAATTATCTATATATTCTTTTGAATATGCAGCGGCTGCTTTGCGAAAACATTTTCTAGCATCACTATGTGTATTTGGATCTTTACAGTTTGCCGCTGTCTTTAATAATGAATAAGCGAAATAATGGAAATAATGTTGATGGCCCTCGTCATAATCCATCATGCCATAATCACGATATGTTCTTCCAAGATTTCCAAGGGCCATACCAAAATAACGATTAATACTTAATGCTTTATTGTATTGAAAAATTGCACCTATCCTTCTTCCACAACAGCTCATAGTATTGCCATAATTTGTATACAAAAGGCACTTAAAACTATTAATATAAGGAGTCTACTTTTCTTGAGTAAACTCGGGTTCTTCAATACAGTCTATTGCCTTACGAAAACAATATAATTGCTTTCTAATTGATTCCTCCCAAGAAATCCCTTTAACTTTCGCAAAATCGCCATATACAGTACCTACGGAATAGTACAATTGTGCTTGAGATGCCACATCTGCATTTGGTATAATAATCTCGATTTCATCTAATAATTTTTCGAGTCCTTCAACATTTTTATCAGTTGATGCATAATCTAATTTTTGAGCATACACTTCTGATTCATCTGAGAATGGATTGATATATTCTTCTTTTTCCATTGTTTCCTCCAAACTGATATATCAATTATATTTCTACAGTGACAGTATGTAAACTTTCAATTCCTCTTACCATCAATGTCCTTCCAAACCTGTGCTAGCATCTCCTCCACAGACTCCTCAATCCTTTCATCCCGATCATCACGCAACGAAATTGCCAGCGAAAGCCTGTCCACATACTCGCCGTCTGACAATTTCTTTGGATCATATCTCCACAATTCCAAAGCATACTGATCTTCAGAACTTTGCAGTTGTTTTGAGGATACCCTCTCCCACGCCGCAATGCTGTCCGCAGCCAAGGCAATGGCAGTCGGTGAATTCAACATGGAATACTCCGAAAGTGCATGATAACCGCTGATAAGCAATTTCTCATTCATTTCAGCCTTTGGCACATAAATTACCCTTTTCACCGGATTCCGAAAATAATTTCTTGCCGTTGCAAACATTTCCTCCGTTTTTTTTCTGATAGAAGGACTTTCTGCACACCTCTTTTTTCTGTGTGTATCAGCCCCATTTCCTCCAGCTGCCTCGACGCCCGTGAAATAGAGGTTGGTGTAAAGCCAAGTCTGTCAGATGCTTCACTTGTCGGCAACTCTCCGCAGCCATGATAAATATAATAAAGCAATAGAAGCTGTGCAGACGGAAGCATTGTTTCCGTAGTCTGTTTCTCTCCATCACACCGTTCCTGAAGGTATACCGCCATAAAAGGAAGATATATCTGCTTTCCATCCACAATAAACGGAATCTTCTCACGAAGCAGATATTCCTTTTGACGATACGTAAGATATTCCGGCACAAGAACGACAGGTATCCCCACCGTCTTTTGTATTCGGTCAATATGCTTCTTAATTGCGCTCACCGCATCTAATTCCGTTCTAGGATAGAGAAAAACCACATCATTCCCATCCAACGCTACTCGCTGCATTCGATATCTCGCATGAATAAAGTTCGGCATGGATGTTATCTTATCATCTTTATATATAGCGTGAATGCCTAGTACCCGATTCAGATATTCCACCACTGTATCTCCCTTTCTTAACTTTTATTTGTATTATAACTCATTTCATGTTTTTAATTAATATAAAAGTTATAATAAGACGTCATTGTTGATGGTTTCCCTGGATATGGATACATAAATTCCTCATAAAAAAGACCCGCCGGGTTGCGCATGGAAACCAGAGGCGTGGTGGGTTCTGTTATGACTATCTTACAATTTTAAATTCTGGATTTTCCGGAGCCAGTAGTAATACGATTTATCACCGATGCCATTTTCGGCAAACCATTGTTTGACAGTCTGCCCCTTCGGGGCGTGCCTGGCACTGCTTACGGTCTATCTGCAATGATTCCCTCAATAATACTTGCAATATTACTAGACACCAACCCCTTCACATTATATATATCCTGATTGATACATTTCTCCTGCTCAATTGCAACAGCCACATTCTCAGCAAGATCACCTATCTTACTATTTTTCTTTGAGTTCATGCCGGTAGCATCTAACAGCATATTATATGGATGTCTATATCTTTTCTTTTCATCAAGTTCAAAAAATTTATCATTATTGTCCTTAATGTACTTCTCATATGCACCTTCAATATGCAAAAGCAAAAACACTTCAAATCCAGGATTTGTGATTCCGATAATATTATTCTTTTCACCTTCTTTGATAAGTTCATCATATCCTGACACCTTTTTCTCAAATATATCTGCATCGAAAATGACAATCATTTTATCGTGTCCCTTATCAAAATCTAACGTCTCATCATCTTTTAATGTTTCAGCAAATGCTAATAATTGCTTTGGATATGAAAGATTACTGTGTTCCTCCGTCTTTTCCATTAAACAGATATCAATTTGTGGATGGATATCTAGGCTTTTTCTTAGATCAATTAATTTTCTAAAATAAAATGTTTCTGTATTGGCACCTTCACAAATAAAAAAATACTTTCGGAAAGGCTCAATCTGTTCTTCTGCATCAGAAGGTCTGACATTCCAATTGGTATAAGTATGAATTGGCATAATCACTCCTCCTTTCGGAAAGAAAACTGCTTAAACACCGGTATTGCTCCATACCTTCCTTCAAGGTATGCCTTGCTCAATTTTTTGTCATACCTCTCCTTAAATCGGTCAAGAGAATATATTGCACTTGCATTATTCGCATCTCTTTCTACAAACCATATCTCATCTCTTCTGAAAAGCTCCTGATTCATAATTGTATCTTCATGAGTAGTAAAAAGAAGCTGCATGCGTTCTCCTTCATGAGCCTGCATAAATAATTCCAGGAAATGCTCTGTCAACTTTGGATGAAGGCTACGTTCTAATTCATCCACAACAAATAGAGTATCCTCTCTCTTTGTTAAGAGCATATCAATTAAATCAAATAAGCGCTTTGTTCCATCTGATTCTTCTGCAAAGTTAAAATCAAAAATTGATTTTCCATGTTTTAATACTAATGTTGAGATTTCAGGTTCCTCATTGCCTTCCATTTTAATATTGAAGAATCCGTCTGCAAGTCTCCATGACATCTGGATTTTAGGCATATTTGTCGCCTGCATTTGCTTTTTTAATGATGCAAATATTCCCGAAAGCACTTCTGTCGGAATCATCTTGCTAAGTTCATCCATCGATATTATTCGTGTACTGGTTCGGCTTACACCTGTATCAAATGTCTGAATCAATTGACTGATTTTCTCTAACGACTCCTGATTGTAATATGCATCCGTATTAGAGATACCCATGTTTGGATTCAAGATAATTATATTGTTATTCAACCAATTAAACACATCTCTAAAGAAAATCAACTTCGATGTTTCTTCGTACTTCTTACCTCTATTCATTTCAGACAAAAATAACTGTCCATCATGTCCAGCAAAATCCTCTGCATACACGGAGAAACGATTTTCTTCTGATTTTGTCAACTTAACTTTCTCACCTAATGTCGGAATATTTGCGCCTTCTCGTATAAATAAGTTATTAGCAGAACCATCCTGCAATAATTCATATAACCATTCTTCTGTGATTCTTCTTTCATTTAAAATCGCAGAAAATCCATATGCATAAAATTTATCTCCGACCGTAAATTGTAATTCAAACACACTTTCTCTGCTCTTATTCTCCATAGAATTACGGCAAAAGTCATTTACAGCATTCACTGGTATTCCATCGCTAATAGTTGCTTTCATAAAATCGAAAACCCTAAATAGATTTGACTTACCTGAAGCATTCGCTCCATATACCACTGCATTTTTTAACAAATTGATCTGCTTAATCTTTATCTTATGATTCTTGTTCCCCTGCATCTTGCTAGAGGAAACCATAGAAAGTTCTTCACGCTTATCAAATGATTTAAAGTTTTCCACCGATACTTTTACTAACATCGCACACACCTCCCTATAATTTCTATGAATTTAATTATATTATAATTATATGCAGTTTTCAATATTATTTTCATTATTCGGAGATTTTTTCTCTAAATAAATATCTTCAATAACAATTTTTGCCATTTCCCACCGAAATTCCCATGTAGTTGTTATAAACTTAGATTGCTTTAGAATTGTTAAATATTAAAAAATCGGCTAACTCGTAATATCATTACGAATTAGCTGATATGTGTAAACATTAGTAAGCCTTGCTATTTTCCATCCACTTTTACTCTGAAAGTGCATGATAACCGCTGATACAGGTGTCGACTCAATCTTGCAATAATCATTCCATTCCTTCCATAGCTTATAGTCACAATCTATCTTTACCCCTTTTCGCCCTGCCACGGGTCTGAATATTTAAATCCTGCAATTTTCTTCCGCATTCATCATCCCTGGCAACTAATTCAAAATCTTTATCCATTCCGCCAAGCGCATGTAATACAGCTGCATAAGTTCCTATCGATACCGTTGGGGTACCCTTTTCCACCGACCATAATGTGGCGCGACTGATTCCGGCTCTTTCAGCGACTAATTCTGTTGCAAGATTTCTCCTTAATCGGGCCATTTTAATTTGTTCACCCATTGTCTCTAATATTCTTTGTGTTTCCGGCATCACAACCACTGTTCTTTTACTCATATCAAGCACTCCTTATGTTTAATATAATAAACTTATTCCCTTGTTTTGTCAATTTAATTAAACATAGTTATCCCATAAACTCAGGCTATTTTTAGCATGTCCAGCTAAAAATGCCCTATACAAAACTTTCAATATTAACATCAAACATATTACACAAACAAAAAAGACCCACCGGGTTGCGCATGGAAACCAGAGGCGTGGTGGGTTCTGTTATTACTATCTTACTGTTTTGAATGGGTGTCACATCAAGGCTCTCTCAAATTGGTGTAGTTGTGGTGTACGACCAAACCGTCCACTGGACGGTTTGCCTGTACGCTAAGGCGTAGTAAGCGCCCTCCAGCCGTCCGGAACCCCTGATTTTCCTGACATTTTTTAGCCTTTTAGGAATATTCCCGTGGCAGATGAATAACACTTTAATCATGTTTTATAAATCCTCCTTTTTTTCATATTTTCTCATGCTTTCCTTTGTAAAACATGTAATGGTATTATTTTACGAGTACCTTTTGCCAATTTAGGAATAGTTACTAATCCCAGCTATTTTCAGCTTCCATCCTTTCTCTATCCGATTCTCTCCTATAGGTTTCATACAAACCGTAAAAAATCTTTGCAGTCAGCGGATAAAGGGGTTCCAGATATTGTGCATTTGCCCTGAATCTTTCAGCTATCCTGAGTTCCTCTTTTCCTGCAGAAGGGCTGAATACACCTCGTCGGTTAAATACTGCAGCCTGATAACAACTAATCATCTTATCATCGCCATATTTTTCAATCATTTTTCAGATCGCTTCACAAGGTTCATGGTCATCTGTTCCTATCTTTTGTACAGTTCCCGGAAACTATTTTCCTGCTCATCTCTCCAATCTTGCAAAAAATAATGTTCATATTTAACAGAATCGACAGTTCTTAATTGCTCAAGACCCGCGTAAATAATCTTCATTGTATAGGCTTCCGCATATTCATATGGGATCTCATACCTACGCATCAATTGCATAAATGATTCATACAATCTGTGTTTCAGATCGTAGCCATATTCTGATTTTAATTTTTTTGCAATCTCGGATAAATTTTCTTTCGATAATGCAAGTACTAAATCCTTAAAGAAAGAATTTTCTTCCCTTTCGTTTTTTATAAAGAATTCTCCTGTACCGATCAACATTTGCTTCCATTCATGTGAGCTTTTAAACTTCTTTACCACACTCTCTCCTGCTGAAGTCAACACATTCTGAGCCTCAGCACTTCCAAACGAAGCAATAATACTTAAAATAAGTTCAAGCATATTTGTAACACTCTCTTAACCATTTACAAAAATGTATTTATTTGACTTTCCAATTTCCTGCCTTGTTTGAGCCAACTCTTTCAATCAATTTTTTCGACTTTAAAGAAGCGATAGCTCTGAATATCGTCCGCGAAGATTTTGGGCATATTTCTACCATCTCCGGAACAGTTGCATCTTCATTTTTTCGGATAATTCCCAGAATTTCATTTCCCAAATCACTTATTGTGTCATTTATCATGCCATCTCCTGACATGTTATTTCGATCTATTCTTGAAAATTCATTGGCATTATAAATCAAAAAAATATTAAGAGCACTGTTTTTAATTCTCAGGCATTAACAAATTGCAGTTATCCAGAAAAATCCAAACGCCATCCAAAACTCATGGTTTTCTAACTATCCATTCGCGATTTAAACGATCAATATATGATTTAAAGTTTTCCACCACTATTACCTTTTTACATTATCTTTATTTATATACATATATACTAGGGTCACTACTTACAATAATTATAATATTTTTCTTGAATCGTTATAACAATGCGCTCCATTTTTTCTAAACTCCAGCCAAATCTATTCTCTGTTTCCTGCAAAGTTTCACCTCTTATCAACGCATCCATAAAACAATTTTCTTCGTAGGATAACACCTCTCGAAACATTCTCGAAATCACCCTGTCCTCTGGGCCAAGATAAGATGTTCTAAGAAAATAATTCCCATTGACATGCTTTTCCCCATAAGTTTTATCTAATGAAAAATCGCTTTCCACCTTACAGTGCGCATATTTTTTCTTATACTCTTTCTCGATTGCTTCTTCCATCATGAACATATAGTACGCATACCTGTCTCCGCAAACAGGCTGATAATTTTTTATAGCTACCAATAACCCTATCGCTGCAGCTGAGATCTTTTCACTATATGGCAGACTTATATTCATACTGCTTTTCACAGCTTCCTTAACTATTTCAAAAAATTCATTTTCCATACTTTTATATCCTTATTGATTATAATACAACTAATACTTATTTAATAAGATCCTCCAAAGCTAACAAGTCAGCGTTTCTCTTTTCTATTGCAGCTTTGTTAGGTGTGAGTTCTCCCTCCCACACGTTGTCTTTTTCGAGCCATTGCATTTGAAAAACCATTGGAAACATTATTTTCTTTTTATCAAAACCATTGATGTGCTGTTTCGCCGATACACTTCCGCTCGTTTTTATTTTCAGTTCCTTTCCTGTAGGATTTAAGATAATTTTCTTGTAATTACTTGAAATATGCAGAGAAATCATATCCTGTACCAATTGATTCCTTATATGTTTTGAAATTTGAATATCTCCGTTTTCCTTTATTGTAATCTTCGCAGCATTCTTTGTTTTGTCAGACTTGATTTCATAGTACTTGGTTCCATTTACAGTAATATAACCAATATTGTTTTGCTTTGTCGTCATATTAAACCTCCTATTTACACGGTAAATATATTAATTACGTCTTTTAATGAATATATCCTATTATATAATAATAAGTTGTTTCATAGTAGGCTTATAATATTCTAATACTAATGCATATAATGAAAAGTTAGGCATTTTTATACATACTTGATGCGGTAAAAAGTTTATTATTCATAATCTCTCCACTCGTGTTTCCTCTATTGAAAACCTTATGCGCTCTATGGTATAATTATAGACAATATTCATCGTAGACATATATGCTGCAGGTTCTTACTGATATGTGTCTGCGGCAGGCATTACGGTTCTCTCGGAGGGGTAAATATGCGTATTTCAAGACAGAACAAAATCCTTGAACTCATTGAAACATATGAAATAGAGACGCAGGACAGGCTTGTCAAGCTGCTTCATGATTTCGGATATGAGGTGACGCAGGCAACTGTTTCCAGGGATATAAAGGAGCTGCAGCTCATCAAAACTTTATCGTCGACCGGAAAGTATAAATATACACAGCCGACTCAGGCGGAGGGGCCTATGACGGATAGGTTTTCCAACATTTTTAAAGAAACCGTCAAATCCACTGCATATTCCGGCAACATCGTCTTATTGAAGACATTATCGGGCTGCGCAGGTGCGGCGGCAGAGGCCCTCGATTCGATCGGTCTGCCTCACGTTATAGGTTCCGTAGCAGGAGACAACACGATAATGTTCATCGCCGACGATCCGAAGAACTCTCCGGAAATCGTAGAAGCATTGAACAGTATGCTGAAGAAATAACAGAGGGCCAAAGATATGATCAGACATCTCAATATAAAAAATTTCGCTATAATAGAGAACGTGGAAATAGATTTTCATGATGGTCTGAATATCATCACCGGCGAAACCGGTTCAGGCAAATCCATCGTTATCGAGGCAGTCAGCCTGGCTCTCGGAAGCCGCGCGGACACCGCTTTTGTGCGTTCCGGTGAAAAAAAAGCGCTCATTCAGATGATTGCAGAACACAATGGTGAAGAATATATCATTACAAGAGAGATAGCATCCTCCGGCAAAAATATATGCCGTATCAACGATGAGGTCGTAACATTGAATCGTCTGAACTCTCTTTGCAAAAAGCTGGCCGATATTCATGGGCAGTACGATCACCAGTCCCTGCTTGATCCGGACTATCACATTCATCTTATCGACCTCTACCAAAAGGAAAAAATAACTCCTCTCAAGGAAATTACCGCCTCCCTCTTTGAAGAATACACGAAAATAAAAAATGAACTCCGTGCCCTGGAATCTCAGGAAAACAAAAACAAGAGAGAGAAGGATTTTATGGCATTTGAGTTGGAGGAGCTGAAAGCCGCGAACCTTAAAACAGGCGAAGACGACGCTCTTGAAGAGGAAATAGAGCTTCTTCAAAACAGCGAAAAAATCTACGAAAATCTGGCGGGCGCTTACCAGCTCGCATCAGATGATGAATACTCCGCTCTATCGGCAATGAAACGAATCTCGGATATGATCTCCGAAACCTCACGGTATTCCGATGAGCTTTCAGAGCTGAACCGCAGAATCACGGAAAGCTACTATGAATTCGAAGATATATGTTCATCTATAAGAGACAGCCGTGACCGCATGATATTTTCTCCGGAAGAGCTCGATGAAAAAATAGCTCGGTTGGAGCTTCTCAACAACCTTAAGCGCAAGCATGATATGACGATCAAAGAGCTTATAGACTATTCCGATGAGCTTGAGAACAGGCTCTCGCATATCGATAATGCAGAGCAAATAAAGGCGCAGCTGACAGCTGAACTTTCAACGTGCCGCAAATCACTTTTCGATTCGTGCAAAGAGCTTTCCGTTATGAGGAAAGATTCCGCTGCGCAACTGGAAGAAAAAATAACATATGAGCTTTCCCAGCTCAATTTCAGCGATGCAAAATTCGCTATTGATTTTAAAAACTCCGACGACTTTACAGCAAACGGAACCGACATCGTAGAATTTCTCATAAGCACGAACAAGGGTGAACCTTTAAAACCGCTCAGCAAGATAGCTTCCGGAGGCGAAATGTCCAGAATAATGCTCGCATTTAAGAAAATAATCGGAGATTACGACGGGATACCTACGATGATATTCGATGAAATCGACAGCGGCATAAGCGGTATAGCGGCTAGCACAGTCGGACACAAGCTCCTCGAGATATCAAAGAATCATCAGATAATATGCATAACCCATCTGCCACAGATAGCGGCATACGGAACTTACAATTACAAAATAGCCAAGAATTCCGATGCTTCCATGACATATACCACGGTCACACCTCTGTCCGCTGAGGAAAAAGAGCTCGAAATCGCAAGGCTTTTAGGCGGCTCGACCATTACGGACACCACTGTCAAATCGGCTCGCGAGCTCATAGCCGCTTCACACTGAGAGGTTCATTCCTTATTGAATCTCTCTTGCTTCACACTGGAAATTTCATTCATTACCTAAACATTCACTCCTCGCTGTAACTTTTATTCTGCATGCCCTCTTTCACTGCATGGATTTACTACGCGAATGACATCTTCCACAATTCCTGCTTAGCACATTATGTCCAAACATTCATAGCGTATATTGCGCATGACAATCCGGTAAACAAGGCTTGCATTTAAAATAAGAGATGGCAAAACCATCTCTTAAATTCATCATTTCTTTAAACTAATCTACTACTAAATTAAGCTTCTTCAGTAGCCTCTGCCGTCTCCGTAACAGCTTCTTCAACCGTTTCTTCTACGATCGGCTCAGCTTCAGCTGTCTCTTCAGGCTCTTCGCTTACTTCTGCTTCTTCAACAGGTTCCGGAGTCTCTGCCTTTTCAGTAGGCATATCAAGAGTTTCTCTGATACTTAAGCTTATTCTTCTTCTGTCCTTATCGATTTCAAGTATCTTAGTATTGACTATTTGTCCAACCTCAAGCTCATCGTTGATATTTCCGACTCTCTTGTGAGCCACTTCCGAAATATGTACGAGTCCGTCAAGTCCGGGTTCCAGCTCTACAAAGGCTCCGTATTCCTTTATCTGAACAACCTTGCCCTCTATAACCTGTCCAACCTGATAGTTTTCGTCGATAACGCTCCATGGTTCAGGCTGAGTCTGCTTGAGTCCCAATGAAATCTTGCCCTTTTCAGCATTCATCGAAAGCACCTTGACATTGATCTTTTCACCAATGCTGAGAACCTCCTGCGGATGCTTGAGCTTACCCCATGAGATCTCGGAAATGTGAAGGAGTCCGTCTATACCGCCGATATCAACAAAAGCGCCGTAATCGGTAAATCTCATTACAGTACCTTCAACAACATCGCCTACGTTGAGATTTTCCCAAATCTCTGCAATGAGTTTTTCCTTTTCCTCATTCAGGAACAGCTTATGCGAAAAGACTGCTCTGTTTCTTCTCTGATCTACTCTGGAAACTCTGACTTCCATAGTCTGACCTACAAACTCTTCCGCATTTTCCACATAATGATCTGAAAGCTGCGAAAGTGGGATGAATCCTGAAACTTCCTTGTATTCAGCGATAACTCCGCCGTTTACTTGTCTGGTTACTTTAACCTCAAGCACTGTTTTATCTTCAAGCGCTTTTACGATCTCGTTCCAGTTTGCACTGATTTCCAACTTCTTCTTTGAAAGTAAAATGCCGCCATCACCGTCATCCGTTTTAATGACCTTTGCCTGGATCTCGTCATCAACCTTAAAAGCGTCTGTTAAAGTCTGTCCTTCTTCTAAGCTCACCTCTGTGGCAGGAAGAATACCGTCCTTTTTGAAACCTAAGTTTACGATAACTTCTTTGTCAGTAACCTGGTGAACCTTTCCTGTGACAATTTCACCACCTCTTGGTAATCTAAGGGACTTTTCAATCTCGTCCATCAGATCGTTCATGTTTAATTCGTTGTTTTCACGTGTAACATCACACATTCTGGCAATAACCTCCTTAATAGTGCATTCGGGCGTCGAAGCGCCCGCCGCTATTCCTATTCTATTACATTTTTGCAGTTCTTTCAACGGTAAATCTTCAATATTTTCAACAAAATGCGTATTTTTGCAGAATCTTTTGGAAATTTCGTATAGTTTTTTCGTATTCGAGCTTCTTTTCCCGCCTATCACGACCATACAATCCGACTCTTTAGCCAGGTTTTCGCAAGCCTCCTGCCTCTTTGCCGTCGCACTGCAAATAGTATTGTGCACTTCAAACGTTTTTTTATTGTCAGTCAACGCTTTCGATACTTGATCCAGCATATCCGACCGTATAGTAGTCTGTGTAACCAGAAAAAGATCGTCATCCTCTATATCCGCCGCTTCATCGTATGAGCTCACCACTAAAGCAGTTTTTTTGCACCATCCAAATATGCCCATGACCTCGGGATGTGCCTTATCTCCCACTATTACTACCTGCTTATCCGTATCGCTTACCAGTTTATGTATCTTAGCAACAAATGGACATGTGGCATCTATCAGATCGACGTCTTTTTCATCCGCAGCCTCATAAAACTTTCTGCCTTCTCCGTGCGACCTCACTATGACTCTGTCTCCCCGCTTCACCTCATCAAGCGAATTGATTATCTGTATACCTTTCTGTTCAAGCTGTAAAGTCACGCGTTCATTATGTATGAGCGATCCCATGGAAAAAATATGTCCGTTCTTTTCATCCGCCTCATCCGCCGCTTTTTCCGCCTTTTCTATGGCCTGCTTCACACCGAAGCAGAATCCGGCATTCTCAGCCCTTACGATTTTTTTCATCTATCCTTTTCAGTTCCTCCAGATATTTTTTAAATGCGCCCTCACTTCCGTTTTCCGTAGGCACATAATATTCCACACTCTCACGGTACAAGTTGTCAGGCAGATATTGCTGTGTAACGTATCCTCCGTATGCATGAGGATATTTATAACCGATTCCTCTCCCGAGATCCTGCGCACCTTTGTAATGGGAATCCATCAAGTGCGCGGGAACATCGTCGATCTTCTTCGTTCTCAAATCAGCAGCAGCCCTTTCAAGCGCCTGATTGGAAGCATTGGACTTAGGACATGACGCCAAAAGCACCACAGCTTGAGCCAGATTTATTCTGGCTTCCGGCAAACCTATCATCTGAGCTGCCTGTATGCATGACGTTACTATGCTTATAGCACTCGGATAAGCCATTCCAATATCCTCACTCGCCATTACCATCAACCGTCTTCCTATCATAAGAATATCGGCTCCTCCTTCAAGAAGACGCGCAAGATAATGGATCGCAGCATCCGGATCGCTTCCCCTCACCGACTTCTGAAGCGCTGAAAGCAGATTGTATTTATCTTCATTCTTATCGTAAAAAGTGGTCTGCTGCTGCATGGCCTCTCCTACAACTGAGGCATCTATCCTGCTTCCCTCATTTAAATTATCGACTATGAAGCCCAGTGCATCCAGCGCGACTCTGCAATCTCCGCTGCTCATCTCCGCTAACATTTTCAAAGCCGCATCATCATAGCAAACATTAAGACCGCCAAAACCTTTTTCCTCGTCTTCAATTGTCCTCTTTAATATAGTCGTTATTTCATCCGTTGAAAGGCGTTTAAATTCATAAATATTTCTTACTCTGCTTATTATTGCGTTGTTTACCGAAAAGTAAGGATTCTCCGTAGTGCTTCCTATAAATTTGATCACGCCCTCTTCCAGAGCTTTAAGAAGTGAATCCTGCTGCAGCTTATTCCACCTGTGGACCTCGTCAACATACAGACATGTAGTCTCCTGTTGTAATCCGTAGAATCTGTCGGAAGCGTTGTTGAGAATCACTTTCAATTCCTTTGTTCCTGTCGTCGATGCGTTTATTTCAATAAAATTGCTGTCGATTTCTCCTGCAATGATTCTCGCAAGCGTAGTCTTCCCCGTCCCTGAAGGTCCGAAAAAAATCGCGGAATCAAATGTTCTGTTCTTTATGGAATTATAGAACAAAGAGCCCTTAAACATGAAATGGGTTTGTCCAACAAAATCCTCCAGCTTTGATGGACGCATTCTCGTCGATAGTGGTATCATTTACAGCTTCCTCTTTTATTCATATATCGTTGTAACAAACGCCTGGGAAGGGTCCGTCAGCTCCTGCAGTGCAGTTCTCGCTTCATCCTTTGTTTCAAATACCTCTCCAACGATCTTGTACATGCTATCCTGCTTCAAAATCTGAAGATCTGAAACATCAAGAGATGACATGGCGTTCTCAGCTGAAGCTTTACTGGAATAGCATCCGAACTGCAGTGCATATCCGGATATATTTCCCGTCTCTTCCACAGACACCTCATCTTCAACCACGCCGTCCTGTTCCGCGGATGATTTGTCAGCTTCGCCATCATCCGTATCATTGTCCTGCTCCGTTTGTTCCGTTTCATCTTCATTCATCTGCGGTACGTAATTTACTACAGGCTCTACTACATAGTTTGCAGTAGCATAACCGCATCCCACCGCTAAACAAAGAATGAGTACGACCGGCAGCAGATTGGGTTTTGCACGCTTTTTCCGAAATTGCCTACTTACCTTTGCTCGTCTTTTGTTTCGCATTTTTTCTCCCCTCCTAATGATATACTTAATATTATTAGGAAGCTGCCGTCTTTATGCTAACAATAGACAAGATACCAAGCAAATATATTTTATCACGGCGTCTAGGCAGATTCCAGTTCTTTTCTGAGGCTTTCATCGTATGCGCAGCGTCTCAGCTCTCCCGTCTTGTTTACCATTTCACGCAGGCTGTAATTGTGAAAATATATGTATCTTGCAGCTTCCGCCATATAATATTCCCTTCCATCACAGATTCCGCCCTTTATCTGTCCTATAAACGACAGCAATCCTTTCTTCAGCTCTCTTTCGGTTTTCCCTGTCGGAACGTATGCTATCCTGACCTGCCCTGTTTCTTTATTATAAAAAACGGTATCCTCTGTAACCATAATTTTCTCCGGCGTTATAAAATACTCTACTGCCTTGCTCAGTATAAGCAATACGCTTTCCAGAATAAATAAGGCATCGTCCGTCCTCTCTATTCTGTACATGCTTAAAGGGGCAAATCCGCTGCAGTTGTATTTTATATATGCCATGCTGTTCTCCTCTGTAAAGCACATGGGCATAAAAAGCCCGCAGCTCTGTGATGTTAACATGATTTTTTCAAAGCCCTTAACGGCATCTTCTTCAACCCTAACTTTAAACTGTTCGTTCTTCCACATATCCTACCTCCGTATCCGCATTTCGCATCCATACCCAACGCTCAATACATTTCCCGAAATTACATACTTACTATCCGCTTATCCGCCGCCGCATTTACTGCACGGCGTATAGCCTTTTTCTACAGCCTCCGACTTGTCGATAACAGTCACATGCCTGTCTATAGTTCTGCAGCTTCCGCGATGATACGCGCTGCCGCTGCTGCTAAAACAATACACTATTTCTCCTATACTGATATTATCCGAATCGCATGTTCCGCAGCTGCTGTATCTGTTCTTTACACTGCTCGTCAATATTACGGCATGAACCGTCGCCTTGACATATGTACAGCTTTCCTGATGATATCTTTCGCCGGAATGAGGGAATATCCACACAGGATCTCCGATTTCCGCACTTTCAAGCCCTGCCGCACCTAGCGCCGTACCTCCGGTACCGGCTCCTACAAATCCACGGAACTTTATCCTGCTTTCCAGATTGAATTCTCTGCTGAATCCCAGCGGAAAATTCAATCTTTCCGTTGCATTTATTTTAAATGATACCAGCTTATCGTTGTACCCGTCGGAATACATTATCCTAACATTGCTCACCTCGACGCTATCGATATTGGGATTGTCTTCCTCTACCCGCGCTTTGACCTTCAAGCCCGTCGCTGCGGTTTCAGCTGATGCATATGCCCTCGCCGCTATGCCCGCGCTTTCGTCCAATGCACCGTGTATGCAATTTTCCCACATTCCCTCAACCTTGATAAAATATCCCAGAGACAATACGGCCAATATCACCAAAGGCAATACGATAGCTGCTTCCACTGTGTAAAACCCTTTAGTACTTTTTTTCATATTCGTAATCCTTGCCGTTTACCCTTACATCTATACTTATCCCCAACGCACATTCGTTTATAAGGAAATCCCCATCGTATTCCGCTCTCATGTTTACCTGTATCAAGTCAAGCATTCTATTTATCTTAGTATTTTCATCCTGGAAGAACAGCAGCATCTGCAGGTATTCACCGTAATCATACCCTTTCTCCTCATCAGGTATTACCGTATCTCCGAATATCCCCTCAACGGCGCTGTCAAGATCTATGGCCCATGATGATTCATCTTTCATCATGGGCACTTTATACCCCTTGCACAGCAGCTCCACGTCGTTATCGGACTCAACATACGCCCATGTAGCTGCCAATACTGCCTGAGTAGCCGCCGCTGCACCGGGTGTCAGTACCTCAGCGAGCGTCAAGGTTGCTGAGCGTTTCTTCTCATCCTCGTATATATGTGCGAGGTTTAACGGGAATCTCAGCGCTTTTATCGCCGATTCCACACGTTTCTCATTCTTATCATCGCTCAGCTCGCCTCCAAGGATGTATTCTGCCTCACTTCTGAAAAAGTGTTTCTCATTTACAATGCTTTTTCTGTTGTTGAAATGAAGCATTACATATCGGTTAAGCAAATATGTTTCCGTTCCCGACTCAAAGACATTCCCCACATTGCTTATATTATTCGCTAAAGATTCCGCTATGGATGTCAGACTTTTTTTCGGCATTTCCGCCGAAGGGAGAGATACGGCAGTGGGACCATGATTCAGACTTCTGCCAGTTAAAGCGCTCGTCTCATTTCCCTTTTCCGCCGCATCCTTTCCTGCGGACAAAGCGTCTTCAGCACCTGCTAATTTCATATATTCGATTATCTGAGTCTTTATCATATCGATATTTGCGATCGAAAATCTGCTTCCCGATACGCTTACCTTTTGGACACTGACATCTCCCATTGAACTCAGTGAATACTCTATATATCTGCGCAGCTTACCCGACAATTCTTTTTCAGTGCCGCTGATGAGGAACAATCCGTATTCACGCTGTATATCGCTATTGAACTCCGACATGACAGAATCACCGGCCAGGTTTATCACGCCGTCCGCACGGCTCATTACACTGACCTCCCTGACGCCATATATTAGAGCCATCGCTATTGATATCAAAGCAGCCAATATGACTGTCAGAAAAACCGCGCTGCTTCCCCTCTTATTGTTCATCTGTCAAACCTTCCGCAAACCTGCAATACCTTATATACTTCACACCGTCTACTACCGTACTTTCCCCTTCTATCACGAAAGTTCCTTTTTTTCCAGCACACCTTTATGGCTCATTGCCATATACTTTTTTCCGTACGCTCTGCATCCGAGAAGCGTTTTCTCCGTATATATTTGAGTTTTCATATCTTCAACACCGCTTTCCGTATGTAAATATATGGTTTTCTCCGCTATACTCCCTGATTCACTTCTCGATGCAATGTGCATAAAGCTCCTTTCTGTCATCTTGCTGTAAAAAAAACATCATTATCAAGACAACCGTTATGACAACGAATATTATCACGGGCAGCACCAGCGCGGCCTCCATCGTATAGCTCCCCCGCTTGTTCTTAAGCTTTTTCACTTTAATTAAACCCGCTCAATCCGCTGAACGTTTCATTCACGAAGTTCGTTATCTCCGATTTAAATATGAGCCCAAGAGCTACAGCAATAGCTACCAGTATAGCCACCTGAACAAGCTCCATTCCTTTCTTACTTCTCAAATCAATATTCTTCATTATCTGATCTCCTTTCACATCTGTACGCATTGCATTAACCTCACTTATAACTCCAGCAAAGCCGGTGCCACCGTTATGGTTATCAGTACCATTAAAAATATTATCAGAGGCATCGTCAGTTTTGTTTCCGCCAACCTGCTCTTTTCCTCGCAATTTTTCTTTCTGCTGTGCCATAATATCCGGCTTTCAGTCTGCAGCTTATCTGTCAGCTCCACCCCTTTCTTTATATTGTCACTTATGATATTTGAAACCCGCATCAGCTCCCGTATCCCGCTTTCCTTGGCAAAGCTTCCAAATTCCTCATGCATCGCACCATTAGCAGTCTTCACCGATACATATATCTCCTGCATTTTTCCGTAAAAGTAATCATCTTTGCAGTTCTTGAAATTCATGCTTTCCTCTATGGATTTTTCAAATGCGCTTGTCAATACCATGCCTGCATTAAGCAGCAGGACGAGCCTGTTTACAAATTCCGGCAGCTGTATCATCACCGATTCACGGTTCCGCTTTTCCTGCTTCTCGATAGCGGAAAACCTGCTCTTATATACTCCGAATATTACGAGCATCGTCATCATCGCAATAGCGAATCCGTTTGAGCCGGAGCCTTCCTCCTCTTTCCAATCTATCGTTTCTCCGGATTCAAGCTCAGTCGGCAGCCAAACCTTATCGCTTTTTAAATCATCGTTGAAACCGGCGGCTATGTCCGCTACAGCGGCTGCAATTCGCTCCTCATCGGATATCTGAAGCTCTTCATTATTTGTCTCTTCTTCGGCATCGTCTTCGATCCCGCCGTATGGTTCCAGTTCAACATTTACCTGCTTTTCTACAAGAAGATCTTCACCCTGCACCTTTGCAACCAACGATGCATATGCAAGCTTGCTGCCCTCAGGCGGTCTTATAAGATAAAGGCTCCCGTTTGATTCCATAATTTTTACCGCCTCTCTCGAATTGCAGATTGCAAAATCAGCTATCATAAGTATCACACCTATGATAATTATGATGGGGATTTTTTTCATCGCCGCTTTTCCGGCCTCTTCCCTTGTCAATGGGATATATTTCTTTCCTCTCATATGTCATACTCCTATGGTATTCAAATTTCTATATCCGAAATTTTTTCCATGAGATATGTACCGTAAACCATGGCTCCCAATGCTGCCGTCATGATAATGCGTCCCGCCACGGACGTATAAAGCAAGGCTACATACGAATACGAACATATGTTGAGAGCAAGGAGCATGAATATCGGCATAACGGATATTATCCGTCCTTCGATTTTTTTCTGCGATATCATAGCCTTTATTTCACGCTCTATTGCCATCTTATCTGTTATGATCTCCGCAGTATGACCGATTATCTTCTCCAGATTACCTCCCATGCTTCGGCATGTAATATACACCTGCACGAAATTATTTACATCTTCGCTTTTACTCCTGAATGCAAAATCCTTTAACAGTTCTTTATCGCTTTCTTTATTCTGGATCATACTTATGCTCATATGCTTCAGCTCTTTCATTATAGGTTCGTCTGCACCATACATGATCGACAGGTTTTCTTCGGCCTCTATCAAAGCTTCCTCCATCTGTCTTCCGGAAGCTACCGACGCAGACAGCGAATAGAGCAGATCCTTAAACTGGGTATTCAGTGCATTCATTCTCTTATCTGCAAGATATTTCTTAACGTACGGCATGAGCCAATGTACTGAAATTCCCAATACCGCAGAAATGATGATGCTTCGATAGAACAGATACATGATAAAGAAAACGCAGACATATCCCAAACTGTAAAACTTGATTTTTTCTCTTTTCGACAATTCATAAACCGAGTAATCCTTTATCACGATCTCTCCTCCTTATGCAGCGCGAACGCCATGAGTATTTTTACACTTTTACCATCCTTGCCATATTTTCCATTTATTTCCTTTAACCGTATAATACACTCTTTTCCATATTTTTACAAGCGATTTTGTTCGACAAATTTCGACAAATCGAATATAAAAAACACGGCAGAAAGATTTTAAGCGTTTCTTTCTGCCGTGCATGGCAATTACTATTAGTGGTTATTCTATAAAAAGAGTGATTATCTATAATACGTAACTGTATTCTACATTACAGCTCTACAGGAGTGATTGTAGGATGCTCCCACCATTCCTTGTATTCCTTTACCGGAGCCTGATTCTTATAGTACGGGTCGTCCTCTACGATTCTTCTTTCGATCGTGATATCGAGCTCTTCCGCATACTTCAGATACTGGTCATTTGCTTTCTCAGGCAGCTCAGCAGATGAAATAAATCCGCTCTCTCCATCAAGATGACCGTTAACGAACAGCTTGGTAAACAGGAATCCGCCCTGTCCCGTCAGATACTGTTCGCCTGTTACACCGAACTTCTCAAACGATTCTACGAATCCCGGAGCAAACAGGTGCGACTCTACTCTTACTTCTTTTCCATCCTTCTTACCCATAGCTTCTACAACGAATGCGCCTGTGTCGGATACCAGACCTTCCTTTATGATCTCTTCGATTTCATGCGTGAACTTCGGCGGCTGCGGCAGTGCGTTCAAAATCACTTCATGCGTATTTACCGTAACTCCGTCCACTTCTACAGGATCTCTCTTGAGCAGTCCGGCTCTTGCCAGCGGCTCTGCAAACTCGATACCTACTCCGCCGTACTTGAAATATGCGTTCTTGCAGCCCTTGAAGAGTTCATCTGCCTTCATTCCTACATAGAACGGCTCGTCGTGAGCATGCTCTACGAATCTTACAGGATATCCGACGTAATCATACGTTCTTTCGATCGGCAGGGAGAAAGGCTTCGTGTTTACCATTTTTCCGTCTATCCATGCTACCGGCAGGTCATCCATATCGTTCAGCGCGGTTACCGGCGACCACCAGTACGGCTGGAATCTCTTAGCTTCTACGCCTTCGTATACCATCATGTATATCGTATCGCATTCATCGATATCTTTCATCGTATCTCTTGCTACTACGCACATCGTTCCCGGAGCTGAGCCTGTACCCATTATTGCCAGCTTGCCGATTGCCTTGAACTTTTCGTTGTACTCAGTCAGCAATCTGTACATGCATTTTTCCCATGTATCTTCAAATCCCTCAGGAGCAGCGAAATCCTGATAGTTACACTTTGCTTCCAGAGCAGCGTCGATTACGTTTTTACCGAATGCGAGCGGCAATGCGTTTACAACCAAGTCACAACCGTCTAAAAGCTTGGCAATCTGCGCTTTATCCGATGCATCGCAGAAATATCCTTCTGCTTTGTTTAATTCCGCAGCCAGCTCTTTAACTGCTGCTTCGTTGTAATCTGCGCAGATGATCTTATCTACGTTAGGCTCCAAGTCCAGTCTCTTGGCGACTGTTGTACCTTGTGCGCCCGTTCCTAATACTAAAACTTTCTTGCCCATAGTTCATTCTCCTTTTTACCTTTTCACTATTTGCGTTAATGTTGCAATGCCGATCCGATTTCTCCGACTTTTTACAGCAGAAATTTCAATCAGCATTGAATTTTCTTTACGTACAGTATATACTATAGAGTAACTCCATAGTCAAGCAGAAAGAGTGTGAAAATGAAGAAAAAAAATAAATTTTCTACGGGCGAATTCGCTAAATACTTCGGATTAAAAAAAGATACACTGCTGTATTACGACAAAATAAACCTTTTTTCTCCCGCCGGAGTGCAGGAAAACGGCTACAGATATTACACGGCGGCTCAGCTGGATTTTTTCAGGACGCTGCGCTCATTTCGCGAGCTTGACGTACCTATCAAGGAATTGCAGAGCTACTTTGAAAGCCCTACGCCGGTCAAGCTATATGAAATGTCAAAAGCGCAGCTCGTGAAAATCGAAAAGGAAGCAGAAAAGCTTCACGATATGAAAGTCCAATTTGAAAGAATCACAAATAAAATAGAAGAAGCCAAAAGCAACGCTTATGCCAAGGTATATATTCGTCAACTGCCTGACATGCGCTTTATTTATTTCAATCAATTCAACGGTACACGCGAAACATCCGACCGGCAATGGTTTTCCGCATATGAAGACTTCCTCGCCTCCCTCGAGCTTTCGGGCATAGATAATATCAATAACATAGGCTCCGTTATCGCAAAAAAAGACATAAAAACCGGCAATTTCAAGCATATCGACCGACTGTATACAGCCAGCGCCGACAGTTCCGGCTTCCTGCGCAAGGGCGGTGATTATGCGGTGTACTATTATTCCGGCAAAGACGAGAATCTGGATAAAGCATATACGGACCTATTGAACCAACTGAGCGAACTCGGATATGAACTTACCGGTGATTCCTATGAAGAATATTTAATAGATGAGCTTGCTACCGACAATACGGATGAATACGTCACGAAAATCACGGTAAAGGTCGAAAAAACGACCTAAGCAACCCAGGGCTATTTGCCCTTAAAAAAATTATCCAGCTTATAACGATGAATAAGACCCTTATCTGTTGCGATCCTGCCTCCGACAAAAAGACGATTGAGCTCTATAGCATCATCAACCATACCCACAACCTCTGCGATCTCCACTACGCGCCTTTTTCCGTCTCCCGTTCTGTTCATATGTATCATGATGTCTATGCCCTCGGTTATCTGACTCCTTATCGCTTCTACGGGAAAATCCGCTGCCTGCATGAACATAGCTTCCAGACGTTTCAGCATGCCCTCTATACTGTTTGCATGCCCCGTGCTGAGGCTGCCGTCATGCCCCGTATTCATCGCCTGAATCATGTCCATGACTTCCTTTCCCCGCACTTCCCCGACGATTATCCTGTCGGGACGTATTCTCAGGCTGGCTTTCACGAGCTGCGACATATCGACCTGCCCTTTTCCCTGAACATTGGCATTCCTGCATTCAAGCCGCACGATGTTCTCGGTTTTATCCATCTGCAGCTCGGCTGAGTCTTCAATGATAACCAGCCTTTCGTGAGGCGGTATCAGCTGCGACAGGACGTTGAGCATAGTGGTTTTTCCCGACGACGTTCCTCCGCATACGAAGCAGTTATATCCAGCAGCTACGACCATGCGCAGGAAATCAGCCTCTTCATCTGTCAGGGTTCCCAGTTCTATGAGTCTCTCCATTGTCATAACCTTTTCGGGAAATTTTCTTATCGTCAGTATCGGTCCGTTCAAGGCGATATTCTTATATATGGCATTCACTCTGGAACCATCGGAAAGCCTGGCATCAACGATCGGATTGAGTTCGTTTATTTCCCGGTGGACCCTCGACGCTATCCTGCGTATAAGCTCCTCCAGGTCTTCTGTGCTGTCAAAGGACAGAGGCAGCCTTTCCACCTTCCCGCTTCTCTCTATAAAAATATCGTCTTTCCCGTTCACCATTATCTCTGAGATAGTGCTGTCATCGACATATGGCTGCAGGATATCCATTTCCTTTCTAAGAGACAGGAATATCCTCTCTATCAGCTTCATATTTTCCCTGTGGCTGCAAGCCGAGGATTTTTCCAGAGAAAACACGAATTCCTCTATACGCGCCAACGCTTCCTCATCGCATAGCGTTCCCCGGCTGTCGGTAATGAGCAGCCTCGCCTCAGGCAGATATTTTTTTATTTCATCCGGTGAGTAAAAGCAGCGTTCGCTTCCCGATCCGGCTTTTTGTCTCATGGTATCTTTAGTCATAATTTCCATTTATTTCCTTTCACCTAAATGATACCTTATCCGATGGGAATACACAAGCTATTTATTTCGACATATTTCGACATTTTTCATCGCTAACAGCTTTGGCATTTGCGCGGCTGCCCGATTTCAAAATTTCTAAACCTCGGGAAGCTTTATCGTGTTTCTGTTCTGCTGCATATTCGTTCTGTTGATATTCGCTAGGATCTCCGCTATCTCCGCATCGGCCTGCTGCACCTCCAGCTTGAACTCATCCGCCGATATTCTGAAAGCCCCTCCTCCGGTTATTATCGTCTGTTCAAGTCTGTCAGATGTCGCTACCCTGACATGATACCGCGAAGCGTTTTTATGGGCGAATTTCTCTATGAACATATCCGCGGTTTCCGCCTCCTGCGTATATACAACCTCGACACCATCGTGTATTTCAGAATGACGCTCACCGCCTTTTACCCGATACGCGTCAAATACGACCATGAGATTACAACTCTTATATCCGCGGTAATTAACCAGTATCTCTATCAGCGCTTCTCTCGCAGAGTCGATGTTTACCCTTGCCAGCTCATTGAGCTCCTTCCACGCAAAGATTATGTTGTAGCCATCGACAACTATGTATTCCTCCAGAGTTTTC
>Ga0192264_1024_pt1 | contig 44119 bp, 38 predicted proteins | sample Koala_Koa23_J3_FD_131267 | JGI IMG/M metagenome (GOLD analysis project Ga0192264, IMG submission 131267) | Enriched cells from koala feces incubated with labeled cellulose particles, San Francisco Zoo, California, United States - Koala_Koa2-3_J3 ... | reverse complement strand
GTGAAAGGCTCTCAGATGGAATACCTCTACCCTGAATACGTTTCCTTTGAGAGCATAGAGGATTATATAGACACGGTCATCTCCGCCGTAGAGCTCATCCCTCCGCAAATAACGGTTCATCGCTTATCGGCAGATGCTCCGCGTTCCACTCTTATAGCTCCTGAATGGAGCTATAAAAAACGCACCATTCTCAACGGTATACACAGGGAAATGAAACGACGCAATACCTGGCAGGGAAAAAAGGCCAAAAGCCTTTAACTTTCGTTTTTGGTTCAGGAGACATCCTTTTGCTTATGCTCTTCATAGATTTTATCTACATCCCATTCGGGATGTTCTGTAAATTGCCAATATGTGGTAATTAAGGATGGGCGTAAAAAAACAACCCCTCGGACAATGTCAGCAAGAGGCTGTCTTTATATAAGTGGTGCCCAGACTCGGAATCGAACCAAGGACACGGGGATTTTCAGTCCCCTGCTCTACCAACTGAGCTATCTGGGCAAACTACTTACAAATATTATGGTGGGCCATCAGGGACTTGAACCCCGGACCTGCCGGTTATGAGCCGGACGCTCTGACCAACTGAGCTAATGGCCCCCTTTGTTAATTTGGTCGGGGTGGCAGGATTTGAACCCGCGGCCCACTGGTCCCAAACCAGTTGCGCTACCAAACTGCGCTACACCCCGCTGAATCGTATAATTCAGACTTGGCAGGGGCAGTAGGATTCGAACCCACGGCACGTGGTTTTGGAGACCACTGCTCTACCAACTGAGCTATACCCCTGTACTGCGAAGCGTTATCAAATGCGATTCGCAATATTGGCGGAGAAGATGGGATTCGAACCCATGCGGCCCTTGCGAACCCTAACGATTTAGCAAACCGTCCTCTTCGGCCTCTTGAGTACTTCTCCAGGCTTATATCATTTATGCAGCTCCGAAGAATCTGCCATAAACTCGTTGTAAGATGGAACACGCTAAGCTTCGTTTCTTTTCGGCATCTATGGCGGAGAGGGTGGGATTCGAACCCACGGCCCCTTTCGGAGTCACTGGTTTTCAAGACCAGCTCCTTAAGCCACTCGGACACCTCTCCTCGTGCTCTTACGTCGACCCCTGCGTCTTACCCTTTGCCTTATCAGATGATGACCCCATGCCTTTTATCAATTGGTGACCCATCGGAGATTCGAACTCCGGACACCTTGATTAAAAGTCAAGTGCTCTGCCGACTGAGCTAATGGGTCATATTGGCTGGGGTAGCAGGACTCGAACCTACGCATGACGGAGTCAAAGTCCGTTGCCTTACCGCTTGGCTATACCCCATCTTGATTTTTAAAATGGCGAGCCCACAGGGATTCGAACCCCGGACACACGGCTTAGAAGGCCGTTGCTCTATCCAGCTGAGCTATGAGCCCTTAAAATTGGAGCGGATGATGAGAATCGAACTCACGCCATCAGCTTGGAAGGCTGAGGTTCTACCATTGAACTACATCCGCACACTTTTATTAAATTATTGGAGCGGAAGACGAGATTCGAACTCGCGACCCTCGCCTTGGCAAGGCGATGCTCTACCCCTGAGCCACTTCCGCATATTTGGTCGAGGGAGGTGGATTCGAACCACCGAAAGCTCAGCTAACGGATTTACAGTCCGCCCCCTTTGGCCACTCGGGAATCCCTCGATAATATCTGGTTTTTCACTCGCAGTTTACTAGTTCTCTTTTAAACCGCTCGTCTATTATATCACATTCAGTCCAAAAGTCCAGCACTTTTTTAAGACTTTATTTGGAGTTAGTCGAGCCCTTTCGGGTTCGATTCCCTCGTCTTTTTGGAGCTGGTGGAGGGAATCGAACCCCCAACCTGCTGATTACAAATCAGCTGCTCTACCGTTGAGCCACACCAGCGTGCCTTTAAAGTGCTCTGCATTCAATAAATTGGCGATCCGGAACGGGCTCGAACCGTCGACCTCCAGCGTGACAGGCTGGCATTCTAACCAACTGAACTACCGGACCGCATCTTTAATTCCGCCCTTTTCGGAATAAATGGTGGGCGCTACAGGGCTCGAACCTGTGACCCCCTGCTTGTAAGGCAGGTGCTCTCCCAGCTGAGCTAAGCGCCCACAACATTGAATTTTTTTATGCTTGACACAGTTATTAACTATACAGCATCTTCCCGTTTCTGTCAACTTTTTTTATGTTTTTTGTTGAATTTTTTATATTTTTTCCAGTAGAATTCTTCGCTGTAATATCTCTCCCGTACCCGATGTTACATTGCCGATAAGCGATACAATAGATTCCTCTTTTTCAGGTGCAGCCATGATATTGAGAATAACCTTATCACTGTACTGTATATTTCCTATAACGAATCTCAGGTCATCTCCGTTACCTATGTTATCTGAAGACATGCTCTGAAACTTTGCCAGAAATTTATACTCAATGCTGACATCCATAGAGCATATTTCATGCACGCCGCAGACCTGAGCCGCCTCAAGGCCCAGCTTGGCACTTCCCGTATACGCTCGCACAAGACCGCCGGTACCCAGCTTTATCCCTCCGAAATACCGTGTGACAACTATAACCACATTCGTGATCCCCTCTTTTACGAGCATCTGCACCATGGGAGCTCCCGATGTACCCTGCGGCTCTCCGTCGTCGCTTGCCCACTGGACCTGCGACTTATCACCTATTACCATTGCAGGAACATTGTGAATAGCGTCCTTATATCTGCCCTTTATTTCAGCTATAAACGCATCCGCTTCTTCTCTCGTGCTTACCGGCTTTACATGCGCAATGAATCTGGATCTTTCTATTGTCTGTTGAGCTTCAGCTTCTTTTTTTACGGTTTTATACAGCTCCATCGTTCTTCTCACTCCTCATGCTCTCATATATTTCAAATGTCTTGTATCTTTCATAGTCTTCGTACGTGAATTTTCCTTTGAGCACGGTTCCCGCATCTGTATAATCGGTCGATATTATTTCCGCGTTTTCACATAAATACGAGGTTATTGAGCCTTTATCGTATGGTATCAAAAATGCCGTTTCCACCCTGCTTCCGAAAATTTTCCTCTCGATCATGGATAGAAGCAGTTCCATATTTTCCTCCGTTTTAGCAGAAACGTAGGCCACCTCACTGCCGCTCACATCCACGGGTTTTTCATCGGCAATATCCATCTTATTGTAAACCATTATCCTCTCTATGCTTCCTGCCCCGATCTGCTCTATCACCTCGTCCGTTATTTCTATCTGAAAATCCCTCTCCGAGTATGAGCCGTCCACTATATGAACCAGAAGATCGGCATCCCTTACCTCTTCCAAAGTGGATTTAAATGCATCTATAAGGCTGTGAGGAAGCTTGCTTACGAAGCCAACCGTATCGATAAGGATAAACTCCATGCCCGGTCCCGAAGAAATCTTTCTATGCTGAGTATCCAAAGTGGCAAAAAGCATGTCCTGCGACTGCACGGATTTTTCTTCTTTTTCCGTCATCGACAGCAGTCTGTTCATTATCGCTGATTTGCCGGAATTCGTATACCCCACCAGCGCTACGACAGGTACTCCCGATTTCTCTCTTCCTGCTCTCTGCACGGCTCTGTCTCTGCCTGCCTTGTCCAATTCGCCCTTTATATCGCTTATACGCCTCTCTATATGACGTCTGTCGGTTTCCAGTTTCTTTTCACCGGGTCCCCTCGTCCCGATACCTCCGCCAAGGCGGGACAGTGATTTCCCGAAGCCGGTAAGTCTCGTCTTTCTGTATTGAAGCTGTGCCAGCTCCACCTGAAGCTTTCCCTCCCTTGAAGTTGCCCGATCAGCAAATATATCGAGAATGAGTATAGTTCTGTCTATGACTCTGACGCCGGTTGCCTCCTCAAGATTGCGCAGCTGGATACCGGAAAGCTCCTCGTCGAAGATAACCATGTCGACATCCATGCTTTCACACATCTCCGCCAACTCATATACTTTCCCGCTTCCTATGAGAGTCGCTTTATTCGGCTTTTCCACCGACTGTATTACTCTCCCGACGACCTCTACACCGTCAGCCTCCGCCAGGGCCTCCAGCTCATCCATAAAACGGGAAATGTCCTTTCTTATCTGCAGCCCCACTAAGATAGCTGAATTTTTTTCAGTTATTGTCTCATTGTTTTCGTTAAATTTGATCATATCTATATATTATCACACCTGTAAATTAGCGCAATGAGTTTTTCTCTTTTTACGAACGCTTTACGCCTCTCCTTCCCCGTCGGCATATCAATTCGTTACATCGAGGATATTATCATCGGGAACCACGACGTAATTTTCCGGAACCTCTCCCAATATTACCGTCTCGGCTATAAGCACCGTAGAAGATGTATCAAAGCTATCAGATACAAAAGGCGCGAGCACTTTAATGCGGCACGTAAGTATTATGTATATCTTGTACTTAGTCTGATTTATGCCTTTGCTTTCCAACTCGGTTTGAAAATCGGTAGATAGAACGCTCATCGGCTTTATTTTGATATCAACCTCAGGGCTCATCCCCGAAAGCAGCTTGCTCCCAAGCAGTGTCCCAACGGAAACGCTGAACGATTCGTCATTCATCTCCTGAAACGATTCCTGAAGATTGACTGAAAGCTGTGTAAGGAATTTATTTATCTCCACCGAATTGGCCTGTACCGTCATTAGCTTGCCGTCATCATCCGTGTCAAGAATAAAGAGATCCTCCTGGTTTATATCCGACTCCTCAAACTGGTCTATCAAAGCTCTGTTTACCGCTCTTGATATCAGGACCTCCGCCCTCATTTCCGAAATATCTTCCAAATTCGCTCCTATAGTGAGTCTCAGACATATACAGGCTGCAACAGCCAATACAGCCACAAAGCACACCGGAATCAGCAGCATTTTCCATGAGATCCTCTTTTTTCGCCATCCCGCCATAGATACAGAATCCCTCCATAACAAAACTCCCACCTTACATAATAATATGCCGGGTGGGAGCTATCTGTCACAGAACGCGATTACCGTGATTACATATCCATATTTGCAAGCTCATCCTTGAATTTCGGGTTGATGATCTTTATCCTCGTTCCTTTCATTCCCAGAGAACGCGATTCGATAACACCGGCGCTCTCAAGCTTCCTGAGCGCATTGACTATTACCGATCTGGTAATACCCGAACGATCGGCAATCTTGCTTGCTACCAACAGGCCTTCGTTTCCCGACAGTTCGGAAAAAATCTGCTGCACAGCCTCGATCTCCGAATACGACAGCGTTCCTATAGCCATCTGTACCATCGCAATCTGCCGTTGTTCTTCTTCTTCTTCGACCATCTTCTTCCTCTGTATCTCCATACCTACTATAGTCGCTCCGAATTCACCCAACACAAGATCCTCAGCGTTAAACAACGGGGAATATCTCGTTATTATAAGGGTTCCCCATCTCTTCCCGCCTCCCAGTATCGGGATTATCGTATGAAGCTTGTCCGACGTATCGTAATCGTATTTGAATATCTTTAACGCCTCATCACCCGACAGGTTAGCTGTCGTCTCATTGACTTTCATCAGCTCTTCATTATACTCGCCGGGGAAAAATTCCGTTCCCGTCTCCGGATCCGCTATAGCTGAGCTGTCGGACTTGATCTTGTAATTAACGCCTATTACTTTACCGTTAGCGTTTGTAATATACACATTTGCGTCCAGCATGTCGCTCAGAACACCGCACATTTCGCTGAAAGAAAGTGCGCCGGTAGGGCTTTCCTGAAGAAGCCAGTTAAGCTTTCTCACTTTAGTTAAAATGTCACTCATAATGTTACCTCGTCTATTTTACATTTGAAAATTTTTACATATCCTAACCTATTATATATTTTTTTGAAATATAAAACAATAGTTTTTTTGTTTTTTTTAAACTTTTCAAATCTTCATATAAATTTCACAAACTTGCTGTGCAAATGACGTCATCCGTACCCAAAAATAAACCCCGCGGTTTACTAAAAAACATTGCGGAGTTTATTTCGATTCATAAATACATGCAGATAAACTTTCCGAGTCTGCCTCTATAAAATATATTTGTCTATATCCTCCGGATGTATCTTTTCTTCAAACTTTTCCTTGACATAATCTCTGTCTATTACGATGCTTTCCTCGTCCATATCGGGGATATTAAAGGAGATATCCTCGAGCAGCTTCTCCAGTATCGTATGCAGTCTTCTGGCACCTATGTTTTCGGTCTGCTCGTTCATAAGAAATGCCATCGTAGCTATCTCACCGACCGCTTCATCCGTAAACTCTATTTCTATGCCCTCAGTTTCAAGCAGCGCCTTATGCTGTTTAAGAAGAGCGTTTTCAGGTATGGTCAATATCTTGACAAAGGTATCTTTATCGAGATTTTCGAGCTCGACTCTTATCGGGAACCTACCCTGAAGCTCAGGTATGAGATCGGTAGGCTTAGCCGTATGGAACGCTCCGGCACCGATAAACAGTATATGATCGGTCTTCACCGGTCCATGCTTGGTATTTATAACGCTCCCTTCAACTATCGGCAGGATATCTCTCTGGACGCCTTCCCTTGAAACATCCGCGCCGCTCCTGTATCCGGAGCCGGAGGCTATCTTATCTATCTCATCTATAAAGATAATGCCGTTCTGTTCCGCATTGCTGAGAGCATCGTCGGTAACCTGATCCATATCTATCAGGTTCTGAGCCTCTTCCTCACGCAGTATCTTTCTGGCATCCTTTACCTTGGCCTTCTTGTTCTTCTTCTTTTTCGGCGCCATATCCCCGAATATGTTTCCTATGGCAATGCTCATGTCTTCGTTTCCCATATCGAGATTGTTCATCTTGGGAGCATCCGTAACCTGTATCTCTATATACTGCTCCTCCAGAAGGCCTTCCCTCAGCTGCCGTCTCACCTGCTCTCTGGCAAGCTGTGTATCCATCCCTTGATTCGTATCGTCGTTTTCCTGCTTCTGCTGCTGCTCATACTGCTCTTTCTGGCTCACGTATCCGCTGTTGCCCAGTATGAAATCAAACGGCCCTCTGTTGCTGCCTGTAGAAACATCCTTCTTTTTTCCCGGTATTATCGCTTCGATGATCTTCTCTTCTACTATTTCATCTGCAACCGAATATTTTTCTTCCAGCATAGCCTGCTTGGTTATCCTTATAGAAGCTTCCACCAGATCTCTGACCATAGAATCAACGTCGCGGCCTACGTAACCAACTTCCGTAAATTTTGTGGCTTCCACCTTTACGAAAGGAGCGTCCATAAGCTTTGCAAGCCTTCGAGCTATCTCGGTCTTACCGCATCCCGTAGGTCCCATCATCAGAATGTTCTTAGGTGTGATCTCTTCTCTCATTTCATCGGACAGCAGGCTTCTTCTGTATCTGTTTCTCAGCGCTATAGCTACCGATTTTTTTGCCTCATCCTGACCTATGATGTATTTGTCAAGTTCCTGCACTATTTCCTTAGGCGTCATCTGATAAAGTTTATTAGCCATACTACCCCTCCTTTATAATTTTTCCACAGAAATATTATCGTTTGTATATACGCATATCGACGATGCTATTTCAAGCGATTTTCTCACTATATCTTCCGCTCCCAAATCCGTATTATTGTAAAGAGCATTTGCCGCCGAATAAGCAAAGTTACCGCCGGAGCCGATGGCAACGAACGGTTGATCCGGCTCTATGACCTCGCCTGTTCCGGACAGAACAAGCATACTCTCTTTATCCGCAACTATCATGAGCGCTTCCAGATTTCTCGCAGCCTTATCCGAGCGCCACAGCTGAGCCAGAGCAACAGCTGCGCGCTTTAAATTTCCGCCATGCTCATCCAACTTGGCTTCAAACTTTTCCGTCAGCGAGAAGGCATCGGCTACAGAACCGGCAAATCCCGTAATGACCGTGTTTTTATATATCTTCTTTACCTTCTTAGCTCCGTTTTTCATAATGGAGGTTTCCCCCATAGTCACCTGTCCGTCTCCGCCTATGCAGATATCGTCAGACCCCCTTCTTACTGCTACAATCGTTGTCGCATGAAATTGTACCATAAATTACCTCTCTTTCATTTCCCACATCATAACAGCGCAGCTTTATTCCCTGTAGCTGCATTCGCTGTTTGAACATGCGTACTGCGTATCCTTGCCCTTCTTCTCAACCAACAACGAGCCGCACTGCGGACACTTCCTGTTGATTGGCTTGTTCCAAAACGACTGAGTGCAGTCCGGATAGCCGCTGCACCCGTAAAACAGCCTTCCCTTTTTGCTCCTTCTGGCGACAATGTCTTTGCCGCACTTCGGGCACTTTACGTCTATGGATTGAACTATCGGCTTCGTATTTTTGCACTGAGGGTATCCCGTACATGCAATAAAAGCGCCGAATCTCCCGTGCTTTACCGCCATCGGTTTGCCGCATTTTTCACAGGTTTCTCCCGTCAGCTCCACCTCAAATTCCACCTTTTCGATTTCCTTATCGGCTATCTCAAGCTCCTCTTTGAAATTCCCGTAAAAATCCTCTATGACGCTCTTCCATCTGACTCCCTCGGTTTCGATACGATCCAGATTTTCCTCCATCTGCGCTGTGAAGCCCGCATCAACGATCTCGTTAAAGTACTGCTTCATCATATCAGTAACTATAAACCCAAGCTCCGTAGGAATCAATGATTTTTTTTCTTTTGATATATATTTTCTGTCTAAAAGCGTAGCGACTATGGGAGCATAGGTGCTCGGACGGCCGATGTCCTTTTCTTCCAGGTCTTTTACCAGACTGGCCTCCGTAAATCTCGCCGGAGGCTGCGTAAAGCTCTGCTGCCCTTCCACATTTACAGCTTTCAACGTTTCTCCGGTCTCCATATGAGGAAGCCACTTATCCTCCTCCCCATCTCTTGAAAATGAATATACTTTCATGAATCCATCGAACAAAAGCTTAGAGCCGACAGCCTTAAAGATGTAATCCCCGTTTTCTATCACGGCATTGACCGCCTTGTATTTTGCCGGAGCCATCTGACTCGCCATAAATCTGCTCCATATTAGATTGTAAAGCTTGTATTGATCGTTGCTGAGAGAATCCCTGATCTCTTCGGGAGACAAGTCGGCATAACTCGGTCTTATCGCTTCGTGGGCATCCTGCACATCTTTCTTTTTATTCTTGTATATGCTTCCACCGTAATACTGTGAGCCCATATTGCTCTCAATATAGTTTCTGGCAGCCTGTCTTGCCTCATCGGATATCCTGACGGAATCCGTTCTGATATACGATACGAGACCGATCGTTCCCCGCCCTTTTATTTCAATACCTTCGTAGAGCTGCTGTGCGATCATCATCGTTTTCTTAGTGGAAAAATTCAGCTTGTTCGCCGCATCCTGCTGCATACTGCTTGTAGTAAACGGAGCAACGGCTCTGCGCTGTCTGTCCTTTTCCTCAAGGCTTTTTACTGTATAGCTTCCTTTTTTCAGCTCTTCGAGGATCTCATCATTGCGCTGTTTATTCTCGATATTGAGCTTCTTTCCCATATATTCCGTCAGCTTTGCCGTAAAGTTTCTATCCTTTTCAAATTCCGCCGTGATGGTCCAGAACTCCTCCGGTTTGAATTCCTTTATGACCGTTTCCCTGTCGCATATTATCTTTAAAGCAGCCGACTGCACGCGTCCTGCGCTCAGCCCTCTCCTGATCTTTCGCCAGAGCAGCGGACTTATCTGATATCCCACAAGCCTGTCGAGAACGCGCCGCGCCTGTTGAGCGTCCACAAGGCTCAGATCCACGGGCCGCGGATTTTTTATCGCAGTCTTTACGGCCTTTTCCGTTATTTCATTGAAGACTATCCTGCAAGGCGTCGTTATATCTATTCCCAACAAAAATGCAAGATGCCAGGATATCGCCTCTCCCTCCCTGTCCGGGTCGGTTGCCAGATAGACTTTCGACGCATTCCCGGCCTCTTTTTTCAATTCTTTTATTAATTTTCCTTTACCCCTTATGGATATGTATTGCGGTTCAAAGTCGTTTTCAATATCTATACCAAGCTTGCTCTTCGGCAGATCGCGAACATGTCCTACTGAGGCGATGACCTTATAGTGTCCGCCAAGAAATTTGCCTATAGTTTTAGCCTTCGACGGTGACTCTACGATCACCAGTATCTTTTTTGCCGCGGCCATTAAAGCGCCTCCTTTTTTTCCTTAATAATCCTCTAACATCTGATTATATGTATTATTTCAGGTTTTTGCAATAAAAATTTTGCCGATGTCCGAGAAAAGGAGACCTTTCATTTCCATTATAGTCACCATACCTGCAACGTATGAGGGCGGTTTGGACAGCATCATGCAAAGCTCATCTATCGTCGCCTCCCCTGTCGATTCCAAAGCATTATATATTTTCAGCTCGCTAGAACTCATAAGCTTCTCAATTTCTTCTCTGTCGCGACAGCAGACACCAAGCATATCCAGAATATCAGCGGGATTCAGCAACGGAAACGCTCCGTCTCTTATCAGCTTGTTGCTGCCCATATTATAGCTGCTGTCTATGTTGCCCGGCACCGCACATACTTCCCTTCCCTGCTCACCTGCAAGATCCGCCGTTATCAGCGCTCCGCTGCTGTTTCCGGCCTGCGCCACTACCGTCACCTCTGATAGCCCGCTTATTATCCTGTTCCTCTGAGGGAAAAAATATTTTTTCGGCTTCATCCCGGGTCCATATTCCGAAACGATCAATCCCTTTTGTTCAATTTCTTTCTTTAATCCTCCGTTTTCAGCAGGATAGCATATGTCGATGCCGCAGCCCAGTACAGCTATGGTTCCTCCCTGTGCATCCAGTGCGCCTCGATGAGCGCACGTATCTATACCTGATGCCATACCGCTTACCACAACTAACCCTGCTGATGCAATACTTTTTGATATTTTTACAGCTACAGATCTTCCGTATGAATTTGTCCTCCGCGATCCGACTACGGCTACGCATCTTTTCTGCAAAAGAGCTGTGTCACCAATGCAGAACAGCTCGCGTGGATATCCCTTTATCTCTTTTAAAAGCGCCGGATACTGCGCCATTCCCGGAGTTATTCTCTGTATATCATCCCCCGTATTCATCGTTTTCATCCTTTCCCGTTTTATTAAAGCATCAGTTATCCTTAATTCATTGCCGAAATACAGCCCGGTTATTTTCGAAACGTTATATCAGCTCATCCGGCAGCGGCGGTATCCGCCCTGTATGTAAGCGCCTCCGCTACATGCTCTTCACGCACAAATTCCTCGCCTTCAAGATCCGCTATGGTTCTGGATACTTTGAGAACCTTGTTATACGCCCTCATCGTAAGTCCCAGCTTGTCATACGCATCTGACATTAATCTTGACGACGATCTGTCGAGTCTGCAAAATTTTTTGATCCCATCTTCATCCAGGCCGCCATTATATGTAAAAGACGTGTTTTCATACCTGCCGCGCTGCGTTTCAATGGCTCTCATCACACGACGCCTCATTTCCTCCGATGAACAGGAGAGCTTTCCTTTTTCTTCCCTCTCGATGTCTTCACGTGAAACAGGATTCATCCTCACATGAATATCTATTCTGTCGGAAAACGGTCCTGATAATTTCTTCATATATGTATCGATCTGTTTCCTACTGCATGAGCATATCTTCCTATCATCCCACAGATTGCCGCATTTACACGGATTTGCAGCTGCAACCACCATCACCTGCGCCGGAAACACGGCCTCCTCCGAAAGACGCCTTATCCTTACCATCCCCTCCTCTATCGGCTGCCTCATGGCATCTATCGTCTTTATATCGAATTCACCCAGCTCATCTAAAAACAAGACGCCCCTGTGAGCAAGCGAAATTTCTCCAGGCCTCGGTCTTACGCCTCCTCCGACCAGCGCCGCAGGCGAAATAGTATGATGCGGATTTCTGAACGGCCTTTCGGATACTATCGGCTCCTCATTATCCAGAAGACCTGCTACGCTGTATATGCCCGTTATTTCAAGCTTCTCCTCATACGTGAGCGACGGAAGTATCGTCGGTATGCGTCTCGCTATCATCGTTTTACCGCACCCGGGACTTCCCATGAACATGATTCCGTGATTGCCCGCAGCCCCGATAGTTACCGCCCTCTTGGCAGTCTCCTGACCCGTTACCTGTGAAAAGTCAACGGCACTTTTCTTTTTCTTAAAAGAATATACCTCTTTATACGGCTCGATCGCTATGTTTCCCAGAGCATGCTCCGCCGCCTGTGCCAAACAGCTCGCCGGAAAAATATTCACATCAGGCAAGATGGATACTTCCGCCGCATTATCTTCGGGCACGATCACGTTTTTTACTCCCGATTTTCTGAGGCACATGACGAGAGGCAACGCGCCTTTTATCGCATTGATCCTGCCATCGAGCGATATTTCTCCGAGAAACGCAGTATCAGCTCCGATAAAACCGCTTCCTCCTGTACACAGAGCTATTATCCCTATGGCTATAGGCAAATCAAAATGGCTGCCTTCCTTGGGGCTTCCCGCAGGAACGAGATTTATCGTGACTCTGCCGGCCGGAAAATCATATCCGGAATTCAATATCGCAGGTCTTACACGGCCGCAGGCTTCCTTGATCGTCGTATCGGCGAGTCCCACCACAGTAAGCGACGGAAGTCCTCTGTGTATATCCGCTTCTACCACTACGGGTTTACCCTCCACTCCGGCAAGCGTAGCCGTCATTATCTTAGTAAGCATCAGAACACCCCTTTCATGTGATTTATATAGATTTCCATAACATCAAACCTGATATCCTTATATGAATGTCCGCTCTGTTTGCGCTCTTTCAAATAATGCACGGCAGCTTTTCTGATACGCTCCTGTTTTTTCCGCGATACCGCTTCACACGGTCTGCCGTATATGCATGACGTTCTCATCTTCACCTCTATAAAGCATATGCTTTCTTCGTTTTCGGCCACGATGTCTATTTCCCCGTATGAGCAGCGATAGTTTCTGCTGATATTGATATACCCCTGAAATTCCAGCATTTTCGCCGCTGCCTGTTCTCCTATACTTCCTATCTCTCTTTTATTCATTTCTCTAGCCCTCACTGTTTCCATTTTTTTACATAATAATAACCACACAATATCTTCATACTGCGTGGTTTTTGTAAAGCTTTTGCGAATAAAATTTCACATATTTTCCAAAATATGTATAGTCAGTTATTAATATCCTATGTACTAGAGGACGAACTTTTTGACGGCGTCGGCTACCCCGTCCTCTCTGTTTGAAGGGGCTACGTACTTTGCAACCGCTTTCACCTCGGGCTTAGCATTGCCTACAGCCACCGGAATCCCGGAAGCCTTAAGCATGGCTATATCGTTAGGACTGTCTCCGACAGCCATCATCTCCTGCTGCTTAACGCCTAATATTTCACCCAGGCATCTCAGCGCCTGCGCCTTGCTCGTCGTCGCGCCGCCTATCTCCAGATTATGGTCGAATGAGCTCGTTATTGTCGCTTCCGGTATCGTCAGAAGCTTTTCCCTCATAGCAGGCTTTTCCGATATATCATCGAAATTGACGTTGATATTTTCTATCGAGTTTTTGTTTCGGAGTATATACTCATATATATCATCTATCGGATTTCTCGTATTTAAAATGTAATCAACGCTCCTGAAGCTTTGCCGCGTCGCCTTAACCTTATCGTAATACGCTTTTTCTATATATGCCGTACCGTCAACAAAACATTCTATGACGTAGCTGTAATTTTTAAGAAGATCTACAGCGGCTTCGGCCGTTGCCGACGACATGCAGTTTTCATACACGCTTTTATTTTCCCTGAGATCCGTTATCCTTGCGCCGTTTGAAGTCAGCACATACCTTATGGCGTCTATCTCAAATACATCCGCAGGAAGCGCCGTTCTCGGGCGTCCTGTCGCAACTACTATATCAACGCCCATGCGGGCTGCCGCTTCAAGCGCCTCTCTGTTACCGGAGCTTATGACTCCGTGCTCGTTGAGCGTCGTACCATCCAAATCGAGAGCTATGAGCTTAACCTTCACTTCTTTCACCCTTCCTTATTATATCTATAAATTCCTTATTGATTTCTCTCACCTTTTTCATCGTGCAGCCCTCGCTGTGTCCGGGATATATCGTGATATCGTTTCCCCATTTATCTACGACATTCCTTATACTGTCAATCATCTCTTCCTCTGAGCCGTCTTCAAAATCCGTTCTTCCAAGATCGATATTGAAAAGCGTATCGCCGGTAAACGCCACCTTGCTCTTATCGCTCAGAAAGCAGACACTGCCGCCCGTATGCCCGGGAGTGGATACCACCCTTATCTCTTCTCCGTCGAGATCTATGACATCGCCATCCTCCATGTACACATCGACCTTCTTCCCATATGCGTCACAGTCTCTGCGATGCATATAAACCGGACACTCGAACGCTTCCCTGATCCTTTCCACCGCTCCGACATGATCATAGTGATGGTGCGTCAGGAGTATTCCTTTCAGCGTCAAGCCTTTTTCTATTATAAAATCTATAAACACCTTGGGTTTATATCCGGGGTCTATTATAAAGCAGCTGCCGCCTTCATTTCTGTATATGACATACCCGTTGCTTTCAAGAACCCCTCCTATAAATCTTTTTATTTTCATAAATTATGTCTCCTCTCTTCTTTGTGCTCCATAATATTTTAATCCATTTATGTTATTCTTGCAATTAGATGTTGAAATTCCGCGCAATAGTGGTAAAATTACTGTTGTTGGTTATCATATAAAAGGAAGGGAACAGTGAACTCTCAATGAAAATAGCCATTGTAGGCGCAGGCAAGCTGGGCATAAAAGTCTGCAATGTCCTTCTTGGAGGTGATCACGCTGTCACCATCATCGACACCAACGATGAGCTGCTTCAGAAGATAAGCTCTCACGTCGACGTCATGACTGTCAACGCCAATGCCAAGGAAACCAAAACGCTCAAGGAGCTCCATATCGAAACATACGACTTTCTCATTGCCGTTACCGGCAACGATGAAGCCAATCTTGTCATAGCCGCATTTGCCAAAAATCTCGGCTGCAGCAAGGTCATCGCCCGTGTGCGCGATCCGGAGCACATGCAGCAGACTAATTTCATAAAGGACGCCCTTAATATAGATCACATCGTAAATCCCGACCAGGCGATAACTACTGAAATATACAAATATCTTGCCGAAAAATACAGCCTGAGCAACGGAATATTTTCATCCGGGAAAGCATCAATCGTCGAATTTTCGGCTCACAAATATCCCAAGCTTATCGGCTTATCCATAGAGGAATTCCGCAGCGTTCTTCCCAACATGCTCCTCGTCGCCATATCAAGAAAGGGAAAGGTCATAATCCCCCATGGAGGCGAAACCATACAAAGTGAGGACGGACTCTACGTCATAGGAGAACGCACACCTATACTTAAACTCAATTCCAAGGTTCACGAAAAGGGAAAATACACCGACATCCAAAAGGTGATGATAATAGGCGGCGGTAAGACCGGCTTTTATCTTGCGCAGATGCTATCGGAGTTCGGCGCTGCCGTTAAAATCATAGAGATAAGCAAGGAAAGATGCTATTACCTCTCATCACATCTCGACGATGTGATGATACTCCACGGCGATGCCACCGACCTGACCCTCCTTGAGGAGGAAAACATGGACATGATGGACGCAGTTGTAACGACTACGGGCTTTGACGAGGATAATCTGCTTCTCGCGCTGACAGCGAAACGACACGGTGTGGAGGATGTCATAGCCAAGGTCAGCAGGACAAACTATGCCGATATCATATCGAGCATGGGCATAGACATGGCTCTTAATCCTCTTGACATCATTACCAGCAATATCATGTGGTTCATACAGGGAACCAAAAAGATTCTCTCCTCACGTATTATTGAGGGACAAGCCGAGCTGATGGAGGTCATCGCCACGCCTCATATGAACATACTCGATACGCCGTTATCGGAGCTGGAGCTTCACAACGGCATAATAGTTGCCGCAATACACCGAGGCACGCAGACCATAATACCTACCGGGGAAACCGAAATACAGGAAGATGACAGAGTCATCCTGCTCAGTCTGCTCAGCGACAGGAGCATGACCGAAAAGCTTCTCAAGGACACAGGCAGACTGGGATTTATCAAAGGCGGCAGGTGATCCATGAATCTAAATGCAGGGTCCATACTGAAAATAGTCGGTACCGTTCTGATGATAATAGGCCTGTCCATGTCACCCTCCGTTCTGGTATCGTTCATATATGACGGCTATTCCGTTTCAATACCTTTCCTTTTAACTATGTGTATATCCGTAGCTGTAGGCTTCATACTGCGCATATCCTTCAGAAACCCCATGCATGCGCTCCGAGTTAGCGACGGTTTTCTGATAGTTACCATGTGCTGGTTTATTTCCGCTGCTCTGGGAGCTGTTCCCTTTATTGTGACAGGGAGTATAACGAATTTCACGGATGCATTCTTTGAATCATGCTCCGGGTTTTCGACTACCGGCTCCAGCATACTCACCGACATAGAAGCCCTCCCGCGCGGAATACTGTTCTGGCGTTCGTTCACTCACTGGATAGGCGGCATGGGAATACTGATTTTCGCCATCGCGCTGATGCCGTCTCTGGGTATCAGCGGCCAGAATATCGCAGTATCCGAATCTCCGGGCCCGTCTCTCGACAAAATCACACCCAAGATGACGGATACGGCAAAAACGCTCTATATTATCTATACCATATTCACTGTAGCCGAAACCATACTGCTGATGCTCGGCGGACTGAGCCTGTACGATGCGCTGATACAGACATTCGGCACCGTAGGTACCGGCGGGTTTTCCAATTATAACGACAGCATAGCGCATTTTGACAGCACCTATGTGAGGATGGTGATCACAGCCTTCATGTTTCTCTGCGGGATCAACTTTAACCTCTATTTTCTATCCTTTAAACGGGGACCGAAATTATTTACAAGAGATTCCGAATTCAAGCTGTACATCGGCATTTTCTTCGCCGCCTCATTTTTTATATTCATCATGCTGATGATCAAAGGAAGCTACGAGTCTCTTTCCGAAGCTTTCAGCGACTCAATATTCCAGGTAGCTTCCATATTGACGACTACGGGATATGCAACGGCCGATTACGAAATGTGGCCCTCCGTATGCCAGACGGTGATACTGCTTCTCATGTTCGTGGGCGGCTGCTCCTCCTCGACCGGAGGAGGTATAAAGGTAATCCGTATTCTCGTGCTTATCAAACTGATCAGACGCGGGATATCCACAAGGCTCCACCCGAACGTCGTGGAAACGATAAAACTGAACGGTAAAACTATGTCCAGCGACACCGTTTCCGCCATTGCCAATCACCTGTTTCTGTATGTTGCCATGCTCTTTGCGGGAGCATTCCTGATCTCCTTTGAAAATCAGGATATCATGACATGCTTTTCATCTGTCATAACATGCCTGGGCAATATAGGACCCGGCTTCGGCAGCATAGGCCCGTCGGAGAGTTTTGCCGGATTTTCACACTTTTCCAAGTACCTGCTTTCCGTGTACATGATAGCCGGAAGACTTGAGCTCTATACATTTTTCATACTGCTGACACCTAATTTCTGGCATCCCAACCGTTGATGGAAGAAATCGATGGAGATAGATCAAAATGTCGATAACAAATTTAAATTACAGAGTCATAGCAAGAATTTTCGGAATCACTCTTATCATAATCGGTGTCGCTATGCTGATACCATGGATATATGCCGAGATAACCGGAGATAGCGACGCCGCATACAGCTTCAGATTATGCGCACCCATGACCATAGCCGTCGGTGCTGTCATATCTATCCTTTCAAAATCACATACCGGTAAATTCAGAGCACGCGAGGGCTGCATAGTCGTCGCCTTTTGCTGGATAATCGCCTCTTTCGTGGGAGCATTTCCGTATTATCTGTCGGATTTCACGAATAATTTCATCGATGCATTTTTTGAATCCACTGCCGGATTTACAACTACCGGCTGCACCGCTGTCAGCGGCAGCACGCTTTCCGAAAGCCTGATATTGTGGAAAGCCGTTACAAACTGGCTGGGCGGAATGGGTATTCTCCTATTCGTCATATCGATACTCCCCGCTCTCGGTATAAACGGGCAGGTGATCGCCAAAGCTGAAACTCCGGGACCCGTGTTTGAGAAGACCACGGTACGGCTGCGTGATTCCGCGCGTATATTGTACATAACATACTTTTCCTTCACGCTTATAGAATTCATACTTTTGCTGCTGTCAGGAAAGATGCCCGTCTATGACGCTATCGTAAATACCATGGGAAGCATAAGCACAGGCGGCGTTCTCGTACACAGCGAAGGCATCGCTTACTACGACAGCCTCTATGTGGAAATCGTCATCTCAGTATTCTGCATACTGGCTTCAATAAACTTCATAATGTATCACTACGTCATGGCGGGAAAATTCAATGCGATCATTAAAAATATAGAATTACGCGCATACCTGATCATTATAGCCTCAGCAATAATATTATGCGCCGCAGGGCTCTGGGTTTACAACGACGAAAGCCCTGCCATGGCACTCCGCGACTCGTTCTTCCAGGTAATAAGTATGGCTACTACTGCAGGATATGTACGATCGCCGTACATAATATGGCCTACAATGTGCCAGATAATACTCATAGCGCTCATGTTTACCGGAGGCTGCGCTGCCTCGACATCAGGCTCTGTCAAGCTCATCCGCGTGCTCGTCATGTTCAAACTCATATGGCGCGGATGTGTAAAGAGGATCCACCCTCGCTCGGTCGTCCCTGTCAAAATCGCAGACAATATACTGTCTGCTGCCGTCGTATCGCAGATAACCGTATTCCTGCTCACATACATGTTAATATTTCTTCTTTCCAGTTTTGTCCTGTCATTTCAGGGACTTGATCTGGAAACTACAATCACGGCTACGCTCGCTTTGCTTTCCAATACAGGCTGCGGCTTTGGCGAAACAGCTGCTATGGGAAGCTTTTCCATGTTTCACCCTGCTTTGAAGCTTTATCTGAGCTTTCTGATGATAGTAGGCAGGCTGGAGCTATTCACGATAGTGGTCCTTTTCACAAGGAATTTCTGGGGACACGACAGATAAAAAAAGTCCGCATTGCTATGCTGTAACGGGGAATACACTGATATTGATCTTCTTCAGTAATATTATCTATCGATTCCGGCAAACATATATAATAAATCGTAATATTTGAGTTTTCGGATTCCATGCGGATTCCGCCGCCGAACCGATAACTCGATAAATGGGAGGCAGATTATGAAGGTAAAAGATCTTATGAGTACAAATATAACGTGCGTAGATGAGAAAACTCCGGTTTCACAGATCGCAGCGCACATGCGCAAGGACAATGTCGGCTGTATCCCCGTATGCGATGGTGCAGGACATCTTAAAGGTATCGTAACCGACAGGGATATTGTTCTCCGTGATGTAGCCGTGCGTCAGCCTGAGAAAAATCACAACGACAAAAATGGGCCTGCTGACGGCACATCTGAGGCATCATTTTCTTCGAAACCTCTGACCTCAGCGGACATAATGACGCTCAACCCCGTAACCGTTTCACCGGATATGGGAATCCACGATGCCGCACTGCTGCTATCCGCTCATCAAATAAGACGGCTTCCTGTCGTAGAAGCTTCCGGAATAGTCGGCATGCTTTCCCTCGGCGATATAGCGTTAAAGCCCGTTCTAACAGATGAAGCAGGCGATGCGCTGGCTTCGATAAGCATTACTGAAGCTCCGCGATAACAAAATCGATCTCACGCCTATACAAATCAACGTAATCGACAGCAATCGTTATCTCATCACCAAGCTTGTACATCCTGCCTGTACGTCTCCCCACGAGGGCGTATTTTTCGCGCTCGTAGTCGTAATAATCATCTCTAAGCTCCTCTATCCTTACGAGCCCTTCTATCGTATTCTCAAGCTGTACGTATATGCCGAAATTTGTCACACCGCTTATTATGCCGTCAAAGATTTCACCGATATGATAGCTCATATACTCCGCTTTTTTGAGTTTTTCCACCTCACGCTCGACTTCGATGGCTTTTCTTTCCATTTCGGAAGACATATCCGCAGCTTTCTCCGCCCTCTTTTTTAAATGCTTTACCCGTTTGCCGCTGATTTCTCCGTGCAGGCTCTCCTTGATGATCCTGTGTATCATCAGATCGGGATACCTTCTTATCGGTGATGTAAAGTGGCAGTAATACTTTAATGAAAGGCCGAAGTGTCCCTCGCACGACGTACTGTAAAACGCTTTTTGCATGGAGCGCAATGTAACGTAGCTGACTACATTTTCATTTGGCTTTCCTTTTACCTCATCAAGTATGCGGCTGACAGCCTTAGGATGTATTCCTGCTGCATTCCCTCTTAAAACCATGCCGAAATTGCCTAGGAACTGCTTGAGCTCTTCGATCTTATCGAGCGCCGGTTTTTCATGCACTCTGTATATGAAAGGAAGCTCCATCCAGTAAAAATGCTCAGCTACCGTTTCATTTGCCAGAAGCATGAATTCCTCTATGAGTTTGTTTGCACTTCTTCTCTCGGAAATGCCGATGCTTACGGGGATACCCTTTTTGTTTAGCTTTATATACGCTTCATCCAGGTCAAAATCGAGGCTTCCCCTGTCGTGCCTTATCTTTGAAAGTCTGACGGCAAGGTTATGCATCATAAAAAGCTCATCCTTTATGTGGGCGTACTTTTCACCAATCTCTCTGCTGTTTTTTTCCAGCAAATCGGATACATCATCGTAAACGAGTCTCTCCACCGAATTTATCACGCTTTCGTATATTTCATGCTCTACTACTCTTCCGTCAGGTGTAATTTCCATATCAACTGAAAGGCTAAGCCTGTCCTCATGCGGATTCAGGCTGCATATACCGTTTGACAACGCCTCAGGCAGCATGGGTATCACCTGATCTAACAGATAGACGCTCGTTCCTCTGGCAAACGCCTCCTTATCGAGAGCTTCATCCTCCCTGACATAATGAGCCACATCCGCTATGTGTACTCCCAACAGATAATTCCCATTGTCAAGCAGCTCTATGGAAACGGCATCATCAAAATCCTTTGAATCAGCCCCATCTATTGTAAATATCTTTTTATTCCTCAAATCACGCCTGTTTTTAAGATCGCCGTCCCTTATTCCTCTGCGTTCCGCCATCTTTGCTGCCGAATCGGCTTTATCGGGAAAAGCCTCCGTCATATCATAGCTGCGCGCTATCGCCTTGATATCTCCTCCCGGCTGTCCTGCCCGGCTGATTATCTCCGTTATCATTCCCTCAGCGCTGTTGTGTCTGTCAGGATACTTCGTTATACGCGCGACCACCTTATCTCCACGCTTAGCGCCGGAAAAGTCCTTTTTTCTTATGAATACATCCTCCGAAAGCTTCTTGTTTTCCGGAACGACAAAACCGAACTTCTTACTTTTTTCAAATGTGCCGACGACTTCTGTCAATCCTCTGTTCAGGATTTTTGTTATTCTCCCGTCCGGCGATTCATGCCACCGATAATCTGGAGCAAGCTCCACCTCTACCGTATCGCCGCTCATAGCTCCGCCCATTGAGCCGGGCGAAATAAAAATATCTCTGTCCATGCCGTCACATGAAACGAAACCGAAGCCTCTCCTGTGCTTCGCAAGTACTCCCGTTACGACAGTCCCCTTTTTCTTCTTTTTTTTCACGTCTTTTACCTGCTTTCATTACCCAATACAACATCTTCGAAATAACTCGACCTTTTTATTTTACAGCATAAAAGGTGGTAAAACCACCTTTTATCTTTCAAAGCTTTAATTCTTATCGGTTTCCGTAGTGCTGTCCGTATCGCTGCCATCGACAGCGTCTTCCATGTCGTCAACGGCGTCCTCAGCATCGTCTTTCATATCCTCGCCGAGAGAATCGCTCTCATCCGCAGCGTCCGTAGTTTCTTCCGTCACGGTTTCATCTCCGGCACCGCTGCTGTCCGTATCGCTGCCGCAGCCTGCAAAAGCCAGGAGAGATACGCACAGTACGACCGCAAGGAAAATTCTCATCTTCTTCATCGCTGTTCTCCTCTCTTTTTTCTTTCATATTATCTGTAATTTACAGCAAAATATTTGAAAATACATATGGCAAGTTTTTGAAAAAAAATATTGTTTTATTGTGAACCCGACGTGAAAATTAAAGCAATTTTACGGTCAGCTTATTGGCAAGCGTTATGATATGCTGTAGACTTATATTCAAAGTTGACAGAGGCGCAGTTGATAACAGTACCCGGCGGAGGCGGCGGCCCGTGAAACCGGAGAAAGGAGAAACTGCCGAAGAGCCGCATCAGGCATGTGCGGCTTCTGGGATGGAGTAATAAGATGCTTCATACTCCTGCTCCGGCACAAACGTGAGCAGAGGCGCTATCGGTTCAACACAGACGATCGAGTTTCATGGTTGTATCGATAGGATACAACTTTTTTTATACTTAAAGCTATAACATTAGATTAAACTCAAACGAAACTCGATTTTAAGGAGGAAAACATGACAGTATTTACAGGATGCGGAGTTGCCATTGCCACTCCGTTTAACGAAGACCGCAGCGTAGATTTCGACGCATACGCAAAGCTGATAAACTGGCAGATAGACGAAGGGATAGATGCTATCATAGCATGCGGAACAAGCGGAGAAGCTTCTACGCTCAACGATGAAGAGCACATCGCTACGATAAAGTTCTGCGTAGATACCGTAGCGGGCAGAGTTCCCGTTATCGGAGGAGCCGGAAGCAACGATACGGCTCATGGCATCCATCTCGCACAGCAAATAGAAGCAACAGGAGTAGACGCGCTGCTTCTCGTCACTCCTTATTACAACAAGTGCTCACAACAGGGCCTGATCGAGCATTACACGGCTACAGCAGATGCCGTATCCGTTCCCTGCATACTCTATTCGGTTCCGGGACGCACAGGCGTAAATATCGCTCCCGCTACGGTTAAAAAGCTCTCGGAGCACCCGAACATAGTAGGTATCAAGGAAGCCAGCGGAGATATAGCCCAGGTTGCGGAAATATGCAGGCTCGTACCCGATGATTTTGCCGTATACTCGGGCAACGACGATATGGTAGTTCCTCTCATGTCTCTCGGCGGATGCGGCTACATATCGGTAATAGCCAATATAATGCCGAAGGAATCCGTTGAGATGTCGCGAAGCTTCCTCGACGGCAACATCGAAAGAGCCAGGGAGCTGCAGCTTTCCATGAAGCCGATTATCGACGCCATGTTTGCCGATGTAAATCCGATACCGGTCAAGGCCGCCCTTGCGAAGATGGGAATGTTCAAGCCGTATTTCAGACTTCCTCTCTGCCCGCCTTCGGCGGAGGTCGATGCGCGCATCGAGCAGGAGATGAAGAAGATGAATCTGATATAGGATATATAAATAACAATAGAAAACATCCCCTCATCAATCAGATGTGTGGGATGTTTTCTATTTATAATATTACAATCACCCATGGCAATCGAGTTGCCATTTCATATGGACATTTCTTTCAAATCATCTGCAATGATCAGCTTACAGCCGGTTGCGGCTTTCACATCGTCTACAGTATAGTCAGGGTAGATCTCCGTCAGCATAATACCTTCCTGCGTCACTTCCATCACGCCCATCTCTGTTATAATCATATCCACAACGCCCAGTGCCGTATATGGCAGCTTACATTCTTCGAGGATTTTATGTTTTCCCTTCTGGGTGTGAAGCATCGACACTATTACTTTCTTGGCACCGACTACCAGATCCATTGCGCCTCCCATACCCGGAACCATCTTTCCCGGAATGATCCAGTTTGACAGGTTTCCGTGTTGATCTACTTCCAATGCGCCCAGAATAGTAGCATCCACATGGCCGCCCCGAATGATTCCGAAAGATGTAGCACTGTCAAAGAACTGACCACCCGGATTTATAGTCACATACTGCGCACCTGCGTTTACTACGTCCACATCAGGTGATGAGGGTGTTGGGCCCATACCCATGATACCATTTTCTGACTGAAGTACGATTTCCACGCCTTCCGGCAAATTATCCGCAACCATGGTCGGGAGCCCTATTCCCAGGTTGACTACATCACCGTCATGTAATTCCTGCGCAGTACGTCTTGCGATTCTTCCCTTTAGATCTGCCATTGTTGCTCTCCTTCCACAATCGTATCCACAAATATTCCTGAAGTAACAACGGCATTGGGATCAATCTCTCCAACTTCTACTACTTCACATGCACCGACAATTACGTGCTCTGCTGCCGTTGCCATCATCGGATTGAAAGTCCTCGTTGTTCCATTATATGTAGTGTTCCCAAACTTATCAGTCACAGATCCTCTAATCAGTGCAAATTCTGCCTGTAAAGATTTTACCAGAAGGTAGTCTTTGCCGTCTACAGTCATTCTGCATTCAACATAGTCGCCATCTTCTACAATGGTGCCTACGCCGGTCGGTGTCAGGAAACCACCCAGACCTGCGCCACCGGAACGGATACGTTCCGCCAAGGTTCCCTGCGGAACCAATATGCATTCAAGTTTATCCTCTTCCACATCCGTATTCATTCTATCCGCAACCTCAGGATTGAGACCCACGTGAGATGCGATAAGAGTCTTGATCTGTCCATTGCTGAGGAGCTTACCCACACCTCTGCCCGGTACACCTGCATCGTTGCATATGATAGTCAGGTTTCTGACGTTTTTCTTTACCAGTGCATCGATGAGGATCTCCGGCGTACCACACGCCATGAAGCCCCCCACCATGATGGTCGCGCCATCATTGATGCATGCAACTGCTTCGTCCGCAGTCATCATTTTATTTTTCATACAAACTTCCTTTCGTTTTATACATAATTTTCAAGAGTCACATCAAAGTCATATCCACCGCCGAAGAAAACCTGTCTGAATACAGCCTCTCCGGACTTGATCGTCATCAAAGGCACAAATATTCTCTCTGAAATTCTCTCATTGCCGAATCTATCTCTGAATGGCACTTCCGCATCTATGATGTCCATAATAGCCACATCAGCCCTCGTTCCTTCTTTTAAAGTACCGATTTCATTTAAAAGTCCCAGCTTTTCCGCTGGTGTATATGTTACAGCCTTTAAAATATCGATTTCATTCATGCCGGCAATCATGGTTGTACACATCGGATATGTTAAACTAAATCCGGGCCGCAGGAACTTGTTGTATCTTACTACGTCAGAGCTGATGATGTCCGGATAAAACCCGTCTTTAAATGCGGATTCGTAGTTCGGATAGTTCCAGTGCATGGCCCCGTTTCCTGTACTGAACACGACGCCCCGCTTACGTGCCTCCTTGATGCATTCTCTCACCTTACCGGTTTTATCAAAGATAGTCGGTCCCAAATTCTGATACAAATGCGTATATATATCTCCCGGTCTGAGGCAATTTAATAATCCCTCAAAATCCATATTTTCCGGCAATTCAGCACAATGTACGGCCACATGGCAGTGATGCCCTCTCCCGTTGATCTTATCTGCCAGCTCCACCGCTTTCTTGATCGGCTCGAATCCGTAAGTACCCATAGTATGGATCGAATATCTCACTTTAATACCTCTGAGAACTTCAGGATATTTGTCGAACAGCCTGATGATTTCTTCCTCCTGGATATCCGCAGGATCGTGTTCCTCTTCGTGAGCACATGCGGCCTTTACACCGAAGCTGGAAACGTGAAGATACGCTCGCACATCCGTCGTGTATCTCATGATATTCTGACGATAGAACTGCTCAAAATTTGCTGCGCCGCTGGAACCTGCGTCGACACTCGTGGTAACACAGGCACCCGGACACACCATATCCGCATCGGCACCCAGATTACTCGCTTCATAATTCCAGTGCGCATGTTCATCTATGAGCCCGGGCACAACATATTTTCCCGCAGCATTCACAAGCCGCTTCGCATGCGCTTCTTCGTCAGAAACAGGCGCAACTATAATGCCATCCTTAATATACAGATCTCCTACATAAGTTTCTTTCGTCTCAAAGTCAATCATTTTTCCGTTCTTAATAATATAATCATAAACCATGTATCCCTCCCAAATTTATTCAGAATCTCTTTCATATGCAAACAGCGCTGCACCAAGCGCCCCGGTCAACTGTGCATTTTCAGGAACAAATATCTCACGTTCCAATTCTTTCCGCAATGCGCGCACAACTCCTTGATTTCTGGCAACGCCTCCTGTAAGTACGACCTTATCATTAACACCGATCCGCTTCACCAGAGAAGCTGCCTTTCGTGCTACTGAGGCATGGATCCCCGCAACAATATTCTCTATCTTCTCATCTTCCGATAAATAGGAAATCACTTCGGACTCTGCGAACACCGTACATGTATTGCTGATTTGTATTTCTCTTTCAGCAGCGGCATCTATATCACCCAATGCATCGACATCCACCCCCAGAACATGACTCATCACCTCAAGGAAACGCCCTGTACCGGCAGCACATTTATCGTTCATCATAAACTCTTCTATTATACCATTCTTTCCAAGTTTCATGGCTTTTAGATCCTGACCGCCGATATCAATGACAGTTCCAACCTCGGAAACCATGTGTGTCACGCCCTTTGCGTGGCATGATATTTCACTGATCTGTTCATCAGCTGACTTATAGCGAATTCGCCCATACCCGGTCGCAATGCTTCCACCACATTGTTCAGAAGATAAATTGTTTCGATTATATAAATCTTGTAAAATTTTATCTACCAGATTTCTCCCCACGCCCTTTTGGATAGCTTCGCTGTCTATATACTGACCCCTACTATCCAAAAGAACTACCTTCGTTGCTGAAGAACCAATATCAATTCCGCAAAAGAATTTATTGCTCATGTATTTTCTCCTGTCTGCATTCTGTCACTTGCTCACTTTTCTTTTTCTATGTTAAATTAAAGCAATATCTATGCCAACTCCTTTATCATCGCATATCATCGCAATTTAGGCGATTTTCCTTTTTCTCTATCGCATCTTCCGCAATTTCTAAAGCAATATTGCCTCAAGCAAGGAACTTATGCCTCAATATTCATTATCATTTATAAAAATATCCTCTGTTTTGCGCCTTTGAGTAATTGGCATGCATCTTGCTTCAATATATATTTGAGGCTACAGCTTGCAAACTGTTAAACCGTTCATTTTTCTTTTTACTACTTAATATTATTGTTTTGATTGGAGGGTTTAAAATGGAAATTAAAGGGTGTACAGCGCTGATCACAGGCGGCGGAACAGGTATCGGTAAAGGCGTTTCACTAAAGCTTGCCGAAGCAGGTGCGAATATTTGTATAAACTACAGGGTCTCTAAAGACGATGCGATGCAGACACAGCGCGAAATTCAGGCCATGGGAGTGGAATGCAGACTATACCAGGCGGATATCGGAATCGAGGAAGATGTTATAAGAATGGTAGGCGATGTCATAAAGGATTTTGGTGGCATCGATATCCTGGTTAATTGTGCCGGTAAGACATATCAGATCGAGCACAGCGATTTGAAAGGAATGAAGAGCGAATATTTTGACGCCATCTTCAACGTTAACATCAAAGGAATGTTCTTCTGCTGCAGAGAAGCAGAGGAAACTCTGAGAAAAAACAAAGGCGTCATTATCAATATCGCCTCAACGGGAGGAATCAACGGCTATGGCAGCTGCATCGCTTACGCAGCATCTAAAGCCGCCATTATCAATATGACCCGTTCTCTGTCGAGGGTCTTCGCGCCGGATGCACGTGTGCTCTGCGTTTCTCCGGGACTGGTAGCAACAAGATTTGTCAATCAGGACAGACTGGAACCATATGCAAAGCAAACTCCAATGGGCAGAGTTTCCTATCCGGAGGACATTGCTCAGGCCGTATACGGCCTGATCACATCAGCAGATTTCGTAACAGGTATCAACATGGTCGTTGATGGCGGCAGGGTCATATGACAGGAAAGAGGACGTATGAAAGAAGAATATAAAGATTTAAATTCAAAACAGCTTGTCCAGAAGCTGACCGATGATTATTATAACGAACTTAATCACGCAAAAGAAAACGGACAAATCGTCGCCTGGGCCTCCTCCATCGTTCCTCAGGAATTTATGGAAGCTATGGACATTAAGGTGGCCTACCCCGAAAACCATGCAGCGGCTATTGCTGCCAAAGGCGGTGCCATCCCGTTTCTGGAAAAGGCAGAACAGATGGGTTACTCCAATGATATTTGCTCTTATGCCCGCATCAATCTGGCTTATGCGGAGATCCTTGAAAGTGATTTACTCGACATTCCACGCCCGGATTTCGTAGTGTGCATGACCAATATCTGCAACACACTAATCAAATGGTACGAAAATCTGGCAGCATACTTTAATGTGCCATTCATTTTGATCGATGTTCCTTACAACACGGAATACGAGGTTGCCGACAATAGCGTCCGATACATTGTAGCCCAATTCAAGGACTTCATCAAAGAGCTGGAAAAAATTTGCGGGCACTCTTTCGACTATAAAAAATTCAATGAAGTTATGGGGATTTCCAGACGAGCAGCCAAAGCATGGGTACGTGCTTCAGATTACTCGACGATGGAGCCTTCTCCATTAGATGGTTTTAATATGTTCAACTACATGGCCCTCATTGTATGCCTTCGCGGCAGAGAAGAATCTGTTATGCTCTTTGATCTTATTGCAAAAGAGATGGAGGAAATGGCCAAAAATGGTGAAAGTCAGTTCAAAGCCAACCAGAAACATCGTGTCATGTGGGAAGGCATCGCCTGCTGGCCATATCTGGGGCACAACTATAAGACCCTCAGAAATTCCGAAATTATCATGACAGGTTCCACCTATCCGGAATCATGGCACATCGACTATGCCATGAACGATATCGAAGAAATGACAAGACAGTATGCTCTGAGACTGGACAGTGCCAGCCTCGACAAACAAATCGATATGCGTGTCGATGTCATCAACCACTTCAGCTGTGACGGTGTTGTCTACCATATTAACAGAAGCTGCAAGGTCATGAACTTCATGCAGCCTTATTTGAGAAAACAGGTATTCGAGAAAACCCAGGTGCCATATACCGTATTCGACGGTGATCAGTCCGACCCGAACAACTTCTCAAAGGCACAGTTTGAAACGAGGGTGCAGGCGCTGGCAGAGAATATGGAAAGTATCGCAAAGGAGGCTGCAAAATGAGTAATATCGCGCCAATTTATGACAAAATTATCTACGCAATCGACCATATTGAGGATACAGTCAAAGACAAAAAGTCCCAGGGTAAGAAAGTTATCGGCGTAATTCCGCCTTATATCCCGGAAGAACTGATCCATGCCGCCGGCATGTTTCCGATCGGCTGCTGGGGAGCAGCGAAGCCATTATCTGCAGCATCAACGTATCTTCCGAGCTTCGCATGCTCTATCGCAGCCGAAATCACGGAGCTTGCCGCAGAAGGATATTATAATATCCTTGATGGGATCATGATTTCCTGTGCATGCGATACGCTGAAATGCACAGGACAGAATCTGACAAAAATCTGTAAAAATACAGAAATCATCTTCTGTAGATATCCGCAGCACAATAATACGGAGGCCGGGAAAATCTTCCTCATGGAGGAACTGCGTTCCTGCAAGTCTAAGCTTGAAGCCATATCCGGACAGGAAATTACCGACAAAGCCCTCTATGACAGTATTGAAGTATACAACCAAAACCGCGAGGCATTGATGGAATTTGTTTCCCTGACTGCAAAGAGCCCAGGCATCGTTAACGCCGAAATGCGTCAGAATATCCTCAAGGCCAGATTCTATATGGACAGAGAAGCACACACCCTGCTGGTTCGCCAGATCAACGATGAGCTGAATGCCATTCCTGCCTTTGAAAAGGAAGGTACCAATGTATATCTTGCCGGAATTATCGCAGAACCGCCACAGCTTCTCAATATATTTGATGAATTGAATATAAATATTGTCGGCGATGAATTGATTCAGGGAACGAGACAATTCCGTACTCCGGTGCCGGAAGGGATTGATCAGCTGGAACGACTGGCAGACCACTGGGCACAGATCGAAGGATGTGCTTTCACGCTGGATATCGGCAAAAAGAGAGCCGCACATATTGCACAGCAAGCGAAAGAATCAGGCGCTAAGGCAGTCATCTTCCTGCAGCTCATGTTCTGTGATGTGGACGAATTCGACTATCCGTACATCAGAAAGGCTGTGACAGACGCGGGACTTCCTATTCTAAATGTGGAAGTGCAGCAGAATATGATCTCTCTCGAACAGATCAGAACCAGATTACAAGCATTCTGTGAAATGCTTTAAATAACAGCAAAAGAGGAGAAAACACAATGGCGAATATTTGGTTAAAGCAGTATAAAGAAAAACTGCGAACTGCTGATGAAGCAGTCAAATGTATCAAAGACGGCGACTGGGTGGACTATGCCCAGCTCACCTCCGTATGTCACGATCTGGACCAGGCGCTGGCCAGACGCAAGGACGATTTTGAAAATCTTTTCGTAAGAGTTTCCACACTACAGTACATACCTGAAATTTTTAAAGTGGATCCGGACGGAGAGCACTTCTGTATCAATGAACAGTCTTTCACACCGAACTCAAGGAAAATGAAAAAAATGGGGAGCAACGTTCATTTCGTCCCGCATCTGTATCATGAAATGGGATTCTGGTATTACACCGGAACCATTGGTATCAACGTGATGTTCGTGGAAGCCTGCCCGATGGACGAACACGGATATTTCAATCTGAGCGTCATCGGTTCAACTGCTATGGACATGATCAAGGCAAAAGGCGGCAACACGGACAGTTTCAAGATCATCATCGAAATAAACACCACTCTCCCACGCGTTCACGGAGACAACAACGTTCATATCTCGGACGTAGATTTCATTGTCGAAAGCAAGAGCAACGAGCCACTGCCAACTTACCCTGCTATTGAAGGTGACGAAATCGATGAAAAAATCGCAAACAATATCGTAAACGAACTAAGTGATGGCGCTTGCCTACAGTTGGGCATCGGCGGCATACCAAATTTCGTCGGCAAAAAAATCGCAGAAAGTGACTTGAAGGATCTCGGCTGTCATACGGAAATGTTCTGCGATTCCTACGTCGATTTATTCAACTGCGGCAAGCTGACAAACAAGAGAAAAACTGTTTGCAAGGACAAGAGTCTTTTCACTTTCGCCATGGGTTCCGAAAAGCTCTATGAATTTGTTAATAACAATCCGGGACTGGAATGTTGGCCGGTATCCAGAGTAAACGATCCGGCTGTCATCGCACAGAATGACAAAGTAGTTTCTATCTGCGGCTGCCTCAATATCGACTACTTCGGAAACGTTTCCTCCGAGTCCATAGGATACAAGCAGATATCAGGAACCGGCGGACAGCTTGATTACCATCTTGCCTCCTTCCGTTCTAACGGCGGCAAAGGCTTCGTATGCTGCCATTCCTACAAATTGAAAAAAGACGGAACCAAAGAGTCTACCATCATCCCGTATTTCCAACCGGGTACGAAGGTAACTCTGCCGGAGAGCATCACCAATTACATTGTAACAGAATACGGTGTAGCCAATCTGAAAGGGCAGCCAACATGGAAGAGAACAGAAGACATCATCAACTTGGCTCATCCTGACTTCAGAGAAGAACTGATTGCAGGTGCGGAGAAAGCCGGTATTTGGAGAAGAAGCAACAAGCGTTAAACCAAGGAGGAAAATTATGGGTTACAAATTCAAAGGAATCAAATACGATGATATTGCCATCGGTGAGGAAATCTACAGTGCCTCCCGCACTGTAACCGAAGCCGATGTGGTAAACTTTGCGTGTCTTACCGGAGACTTCAATCCTCTGCATACCAATGCGGAATATGCAAAAGATACCATATACGGAGAAAGGATTGCCCACGGCGCACTGACTTTTGCACTCTCTACAGGGCTTATGAATCAGGTTGGACCCTTCGAGGGAACACTTCTAGGTTTCGTCGGTATAGAGCTGAAATTTACAGGGCCGGTGAAATTTGGAGATACAATCACCTGTGTCATGACGCCCATTGAGAAGCGCGAAACGTCCAAACCCAACAAAGGGCTTGTCATCTGTCAGGTAAATGTTTTGAATCAACGCGGAGAAGTTGTCGTGGAACAAAAGTGGACAATGCTTATTGCAAAATAGACGACGAATGTAGGAGCAGAAAGCTCTAAAATAAAAAAGAAAAGGAGAAAAAATATGAGTTACGAATTTGAAGAGGGAAAAATGTATATGATGCCGGTACACTTTGGTCCGGCTGTAACACCGAGAAACAATATCAACAATGAAAGATTCATCTATGACCAGCCTACGACCATCACGAATCACACGCTGGTATACGAATCTGATCCGACGCAGTTGGAAAAACTGCTGCCACCCGGTTTTACACTCACAGCGCCCTACGTTGTTGTTAACATGAATATGCTGCGCAATCTTGCCTGGCTGGCCGGAAACGGCTACAATCTGGTAGGTGTGGCCATTCCTGCGGAATACAAGGGGCAGGAAGAGAAAATCAATGGCAGACTGCTCATGGTTATGTGGGAAAATCATGCCGACCCAATCCTGACAGGTAGGGAGCAGCTTGGATATAGCAAGATCTTCTGTGATATTTCCGACATTGCCACCTACAATAATATATCCCGTACCAAGATGTCCTCATGGGGTTTCCAGTTCTGCGAAATGACTTTTGATAAGAATCAGGAACCGGAAAATCTTGATGAGCTTAAATCCGTGCTTAACAATCCGAAGAGCGACGGCATAATGCACTACAAGTATTTCCCCAGGACAGGCGATGGTTTTTCAAAAGCTGATGTTCAGTATGTATGCCTCAATCCATCTAATGCAAAATTACCTGATGATGTGAAAAAATATCCTGTAAATGATCCTGTTTACTGCAAGGGCACCATCGAATGGAGAATCCCTACATGGGAGCAGATGCCAACACAGCATCGAGTTGTAGAAGGGCTGGGCGGTCTGGAGATCAAGCGCTATGTCGGAGCTGTTGCTACCACCAACTATTCTCTGGGAGACCTCTACAGTCAGCGTATAATCAAATAAAATCACACACCTCCATAAACTACTCAAATACTTTACTTAACCAACTTTTTATTAACGTATAACCTCTTAACAAACCATCCCCCGGAATTCATATAACTGATTCCCGGGGATGATTAATTAAAAGAAAATTTTTTTCACATATTCCTTGCTATTTTGCATTCAACAGTCACTTCCTGCGTGACGACTCTACACAGAATCAGTGTGCAAATATGGATGAGTAAAAAAATACACCATGCAGGCGAAGAATTATCGCTCACATGGTATATTTTTTACGTCTACTGATTATTGCTTTTCTTTCCGCAATTTATATTCGAAACTACTGTTCATGATATAGCAATAAAGAAACGGGGTAATGATAATTAATATCACGAAAGCTATATACAGATTTTGCCAATTGGCTACAAAGGATGAAACAAGCACCATACCTAAACTACATACACACCAAAATTTTCCTGCTAATTCGTGTGTTTTCTTCCAGTTTTCGCTACTTTTCTTCGTCCATGCCATGTGGATACCAAATTTGCCGTCATATGGACAGTCAGATACATACACGCTCATCATTCCCATCATAATACTGAATATCATGCAAACCGTCTTGTCCAGGTTCTTTTCCCATAATCCTGAATTTGTTAAAGCAGTCGCCGTCCAAAGGCACAGCATGATGGTGATGAACCATGCAGTCAATTCCAGAACGATCAGTATTTTAGACTTCCATTTATCACTATTGATTCTCCCAGATAAAATTATTGTCATTCCCAAAGCAATCAATATTCCAGGTATGAATATAAACAGTTGTAAATCAGAAAATCTTTCGCTACCAATGGTAATCAAGGCATCAGATTTGATGAACCCATAAATATTCATTAAAACAAGCGGAACAATAAAGAGAATATATGTAAATTGTTTTTTTTCAAGCAAATACTTCATTATTTCCATTCCTTACGCGTAATAACAGTTTTATACATTCTTATTAAGAAACAAACAGCATTGGGAATGCAGGCACATAGGTTACCAGCATCAATACCGCAATAGCTGCTATATAGAATGGTGCCAGAGGTTTCAGCACCTGATCCATAGTACATCCTGTTACTCTACAGCCAACAAAGATATTTCCAGCGTGCGGCGGCGTAATAAATCCGATTTCCAGATTCAACAGCATGATAGCACCGAAGTGGATCGGATCCACACCATAAGCTTGTGCCAGAGGAAGGAATATCGGGGTAAACAGAATAACGTTTACATTACATTCCATAATCATACCGGCAATCAATAGAACAATATTCATAATCAATAAGAATACGATTTTAGAATCCGTAACACTAGTCATGAACTCTACGATGTGATCAGGCACTCTGGCCAGAGAAATAAGATGACCAGTTCCTGTGGCAAAGGCCAGCAAAATCCCGATGTTAGTCGCGGAAACCATACTGTCTTTCAACGTATGAGTTAGTTTTGGCGCTTTCTCCTTAAAAAGCAGCGGATAGATAATCCATCCTGCCAACAGCCCATAGAATACAGCCAGACCTCCGGCTTCTGTTGCCGTACAGATTCCGCCATATACGCCACCAAAAATGATCAACGGCATGATAAAAGCAACCAGCGCTCTCGGAGTAGACTTCTTAATCATATCCGAAGAAATTTGCACGCGTACTTTTTCCTGTTTCCTTCCGTAAACAATATAATTAATCACACAATAGGTCAGTCCAAGCAACAGACCTGATGCCAGTGTAGACATCCACACTTGTGTTACCTTCTGCTCTGCCATCAGCGCATAAGTAAGCCCCGGAACACTCGGTGGGATCAATGTACCCAGAAAACCACTGGAAGCAATCAATGCTGTAATGTATGGCTTGCTGTATCCGTCTTTCTCCATTTCCGGAGTCATTATACCGCCGATAGCTGCTACCGTTGCAACGGAAGAGCCTGAAATGGCACCAAATATCATGGATGTAATAGATGTTATGGCTCCTAGACTACCTCTGAATCTGCTGAGGAAGATCTTTACGAAATCTACCAAGGCAGCAGAGATCCCACCCTTAGACATGAGATTCCCCGCCAAAATGAAGCACGGGATAGCCAAAAGACCAAAAGAATCCAATCCCAACACTACGGTTTGCGGCAACCCATCAAGACTGATCCCCGCATACAGATATCCTATGACAGTTGCACCTGCCATGGCAAATCCGAAAGGAACTCTCGTAAGAGCCAAGAATAAAATAGCTGCTAAAAATATTATCAATACTGTCACTCTTTTTCACCTCCCTGCGTTGAAACTGTCTTTTCATACTTTAACGTATTTTCCACTTTTTTCAGTTCTTCCATATTAATCTCATCATAGGTTTCTTCCATTAAATCTTTATAATCCAGATCATATCTCGCTGCAATCAGCTTGATTAATGCATGAACTACTGTCAGAATAAAACCGATAAGCATTCCCAACACAAAAATCCAGATCGGAATATGAGTGGATGCACCTACCTGCTGGATTGCAAATACTTTGTTAAAATACTCCCAAGTTAGAAATACATACAAACCTGAGATAATCAAAATCATAATAAACCTATAATAATAACATGCTGCTGCTACTTTTCTTTTTCCTGCATCCGTTTTGGCCCGCTTAATGAAGATATGTGTAAGGTTTATTTCAATATGATGGTCGATAAAAGTAGCATATGCACAGCCCAGTAAAACGGCCGGCAACCACATATATCGCGCCAATTCTTCGGCCCACGGCGTAGGAATAGAAAAGAAGTATCTGCCAATCACCTGAAGGAAAATCGATGTAATTACGACCATGAAAGTTATAGTTGCAATCCAGCCAACAATCCTGGCAATTATCGACTCAACCTTTTGTAGGGAACTTAACCATTTTGGCTTTATTTTTGATAAAGTCTGGTTTTCCATAATGCTAAACTCCTTCCTATATTTTTCCAAATAATTTGGAGCAGCAGCTATAAAGAGATAAGCATTGCTGCTCCGTTTCATTCGTATAATTCACATATTATATATTCACGCCTAGTTTCTCAATTTTCAGTTTCCTTCCGGGAACATATTATTCAAAAGATCTTCGCCGAATATTGCGGAATACTTGTCACTAAATGCAAGTTCTTTTCCTACTTCTGCATATTTGTCCAGCAACTCCTCGGAAGGTTCTGAAAGAACACAGCCTGCTGCTTCCATATTATCCCAGCATTCGTAAACATAATCTACTGAATATTCAAACTGTCTGTCAGCACCTTCACCAAATGCTGCAATTAGATCTTCCTGCTGTCTTTCACTCAGGGAATTAAAAATATCTGCATTCATGATTACGATAGCTCCGGAATAGCCGGCATTTGTTTCCGTCCAGTATTTCTGAAATTCATATACGCTATTGTTGTATGCAGACTGAGGGCCCAATTCCTGTCCGTCGGCTACACCCTGCTGCAGTGCGCTGGCCAGCTCATTGTTGGAAATGGTGACAGGAAGTGCTCCCATACCTTCATACAGATCTACCATAAAATCTACTTCCGGTACTCGAATTTTAAGATTTTTCAGCTGATCCGACGAGGTAATTTCTTCTTTATCATTACTAAGCCATCTGAATCCATTGTTGAAGATTCCTAATACAACCAGTCCATTTTCTTCCAACGTGCTGGTGATTTCTTCATATCCCCAGCCATTTCTGTAATTTTCTTCTACATCATCATAGTTCTCAAATACACCTGGGACTGAGCCAAAATATAAATTGCCATAAAATGAGCCCAGCCCATGGTCAGAGATAACACCAATATCAATGTCACCATTTAAAATGCCCTCTGTAATGGTTCTCTCAGTACCTAATGCACCAGCACCCTGTTCATTAAATGTAAGAGTTCCATCACCAATGCTATCGTACTCTTCATAGCAATACTCCAAGCCCTTTACATACGCATTCGTCGGACCTACTGTATGCGCAATTACCAGTTCTCTGGCTTCTGATTCATCAGAACCACCGCCGCCACATGCAGCCAAAGAAAATGTCATCGCTGCTACTGCCAGCACTGCTACCGATTTTCGCAGAATGTTCTTTTTCATAGTTTCTCCTCCTAATAAATAATACGTTTAATAACTAATTACACTGATATAATGCACATATCATGCCATTATCTCATTTTCACCCTATAAAAGTACGAAAATTCTTGATATATATAACATCTATTCATTTGAGGAGAGAATTGTATTTACCAAAAGATAAACTTTATGTAATATGCACATCACGAGAAAGCTTCACAACCGTATATAAATTTCTCACAGTCATCGCTTATATTTATGCGCCTTGAATTTTGAGGTATTTTCGCATATTATTATGCTTTTTATCCTCATTATTGATGCTTTTCTCCCGCACATATATGAATATTATGGTGTGAGGAAACCACCGGAATACTCACATATATTTCACTAAGCTTAGTAACAAACCTCTTCACCATTCCCTATGCAGCCAGAGAATCGTCAAGTACTTTCATCATATAAACAACAGCCAGAAGGTTATAGTCCCAATCGACAACAGTGTTGTCGCCATAACGCAATTGCTGGCAAACACACTATCGTAACCAAATTGCTCTGCAAGCACTGCTGTTACAATTGCTGCAGGCATTGCAGCGAAAATAACCGTTACAGCTGCAATGACTTCATCCACATGAAGCAGCTTCATCGACAGAAGAACTATTCCCGGAATAAGAAGCAATCGAACAAAAGTAAACTGTATAACTTCTTTCGAAATCAATTCCTTAAATTTAACGTCTACAAATATAGATCCAATGGAAATCATCACAAGGGGCAAAACACATCCTCCGACAGAAGCCAGCGTACTGTCAATCACATAAGGAAGCTTAATTCCCCCAATCAAAATAGCCAAACCAATGAAGACGGCAATCATGCATGGATGAATAATCATTTTCAATACCGTCTTTCTACCGCAGGAACCTGAAAACTGGGCAAACGCGATGGTCCACATGACGACGCGATAAGGTATCAGCGCTATGGAGGCATACATGAATCCGGTAGAGCCGAGCAAGCTGTTGATGACGGGCAACCCCATAAACCCTTGGTTGGAGATCATGGTGCCATAAGAGAGGATTCTCCGTTTTCCATCCTCTTTTTTTCTATATAATATTTTACACAGGAGCAGACCAAAAAGCTGCACTCCTGCTGCTATAATCAGTATGGTCACCATGTTTCTGACCATTTCTCCACTGAATTCCACCTCAAAAGAACGGACGATATTGCATGGCACCACCACATAGAAGCATATGTTAACAATCCCCTGCCGCACCTCTTTCTGCATAATTCCAAGGCGGGCCAGAATAAATCCTGTTGCAGCCAGAAGAATCATCTGTATCTGTAGGTTTAATATGATTATAAATTCCTGCATTATATCCACCTTTATCAAAAGACATATAGCGTATGGAACGCATATATGTCTTTTTCATTTATTTCTATTATTAAAGTGTTTTATCTGCTCTACATGGCTTATTTCTCACCAAACAATTCCTGTTTATTGGCTGCAAATTTCGGAACCCTGCCGCAAAGCACATCATCAATTCCTTCCGCGACCTGCAAGGACATATTCTTTTTCGCATCCTCTGTTGCATAGGCTACATGAGGTGAAAGAATGATATTATCCAATCCAAGAAATGGATGGTCGATAGGAGGTGCTGCCGGCTCGCACTCATATACGTCGACTGCCGCTCCGGCAATAACACCATTCTTCAGCGCATCGGCAAGATCCTGTTCATTTACCATGCCTCCTCTTGCGAAATTGACAAGGAATGCTGATGGTTTCATCAATTCAAGACGTTTTTTGTCAATTAAATTCTTCGTTTCTTCCGTATAAGCTACATGAAGTGATACGAAATCAGATTCTCTGCAGATGGTATCGATGTCATCGATATATGTATATCCGGCTGCCAGGATGGATTCCTTATGATGCGGTCTGGCATAAATCATAACATCCATATTGAAGCCGTTCTTTGCCATGCCCGCAACCAGCTTGCCCAGATTTCCGAAGCCGATCAAACCCAACTTTTTGCCATATAAGTCGACCGATCCCTCTGTGTTTCTGGAATTCCAGTTTCCGTTCTTCTGTTCTCGGTCAAAATAGGTGATCCTCTTGGCAAGTGCGCCTATAACCAGCATCACATGTTCTGCAACAGTGATCGAATTTACATTTCCCGTCGTTACGACTGGGATCCCCTTCTCTGTTGCATACTTTACGTCGATATTGTTTGTACCTGCACCATGCTTGGCAATGACCTGCAGCTTATCACCCTTATCGATAATCTCTTTATCGATAATACTCAGTCTGCTGATAATTGCATGTACACCTTCGATATTGGCAAGTATCGTTTCTTTCTCTTCGTCTTCCGTTACGATCACGTCATATTTCTCCCGAAGCTTATCCATACCGCTCGGATGTATTGGCTTGATATACATGACCTTCTTTCTTTCTGTATCAGACATAATTCTTCTCCTTCATATTTTCTATGCTTCTACAGTTTCTGTTTTTTTCTTTTTTCCAATGGTATTCTTGACTTTCTCCATATTCTTCTCCATCTTTCAGCTTACAGATCGCGAAACCTGTAATCAGATAGATAATCGTGAAAATCGGTGTGATATATCCCAGGAAACACCAAGGGGCAAACTCTGTTGCGGCGACCCCCAGTACACCGGAGGCATAAATGGCACCTGTATTCCACGGAATGAGAAAGCAACTCATTGTTACCGAGTCTTCAATAGTTCTTGACAAATTTTCCGGTCTGATTCGCAACTTCTTAAATACCGGCTGCATAACCGTTGCCGTAACGACCATTGCCAGGTTGGAACTTCCAATCATATTAGTTGCATAGCCGATTCCCATAGTTGCCAAAATCGCTTTTCCTGCTGAATTCAGTCTCTTTACGACAGGTTCTAACATTGCATCCAAGATACCAAATCCACTCAGCATACCGCCCAAGCCACAAGCGAAGAGGATGATTCCAATAGTGCTCCACATGCTGGAAACACCGCCGCCAGTCAACAATTCATTGATAAAGTCATTGCCGGAATCTGCAACATATCCGTTCATCATGTAATCCAAAATTGTCAGCAGTTCTACATCCTGATAAAAAATCGCTACCAGCCCGCCGCTTATAGCTCCAATCAGAATTGACAATACTGGAGGCATTCCGAACAGTAGCATTCCGATTACGATGACCGCTGGAAGAATGGTAACCCAACCAAGGTTGAACATGTCTGTTAGAGAATTGGTTACCAGTTCTACTGTTGATGCATCATAATTGTCAGTTCCTCCTCTCAATCCCAGGATGGTGAACAGAATCAAAGTTATGAAGAATGCAGGCAGTGTTGTCCACATTAAGTGTCTAATGTGCACCATCAGTTTACTTCCAGACAAAGCCGATGCAATGTTACATGTGTCTGAAAGGGGAGATAATTTATCTCCACAAAATGCGCCGCATATGATGGAAGCAGCAACGAGGCCTAAAGGAAGACCCATACTTTCACCTACTGCAATCAGTGCGACACCTACAGTACCAATTGTCCCCCATGAAGTACCGGTTGCCAGAGACGTAATAACACAAACAATGGCAGCAATCAGGTAGAAGAATCCCGGATTAATCCAGTTCAACCCGTGGTAGATGATGAACGGTACGGTACCTGATGCAGTCCACGTACCAATGAGAGCGCCTACGCACAGCAATATGATTGCCGGCTGCATTACCCTTCTCATCATATCATACATCATCTTTTCCATATCTTCAAATGTATACTTCAGGTAATAACCTACTGCAAACATTATGATCCATGACAACAGCAGCAGGGTCGATAAACCAATTCCGATAACGCCGAGGCCGATACCAAGAAAAGCCAGAATTACAACGAATACCAGCGCAGCAAAACCGGGTGAGGGTTTTCTATATATCTTTTCTTTTTCTTTATCTTTTTCCTTTTTTTTCATAATCTTTCTCCTTGAACAATATTATTAGGTTTGGATTTCAAGGTTCCAAGGTTTCGTTTTATACAATGTCAAAGTTTCGATAATGTCTCTATTTAACCTTGCTTTACTTCTTCTACGAATTTTTCGATACGGGCAACTGCCTCTTTGATGTTTTCGAGAGAGTTAGCATATGCAATTCTTATAAATCCGGCACCCTGCTCACCGAAGCTTTCGCCGGGAACGGTCACTACGCCGTAGTCATTCAGCAACTTAGCGGAAGCTTCTTCTCCTGTCATACCCAGTCCCTTCACATTTACCATCATATAAAATGCGCCTTCCGGTTTGAGACATTTCAGTTCAGGAATCGCACTAAGCTTTTCGTAAAGATATTCTTTCCTTTCGTTGAATGCGTTGAACATATTTTCAAGAGAATCCTGAGGTCCTTCCAACGCCTCCACTGCACCATACTGTGCGAAAGTAGAAACGGAGGTCAGTGAGAACTGATGGATTCTTAACATTCCGAAGATCAATTCCTGCGGTCCAACTGCATACCCCAGTCTCCAGCCCGTCATGGAATAACTCTTGCTGAAACCGTTGAGTACAACAGTTCTGTTTCTTAATTTCTTTACAGCTGCAGCGCAAACCATTTCTGCAGGCGCATATACCAAGTCCTCATAGATTTCATCCGACAGAATAATCAGGTCGTGTTCTTCAGCAATGTCAGCCAGTTCTTCAATCATGGATTTTGGAATAACTCTTCCTGTTGGGTTGGAAGGATTTACGAATACCAGCATCTTAGTTCTGTTTGTGATCTTGCTTCTTATCTCGTCCATATCCGGATAGAAGCCATTTTCCTGTGTCAATGAGTATTTTACGGCTTCCACAAATTCCATAATGGAAACTGTTTCATAGTTTAACCATGCCGGATCCGGAATCAGGATCTGATCCCCGGGATTTAGTAATCCCTTGATTGCCAAATATATTCCTTCTGTTACACCGTTGGTCACGATAACTTCATTTTCCGGATTATAGTCCAGATCATATCGTTCCTTATATTTCTTGCTGATGGCTTTTCTTAATTCAATAATACCTAAATTATGGCAATAATGATGTTTACCTTCGTCCAAAGCCTTTTTAGCAGCGTCTACAATATTCTGTGGAGTATCGAAATCCGGTCTGCCTACATTCAGAGGGATAACGCTTTTTCCTTCTTCCTGCATTTTAGCTGCTGCATCCATTAGGGCTCTAATCGAAGAAAATGGCAATCGTGGAACAATTATATTCTCCTTCATTAAATCGTTTCCTCGTTCATAATAATCTTCCTCGTTCATTTATTGTGATCAGTTGAAAGCGCGCTTTTTCTTTCACGTCATAATATAAAGCAATCTCCATGCCAAGAATGTAAATCATGAATACTATTTATGCATTTATTCACAATGACGAACTTTTGATATACGGAATGGCTGCCGAAATTCACAAGTTTCACATAATAAGAAGTATATAAAAAAAGCGGAGCAGTTTTTTAAAAGCCCCGTCTTTACTGTTTTCTCTAATTGTTTCTTTTCCCGCTTTATTTGTCACTTGCTTTGAGGCAATATGCCTTACGTTCTAGGCATTACCACCTCACTTGTAATCAATTCCGTATTTTTTCAACTTTCTTGATGCCGTCGTTTGATCTATTTCCAAAACTGCAGCAATATCGCGGCTGTTGTGCCTTTCCTTGCTGACCATAACAAGCAATTGACGCTCCGCTTCTTCCACGACGTTTTTTAACGGTGCGATATTCTTAACCTCCACCACTTGGTGGTTCATGATATTTCGTTCATTGTCCAGGATTTCTCTGGCATCCTCCTGATGAATGACCCCGCTGTCGTTCATCAGGAATAAGCTTTCTACAATATTTCGCAGTTCTCTGATATTTCCCGGCCAATTATATGCTTTTAGTGATTCAATGGCATCATCGTCAATGTCCTTTTCCTGTACATAAGTCTCACTGAATTGTGAAATAAACATCTTTACCAATGCTTCTATATCTTCACTACGCTCCCTTAACGGTGGAATCTCAAACCTGATGACGTTGATTCGATAATATAAGTCCAAACGGAACTCACCTGTTTCCACTTTCTCTAATAAGTTGCTGTTCGTCGCAGCTATGATTCTCACATCTACATCAATTGGCGTCGTCCCGCCCACCCTAATGATTTGTTGTGTTTCCAATACGCGTAATAATTTGATTTGCATATTCACCGGAAGCTCTGCGATCTCATCCAGGAATAACGTCCCTTTATTCGCCGCCTCAAAAAAACCTTTCTTTCCTTCTTTGCTTGCCCCCGTAAAGGCTCCTCTTTCATACCCGAAAAATTCACTTTCCACCAAACTCTCCGGAATCGCGCCGCAATTGATGGCGATAAAAGGACCATCGTTGCGTGTACTATGATCGTGAATGAAATTTGCTAACACATCCTTACCGGAGCCGGATTCACCGTTAATAAGAATCGTCGCATTAGTATTGCTGACTTTCAGCGCTCTGACATAGATATCTTTCACCTTAGCGTCCTTCATAATTATCTGTTTTTCCTGTGTCCCTCTACCATTATACAGATAATCTATGTACATGCTCTGTATCTCATGTACATTCTCCACGCTGGCCTTCAGATGCTGGATCTCACTTTCATCCTTAACGAAAGCAACCACGTACTTAACGCCACCATCTTCATTAAAGAACGGAACTGCTGTTGTTACTATTGCCTTATCGTCCAGAGAATATGCCATGGAGACTGTTTTTTTCTTATCCTTTAGAGCTTTCAGTGCTACTGCCTTGATACCAATGCCGCTGTTAATGTAAAAATTTAAATCTGTGCCAATCATCTTATCACGGGTATAGCCATATTTATCAAACGCACAAAGATTCACCCACAACTCATTACAATATACAATTGTAGCTTCTGAATCAATAATCAATATTCCATCCTCAGAGACTTCATAAACATCCAGAAAATCATTGCCTAATACTTCCTTTAGTTTGTTATTATCCAGCATGCATTTACCACCGCTTTTCCATCAAATAAAAATAGTATCTTAAATAAGTTGTTTTCATTATAACATAGCGCAGCCGATGGCTGCAAACAAACCTGAAAACATCACACCCGGGAGTTTTA
>Ga0192264_1021_pt1 | contig 46469 bp, 42 predicted proteins | sample Koala_Koa23_J3_FD_131267 | JGI IMG/M metagenome (GOLD analysis project Ga0192264, IMG submission 131267) | Enriched cells from koala feces incubated with labeled cellulose particles, San Francisco Zoo, California, United States - Koala_Koa2-3_J3 ... | reverse complement strand
GCGACCGGGTACATTCCTTCAGAGTCATTGAAGGCGGCGAGGTCATCGATGTTTTCACCCCTCCTCGTGAGGATTATCTGTAACAGCGTTTTCCCAAGCCCTTGCAATCATTCCGCTGTCAACCTCTTAAAAATCGTTCCTCTTGCAAACGCGTAAAAAAGCGCCTATAATAAATACTTGAGCAAAACCGAAATCGATTGCGCTCATTTGCAGAGGAAATTGCCATTCGTTCGCGAGGGAGACATTGACATGAAAGAAGCATTCAATCAGATAAAGACAGAAATAGACGCACTTACGGTGTTTTCGGAGATAAAAAACGACCCGGTAATAGCAAGCCTGCGCAGTCTGCTTTCTGAGATAGACTGCGGGGAAACGGAAGCTGCCGTAAAATGCTACAGCGAATTCACGTCCGCGCTCTACATGAGCACTGCCAACCTCTCCGCTTATATAAAAACGCTGCTGCTTGAGGATGACAACTTTTACGTTAAGCGCAAGGCCGCCGGAGACGACATCGAGCAGGAAATCACCGACGCTGTCAAACATGAGCTGAAAGTCTTGGAAAGACTTGCTTCGCTCACCTCAGAAGAAATCTCAAAAGCAATAGAATACGACGGCTTCCTCCCCTCGTGGAAAAACGAGCCTGTGGATTTTCAACATGAATTCGCAGAAAAGATGGAAAACATAGCTGTCAAAGGGTACGGCATATTTTCAAAATACAGCTTTTTCAGGCTTGATGACGGCGAAATCGTTCCCGTCGCACATCCCGACTGCCAACCCCTCGATACTCTTTTCGGATACGAGCGCGAGCGCAGCATTATCGTAAAAAACACCAAGGCATTCGTAGACGGTCAAGGCGCGAGCAACATGCTTCTGTACGGCGATGCAGGAACCGGAAAAAGCTCCACTGTAAAATCAGTTGCGGAGCATTTCTCACCATGCGGTCTGCGCCTTATAGAAGTAAAGAAGAATCAACTGTATCAAATTCCCGGGATAGTCGAGGAGCTTTCAAGCAATCCTCTGAAATTCATATTTTTCATAGACGATCTCAGCTTCAGCGGCAACGACGATAACTTTTCCGCTCTCAAAGCCATACTCGAAGGAAGCATTTCCGGCTGCGGCGACAACACTGTGATTTACGCTACCAGCAACCGCAGACACCTAGTCAAGGAAACATTTGCCGACCGCATGGGCGACGAGCTTCATGTAAACGATACCTTACAGGAGACCATGAGCCTTTCCGCGCGTTTCGGTCTTTCCATTACCTTCCAAAAGCCGGATAAGGATGAATACCTCCATATCGTGAAATCCCTGGCTGAGCAGTACGGTGTCGAGATGGATGAGGCTGAGCTTTTCAGAAAGGCGGAGGCCCACGCTATACGAAAGAACGGCAGAAGCCCCAGAACCGCCAAGCAGTTTGTGGAGCTTTTGAAGATAGGGCTGTAGGGGTGCATAAGTTTCATCAAGTTATCATAGTTTGATTCACTTTCTGCGCCCGAGCAAGCTCAAGCAGCGCCTCCCTTTCATTGCTGACCTTCTCATCTATCACGGCTTCAAGAAGGATGTTCAATATGCGCCCTATTTCCGGGCCTTTCTCCACCCCCAGCGCCGCGATGTCACCGCCTTTGACGGCGAGGTCTTTCAGCGAAAAGCACTCCGCCTCATCTACAATGCTTTTCATAGTCCGCTTTATCGCATCAAATTTATCGAGCAGCTCCGGAGGCATATTTCCGGTTGCCAGATTGTCGGCGCGCTTTATCTCCAGAATTTCGAACAATACTTTCGGGGTGAATCTGTTCATCCACCGTTTCAGCAGCCTCTCATCGTTTTCAAATATCAAATCGTGGTATTTGACCAGAGTGCAAACGCGCATCGTCAGAGCTTTATCGGCTTTGAAGCGTTTCATTATCTCTTCCGTCAGTATGCACCCCATCTTCGCATGGCCGTAAAAATGACCTCGTCCCGTATCATCAGGACAATACGTTGCCGGCTTTCCTATATCGTGAAAAAGCGCCGCCATTTTCATTGCCGTCAGCTCATCTTTTTCCGCTCTCACAGCCTCCATAGCCCTTATGCAATGCTCAAGCACATCGTACCTATGATACTCGTTGTGCTGCTGAAAGCCTTTCATGCGGGACAGCTCAGGGATAACCACTCCCAATATATCCGCATACTTCCTCACAACCCTTCCGGCCGCTTTTCCTGTCAGCAGCTTTTTAAACTCTGAGAATATGCGCTCTGCTGAAATCATTTTGAGCATATCCATGCTGCTGAAAAGCGCTTCCTCCGTTTCCTTTTCTATATCAAAATCAAGGATCGACGCGAACCTCAGCGCGCGCATTATCCTCAACGCATCCTCATTAAATCTTTCATGTGGGTCGCCTACCGTCCTTACTATGCGGTTTTCAAGATCACTCATACCGCCGTGATAATCCACAATATTGCCGACTCTATCCTGAGCCATGGCATTGATCGTAAAATCCCGCCTTTTAAGATCCTCCTCGAGCGATGGCGCAAACGATACGCTGTCAGGATGCCGCCCGTCGGAATAGCTGCCGTCCGTCCTATATGTGGTTATCTCCACGAGTAGCGTTTCACTCGGTACGCGGCTGCCGCCACTGCTTCTGCCATCTCCCGGTTTTCCGCCGCAATCGATACCGCTGCGACTGCAGTCTTCTCTGCTATATGCATTGCCGTTATCTCCTGTATCACTGCCGCCGCGCAGCAGCACTGTGACAGTTCCGTGCTTTATTCCCGTTTCTATCACCGTCATGTCGCAAAATACGGCTTTTACCTGTTCCGGCAGCGCGCTCGTCGCTATATCTATATCCCCTATATCTACGCATTCCGGATCAGCACAGCCTTTTCCAGCATTAATTTCGCTCATGCGCTCAAGCACTCTGTCTCTGACGATTCCTCCCACCAGATACGCCTGATACCCGGCTGTCTCAAGACGGTTCAGAGCCACGGAAACCACGTTTTCTTCCATATGAATTTTTCCCCTGTCAGACATAGTTTTCAGTCTCCTCCCGCCGGGCTTTCACCGCCTTATCCACCGAAGCACAAAAAAGCGGTTCCAATCGCATTTTGATAAATAAAGCGGCTTTCTATCGTCCTTGATAAACAAAGAGGTTCTCAATCGCCCCTTGACATTATCTCTTTTGTAATCTCATCATAAATCAGATTCTTGTTTTTATCAATGATTACAGAGATTTTTGAAAAAAGGTTTTATTGAAAAGAGAATTCCCCTGTGGTATCATTGAGCAGAAACATCCGGACAGATGAGTCTCTCCGTGCGGGTCGTGCCCGCGTAACAGAAACAAATATGTTATTAAATATTTAAACACATCAAAAATACATCGAACGAAAGGCAGCTACAATACAAATGTTAACATCAACGGCAGATTACAGAGAACTATTGAAAACTCACAGAAGAAAGCTTCACATGATACCCGAGCTGGACAGAGACCTTCCCGAAACAAAGGCTTACCTCGTTTCGGTACTTGAAAAGCTCAGCTGCAAACTGACCTTTCTCTGCGGTTCCGGAATATGCGCATATTTTGACAAGGGCAGAGATGAAACCTACGCCTTCAGAGCAGATATGGACGGACTTCCCGCACAGGAAGCCAACGCCTGCGATTACCGCTCCGTTCACGATAACAAAATGCACGCCTGCGGCCACGACGGTCACATGTCCATGGTCCTCACCCTCGGCCAGTACGTCGATTCGCTGGACGAGCTAAAATGCAACGTACTGCTCATTTTCCAGCCCGCGGAGGAAACACAGGGAGGCGCGGAGGAAATATGCAAAAGCGGCATATTGCAGCAATACAATGTTACCAGAGTCTTCGGCATACATATGTGGCCCTTTATCGACGCAGGTAAGATAGCGTCAAGGCCCGGCGCTCTGATTGATGCCGCGCTCGTCAGAGATAAACATACATGTACACGGCCACGCTGCGCACGGCACGGCACCATGCAAGGGAAAGGATGCGCTCTACATCGGAGCGAGCCTCCTGAGGAAAATTTACGAAAAGCATGCGATGATGCCGGGAGCAGTCTCACATTTCCCGCCGGGAAAGAGCGATCTGCCCATTCCCGCCGAAAGCTCCCCTGACGAAAAAACAATAATCCACATCGGCAAGATGACGAGCGGATATGCCAGAAATATCGTCTCCGACTATACCCACATGCTGGGAACGGTCAGGGCTTTCAGCGACGATAAATTCCGGGAAATTATTTCGCTTTTAAAGAGCTGTATCCTTGAGATGCGGGAGCAGTATGACTGTGAAATAGATTTTTCCAACAGTGAGGGTTATCCGCCCGTCGTCAATGAACCGGAGCTGTACGGAGAAATGCTGCCCGTGCTCCGCTCCATGGAATGCGGCTACGAGGAATTTGATGAGCCGCTTATGATATCGGAGGATTTCTCGTTTTACGGCAAATACGCTCCATCGCTTTTCTTTCTGTTGGGGACAGGTACGGGCATTCCTCTGCACAGCGTCAACTTCGACTTCGATGAAGATGTGCTTACGAGCGGTTTTCTGCTTTACAAAAATATACTTGAGAAAATGTAATGCTGCGGGGCACAACCCCTTTTTCACAGTATCTTCACCATCTGTTATTTGAAATCATCTCACTTTTATGGTAGGCTGATTCTATGCTAGGGTATGTAAAGATAGATAAAGGTGAGCTCAAGGTTCGCGAATATGAAATATACATGGGATATTACTGCGGCATATGCAAATCCATCGGTAAGCGATACGGTCAGCTGCCGCGCATGTCCCTCAGCTACGATGCTGCATTCCTTGCCGTCATGCTCGCGTCTATAGACGGCTCCATGGATGAGCCGCATCAGGAGCACTGCATAGCTCACCCTGTAGGCAGAAAGAAAACCGTCATAGAGAACAAGGCGATAGATTACGCGGGCGATGTAATGCTCATCCTTGCATGGTACAAATTGATCGATGACGCCATGGATGAAGGGCGGCTTTACGCGAAAGGCACGATGCTGCTGTTCAAGCACATATATAAAAAGCTGGAAGCCGCATATGCTGAGCTTTGCAGCCGCATTAAGATGAATCTCGCCTCGCTTTCCTCACTGGAAAAGGAGAAATGCGACAGTCTCGATATGGTCGCCGAATCATTTTCAAAGATAATGGAAAGCATCTTCACCTGCGGAGTCAAAACCGTATACGGTGACGACTGCGATACCGGCGCGATGTCATCTATAGGCTATCATATGGGCAAATGGATATATCTCATAGATGCCGTTGACGATATTGAGGAAAATCTGGATTCCGGAGCCTACAATCCCCTGCTCTATCGTTTCCAATATGAAGGAAAGAATGAGACTACGGAACAGTTCCGACGCCGCATAGAGCCCGACCTGCGCTTCAACCTGTATCATTATCTGGCGGTCATAAGTAATTGCCTCGATTCTATTGATATTAAAAAAAATCAAGGTATAATAGAAAATGTAATTTATTTCGGGTTAAATCGTAAAACAGAGGAAATAATAACGAGAACCGACCCTGAAAAACAAATATGATTTCATTGAAAAGGAGAAATACATGAACCCCTACGAAGTGCTTGGAGTATCGGAAAACGCCTCCGAAGAGGAAATAAAGAAAGCATATAAAGAGCTTGTCAAGAAATATCATCCCGATAAATATCAAGACAACCCTCTGTCGGATTTGGCTGAAGAAAAGCTGCAGGAGGTAAACGAAGCCTATGATATGCTTATGAAGGGCGGCGGCGGAAGCCGCGGCAATGCCGGAAGCTCCGGCGGATACGGAACCCCTGATTACATGTCGGTAAGACGATACATAGATGCGGGCAATCTCGCCGCTGCCGAGAGGATACTCAACGGAACAAAGGACAGAAGCGCCGAATGGTTTTTCCTTTCCGGTATGCTCTCCTACAGAAAGGGCTGGTACGACGATGCCATCAATAAGCTCAGAACCGCTAATGACCTCGACCCCGGCAATGCGGAATACAGTCAGGCATACGGTCGTATAGTGAACATGGGAGGAATTTATCAAAACCAGGCACGCGGCAGAGGCTACTCATCCAATAACGACGACATGTGCTGTCAAGCGCTCCAGTGCTATATATGCGCGGACTGCTGTATTGACTGCATATAATACCAATACCACAAGCTGGCGGAGGTTCTTCTTTCGATGATTTTGTGAGGAAAGTAACTTGAAAAACAACAGAACGTCTACAATCGCACTCGGCGGGATATGTCTCGCCCTGACTGTCATATTCATGTTCGCAGGCTCCATAGTCCCCGGTATTGAACTGACTCTGTTTGCCATCAGCTCATTATTCACCGCCATTATGATCATAGAAGCAGGCGTTGGCGGAGGCATTATCCTTTTTGCCGCCGCTGTGCTCCTCGGCTTTTTTATAATGCCCAACAAGCTTGCTCTCATCCCTTACGCTTTTTTCTTCGGATATTACGGCATAGTTAAATTTTTCATAGAAAAAATCAACAGCGGTATCCTACAGATAATAATCAAAACCGTATTTTTCGCCATAGTGCTCTGCGTAGGTTTTTTATGCTTCAAGGAACTGCTTCTCGGAAGCATAAACCTGCCTGACTATCCTGTATGGATACTGATTATAGCAGGCATCCTGATGATGATCCTTTACGATTACATATTCACATTCCTCATAAATTTCTATCTCAGACGCATCAAGCATAAGGGTGCGGACAATATGAAGCTGAGCTGAAATCGATTTTCACCTTGCACAGTAATAAAAATCATGGTATACTTTTTTGGACATGAGGGAGTAGTTGGCACTTTTGTGTTGCAAGTCAACATACTGGTTTCTAAAAACCTGGCTTGTATGAAATAACGAGACTCATGTATGGCAGATAGCTGCTATGCATGGTCTTAGTCTAAGTAATGTAAGCAGCTGAATGAATTAGCTGTTTTTTATTTTTTTGACATGCAGCACATATTAACAGGAGGAAATGCTATGCTTCTTTTTTTCACGATAATGCTGACGATGTTCATCGCAGAGATGGGAGACAAGACCCAGCTGCTGATGATAGCTATGATGTCACGCTTCAAAATGCGGGACATTCTCATAGGCTCTGCCGTCTCTATACTGGCGCTCAACGCTATGGCAGTCTGTCTCGGAGCCCTGATAAGCCAGTTCATACCGACATGGCTGATAAAGATAATCGCTGCTCTGGCCTTTTTTTACTTCGCATGGTCTACGATGCAGCAGGAGGATGACAGCGATGAGGGCTCAGGTAAAGGCGGAAGCCGTTTCCCTATTCTCACCGTATTCGGTACGTTTTTTCTGGCGGAGCTCGGCGATAAAACGCAGCTTACCGCCATCACATTTGCAGCCAACGAGGGTATACAGCACGCCGTTATTGTTTGGCTCGCCTGCTCTATAGGTCTGTTTGCAGCCGACCTTATAGGAATGCTTGTCGGATACCTCCTCAAGAGCAAAACTCCCGATGGATTCATCAACAAGCTCGCCTTTCTCGTATTTGCCGTATTCGGATTCACCACCATGGCTGATGGCGCAGGACTGCTGCTCGCAGACGATACTCTGAAATGGGTGATAGCGGGCGGCGTTGCACTGATATTCATAATCGTCTGTGTCGCGACCCGCATACATAACAGGCGTTAGAATATTGATAAGAAATGACGATAGTAACCGAAGTTTAAAACGCCGCCAGCATTTCCCAATATCTGAAAACACACTAAAAAGCACTGGTTTTAGCTTCTAATAAATGTAAATATGCCGTTGACTTCGCAAGTCGTTTGCTGTAAAACATTACCATAACAGCGGCGCTATATATTCCAAAATCCTGCTTGCTAATAGATCTACGATTTTGTAAAATAATATTGACGGAGCTGTTAAATATCACAGAAAAGGGGAAGTCAAATGACAAGGAAAAGAGATTTAACAGCCAACATTGCAGAAGTTTCGGCAGAAATTCAGCCTGAGAACAGAGAACGTATCAGAAGTTTAAGATTGATAGACGACGAATTTATGACCAAGGTGTTCGAGGATAGAGAATGCACCGAATACCTGATACGGACGATCCTTGACCGCAATGATTTATCGGTAATCAACGTGCAGACGCAGGCAAGGCTCAAAAATTTGCAGGGCAGGGACGTTATCCTCGATATATTTGCCAAAGACACAACCGGTAAACTCTACAATATCGAGGTGCAGCGCGATACGAAAGGCGCTTCTCTGAAAAGAGCGCGGTATCACGGAAGCATTATAGATGCGAATAGCTTAAACAAAAGCAGCGATTTCGCTCTATTATCTGACAGATACATAATATTCATAACCGAAACCGATGTACTTGATTCAAAAATACAGGTCAACAAGTTACAAATCGGATCAAAGAACACCGGCAATTTTTACGATAACGGCGCATACACGATATACGTCAATGCTTCCATGACAGATGACACTCCTGTAGGAAATCTCCTACAGGACATGTGGCAGACGGAAGCCGATATGATAACAAGCCGCATACTTTCAGATAGAGTAAGATATTTCAAAGAGGATGAGAGAGGAGAGGCGACTATGAACGTACTGATAGAAGAAATGAAACAGGAAGCCAGAGAGAATGGTCTTGCTGAGGGACTTACAAGGGGGCGTAAGGAAGGACTTAACAAAGGCCGCAAAAAAGAGAAAAAGCAGATCGCGCGCAGCATGCTCTCAGAGGGCCTTGACTCAGAACTGATTTCAAGGGTCACCGGGCTTACGGCAGAGGAGATAAAGAATTTGATAAACTAACTCAGCGGTGGTGCATGGACATGAAGGGTGTGTACATAGGCTTTAGTTGACCTTCGGCTGCTTTTCTGCTGCCCTCTGCTCTCTCAGCTTACTTTTCTGCTGCTTTCAGCTATTTTTCTGTTGCTCTTTGCTGTGCGACCGCCATATCCTTTACCTTCATAAGCCTTGCCAGATTGCTTCGTTCTCTTTCATCCAGCTTCGTCGTGATACTTTTTATAGTATCCTGCAACGTAGGTATTTGAATGTATTCCAGCGCATTTACCCGTCTTCTCGTTTTTTCTATTTCCTCAGCGAGGAGCGCTGCGAGCTTCTCAGTTTGGGCAAGCTGCAGCAGCAGAGGTAAAATTTCCAAAAGCGCATCCATGGAGGCATCCATCCCGGCTGATGTAAATGCGAAGCCGTAAGGATATATATCTTTCTTTTTATCACTGCCGATATTACCCGACGTATCACCTTTAAAGCTAAACTCGGGAACACTGATACCCATAACGTTTTTCGTCTCCACATCGGCGTATACCCTCGTCTGCGGCAGCATCAGAGCTTCCTGAAAGGCTGCATTTCCCATTACGGCTGCTGCCATGGTGAAGCCCGCATAGATTTCTTCCATCTTTTCTTCAAGCCGGAGCCGAAGCTCCATATTTTTACGCGCCAGCTCCAGAAATCTTTTCATCATGTCATCGCGCTTATCCTTGAGAAGCTTGTGCCCCCGCATGGACGAGGTCAGACGCTTTTTCAGCCTCGACAGCTCCATTCTCGTAGGGCTTACCTGTAATACCGCCATATTGACACCCCCCCTATCTGCTATGCTTTACACCATACTTCTCTATCATTTCCGGCTTTATTCTCTTGAGCTCGCTTTCCGGCAGGATGCCAAGAAGCTTCCAGCCTATATCGAGCGTTTCTGTGATTTGCCTGTCTGTCCTGAACCCCTGCGACACATATTGGCTTTCGAATTTTTCTGCAAATTCAGCGTACAGCAAATCTGTTTCCGAAAGAGCCTTGTCTCCGAGTATCGTCATCAGCTCCCCGGCGTCCTTACCTCTGGCATAGGCCGCAAACAGCTGATTCATAACGCCTGAATGATCCTCTCTTGTCTTGCCTTCACCTATGCCCTTATCCTTTAGCCTCGAAAGCGACGGCAGTATATCGATAGGCGGCATCACGTTCTTCCTGTAGAGCTCTCGCGAAAGTATTACCTGCCCCTCTGTGATATATCCGGTAAGATCGGGTATGGGGTGCGTCTTGTCGTCCTCCGGCATAGTGAGGATAGGTATCATGGTTATCGAGCCTTCGCTGTCCGCCTTTCTTCCCGCCCTTTCATAGAGCGTCGCAAGGTCCGTATACATATATCCCGGATAGCCTCTCCTGCCCGGGACTTCCTTTCTGGCAGACGATACCTCACGAAGGGCTTCCGCGTAATTCGTCATATCCGTCAAGATGACCAGCACATGCATATCCTTTTCAAAAGCAAAATATTCGGCAGCCGTCAAAGCCATGCGGGGAGCAGCTATACGCTCTATCGCCGGGTCGTTTGCCAAATTTATGAACAATACCGTCCTGTCTATAGCTCCGGTGTTCTTGAAATCGGAAATAAAGTAGTCGGCTTCCTCGAAGGTAATTCCTATAGCACAGAACACTACGGCGAAGCTCGATTCATCACCCAGCACCTTGGCCTGCCTCGCTATTTGGGCAGCCAGCTTTGCATGGGGCAGACCCGAACCGGAAAACACCGGCAGCTTCTGCCCTCTCACCAGTGTATTTAATCCGTCTATCGCAGATATACCCGTCTGTATGAATTCATCAGGATATACTCTGGCGGCTGGGTTCATCGGCAAGCCGTTGATGTCCGCTTTTCTCTCCGGTATTATCTGAGGAGCGCCGTCTATCGCCTCGCCCATTCCCGAGAACACTCTGCCCATCATATCCTCTGATAATGAAAGCTCCAGACCCTTTCCGAGAAAGCTCACCCTGCTTTCCTGCGTATTTATTCCGGCTGAGCTTTCAAAGAGCTGTACCAGCACGTCGTTGCCGCTTACCTCAAGCACTCTGCACTTCCTGCTCTCTCCGTTTTGAAGCTTTATTTCTCCGAGCTCATCGTATGCGACGTCTTCAACGCCTTTTACAAGCATGAGAGGCCCTGCTATCTCGGATATAGTTCTGTATTCTCTAAGCATTACGCCGCCTCCTTTTCTATATTTTCCCGAAAGTGTGTGTTATCTCAGCGCATACACTATCCAGATAGGCCTCAATCTCATCCTCCGGTACATACTTTGCTCTCGCTATCTTTTCCCTTGTTTCCATGCTTAGGAGATTCGTGATGTCTGCACCGTTTTCCAGAGCGCCCGCCGATTCATCGTAAAGCATCAGCACCGTTTTCAGCATTCTATACTGCTTTTGCAGCGACGTGTATGCATCCGTCTCATCGAACGCATTCTGCTGCAGATAATCCTCTCTTATCGATCTGGATGTCTCCAATATCAGCCTGTCGGATGGCGATAAAGAATCGTAACCCACCAGCTTTACAATTTCCTCCAGCTCCGCTTCCTCCTGCAGCAGCTTATTAGCCTTTGCCACGCACTTTGTCCAGTCCTCTGCAATGTTCTCATCTATCCAGCTTCCGATTGTATCGCTGTACAGGGAGTACGACGTCAGCCAGTTTATAGACGGGAAATGACGTTTATATGCAAGCTTTGAATCAAGTCCCCAGAAAACCTTTACTATGCGCAGCGTGGACTGCACTACCGGGTCTGAATTATCTCCGCCTGCGGGCGATACGGCTCCGATAGCCGTGAGTGTTCCTGTCCTCTCATCGCTTCCCAGGCACTTCACCTCTCCCGCTCTTTCATAAAACTGCGCCAGTCTCGATGTAAGATATGCCGGATAGCCTTCCTCGCCGGGCATTTCCTCGAGTCTGCCGGATATTTCACGCAGTGCCTCCGCCCATCTCGATGTTGAGTCAGCCATAATCGCTACCGAATATCCCATATCTCTGAAATATTCCGCTATGGTAATTCCCGTATATATCGATGCTTCCCTGGCTGCTACAGGCATATCAGATGTATTTGCTATGAGAACAGTACGGTTCATTAACGATCCTCCCGATTTCGGGTCTCTGAGCTCCGGAAATTCCATGAGTACATCCGTCATTTCGTTTCCGCGTTCTCCGCATCCGACATATACGACAGCATCGACGTCTGACCACTTCGCGAGCTGATGCTGCACTATCGTTTTTCCTGAACCGAATGGCCCCGGCACCGCAGCCGCGCCTCCTCTCACTATCGGAAAGAAAGTATCTATGACTCTCTGCCCTGTAATCATCGGAACCTCGGGAGACAGCTTGCTTTTATACGGTCTCTGCTTTCTCACCGGCCACTTCTGCATCATAGTCAGCTTTCTTTCACCGCCGTCATTCGTCCGTACTCTCGCAATGACATCCACTATCGTATGCTTGCCGCTCTCTATGGCTGCAATCGTGCCCTCGACTCCGACCGGCACGAGCACCTTGTGGAGCATCAGCCCTGTTTCCTCTACAGTGCCTATAATGTCCCCTGCACTTATCTCATCTCCCACATTTACAGCAGGCTCAAAATCCCACTCCCTTTCGTGGTCGAGAGATGTCACCTCTATGCCTCTTGCTATATTGCTCCCGATCTTTTCTTTGATAACTTCCAGAGGTCTCTGGATACCGTCGAAGATCATTTCCATGATTCCGGGGCCCAGCTCTGCCGAAAGCGGCTCTCCCGTGGAAACGACCTTATCGCCTGTCCTGAGCCCTGCAGTTTCCTCGTATACCTGGATAGAGGCTTTGCCGTCTCTCATCTCTATGATCTCGCCTATCAGTCCCTGTTTGCCTACGCGTACAACATCGAACATATTGGCGTTTCCCATGTTGTCCGCGACGACCAGAGGTCCGGCGACCTTTATTATCTGTCCATAGTCCATAAACTTTCCTCTTAATCGTTAAAGATATCCGCGCCCACGGCTTTCTCTACGTTTTTGTGTATGTTTTCCATGCCTATACCCATGCTCCCGTTTCTGCCGGGAATGGGAATAACAGCAGGGAGCATATCGTTTCTGTACCTGTCCGGCGTATCGGGAGACGCTGAAATCAGCTCCTCCGTCACGAATATGATGCCGTACTGTTTCTCTGCCAGCTCTGAAATGAGATTCGATAGCTGCTCTCCGCTGTCTGCTTTTTCCGCCTCGGGTACATCAAATACATCAAAGCCTACTGCCCGAAAGCCTGCCACGCTTTCCCTGTCTCCTATCACTGCTATCTTACTCCGCATAAATATATCCCAATCTCGCTTTTACTCTTTCCTCAGGGAGGTCAAAGAGCTTGAAAGCCATGACCAACCTGCACGCTCTTATTTCCCGCTCCTTTAAGTACAGGAACCTTATTATCGGCTCTATTCCGAAAGGAACCGTGCGCATCCTCGAAACGAGCCGTTCAAGGCACCTCTGCGCTTCTTTCTCAAATGCTCCAAGTGCTCCTATCTGCTCTCTGTCCTGTTTCGTATTTGCAGCTGTTCCTACATGCTCCCTGTTCTGTCCCGTATTTACGGCTGTTTCTGCATACCTTCTGTTCTGTTCCGTATTTGCAGATGTTCCTGCATACCCTATGTTCCGTTCCGTATTTACAACTGCTCCTGCCTGCTGTCTGTTCCGTTCCGTATTCACAGTCTCAAGCGGGATTTCATTCAAAGATATTTTTCTGAACAGGACCTTGAGCCCGTCATATCCTGCGGCATACGCTGCCTCAAGCTCATTTATACCGAAGCTTCCTCCCTCCGCAAAAGCTCTCGCCGCAGTGTAGGTATCCGCATCTATCCTCAGAAATCGCAGTGTGGTTTGCAAGTTTATGAGATCTGTTTTCAATCTCACGTATTCCGCCAACGCTGCACATCCTATGCCCTCTGCCCTTTCCGCCATCAGAGCGATGACAGCCTTATCGACTGTAATATCCACAAGCTGCGGGCGGCCTGTTTTAGCCAGCTGCTCCGCCGCTTCAAGACCTGCCCTTCCCAGCCTTTCCGGAACAGCGAAAAAGCGTTCCGCTGCAAGCTCCCGCTTCATCATTTCCGGCGGTATAGTTCCTCCCGCCTTGTAGAGTTCTGAAAAATCACCCGCCCTCTTTTCCTTTATCATCACCTTGAGATTATGTCCGTCCAGCGGGTATCTGAAAATATCGGTAAGCCCTATCCCATCCGTGATGTTTTCCACCAGCTCATAAGTCCTTGCGGCGCTTTCTTCAAGGGCTTCCTCATACTGCTCGGGCGGCCTGTCTCCGAACACGCCCCTTTCCGACAGCATTCTGAAAGCGTTCTCCATCGTATCGGCCTCCGCCGCCCGGTACAGCTCGTCTTTGCCGAGCAATCGAGCTTCCAGACACGCTACTCTCGCTGCCGCATGAAGAAATCTCGTATCCCTGTTTCGCATAAATATACGCCTCCCTCTACATGTAAAAATAACGGCAATTACGAAAACAATATCGCTGCGATTTCAGGCTCTAATTCCTTTGCGGCATCGGCGATGAGAGCTTCAAATGTGCAGATCGTTTCCGTATCCGCCTCTCTGATTATGAGGCCTCCCTTGAAGCTGCCCGGCGTTTCCTCTATTTTCAGAGTTTTCCCCGCGACCTTTAACTTTTTTCCTACGCGCTTCTTATCCTGCTCGTTGAGCCGTACCATAACGTTGTTGCCGATGCTGCAAGCGGATATGAGCTTTTCGTAAAAGCCCTTCTTTTTCGCATCGGGCATACCGGCAAGCTCCTGTTCAGCCTCGAAAAATGCTTTTTCAAGTGCCTGTCTTTTCGCAGCGAGCCTTATGCTTCCGCGCTGCCCGCTTGCCTGCGACCTGCCGCTGCGCTTAACTTCCTCTGCTTTAATTTCCGCCTTGAGCATTATATCTTTGCGCACTTCTTCAATCTGTTCATCATACAGCCTGCGCAGCTCGTCAGCCTCCTTTTCGGCGCTTGCCAGTATCCTCGCCGCCTCCGAATCGCCCTCATCGCCGATAGCTGTCAGTATTTTGGAAAGTTGTCCGTATTTTTCATTAGAAATGCCGTCATACTTTTCCTCCGAAGCGTTATCATATTTCTCCTCCGAAACTTCATCAATCTTTCTCTCAGAAACGTCGTCATATTTTCCCCCTGAAACGCTCTCCATACTTCCCTCCGTAATGTTCTCTTTGATTTCTTTCCATACCGCGATTTATATTTAATTACATTCTGATATTGAATACGAGGAGCATGGAAATGAGAAAGGCAAGTATAGCATATGTCTCTACGAGCGCTGCCGATACCATCGCCTTGGAAACCTGCTCCGGTTTAGCGGCTATTATTCTTATACCTGCTGCCGACACCCTTCCCTGCGCTATACCTGAAATAAGTCCGACGATGCCTATAGGAAGCGAGGCCGCCGCTACTGCCAGTCCTGCTCCTAGGCTGAGATCTACATCGCCGCTCATCATCCCTGAATTTACCATGATGATAAAGCCTATGAGAAAGCCGTATATTCCCTGGGTCCCCGGCAACGCCTGCAGCACAAGGCACTGTCCGAATTTGTCCGGGTCCTCGCTCAATACACCTGAGGCCGCTTCACCTACTATGCCGACGCCCTTGGCGGAGCCTGCACCTCCGAGCGCAACAGCGATTGCCACCCCGAGATAAGCCCAGAAATTGCCGTGCAATAACAATGTTCCTACTACTTCCATCTTCTTTTTCCTCCGTAGTTTTTTCAATTCAGTGGTGAGAGTCGTAGCCGCCAATTATCCGTAAGATTTGAGGCCGCCGATATCATTTTCCACACTCACCCTGACATATTCGGTATCTATCCTCAGAGGCTCAAACTTGCTGCCTCCTCCCTGATAATACTTGCCGAAAAATTCCACATACTGCAGCCTTGCCGAGTGTACGTATGCGCCAAGCGCGTTTATCCCGAGATTGAGGGCATGGCCCGCGGCGAATATGAGCACAAATACAAGAAAGCCTAATATCCCACCTCCCGTCATCGTGCCCATGATGTTCACCACGCTCGCAACGACTCCCGTGGCAAGCCCCAGTGCCAGTATCCTCGAATACGAAAGCACATCGGAAAAATATCCCGTGATGTCATACAGGCTCATCACACCTGTTGCCAGCTTTCCCAAAAGCGTTGGTCTGTGCCTGCCCTGCGTGAGTACGAGCCCTATGCCTCCGGCAATTGATATTACCGCTCCTGCCGTTTTGAATGGCTGAGGCAGGAGCAGCATCGTCAGACCTGCGAGAAACACATACCAGAAGCCGACATCGAATACAGCTTCCCATATATGACCCTGCCTTATCATCAGGTATCCCTTTATTCCCATGCCCAGAAATATGTGTACGACTCCCAGCAAGCAGGAAAGCATGAGTACCGTCATCGGCTCGTTCAGCGGATCTATCAGAGACGGTATTTCAAACGTGACGCCGAAAAAAGTCTGCGCTACCTGCTCCGGCGCATCGCCGAAAAAGCTCCCGTATATGATACCCCATATCGTAGTCGATATTCCGCATATACCTATCATCTTCATGAAACGCTTTGCTCCCGCACTGAGATCGAGGAGCCTTGCCGCCGAGAACCCTCCCAGCATAAGTATCAGTCCGTACCCCGCATCCGAGAGCATCATCCCAAAGAAGATAAAAAAGAAAAGTCCTATCGCCCAGTTCGTATCGATGCTCCGCGAATCGGGCAGCGAGTACATCTCCGTGATGGAGGCGAATGGAGCTACGAGCCTGCTGTTTTTCATGAGAACGGGAAAGGACTCTCCCCTTTCAGCTTCCCTGTACTCGCAGCAGCAGCCGTATTGTCTGAGGCTATTGCTTAAAAGCTTCTTCTGAGACGTCGGCACCCAGCCGGTTATGACATCTACCGTGTCCGTACTCATAGAGCTTTCACGTCCCGCCATGCACTGCGTCCTCACCCTGAGCGCATCGCACGCCATTTCCAGCTGAGGCTTTACATGAACCATGGATTTCAGCTCATCCACCTTGATGTGCAGCTCACTTTGCAGCTCGTTTATCTTCGCTTCACTTGCGGCGATATTATCCGCCATCGTGCCTTTCAAAGCCTCCGTTTCAAAATGCTTTCCTCCGAGCGCGCTCACTATATGCCTTACGTCCTGCTCTGCTTCGCTGCGGTATACGACGGCTGCATGGCTGCTGTCCTCGTCCGAGCTTATAATTTCTACGCAAACCGGTATCTCTCTTTCCTCCGCAGCCGACGCTATGTCCGCGGGCTCATTCGGCTTTTGCAGAATGTAACAGGAAACGGCACAGCTTTTCATCCTCATGTATTCCGCTTCAACGTCCATTTCTTTCCATGGAAGATATGAAGCTCTTTTGAATTCTTCTTTTTCAATCTCCTTTTTCAGCCTGTCCATCTCATCCGTAATTTCCAGTATCCATTCGCTTGAATCCAGTGTTTTTGAAATCACATCATCATTCATCAGCTCATCATATGAAATCTCAGGCCTTTTGAAAAAGAGCCCTCTGTGCTCCCTACGCCCTTCGAGGTCTTTGATACTTTCGAGAGATTCGATGCTTTTCTTAAGACTCTGCATCAATGCTTTCCCCAGCGCTTTTTCCTGCGATGCTTCCATGCCGTCTCCTGCCGACAGTAGCCCCGCCCTATCTTCATCGAGCATTGAGCGCACCTCAGTCAGCTGCACCGAGCCGCACTTCAGCACAGCCTCCATCACATCGCTCGTCTGCCCTTTCAGACTGTAGATGAACAGCTTTTCCATCTTCTCTATCATAGCATCGTTTCCACTCCCTCTACTATCCTGTTTACCGCCTCATCCATTCTGCTTTCGGCATTTCGCAATATCTCATCGGCTTCTCTGTGCGCCTTTTCCATCGCTTCCTTTGATATCCTGTCGGCTTCAGCTGCAGCCTCGCTCAGCATCTCATTTGCTTTCTCTTCCGCCTGCGCTTTCGTCTTCTCCACGCGCTTCATACCGTCGGCTTTTGCCCTGCTTATCATTTCGTCCTTTCGCTCTTTCGCCCGCTTTCCGACCTCCGCCGCTGCCTTTTCGACCGCTCTTATCTCGTCTATCATATCTCTCATTTTTTCATTCCCCTTTCATAGATAATAGATAAATGCAATGCTTTGCATCGCTCGCTCACGGCATCCAATGAAAAAAACTGCGCAGCAATATATCGTTTACCGTTTTCATAGCTTTCCGTAACGATTACTGCAGCGCATGCTCTGTTTGTCAAGTATTATTCTTTTTATTCTTTTTTCAAATTCCGTAAAATATAGGGTTCGATTGAATGTGCCTAAGATTAGTATTGTTAAATTTAAGTTTATTACTCGTTTTTTAACGTTGTTTTACCGCCGATTTTTAAAAAATTTTCATCCGCGCTTTAAATTGTATCGATGGTATAAAGCTTTTTACCATATAGAAGCACAGCAGCGATAAATTTTATGTATCCGGTCGGAATATTTTATTTTTCCGGCGCAGCCGCAGGTACGTTCCTGTATAGGATAAGCGCAAGAATGACCGCCGATACTCCTCCTGCAAATTTACCGATAATAGCGGGAATCAGCATGGGAAGATTGTACGATGCTGCGTAGGCGAAGTAATCGCCGAGCGTAAATGCCGCAGATACACAGAACGCCGAATTGATGATCTTGCCGCGGTCATCCATATCTCCCATGCTTTCCGCCATGGGGATCACATTTACCAGCGTCAGCATCAGACCTGCGGCAGCCATCCGGTTCATTCCCATCTTAGTCCCCAGTGCCGTAAGCGGTCTCGAAAGCAGCCTGCTCAGGATGTGCATCAGAGGGAAGGCTCCTGAAAGGAAAATCGCGCAGTTAGCTACAACGGCAAAGGCATCTTCTATCGGCGAAAGGCCATGTATCGGCTCGAGCCCCATCAGCGACTTCATGATGCCGAGGGCGATGCCCGCCGTAGACAGGCAGAGGATGAATTTACCGAATACGATAAATCCTTTCACTAATTTGCTGCGGAACTTCCAGATACCAAGTGCAAGAAGAATGGAAACAGCGGTTACAGGGACAAGCGTATGCAGTATCAGGCTAATGGAAAAGCCTGCCGCAATGCCTCCGATGAAACAGCCTATGGGAATCGTGATTATTCCCGCTATCATTCCTCCCGCAAGCCATTCGCTGTCCTTTCCCGCTATCTGCAGCATCACCGGAATGGTGAAAACTATGGTTATCCCCAGCATAGCGCCTACCAGCATACCGGACATGTCCGCAGCATCCGCACTGGCGGCCATTTCACGGGCGAGCGGCGCGCCGCCCATATCGGTTCCGAGAAAAATTCCCGCAAAAACGGAGGGGTCTGAGCCAATCATCTTAAAGAACGGAGTCAGTACGGGAGACAGCGTATCGGCAATAACCGGTGCGATGACCAGCATGCCCACCATGGAAAGAGCCAACGGCCCCATAACCATGAATCCTTCTTCAAACTTTTTTCCTATCCCGAATCTATTGCCGCAGATCCTGTCTGCCGCGCCTAAAACGGCAAAGCACGCCATTATGTATACAATTACCTTATCCGCTGTCATATCGCAGTCCCCCTTTTGGGAATGAAAAACCCGTTCATATCGGTTCCCTCGTGCTCCAAAAGCCATATCTTCATATCTATCCCGCCCGAAAAGCCTGTCAGAGAGCCGTTTGCACCTACGACTCTGTGGCAGGGAATGATTATGGAGATCGGATTGCGCCCCACTGCGCCTCCGACCGCACGGGCGGACATTTTCTCCTTTTTCATGCGCACAGCCGCTTTCTTTGCCAGTTCTCCGTAGGTCGTCGTCTCTCCGTAGGAAATTTCTTTCAGAAGCTGCCACACGCATTGCCTGAACTCGTTGCCAATGGGAGCAAGAGGCAAGCTGTCTATCGACGGTTTTCTCCCTGTGAAATAATCGTCGAGCCATGCTTTTGCCTGAAGCATTATCGGCAGCGTTTCATTTTCCGTCATCTCTGCGGATACGGTGTCCCCGAAATATTTCTGTCCTTTAGCCCAAAGGCCAACGATATGCGTTTCATCGCTCGCAAGTACGATATCTCCTACAGGCGAGCTGTAATTTGCCGAATAATACATCTTTCTTCCTCCCGATTTGTCTGCTCTATATGTCCTTACAATTCCGCTCATTATTTTCATTTCCGTTCCGTCCGTTATTTTCGTTTTTTCGCTGTTCATACTTCTAGTGCATCGAATAATTAATAACTGGCTATATCGCGCCGAATGATTTTTCATGTGCAAGGCGGAGGAAGGAGGCGTAGCGGTGGCTACGTCGACTGACAACAACGCAGCACATGGGAAATCAGGCAAGCGATATGGCTAGTTACTTAATATTCGAGGTACTAACTGCCATATCATCATCATGGCGTAGCTCCGCCACGGACGAAACGCTTCGGAGGCACTGCGGATTTCCTTTGGAGTCATACCGCTGAACACCTTTTTCACACCGTAGTCAGCCTCAAGGAAAGCATCCGTGTGTCCCAGCGCCCGCATAGCGATATAGTTCGCCGTCCACGGGCCTATCCCTTTAAGCGATACGAGCTTCTCGATTTCCTTTTCCGGATCTGCCCCGAGCTTTCCCGGCTCTACAAAAATCCTCGCCAGTTCGCCTATCGTTGAAGCCCTCCGGGCGATGATACCCAGCGAACCGAGCTCATCCTCTATACCATCCCCGAGAGCAGCGATTTCTTCCGCTGACGGAAAAGCATATCTGAGCTGCGGTATATCCGTTTTTACCGGCGTGCCGAACCGCTCTGCGAAGCGTCCTACCAATGTCCTTGCCGCCTTTACTGTTATCTGCTGCCCCAGCACTGCGCGAACCGACATCTCAAACGGGTCCGCACACCCCGGTATCCTTATCCCCGGTATAAAAGCACCCGGCCTCAGCTTTTCCATCTCATCGGAAATCACACCGACCGCATCGGGGTCGCAGTACAGGTCGAATAGATTTTTAAGCTGTACCAGCAGCTGCGGCATGACGCAGAGCAAGCTGTCGCTCATTGAAACCTCGAGGGCTGATTTATCAGGATTATTCGCAACGCAAACCGTACCCAACACATCACTGCCGTTTCTATCTTTCAAACGAACCGTCCGATAATATGTGCCGTCGTTTACAAATTCGACGCCGGGAAGCTCTCGGCCTTTAAAAAATTCGAGAATCAGATCCCACCGATACGGCTTGCGGTATCCCAGAGAGATTTTTATATCGCTATCCTTCTTTTTTCCGGCGGAATATTTTTTTCTGAGGTCTGTCGGCGCCATCCTGTACCTTTTCTTAAAGGCGTCGTTAAACCGTCTGATGCTCCCGAAGCCTGATATCATGGCTACATCCGTCACGGGCAGCGCAGTATCCGTCAGCAGCTCCTTAGACAGCAGCAGCCTGCACGTCTGCATGTACTGTATAGGCGTCACATGGTAGGCTTCGGAAAACACCTGTCTCAGATAGCGGTCCGTGTATCCGAGCTCGGCAGCGAGTTCTTCCAGGCTTCTGCCGCTGCAGCACTGTTCCTCCAGAAATCTTGCCGCACGCTCTGCGAGCATCGACTTCGAGTCAAGCGGAGCAAAGCCGGGCGCAAGCTCAGGTCGGCATGTAAGACAGGGGCGAAAGCCCGCCGCCTCCGCCTCCGCAGCGGTATGAAAGAAGGTGCAGTTCCTTTCTACCGGCATCTTGGCACGGCATGTGGAGCGGCAATATATACCTGTTGACTTCACTCCCACGTAAAAACGTCCGTCAAAACGCGGGTCACGCGCCTTGAATGCAGCGTAAAGTATTTTATCGTCGTATTCGCTGTATTTTCCATGCTCATCTTGTTTTTTCATGGCTGCCTCCTTTTTCTACGTATATGTTAACAGTTTTATGGAAAAAAGACAGCCATTTTCGGAAGTGGAAATAAATTTCTCCGTAGCAGGAGATTTAACCGTCACCGTGAATGTCGCCGCTTACCTTTTGATGGGATATAATACGCAGCACAAAAATAACCCCCTCCGCCGGAACATGATTTTACTTGGCGAAAGGGGTTTGATTCAGTTTTACTCCAACCCTGTCGGTTTTATGAAATTCAATTATACATTTACATCATTTTTTATTTCAAGACCTCTATTTCCAGAAATCCGTATCTTCCTTTATTCCTATATCCGCTGCTTTGAAATGCGGGTCAAGGCCCTGCTTTCTCTGCTTCGTGTAGTCATTCAGACACTTGATCGCGATACCTCCCAGTATTAATATGGTCGGAATGTTCGCTACAACCGCAAGGCCCTGAAGCATGTCCGCCAGATCCCATACAAGCGAAGCGCTGGCAACTGCGCCGATGAAGACGATAACCGTTGCAAATATCCTGAATATAAACAATCCTTTGCTGCCCGGCTCTCTCTTAAGTATGAATTTCAGACATCCCTCGCAATAGGAATAATTTCCTATAAGTGTTGTAAAGGCAAACAGTGACATAGCCACTACGATAAAGATCGGTCCGAAGCTTCCCAGCGTGGATTCCATCGCCGCCTGTACGTAAGCTGCACCGGCCAGATCTTCCGTAGGGGTCACGTCCGTGCTCAGGCACATAAAAGCTGTTGCCGTACAGATCAGCAGGGTATCTATGAACACGGAGAGCATCTGCACAAGCCCTTGTTTTGCCGGATGAGATACATCAGCCGTTGCCGCCGCATTAGGAGCCGAACCCATACCTGCTTCGTTAGAATACAATCCTCTCTTTATTCCATACATTATACATGAACCGGCAAATCCGCCGAAGATGGAATGGAAGTCGAAAGCATTACTGAAAATGTCTGCGAACATCGAGGGAACATTCCCTATATTGAGAACCAGTACAAGCAGCGACATGAACACATACATCACGCCCATCACAGGCACTATAATGCTCGTTACATTTGAAAGTCTCTTTGCTCCGCCTATGATGATAACTCCGAATAAAACGGCGAGGACGATGCCTATAGCTGCCGGAGTAACTCCGTCAATGTAAAAATCGAACACCTCAAAGGTGGACTGCAGGTTGTACGCCGCGAGCAGATTGTATCCTACCGCATATATCAGAATTATTATTACGGAGAAAGCGATACCAAGCCAACGCTGCTTTAAAGCGGTCTCCATGTAAAAAGCCGGACCGCCGTAGCTTGAGCCGTCTTTATTCTTCTTCTTGTAAATCTGCGCCAGCGTAGACTCTATGAACGCCGTAGCACCGCCGAAAAAGGCAGTTATCCACATCCAGAAAATTGCTCCCGGACCTCCCAGACATATGGCGGTGGAAACTCCTATTATATTTCCTGTTCCTACTCTCGAAGCTGTGGATATCATCAGTGCGCCGAACGAGGATATTCCATCGTTTGACTTAGGTTTTTCCATAATGACCTTGCAGGCCTCCTTAAACAGACGCACCTGAATAAATTTACATCTGAATGTAAAATACAGACCTCCGACTATAAGAAGGAGCGGCACAAACCATGGTTGGTATAATACGTTGCTTACTGCCAGTATTCCCGCATCAATTGCTTTCATCATTTTGAATAAGTTCCTCTCTTTTAAATTTAGTTTGTTTTGTGTGTAACATAAGACCAAAGCTATTATACCATAATTTGTAATAATTTGTATATACAGAGATAGAATAGTATTTAAAATACAGCAGCTCAAAGCTTTTAATAAATTTTCACTGCTTCCGCTTCAAAATCGCAATAGTAAAAAGCCCCGCTTTCGACAGGAAAGCGGAGCTTAGGAAGCATGCGATATCAATATCGCTCAATATTTTATATTAAGAAGCATTTAATATCGAATCGCTTAATGTTTTATATTAGGAAACGTGCAATGTCGAATCGCCCAATATTAATTTAATTCTTTTCCGGAACGAATTTCACGCTCTTCCTCGTACACAGAGCTCTGAGGATGCAGCATACCACCAGTATCGCAGTGCATACAAGCCACGGCAGCTTGTATCCGCCCGTCATATCGAAGAGCATACTGATGACAAGGCCTCCGAAAATGCCGCCCAGCGAAATAAATATGTTGACGTACGCGATAAATCTGCCGACCTCTTTATCTCCGAACATATGTCCCATCATCAGCGGTGAGAGGATATTTACTGCCGGAACACCGAATATGTAGCCTGCTATCATCGGATACAGCAGCCACGAAGCCTCGCCGATAAATGCGTAGCAGAATGTTGCCAGTGCAAACATCAGAACGGTTATCACCGATGTAGCAAACAGTCCCATCTTGTCAGTTGCAATACCGATAACGAGCCCGCTGAAAATCAGCAGTATACTGATGATCGAGGAAATAGCCGTTGCTGCCGCCGACGTCCAGCCTGCCATTATCATCGTCGGGATAGCGTGCTGCAGAGCGCCGCTGGATACGATTACCAGCAGGGTACAGGAAATGAGTGCCACCCATGTAAGAGGCTTTTTTATACCCTCCTTGAAAGGTATTCCCGGTATATCGTCAGGGTTCATGGTATTCATAGCCTCCGTCTCAGCATCCACATCTCCCATTCTCTTTATGCCTTTCTTTTCGGGACTCCAGACAGCGCATTTAAGTATTATTGGGATGCAAATGAGTATTCCTGCCGCGCTGAAGATATAGCCGCCCTTGTATCCGCCTGTCATTACCACGTAGTTGAGTATATTGATGAGCGGTACGCCTATAAGAGACATCCCGCACATATAGAAGCTCATCGCCTTTCCTCTGACCATGGGGCCGAACCAGTTATTTACCAGTATTGTACATGGCGTCATGGTACATGCGCTGAAACAGAAGCCCATCGGCACAGACCACAGATAGAACTGCCATATCTGCGTGCTGAATGAAAAACCTATAAACGATATTACACCAAGCGCCGCGGCTACCAGCATGATTTTCTTGATATACTTTTCCACCATGAATTTAGATATGATGAACAGCACGATAATGTTCGTAACCGACAGTATCGATATGTAAAGCGAGAAAGCTCCCGCCGAAATACCAAGCGCCGTCGTTACCGGCAGCAGGAATACACCTGTCGTGGATACGATGCCGTTATAGGCGAATGTACCCAGCAAGGCACTCATTACGAGTATCCACCATCCGAAATATATTTTTCCATTTTCATCTCGCAGCTTTAGTTTTACCTTTTCCATTATTACACCTCCTGAGAATATATCTTCTTTCCCTTGAAATACGTTGCCATAACCTTCATGTTTTCCATCTGATCGGCTGCCGTCTCCGTGATGACACCGTCTAAGATGACGAAATCAGCCGACTTGCCTACTTCGATGGAGCCGGTCACATTTTCCATAAAGCACTGATACGCCGGCCATATGGTGTAGCTTCCCACCATGTCATCGAGAGAGAGCTTGTTTTTCTCATCACCCAGGCATACATCCTTATATGTCTCGTATTCGGGATGGAATCTCCCCACATGTCTTACCATTCCCGTCTGCATACCGAACATCGGGTTTTCTACAGGCGATACAGGGAAATCCGTTCCCGATGTGATGATGCACCCTGCCTTTTTCAATCTGCCAAAGGGATAATGTCTGTCCATTCGTTCCTTGCCGAGCAGCGGCACCGCCTGATACTGCGCAAAGCTGTCGAATTCCGCCCACATCGGCTGTACCGCTGCTATTATTCCCAGCTGCGCCATCCGTTCGATGTCCTCCTCGTCGGACAGCATGATGTGCGCTATGGTATGGCGATTTTCTCTAATATCTCTGTCCGCTGCAGCGTATGCAAATCCATTTACTGTTTCCTTTACGGCTCCGTCACCCATGCAGTGCACGTGTATCTGCAAGCCGCTTTCGGTAAGCTTTTTAAATATCTCGTTTATTTCATCCTGTTCCCACTGAGCATATCCTCTGTAGTCCTCCGGAAAACCCGCAGCCTTTAATATTTCTTCTTCAAACGGCTCGTTCATGCTGAACGAAAAGCCGCTCCCATCCATAAAGAACTTGATTGTGGAGATCTTAAAATCATCTCCCACGTCATAAATACCCTTGTTCCTTATCATATCGTCAAACTGACTTTCCGGGCATGAGGGGTCCGCGTATATGCAGCCGGCGATACGCATTTTCAGCTCTCCGTCCCGCGCCATTTCGCCGTATGCCTTTATAGCATTGGGCGTTGACAGCGCATCGAATACGAGCGTTATACCGTTGTTTTTCGCAAAGTTGTCCTGATAGTATCTAACGGCCTGCTTGTATTCCTCCACCGTGTAGTCAGCGCCGGGAAGATTATTGAGCAGCAAATCCATCGCAGTGGTTTCCTGGAAAATTCCTGTGGGATTACCGTCCTCATCCTTCATCACTACACCGTTTCTCGGCTCCGGAGTGTTCCTGTCGATTCCTGCCAGCTCCATCGCGCGGCTGTTCACCCACATATAGTGCATATCATATGAATGGGCGATGATAGGTATCTCCGTACTTACCTTATCCAGGTCAGCCGCCGTAGGATGACCTTCGGGAAAGGACATGAAGAAAGCCGAGTCCCATCCGGCTCCCCGCAATATAGCCGTATCCTCTGTCAGAGCCTCCTTAAGCCTTGCGATATACCCATCTATCGCATCATCCCTCGATGTGCTGGGCGGTATCATTTCCTCACCCATCCTCACGTCGTAAATCAGCTCTGCAGTTCTGCCTACATGCAGGTGTGAATCTGCCAGACCGGGAAGCATAGTATGTCCATGTAAATCTATAATTTCAGTTTCGTCGCTTATGTGTGCTTTCAAGTCTGCTTCACTGCCTACAAAAGAAAACTTACCGTCGGTCACAGCAACAGCTTCTGCGATACATCTCTGATCCTTTTCGTTTATGTAAAAGACCTGTGCATTTTTAAACGCCTGCTGTGTTTTGTTCATTTCCCCGTTCCTCCATTCCGACCCGGGCCTCTCGGGTCAAACCATCGATCAATGTATCTACATGATAAAATTTTTTTACTCAAAACGTCAGATTCTATTTTGTGACAATTCCGATTTATTTGTCATAATTTCTCATTCTGCTGATGATGGAATGACAACATCCGCTCTGTTTTTTTGAATCACCTTATGAATTTTGTCATTAAAAAAGCGCCTCGGGCTTATATGAAAATTTTACACGCCCGGCGCTTTTCCTTATCTGTATCTGACATTATCACTTGTGAATCATACCAAATCTAACGTTATCCTATTTCAACGGCCGCAGTATCGCCATCACTATTTCTCTTTCTTTTACTTTAAAGTAAAGCCCGTCCTCCGCCTTAAGAAGCACCTTATCCATATGGACAGCAGGAGATGTCTTGGAAATCAAAGCCTCCTCCTCATATACAGACAGTTCATCCGCACCGCCTATTGCGTTCCACAGCTCTCCTGCGCTTTGCTGCCCTGTGTCAAAATGATAGCTTATCATGGCAAAGCTTCCTTCCTCATTGGAAAAGCGGAGCATATGCTCCGTATTGCCTGCTGCATCGTTTATAAGGAGGATACGGTATCCGTCTGCTCCTTCGAAGCGGCCTTTCTTTTCTCCCTCGAAGCAGGATTCCTTTCCATTCCCGGAAACGGCCAGCCTCTCGTTTGCAAAGAGCAGCTTCCCTCCAAGCATACACAGGAACTTGAATATATAATAGTCATTCCGCCGCAGTCCAATGTCGTAAAAAAGCTCCTCAAGCGAAAAGCATATATACTCAAGCCTGTGCGAGAAGGCTTTGCGCAGAAAATCCACCGTACTGCCTTGGAAATCACTTCTGTTCAAGGCCTCCGCGCAATCGACAACAGTTGCCTCTGCCCCGTAAGAAAGCTGCCCCATATACTCCGTCAGCTCTTTTACATCGCACGACCCTTCATCCGCCTGTATGATGAAACCTGTCTGCAGCACCGCTGCGCCTTCAAGAAGGCTTTCGATAAACTCCCATGTACCCAAGGCTTCTCTTATTAAGCTTAGATCAGCAAGCCTTACGGATACGTTTCTGAATGCAAGCTCATCGTGCAGAGCGGTAAGACGTTTCCAGAAGCTTCCCTTAAACCACAACCTTATATCCTCTATAAGCAGCGTATCCCAAAATACGCCTTGATTGCTATATCGGTCGATACGGATGTCCGTTTTTATGAGATCAGCTCCGTACTCAGCAGCTGTACTGTCACTGAAAATGCTGTCCTCAGCAGCTGCGCCGCTCCTATAGCGACTGCCTTTCGCATAGATCATCGGCAGGAATCCCTCGTTGGGAGAGTAAACGGTGATTTCCGGACTTCTAATGCTTATCGTGTTGTTTTTATAAAGCTTCCGCTCCTCCGAAGGCGACATCCCCAGCAGCTTTTGAAAATGCTTCCTGTAAAGGCCCACCGACGAAAAGCCTGACCTTATGGCAACTTCCTCGACGTTGATTCCTGTCCCGTGGAGCATCTTCCGCGATTCATCGACGCGCAGATTCAAAAGCGCGTTTTGAAACGATGTCCCAAATCCGGAGGAAATCAAATGCGATATGTAGTATTTATCGAGGTGCTCCAGCTCAGCAATCATATCAAGGGTTATTTTCTCATTGTAATGCTTGTGCATAAACCCTAATATCCTCTGAAATCGCCTTATCTGTACAGGTTTCTCTTTAAATGTGTTGAAGCCCTTCAGCTCGGAGTCCTGCTCCTGCCAGTAAAGGAAGTGGTTTTCCAGGCACAGCAGACATTTTACCGCCAGATCGTTTACCTGCTTGTCCTCGCTGCTGCCTGAAAAATATGCGGCTGCCAGATCACGCATTATCTGTTTGATGAATTCATTGCGCTCAGATTCCTCGCTCTGCATGGTCGTATCACAGATGAACATGTCTTCTTTCAAACCCGGACTGTATTTTGAGAAGTAATCCAGATCAAAATAAAAGACAAGCACCCTGTTTTCCTCATCGGTTTCCCGAATGCTGTGGAGCGTACTGTGATTTACGACTATGAGGTTTTTCTCAGGAAAGCGTGTATGATATAAGCTCAAATCGAGGTCTATGCTCCCCTTTATCACGTACAATATCTCCAGCTCCTCGTTTTGATGAAGAGGATAATTATTTATACTGACATACTCCACCCTTACAGGAGCCTCTCTGTCGGTCTTTCTGATTTCCTTAAGCATGACATCCTCAAGCATACCGGCCTCCTTGATTGCAAACAGCTAAATTTGATGAAGCTATTTTACCATATATGCGTCGTAAACTATAGTCTCTTCATCCTTTATCCCTATAACGGCGAAGCAGCACGCTCCGTTTATCCACTGGTACCGTTCATCTCCCGTTTCAAAGAGAAGATGCTGACGGAAGTAGTAATCAGACGGGTCCACATACTCGCCCCTCTCCATGGCTTCATCCTGCTCAGGCTTGATAACGGCCCTTCCTATCGTCGTCAAGGATATATACGCGCCATCATCTGTTTTAAGCAGATACCTGGTATCTACGCAGTTCAGATAGTTCGCGTACATCAGATTCCAGTCAGCACCGAAATTCATCACATCGCCGCTGATTTTGCCGTCAAACCTGCCGCCTGCGATAGGGCAGATCACCAGATCCCCTCGGCCTACATTGCCCACATCGTAGTAATACTTATGTAAGTCCACTTCGATATAAAACAGGTGTTCAAGCTTTGCTTCCGGCAGCTTCATACGTTCTCTCATCTAAAAATTCCTCCTTTAAATCATTTAATCACTCAATTTTTAGTATATAAATATACAATGCCACAGCCTGTGTAATCGCTCCGGCAAATATAACTTTAACAGACACTTTTCCTGTATATAGTATATTTAAAATTATCAGAAAAAAACATTGACCTTTTTGAGGTATATTGATATAATTTCCACGAAAACCACCTATTTTTTTCGAAAGGAGCCTCTATGCTTGTAGAAAAACATAATGTTTCATTCGCAGATATGCCCTTTCACATAGAATTGTATTCTGCGACAAACGAACAGCCTCATTATCATGAAAATGCTCTGGAAATTCTCCTGTGTCTGAGCGGCAACATTGAAATAACATCTTCCACAGAGCACGGCGTTTTTGAAGCAGGAGATATAATGTCATTTGATCCTGCCGATATACATTTCACAAAAGGGGAGTGCAATAATCTTCTGCTATCGTTTTACTTTGACATAAATTCGTCCGCATATGAAACCATCGGTCTTTACAATATGACATTCAACTGTAATAAACATATGCCGGGACGCCATGAACGCATTTTAAATACACTGGATGTGTTAAAATCCGAGCTGCTCACTTTAACGACGGCATACTTCTATCCGCAAACCACTCCCGAGCAAAGCGGCAAAACCATGCTTAAGCTTGCACAGCGTATAGTCCGCAACATGGCGGATAATTTTCTGTATCTCGCGCTTGATAACGATATAAACGACTATTCCGATGATTTCAAAAAGCGATTTGCAGAGATAACAAGCTATATTCAAACTCATTACAGGGAAAAAATTACGCTGCAGCAGCTGAGCAGCCTGGCTCACATAGATGCCACCTATCTTTCCCATATATTCAAAACCATCGATTCCGATGGCTTTAAAAGCTATCTCTATAAAATACGTATATATCACTCCGAGCATTTATTGCTGGAGCATCCTGAGCTGAATATCCCCGACATTTCCTACATGTGCGGCTTTTCGGATGTAAAAATATATCATCGTGAATTTAAAAAGAACTTTTACGGTATAACACCTCATAAGTATCTGCTGCAATACAGAAATTACAGCAAAATCGTTGAACCTAACACATACCATGATATAACATCTATTCCTGAGGACTTCAAGCTTTTGCTGCTGAAAAGCTTTTTGTCGATACATTGCTGATGTCAATGTAGAACTTTCATACGGTCAATACTTATTGATTGGAATATGACTTCTTTGTGATATAATTAAGTTACTAACGTTCTAAGTGATAATTATAAGTTGACTCCTGTCGAGATAATAGGAGGAGTTTAATTATAAAGAAGGCTATGAATTAACAGGTGCCGCTTATGAAGCAAGACGAAAACGACCTTATAAAAGCTTACAATAATACATACAAAGAGCAGGAGAGGAAAAAGTACACTTTCCCAACTACCAAAAAGAACGCTGGTTCAAACAAGAAGCAAGCTCATGGTTGGCGCTACTACCTTAAACCCTTGGCGCTAATCGGGAAAGCCATTGTTTATGTAGTATTGTTCGTATTGCTTTTCATATGGGAAATGCTCAAAACATATGCAAACACGCCATCAAAGAAGAAAAAGGCATACACTTCCATGACAGGTTGGGAGTTTGAAGAATACTGTGCAGATATATTAAAGTCAAAAGGCTTTAAATCCGTACAGGTCACTAAAGGAAGCGGCGATCAGGGAATTGATGTGCTTGCCACCAAGAAAGGGATTCGTTATGCAATACAAACGAAAAATTACACACGCCCCGTTGGTAACAAAGCGGTACAAGAAGCTTTTTCCGGTTGTGCTTACTATGACTATGATATACCTGTCGTTTTGACAAACGCTACCTTTACCCCGTCTGCCAAGGAACTTGCCAGAAAAACGGGAGTACAGCTTTGGAATATTGATAAGACTTAGCAGGAGGATTCCATGGATAACGAAACTTTAAACAACACAACACCGCCTACATTCAAGAAAAGCTGGTTTTTACAACCATGGCTGATTTGCATATTATGTGCCTTTTGGGTTTGTATAATACCCGGCATAATAGGCATATTCCTGTTAATCGCATATTACGTAAAAGACTCCAAACAACAGCAAGAATATGAATCATATTTAGGGCAATTATTTGAAGAATTGTCGCATTGTAAAGACGGCACCGCAGAGTTGAAAAGAAAGCTTAATTATGCAGATGCCACTATAGCATCAAAAGAACACGAGACAGAAGATGAGCGAGAAAAGAGAGTTAAATTTGAACAAGCACATAAGGACAATATTGCTGCCTTAAAAGAAGAACTGAGAGGCGTTGAGGCTGAAATTTTCGATGCTCAATTAGAGCTTCGCACGCTTAATAAAACGATAACTGCGGCACATTACGGTTTTACAGATTTAGAATCCATTTCTACACCTGAATATAAAAACAAACTGGGACTGCTAAAACTCGAAGAACAGGAGCTTGTGGAGTCGAGGGAAGCTTTTTCGCTTTGTCCTGAAAATACCGAAAAGAAAACCATTGCAAATATGAAGCAAATCGTGCGTTGCTTTAATGCCGAGTGTAACAATGTATTTATACAGTTAACCGAAAAGAATATTGATTCATCTAGGAATAAAATTTTTCAATCATTTTCTAGCTTAAATTCTATATATGAAGTTGATGGAATTATGTTAGACGAGAAAATGTTGGCGTTGAAACTGGATGAGCTAGTTTTGCATTACAAGCAAAAGAAAGACATTTAACCCCCTCCCACAGCCGTAGCATTTCAGAGTGATGTGATTTAGGGAAATATATACATATAGAAAAATCGTAAAAAATTAGAAAATATCGTTGAATTTTAATAAATAATTTCATATAATGAGGGTACAATGATTATATCGCCTGAGAGCAGGGCGAGCTTAAAATAAAAACGGCTCAATGGATGATTTTCCTCGTAGAAAGCGAGGAACTAAATCAAAAGAAAGCTCAATTGAGAATATGTACCCTCTGGATTTCAGAGGGTACTTTTTTATAGGAGAGTAACGCATGAATGATACCTTTAATTATTTAATTTATAACACAGCCGATGATAAAATCTCAGTAAACGCTGTAGTTAAAGATGACACTATCTGGCTTACTCAAAAAAGCATGGCAGAGTTGTTTGGCTGTACATCTGACAACATTAGCTTTCATTTGAAGAACATCTTTGCTGATGGTGAATTAGACAAAAATTCAGTTACCGAGAAAATCTCGGCAACTGCCGCGGACGGCAAAAATTATATGACACAGTTTTATAACCTTGACGCCATTATTTCCGTTGGTTATCGTGTGAATTCTAAGCGTGCAACTAATTTTCGCATATGGGCTACAAGTATATTAAAGGAATATATGACTAAGGGTTTCGCCTTAGACGATGAACGCTTAAAACAAGGCAATGCCGCTTTCGGCAAAGACTATTTTAAAGAATTGCTGGAAAGAATTCGCTCCATACGTGCGAGCGAACGACGCATCTGGCAGCAGATAACTGACATTTTCGCCGAATGCAGTATTGATTATGATAGAAACTCAAAAATTACCCACAACTTTTATGCTATGGTTCAAAATAAATTCCATTATGCTATCACGGGCAAAACTGCCGCTGAAATTGTATATTCTAGTGCCAATAAGAAGATGGAAAATATGGGGTTAACAACATGGAAAAATTCACCTGATGGCAGAATACTAAAATCCGATGTGTCTATCGCAAAAAATTATTTAGATGAAAAGCAGATACGGCAGTTGGAGAGAACAATCACCGGCTACTTTGACTATATCGAAGATTTGATAGAGCGAGAAAATACTTTCACTATGGAAGAGTTTGCAGAAAGTGTTAATGAATTTCTAGCTTTTAGGAAGTATGATGTTTTGAAAGATAACGGAAAAATCAGCGCTGCGGCCGCAAAGAAAAAAGCCGAAGCTGAATACATGGATTTTAATAAAACGCAAAAAATTATTTCTGATTTCGACAAAGAAGTAAAAAAGATAATTGATGTTACATAATATAACAAAACCCCCTGCATAAACAGGAGGTAATGTATTAGGATTGCAATGATACAAACCGAAACCCGCAATTTCATTGTATCCATTACGATCCGGATGATGCTGTTTTCTGAGACTCCTGCCGATAACGTCAAACGCCAAAACCCTTGCAAATGCTTGATTTTAGAGCGTTTCAGGCAAAAGAAAAAACCTCACAAAGCTGTGAGGTTTAATGGTGATCCTACCGAGAATCGAACTCGGGTTACCGCCGTGAAAGGGCGGTGTCTTAACCGCTTGACCATAGGACCAAAATAAGCGGCAACGTCCTACTTTCCCAGGCGGTCTCCCGCCAAGTATCATCAGCGCTAAGGAGCTTAACTTCTGTGTTCGGTATGGGAACAGGTGTATCCTCCTCGCTATTGTCACCGCATAACATTCTGTCCAGCGAACTTCGTGAGCTGTTGACAGAATTTACGCTAGGGATGCCCAAGAGTGCCTTGGCACGATTGGCTTGCAGCCCGAACGTGTTTACATTCTGTCCAGCGAACTTCGTGAGCTGTTGACAGACGAGTGCTGCGTCGTTGGTCACCACGGAGCATAGCTCCTGTGACATATGACGGCGCAATTTCCACGAATCACTTTGTGATTCGGGACAAGTGCTGCACACTCAAAACTGAATAACCTTCATATAAAACTTCCTTCCCTTGAAACCTTGGTCAAGTTATCGACCTATTAGTATCGGTCAGCTTAATACATTACTGCACTTACACCTCCGACCTATCTACGTGATAGTCTCTCACGGGTCTTACCTTTCGGAGGAGATCTCTTCTTGTGGGGGGCTTCGTACTTAGATGCTTTCAGCACTTATCCCGTCCATACGTGGCTACCCGGCTATGCACTTGGCAGTACAACCGGTGCACCAGAGGTATGTCCATTCCGGTCCTCTCGTACTAAGAACAGCTCCACTCAAATCTCCAACGCCCACAGCGGATAGGGACCGAACTGTCTCACGACGTTCTGAACCCAGCTCGCGTACCTCTTTAATGGGCGAACAGCCCAACCCTTGGGACCTACTTCAGCCCCAGGATGAGACGAGCCGACATCGAGGTGCCAAACACCCCCGTCGATGTGGACTCTTGGGGGGTATCAGCCTGTTATCCCCGGGGTAGCTTTTATCCGTTGAGCGATGGCCCTTCCACTCGGAACCACCGGATCACTAAGCCCGACTTTCGTCCCTGCTCGACCTGTTTGTCTCGCAGTCAAGCTCCCTTCTGCCTTTACACTCTTCGTGCGATTTCCGTCCGCACTGAGGGAACCTTTGGGCGCCTCCGTTACTCTTTAGGAGGCGACCGCCCCAGTCAAACTGCCCACCTGACACTGTCCGAATACCGGTTCACGGTATCTCGTTAGAACCTCAACGTTACAAGGGTGGTATCCCAACGGTGACTCCGCTAATACTGGCGTACTAGCCTCTTAGTCTCCCACCTATCCTGTACATGCAACGCCGAAATCCAATATCAAGCTGCAGTAAAGCTCCACGGGGTCTTTCCGTCCTGCTGCGGGTAACCGGCATCTTTACCGGTACTACAATTTCACCGAGTCTATTGTTGAGACAGCGCCCAGATCGTTACGCCTTTCGTGCGGGTCGGAACTTACCCGACAAGGAATTTCGCTACCTTAGGACCGTTATAGTTACGGCCGCCGTTTACTGGGGCTTAAGTTCATGCCTTCGCTTACGCTAAGCAGTCCCCTTAACCTTCCAGCACCGGGCAGGCGTCAGCCCCTATACTTCAGCTTTCGCTTTCGCAGAGACCTGTGTTTTTGGTAAACAGTCGCCTGGGCCTTTTCACTGCGGCCATCTTTCGATGGCACCCCTTCTCCCGAAGTTACGGGGTCATTTTGCCGAGTTCCTTAACAATAGTTCTCTCGCTCACCTTAGGATTCTCTCCTCATCTACCTGTGTCGGTTTGCGGTACGGGTACCTACAGTCTCGCTAGCGGCTTTTCTTGGCAGCGTGAAATCAACAGCTTCCGGTACTATTTTTCCCTCCCCATCATAGCTCAGCCTCTAGTATCCGGATTTGCCTGAATACCAGCCTCACTATTTGGACATGCTCTACCAACGGCATGCTCTGTCTATCCTTCTGCGTCCCCACTTCACTCAAACGACTTTCGGTAGTACTGGAATCTCAACCAGTTGTCCATCGCCTATGGCTTTCGCCCTCAGCTTAGGTCCCGACTAACCCTGAGTGGACGAACCTTCCTCAGGAAACCTTAGATTTTCGGTGGACAGGATTCTCACCTGTCTTTCGCTACTCATGCCAACATTCTCTCTTCTTTAAAGTCCACCTCGCCTTACGACTCGGCTTCTGCCCTTAAAGAATGCTCCTCTACCATACCTTTCGGTATCCTAAGCTTCGGTAGTAAGTTTTAGCCCCGTTTATCTTCGGCGCAGAGCCACTCGACTAGTGAGCTGTTACGCACTCTTTAAATGAATGGCTGCTTCTAAGCCAACATCCTAGCTGTTTATGCAGCTCCACATCCTTTTCCACTTAACTTACATTTTGGGACCTTAGCTGTAGGTCTGGGCTCTTTCCCTTTCGACCATGGAACTTATCTCTCATAGTCTGACTCCCAAGTATGATTGCACGGCATTCGGAGTTTGATAGTTTTCGGTAACCGGTGAAGGTCCCTAGAACATTCAGTGCTCTACCTCCCTGTATCTTTACTTGAGGCTAGCCCTAAAGCTATTTCGAGGAGAACCAGCTATCTCCGAGTTCGATTGGAATTTCACCGCTATCCACACGTCATCCCAACACTTTTCAACGTATACGGGTTCGGTCCTCCACGAGATTTTACTCTCGCTTCAACCTGCACATGGATAGGTCACCCGGTTTCGGGTCTACAGCATATAACTTTCGCCCTATTAAGACTCGCTTTCGCTTCGGCTCCGGTGCTCCAGCACCTTAACCTCGCTACATACCATAACTCGTTGGCCCGTTCTACAAAAAGTACATGGTCACTTGCGCTCCCATTGCTTGTAAGCATAAGGTTTCAGGTTCTATTTCACTCCCCTCCCGGGGTCCTTTTCACCTTTCCCTCACGGTACTATTCTCTATCGGTCACTGGGTAGTATTTAGGCTTGGGGGGTGGGCCCCCCGGCTTCATACCGGGTTTCACGTGTCCGGTACTACTCTGGATCCCACTTGCTTCCTTCACATTTCGCCTACGGGAATTTCACCCTCTCCGTTCAGCTGTTCCAAAACTGTTCGGCTATATTCCGGAATACTTTCTGTGGTCCGCAACCCCTGAAGACAAGTCTTCAGGTTTGGCCTCTTTCCCGTTCGCTCGCCGCTACTTGGAAAATCGATCTTTCTTTCTCTTCCTGAGGCTACTTAGATGTTTCAGTTCACCTCGTTTCCCTCATCCAGCCTATCTTTTTCAGCTGGTGATACCTACACATTACTGTAGGTGGGTTCCCCCATTCGGATATCTGCGGTTCTAACGGATATTTGCTCCTTACCGCAGCTTTTCGCAGCTTGTCACGTCCTTCTTCGGCTCCCAGTGCCAAGGCATCCGCCTTATGCTCTTCTTTACTTGACCTCTTGCTCGGCTTTTTCGCTTCCTTACAAAAAAGCTTCGCTTTCTCTCGTCTGCTAGCGATAACAGACTTACTACTGTTTCTTGTTACTCGTAGTGTTTCTTTCTGGTTTCTCGGTTTATCGTAGTATTACCCTCGCTTCTTAACCTCTCGGTTATTTCGCTTAGTTCGTTCTCAAATTCTTCCTTTGATAACTTCTAATACTCGATTCGTTTTCGATTTTGTGTTTTACACAAAGTTTATTCAGTTTTCAATGTGCTTCTTACCATCTCTTTTTAGGTGGTGGTGGAGAATAAGGGGCTCGAACCCTTGACCCCCTGCGTGCAAGGCAGGTGCTCTCCCAGCTGAGCTAATTCCCCAAAATAAAACAATCATAGTGCAGAAACTTTCGTCTCCTTAGAAAGGAGGTGATCCAGCCGCTCGTTCTCGAACGGCTACCTTGTTACGACTTCACCCCAGTCATTGATTTCGCCTTAGGTAATCTATTCCTCGACCAACTTCGGGCGCCCCCAACTTCCATGGTGTGACGGGCGGTGTGTACAAGACCCGGGAACGCATTCACCGCAGCATTCTGATCTGCGATTACTAGCAACTCCGACTTCATGCAGGCGAGTTGCAGCCTGCAATCCGAACTGGGATCGGTTTTTGAGATTCGCTCCACCTCGCGGTCTCGCTGGCTCTTTGTTCCGACCATTGTAGCACGTGTGTAGCCCAGAACATAAGGGGCATGATGATTTGACGTCATCCCCACCTTCCTCCGTGTTATCCACGGCAGTCTCACTGGAGTGCCCATCTTACTGCTGGCAACTAATGACAAGGGTTGCGCTCGTTGCGGGACTTAACCCAACATCTCACGACACGAGCTGACGACAACCATGCACCACCTGTCTCCTCTGTCCGTAGAAAAGGTCTTTTACGACCCTGTCAGAGGGATGTCAAGCCCTGGTAAGGTTCTTCGCGTTGCTTCGAATTAAACCACATGCTCCGCTGCTTGTGCGGGTCCCCGTCAATTCCTTTGAGTTTTATTCTTGCGAACGTACTCCCCAGGCGGAGCACTTATTGCGTTAACTGCGGCACCGAAGCCTTGCGACCCCAACACCTAGTGCTCATCGTTTACGGCGTGGACTACCAGGGTATCTAATCCTGTTTGCTCCCCACGCTTTCGTACCTCAGTGTCAGTTACAGTCCAGAAAGCCGCCTTCGCCACTGGTGTTCCTCCTAATATCTACGCATTTCACCGCTACACTAGGAATTCCGCTTTCCTCTCCTGCACTCAAGTAGCCCAGTTCACAAGGCGAACAACAGTTAAGCCGTTGCCTTAAACCCTGCGCTTAGACTACCACCTACGTACCCTTTACGCCCAATAATTCCGGATAACGCTTGCCCCCTACGTATTACCGCGGCTGCTGGCACGTAGTTAGCCGGGACTTGCTCCTAAGGTACCGTCACTATCTTCCCTTAGAACAGAAGTTTACGACCCAAAGGCCTTCTTCCTTCACGCGGCGTTGCTGCATCAGGGTTTCCCCCATTGTGCAATATTCCCCACTGCTGCCTCCCGTAGGAGTTTGGACCGTGTCTCAGTTCCAATGTGGCCGATCACCCTCTCAGGTCGGCTACTGATCGCTGCCTTGGTAGGCCGTTACCCCACCAACTAACTAATCAGACGCAGGCCCATCCTCTGCCGATAAATCTTTGACATCCCCAGGATGTCCTGGAAATGTGTTATGAGGTTTTAATCCCGGTTTCCCGAGGCTATCCCTCTGCAAAGGGTAGGTTGCCTACGCGTTACTCACCCGTCCGCCGCTTTCCACCCGAAACTTCAACCGAAGCGTCCGTTTCGGGCTTCTCGCTCGACTTGCATGTGTTAGGCACGCCGCCAGCGTTCATCCTGAGCCAGGATCAAACTCTTAATTTAATGGTATTTAATATGCCTCTTACAGCATTTTAAATCTTCCTAAATATTCGTTTGTCTAAACTCATTACGCTTGCGCGTCTTTCGCTTATTCTTATCCGAATTACTGTTTTAGAAATTGTCGGAAACCTCTAAGCCCTTCCTTTTCAGGTTTGTGCTTTTCGGTTTCTTATTTGTTTCAAAATTTTATTTTGACTCAAATTTCTACACTATGAAGTTTTCAATGTTCCCGCAGCTTTCAGGTTCGTTTCCTCGCCTTCCGCTGCGCCGCCCGCTCCTTGGCGAGCTTTATTAGTATATCGCATGTCTTTCGCTTTGTCAATAACTTTTTTCAGTTTTACGCAACCTTTTTTCGTCATTTTCCTCCGCTTTCGACAGCTTGTTTAGTATATCTCATACTCTCTTCTTTGTCAACATTTTCTTTCCCTTTTTTTGCCCTTTTTTTCTTTTACTTTTTACCCTCATTTTACATATGTCATCATACGCTTCCCGCCTGCAAAAACGCCTTCGCTTTCTTCCTTGAAAACCAGGTATTTGTCTCTGCTGTGCCATTTCATTACATCATAATATGCGCCTTTTCTGTCTTTAAATGCTTTGTCACTCACCGGATGCTCCGTTATCATTAGAGGTATATCTCCGCGCAAATACTCATCCGCTTCATGTGAATATCCCCTCACCTCGACGCCAAGCTCATCAAACGTCTTTAAGCTCTGACTGTTATACACGTTCAGACCGTATCCGCCGTATACCTTTACTCCGGCTTCCGCGAAACGTCCTATCCACTCCATGCCGCATATCATTATTCCGCAGTCCGATACCTGGTCTACTATTTCTCCAAAGCTTTCATTTATATATCTGTCCAGATTTCCCTTGCTTACATTTAATATGTAGGGAATTATTTTGGGATGCGAAGTTTCCTTCTTTTGTAAAAAGCTTGCGTTCGTTTTCGCCAGCCTTTCACCTAACGCGTCTCGCAGCTTTTCCTCCATATACAGCTCCAGTGGAATGTATATCTCTGTATAGCCTGAGCAGTCGCTGATTTTTCCGATAGGACATCCAGAAGAAAGCGTTTCCCTACTATATATAAATAAACCTCTGCTGTCCTTTGCCTGCAATCGTCCGTTTATAAGATTTTCCTTTCCGCATATCGCCTCGATTTCTTTGGAAGATAAGGCGACCCTTTTTTCGTATTCCGAGAGTTTCCTTTTTATCAGTTCATCGGCAGCTCTTCTTCTCATATCGTTTATCTCCGATGCGGGAAAGGCTATGCCTTCATCGATATTTACCTCTATATCTTCCGGCTCTGCGCAAAAAACGGTATTGCCCAGCTTCCTGAGCTGCGTTGCCGCACGCTCGCATGTCAGCGCCGATTTTACTGCGGATTCCGTTTTTCTCGACGCTTTTACGCATACCTGCCTTTTTTCATCGCCTTTCTCGTACATTTCCAGCTTCGGCAAATCATCGATAATGGCAGTGAATTTCATTTTCACCGATTTTTTTCTGGCATAATCGTTTTCATACGATTTACTTGCGGCGGTCATAAGCCTTTTATCCGTCACCTTGTATACTTTATCGCCTTTACACACTCTCTTTTTTATGTCGCCGATACGAACCGTTCCATCCGGCAGCTGGCAGCTCCTTTAAATACGTGATAACGTTCCCAGCAACGCCTTTCCCCCGAATTTCCACTCCGTCTCCTATCGCAAGATGTCCTTCCGTTTTAACATCTACGAGGCTGCTTCCCTTGCGGCAGCCGCTCACCTTTCCTGTAAATATCCCCTCGTTTTTAGGACTGCTTCCCGACAGCAGCGCCTTGCCCGGATTTCCCTTAAGATAACCGCTCGAAAATCCGCCTCTGTTGAAAATCCCCAGAAGCCTGTCCATATCCTCTGCCGCCGCCTTTACATTTCCTGTCTCCGCATACATATCCAGATACTTTCTGTATACTGATGTCACCTCCGCCACATACTGAGGCGATTTGAGCCGTCCCTCTATCTTAAATGAATCGACGCCCGCCTCCGCAAGCTGCGGTATCATATCTACGGTGCATATGTCCTTTGGGCTCAGGAGGAATCGCGCCTTACCTTTTTCATCGGTATACGGAAGTCTGCATGGCTGCGCGCATAGACCCCGGTTTCCGCTGCGGCCGCTTGCGCCTCCGATAATGCGGCTCATCTGGCACTGTCCCGAATAGCACATGCAGAGCGCGCCATGCACGAAAACCTCGACCTCGCACGCACCTGCCGCCGCTTCGGCACCATTTATCTCCGAGCAAGCCTCCTCCGCATGGCATGCTTCGGCAAATGCCCGTATCTCATCGAGTGACATTTCCCGTGACGGGACTATCCTGCTGAACCCCAAGGCTTTCACGGTTTTTACCGCGCCCGCGCCCGCTACAGTCGCCTGCGTAGACAAATGCAGCTTCATTTCCGGTAGATATTTACGCGCAAGCCTCGCAAGACCCATGTCCTGCAATATCACCGCATCCGCTCCCGACTCGTAAAGAAAATTCACATATTCAAGACCTCTTGCCAGCTCGCTGTCCTTTATCAAGGTATTTACGGCAACGTAAGCTTTGACATCCCTCATATGAGCATACTCTATCGCATCTCCGATGTTTTCCCGTGTAAAATTTTCCGCCTTTATCCTTGCATTAAAAAAAGGGCCTCCCATATATACCGCATCTGCTCCGTTTTGCACAGCGGCTCTTAAATGTTCCCAACCTCCGGCCGGTGCAAGAAGTTCGGGAATATTTTTGCCCTTCAGGGGCATCATTTCATTATTCTTCATCATTATTCACTGTTATTCGCTTTGCTCTTTAATCTTCTTAAGTTTCTTTTTATGCTTCTTCATTAAGCTTCATCACTTCACAGCACTTTTTACAGAAGTATTCGCTGCCGAGTCATGTCTCTGACAACAAGTATATACCAAGCCGAAACTGTGTCAAGTGCGTAAACCGCCATCAAATCGACATCTGAACCGCCATCTGACATCGAAAATCCGTATCATATTTCCAACCTTGGCGACTGCCGTAAAAACAGGTGATCGCTGCAAAAAATTAAATGGGTCAAATAGTTACGATTTGCTATTGTAATGATGTATGATGTGTGCTACAATACAGTAAAAATAGAATGTATTTTAATTTACATGCAGTTGTTTCACCGATGTAAAGAACGTAATGATATGGATATTGGATAAGAAAAGCGATGATAGAATAGATGCGATATTTTCGGAAACAACGAGCGATACATATTGGGTGATATGCGTAATACGATGTTTTCAAAGAGGTAGGATACCGGAAAGGAACGAATGATGAACGGAGTAAAAAGAAAAGGAACAGCCTTTATACTGACCTTTGCGATGGTAGCTGCTGCTATGTTGTCGGGAACATCCATGGTTTTTGCAGCGGAAGCGAACGAAACGGGAAACGAAATGAACGGAAGCGCCTGTACTCTGACAGAGGGCTGTACGCTGGGAAATGGACATGACGGTGATTGCTCCGTTGCGGAAACAGGGAGCAGCACATCGGGTGAAGGAAGCAGAGCGGCGGAAAGCACCTCGACGGAAGGCGAAGCAGTGAGCGGAAGCGCCTCATCCCAAATAACAGAAGCGGTATCGGACACAAGCGGCGATTCATCGTCACAGAAAGCAGGCTCGCTGACAGCTGCAGTATCTGCAAATGGGACCCTTCTTACCAGTGACGGAGGTAGCCTTACCAGCGTGGTATACTATCTGGACAATGATGTGAAACTGACTACCGATATTACTATCTCAAAAGGAACAACCGTTACCATTGACTTAAACGGTTATGCTCTTACAGGGACGGGAAGCAACTCTGTTATCACAGTGAGCGGAAATTTGACATTGAAAGACAGCAAAGGCGGCGGTCGAGTCACAGGTGGAGCCGGTCTATGGGACGGTGGCGGCGTATATGTGAATGGCGGCGGTACATTTACGATGGAAAGCGGCAGTATATGGGGCAACACGGCTGACAATGGTGGCGGAGTGCTTGTGGGTGGTACATTTACAATGATCGGTGGCAGTATATCGAGCAACACGGCATCAATGTTCGGTGGCGGCGTATCTGTGAATGAAGGCGGCACATTTAGTATGAGCGATGGAACTATTTCCGGCAACAAGGCAGTCGAAGGCGGCGGAGTATATGTGCAAAGAGGTACATTTAATAGGACAGGCGGCACGGTTTTAAATAATCGCCCAGAAGATGTCATTGCTATAAACACCACCGGAACGCTTACCGGCAGCGCATCAGGCACATCATCATCGAACGGAACAACTGCCGCAGCAACGACCGCTGATTCAAACAGCACAGAAACTGCAGCCACTGGCAACACTCAATCCACGACTGCTGATTCCGACAGCAGCGTGCAGACGGGAGATGAAACTAACCTTGCACTTTGGATAGCTATTCTTCTGGCGGCCGCGGCAGTAGGCGGAGCGGCTATAGGCTCACGCAGGTTGATTCACAGGAGATAATTCTCATTCGTGAGCAGTCAGCTACCGAGCCGCAACGTTTTCATATTTATGATAAACGCAAACTATAACTGATAACGAGCTGATAACGGTTTAATTCCCGACCTTATCTACCAAACTGATAAATCAGGGAATCCGCAGGTATGAGCAGTACGATATTTTCAAAGAGATAAACCAGCTGAAACAGCGGCAGCATAAGCGGGAAGCAGAAGCACGATAAGACATAATCACACAACCTTCATTGAAAATCGTGATTCAACTTGTTATACTAAATGTATATACCCCCGTCGGACGAACTGCACAGAACTAAGCAGCCTGCAAATAAAAAGTCAATATTAAACAGAAGTAAACAAACTGCAAATAAAAGCCAATATTAAATTGACACATTCAGGTAAGGAGGATCGATGAACAGCAATTACATTTCTATAAGGAACCTGAACAAAGTATACGAAATATCCGAGATAAAGTCCGTAGCATTGCACGATATAAATCTCGATATATCGAAGGGCGAGCTTCTGGTTGTCCTTGGAAGCAGCGGAAGCGGCAAATCCACCCTGCTGAATATCATCGGCGGGTTGGACTCGCCGACATCAGGCGAAATCACGGTCGGCGGAAGGCACCTTGAACGGATGAACGAAAAGCAGCTTACCGTCTACAGGAGAGACAACATAAGCTTCATTTTCCAATTCTACAATCTGATACAGGATCTTACCGCATATGAAAACGTAGACCTTTCGGCAGGCATAAGCGAAAAAGCAATGTCTACCGCAGACGCGCTCGCATCTGTAGGTCTTGCCAATAAAAAGAACCGCTATCCGTCTCAGCTTTCCGGCGGAGAACAGCAGCGAGTTGCCATCTCCAGAGCCATCGTCAAGAAGAGTGATCTTCTGCTGTGCGATGAGCCTACAGGCGCGCTCGACCTGAAAGGCGGCACGGAGGTTTTAAGCATACTTGAAAACCTTTGCAGGGAGCAAGGCAAAACCGTAATCATCGTAACCCACTCCCTACCCATTTCGGAAATTGCCGACCGAGTTATAAAGCTCAAGGGCGGCGAAATCGTCGACGACATAAGAAACGAAAACCCGATAAGCGCAAGAGAGGTGGAATGGTAATGTGGTTGATACGGACAAAACTTTTACCCCTAATAAAGAGTCATCTTAGGATGTTTTGTCTCCTGATACTCATATCCATGTTCGGTATCACGCTGCTAACAGCGCTGACATGCTCCTATAAGACACTTGTCGCTTCCATCGACGAATACTGGGAGGAATACAGCTATGCAGACGGCGTACTGACGATACAAACGACAGATGATTCCGTTTTGGACGAGCTGACCGGTGAAGCAGATGGCTCGGAGAGAATAGACGGACTTGATGAAATCTACGGAAGGCTGGCCGTAGACGAATTGATAGTCAGAGATGACGGCAGGGAAATCACCGCCCGTTTTTTCAGCTGCAATGACTCCGATTTTCAAAAGCTTCATATCATTGAGGAAGCAGATGAAAGCGAGGAATACATAAATATCAGCATGGAAGAGAAATTCGCCGGTTACAACGATATTCAGGCGGGAGACTGCATAACCGTGCAGCTTGACAGTGAATATGCAACAAGCGGAGCCGCAGCAAGTGGAGATGCAACAGGTGAAGATACGGCACAGGAAGAAACAACGCTGTACGTAAGCGAGATCGTATCGTCACCCGAATGTATCTGCATTTTCAGAGATGAGTTCATTTCCTTCGACCTGTCGGATTTCGGATACATCTTCCTGGACTACGACGACATGGCGGATATGCTGGGGCTCGGTTCGGCGCACCTTATCAACCAGATCCTTTACACGGAAAGTACAGGCGTGACATCATCTGCAATCATGGATGATATAAGCGACCGCCTAACCGACTCTGACGTAGAGATCCTGTCCTCCTATACGCAGGAGGAATCTCCCGTAACCAAGCTCGTAGACGGTGCTGTAGAACCCCTGAGCGTATTGACCTACATCCTGCCGCCCCTGTTCTTCTTCATATCAATGCTTTTCACCCTGCTGTTCCTAAATCAGATCATCAAGGAGCAGAGAAAGGATATCGGCGTTATGATGGCGCTTGGCTTTTCCAGAAAAAACATCATAGCCCTGTACGTTTCGTTTTCTGCCATCTTCGCTGTTTTGGCAGGTCTGGTGGGAATAGGCATAGGCACGATCATGTCGCGGTACATAAGCAGGCTGTATGTTTCGGCCTACAGCATTCCCGACATAATTTACCAGTACGATATTCCATTAGTCGCAGCTGCCTTTTGCCTGCATATCGGACTTATCATTATCGTTGCTTTCCTTTCGGCGGGTAAAATCTCAAATATCCACCCTTCGGAGGCGATACGCAGCGTATATCCGCAAACCTACCACCACTCCGCTTTGCTCGGCGGACTCTTTAAGAAGCTGCCGCCCGTGACAAAGGTATGTATCAGTTCTATAAGCAGAAACAGGAAGCGCTTTATCCTCTCCGTATTCTGCGTTACTCTGTCCGCATTCCTCACCATACTATCGCTTTCATACTCGCAATCCATGGAAGGAATGCTGGACAACACATACAACGACAGGTACGATTACGACTGCCAGATGTTTCTCGAGGATTTTTCTTCGGAATCAGATATAGCAGAGCAGCTCAAGGAGCAGGCAGAGACTGCGGATACCGCAAATACTTCAGAGGATATAGATGATACATCAGAGACTGCAAAAGACACATCGGAAAGCATAGACGTGGAATATATAGATGTGGAAACTGCTGAAATGAAAATGAGTGGCGGCAGCGAAGATGTACTGGTACACGGTATCTCCTGCGATTCCGACTTCATCAACCTTTATGATGATAATGGAAAGAAACTCGATATACCTCAGGAAGGGATTATACTCTCCGAGAATATCGCGGACGAATACGATGTGCAAATCGGCGATGTTGTAACCATCAATCAGCAGGAAATAACGGTGACAGCTATTTCCAGGCAAGGGCTCAACTTCACTCAGTATTGTTCCAGAGCGCAGTTTGAGGATATCTTCGATATCGGAGAAGGCAAAGTCAACTCCGCGCTAATCCGC
>Ga0192264_1019_pt1 | contig 47048 bp, 33 predicted proteins | sample Koala_Koa23_J3_FD_131267 | JGI IMG/M metagenome (GOLD analysis project Ga0192264, IMG submission 131267) | Enriched cells from koala feces incubated with labeled cellulose particles, San Francisco Zoo, California, United States - Koala_Koa2-3_J3 ... | reverse complement strand
GTGGCAATAACCGGTTCGGGAGGAATTTCTTTGGCTGAACATATCAACATACCGTTTGAGCAGGAGGTGATCTCATGCTCCAAGGCGGTAGAGCGTTTGATACCGCAGACGGATGTGGTGATAGAGCTTGGCGGGGAGGACGCTAAGATAACGTTTTACGGCGAAAGTACAGACCAGCGTATGAACGGAACGTGTGCGGGAGGAACGGGCGCATTTATAGACCAGATGGCGATGCTGCTCAATACCGACGCAGCAGGACTTAATGAGCTGGCTGAAAACTATTCCGTGATATATCCGATAGCGGCCAGGTGCGGCGTGTTCGCCAAAACGGATCTTCAGCCGCTGATAAACGAGGGAGCGGCAAAGGAGGATCTCGCGGCTTCCGTTTTTCAGGCGGTCGTAAATCAAACGATTACGGAGCTTGCCTGCGGCAGAGAGATATGCGGAAACGTTGCCTTTCTGGGAGGTCCGCTTTCCTTTTTACCGGAGCTGAGAAAGCGCTTCGCCGAAACGCTCGGGCTAACGGATGAACAGGTTATCTTTCCAGAGGATTCCGTTTACTATCCGGCAATAGGCGCTGCATATCTTGCGGAGAGCAGCGAGCCTGTGAAGCCTTTATCTCTTTTGGAAAAATTGAAGGGCAGGCCTGTCGGAACACAGGCAAAGAGCCTTGAACCGCTTTTCAGAACGGAGCAGGGTTATGAGGAATTCAAGGCGCGGCACAGAGCGGACAGCGTGCCTGCAAAGGATATTTCCGCTGCTGACGGTGCGGTATTTCTCGGTATAGACGCAGGCTCCACGACCACAAAAGCTGTACTGATAGATGAAGAAGGATATATGCTGTATTCATATTACGGCAACAATCGCGGAAATACGTTGGAAAGCGCTAAGAAGATACTGAGCAATATATACGATGAGCTGCCTGACGGTGCGTATATAGGATACGCTGTTACTACCGGCTACGGAGAGGAGCTCGTAAAAAAGGCTCTCAGAGCAGACGGCGGTGAGATCGAAACCGTTGCGCATTTTAACGGAGCGAGAGCATTTCTTCCCGACGTCGATTTTATTCTCGACATAGGCGGGCAGGACATGAAGTGCATCAGGATAAAGAATAATGCTGTTGACAGCATAATGCTCAATGAAGCATGCTCGTCAGGCTGCGGTTCATTTCTGGAAACCTATGCAAGGTCGGTAAACTTGAGTATAGGTGAGTTTGCTGACCGCGCGGTCAGGGCGAAGCATCCGGTGGATCTGGGGAGCCGCTGCACCGTATTTATGAATTCCAGAGTTAAGCAGGCTCAGAAAGAGGGCGCAAGCGTCGGCGACATAGCCGCAGGACTCTCGTATTCGGTAATAAAAAACGCTCTCTATAAGGTGATGAAGCTCAGAGATACCGACAAAATAGGAAAAGCTGTGATCGTTCAGGGCGGCACATTTCTCAACGACGCAGTGCTGCGGAGTCTGGAGCTCATCCTCGGCAGAGAGGTCGTAAGACCTGATATTGCAGGGTTAATGGGAGCATACGGGGCAGCGCTTATCGGGAAAAGCAAATGGGAAAAGCTTGTGCATGAAGATGGAGTACAGCAGAAATACCGTTCAAGTATCTTAGGTAGAGAAGCGCTTTCACAGCTTACCATGGAGACAACGCAGAGCAGGTGCCGCGGCTGCAGCAACGAATGTAGGCTTACGATACATACATTTTCAGGCGGCGGAAGCTTCGTCATGGGTAACAGATGCGAAAAAGGCGCAAACAGGCGGGAAAAGGGCACAAATAGATGCGAACAAATCGCAGGCGCTAAAACACGGGAGATAAAGACTCCGGGAGATGAATCTCAAAGGAGGAAAGGATCAGAGGCAGGGCATGAACATGAAAATGAAAATATCAGTGAGCTGAATCTTTTCCGCTACAAGTACCACAGGCTCTTTGATTACGAACCGATAGCGGAGTCTGCGGCGTACCGGGGCAGAGTAGGGATACCGCGCGTGCTGAATATGTATGAGAATTATCCGTTCTGGTTCACCTTCTTCACGAAGCTTGGCTTTCGTGTGATGCTTTCTCCGAAGTCGGATAAGACCGTATACGAATCGGGAATGAACAGCATATCCTCCGATACGCTGTGTTATCCGGCAAAGCTGGCTCACGGACATATACGTCGGCTTGTGGAGCAGGGTGAGAAGTTCATATTCTACCCCTGCATAAATTACGAACTAAAGGAAAACAGCGATGCGCAGAATCATTACAACTGTCCTGTAGTCGCAATGTATCCGGAGGTCATCGCCGGGAATATGACCGACCTGTTCAGAGAAAACGGCGTGACCTTCATGCATCCTTTTCTGCCGTATTTCGACGATAAAAGACTGGCAAAGCGCATGTGCGAGGAGCTTTCAAATTTTGATGTTACGGAAAAGGAGGTTCGCAGTGCCATTATGGCCGCCAGAGCCGAGGATGAGGCTTTTAAGAACGATGTAATGCGTAAGGGAGAGGAAATCATCGGATATATTGAGGAGACGGGCGGACACGCCATAGTGCTCTCAGGCCGTCCCTACCATCTGGATCCCGAGATCAATCATGGCATAGATAAGATGATAGCGTCATATGGATTTGCCGTGCTGACCGAATCGTCAGTGGCGCATATGGGGAAAATCAAAGAGCCTTTACGAGTGCTGGATCAGTGGACGTATCACGATCGGCTGTACAGGGCGGCGGAATTCTGCGGAGGCCGGGACGATATGGAATTCGTTCAGCTCAACTCATTCGGCTGCGGCATCGACGCCATAACCACGGATGAAGCGGAGGAGATACTGGCTTCTCACAACAAGCTGTACACCGTTTTGAAGATAGACGAGGTAACTAATCTCGGAGCGGCAAAGATAAGGATACGTTCCCTCAAGGCTGCCATTGAGCAGCGCGATGAAAACCATGTACGCCACGATGAAAGAACGGGGCATTGGCAAAGACCGATATATACGAAAGCCATGAAGTCTGAATACACGCTTATACTCCCGCAGATGGCGCCGATGCAGTTCGATCTTATGGAAAAGGCTTTTCTTCAGGCAGGTTACAATGCGGTGATGCTGCCCGATGTGGATAAGCAGGCCGTAGAGCTTGGAGTGAAATACATAAACAACGATGCATGTTACCCGACCATCGTAACATGCGGGCAGATAATAAGCGCCCTCGTGTCGGGGAAATATGACCCTGATAAGACCGCAGTGGTGCTGCCGCAGACAGGCGGCGCATGCAGGGCGAGCAACTACATATCGCTTCTCAGGAAGGCCTTGAGGGAGCTGGGAATGGAGCAGATACCTGTCGTATCCTTCAACGGAAGCAGGAAGCTGGAGCAAAATCCGGGAATGCGCTTTACGCTGCCTTTTATCAAGGGGCTGATGTATGCACTGCTGTACGGGGATCTGTTCATGCGGCTGACTAACAGGGTGCGTCCTTATGAAGCTGTAAAGGGGAGCGCGATGGCGCTTTACAGAAAGTGGAATGCGGTTGCGAAGGAAAATATCGAAGACCTTAGCTTTAAAACATTTTGCAGGAATGTAAAAGGCATCGTCAGCGAATTTGACGAGCTGCCCGTAGTTGAAACCGTCGTTAAACCCAAAGTGGGTATAGTGGGAGAAATTCTGGTAAAGTATCATCCCAACGCCAACAACAAACTCGTGGATATCATCGAAAAGGAAGGCGGCGAGGCGGTGGTTACGGATATGTTCGACTACATGATGTACATACTTAAAACCGGCGAATTCAATTATGAAAAAATGGCAGGGTCATATGCGGGGTATCGCCTGAAGCGTATGGCTATGAAGCTTGCATATCACTATCACAGGGCGGTCGAAACTGCGCTTTCTGCCAGCAGACGGTTCAGTGCGCCGCTGCATATAGATAAAATCGCGGAAAAGACGAAGGAGGTCGCTTCTCTGGGAATGCAGAGCGGAGAGGGCTGGATGCTGGTCGGTGAAATGAAGGAGCTCATCGAGAGCGGAGTAGAAAACATAGCCTGCCTGCAGCCGTTTGGCTGTCTGCCTAATCACGTGGTGGGCAAAGGGATGATAGCACCGATAAAAAGGTTTCATCCCAATGCCAACATAGTGGCGCTGGATTACGACCCCGGCGCAAGCGAGGTCAATCAGCTCAACAGGATAAAGCTGATGATGGCTGCAGCTCACAGGAAGCTGGCATAACGTTTTCGAAATAACTCAACCTTTCTACCTGTTTGAACTTTTGTGCAGATAGCATGTCGTTAATCCTTCACAGAAAAACTTTTCGGAGTGTTCATGCAAGCGGTCTGCCCGGGAAGGCGCATAAACGCATTGCCCGAGGAATTACATAAGAGTTTCCTTGTTCATAAAATCTCCTTTGCCGCATAAATTGGCAGAGGGGATTTTTTTAATGAAAAAGAGAAAAATCGTTTTTATAGCGGCGGTGATTGTTATCGTTGCCGCCGGATTTGCGGTCTATGTGAGAGAAAACGGGGTAATTAACATAAGCAGCGAGGACATCGGAATATCTGCAGGTCAGGCAGTGCTTATCGACGGCAATACGGGAAAGGTGCTCTATGAAAAGGCGGCGGATGAAAAGGCGTATCCTGCAAGCACCACCAAGATAATGACGGCGCTTATAACGCTGGAAACACTCGAAAAATACGACAGTCCGGTGGAACAGAAGGTGACGGTACCCGAGGCCGCAGAGGGTGTAGAAGGCTCATCAATATATCTCAAAGCCGGAGAGAAAATATCTATCGAGGATTTGCTTTACGGACTTATGCTCGTGTCGGGAAACGATGCGGCAGTCGCCCTTGCGGAGATAATCGGAGGGGATGAGGAAACGTTTGTCGATATGATGAACGATAAAGCGAAAGAGCTGGGCTGCGATAACACTCATTTCGCCAATCCCAACGGCCTGTTCGATGAGGAGCATTACACTACAGCGAGAGATATGGCAGCGATAGCGTATGAGGCGATGAAAAACGAAACCTTCCGCAAAATCGTATCCGCGGATTCCTGGACAGCCGAGCGCGAGGACAGCGACTACATAACGTTTTACAATAAAAACAAGACCGTTAGCCAGTACGAAGGCGGCAACGGGATAAAAATAGGCTATACGAAAAGCTCAGGCAGAACGCTGGTAGCGTCGGCAAAGCGTGGCGATGCGCAGATGATAGCCGTAGTTATGAGTGCTCCCGACTGGTTTGAGGATGCGTACAGAATGATGGATTACGGCTTCCGCCTTACCGATTGAGCAGAGATTCGGCAAATAAGCTCCGATGTGCATGTCAATCGGACGTCAACCTACTCACATAGAACGCCCGCCTTAACTTATTCGCATAGAACTCTCGCCTTCTTATTTGCATATCATAACCTATAACGTGAATATGTAAATTCGGGAGGGATACCATGACATATATAAGCGGTCTATGCGCCGATGTGGGAACTGTGAACTGCCCGTGTCCTCTTGCGGATACGGGAGACTGTCTTATTTGCAGCAGATTGGCAGGGAAGGACGAATGCTCATGCGAATGGGCAGGCGTATGCGTATATAACGAGTACATTCAAAACGGGAGCGTGATAAGGGGAGCGCGTGAAAACAGGCAGGTAGATATTTTAAAGAAGATATGGTACGGAAAGGAAACAGTGATCATCGTTCTAAGGGTGAGCAGAGGATTTGCTTTGCGGGCAGCCCGCCCCGGAAGCTTTGTATTCGTCACTCCCGTTGGAAAAAGTGAAATTTCCAATGTGCCGATTTCGGTGATGAGAGCGGATCCGGAGAAAGGAGAGCTCTTTATTGCGATAAGGACGATCTCCGCAAAGACTAAGGCGATAGCGTGTGAAGAAAAAAGCCTGCTGCTGCGGGGCGTATACAGGAATGGACTGCTCGGGCGCGGGCTCGAGGGTCTGAGAGAGGATTGCGCCGACAGAAAGAGCGATAGGAAGAAATGGCTCGTGATAACCAAGGGAATGGGCTTCGCTCCTGCCGTAAATCTGACAGCTGCGGCAGCGGAGCATGTAGATATGGATTTTATCGTGGATACGGATAAGGTGGGCGACGACATCGTCATGGATTATCTGCAAAAAAACGTTGATTCGGATAAAGCTTGCCGGTGCGGGGCACAGATCAGTTTCAGAAAGGCCTCTCTTGAGCAGGCGGTGAAGAAAATGAATTTGCAGCGGGGTGGAACGGAGATATGGCGTGAAAGACGTAATCAGGTTGTGCCGGAGGGCTTCAATGCGGATGTCTACGACAGAATTATTCTTCTTACGTCCGATTATTATATAAAAGCGCTGTCCGAATACATGCGGATACCGCCGCACAAGCTGGTGTACAGCAACAATTTCCGCATGTGCTGCGGCGAGGGAATATGCGGAGCATGCGGGCACATAGACAGCCGCGGCAACGTATCGAAGATGTGCAAATGCCGCAGCGTAAACGTTGCGGAGCTGCTGTGAGAATGGCGCAATGGGGAGTGCTGATTTATAGTCGGTACTCCTTTTTATTTGCGCTGCCGGGCGCTTGAATTTATAAAAGCCTCGTGTATAATAAAGGCAGAAGGAGATTTGCGATGAAAAAATCCGTATTTAAAGACAAACTTGATAATCTGAAAAATGGCGTGCCGCAAACGATGTATTTGAATGCTGACGGAAAGGAATACATGCGCAGATTCCTGCCGTTTCAACGTCTTATTCTTCTCGGAGGCGGTCATATTTCCAAGGCTCTGTGTAATTTTGCTGCGGAGCTTGATTTTGCCGTTACGGTAGTGGATGACAGACTTGCGTTTGCAAACAGAGAGGCATTCCCGAAAGCCGAAAGGATAATCTGCGGACATTTCGAAAATGCTATTGAGGAGCTTCATATATGTGAAGGGGATTATGTTGCCGTGTTAACGAGGGGGCACAGATGGGACAGGATGTGCCTTGAAAAGATATTTCAGGGAAACATGCCTGCATATCTGGGACTCGTTGGTTCGAAAAGACGTGTTTCGGGACTGTTTGAACTTATGGAAGAGGACGGGTATTCGCGGGAGCTTATGGAACGGATATACACGCCGATAGGTCTGCCGATAATGGCAACCACACCTAACGAAATAGCCATTTCCATATTGGCTGAGTTGATAAAGGTGAGGCAGGAAAACGCTGTGGGAAGTTCTCTCCTGAGCCTGCAGAATTTCGATGAAAGCGTATTCGAGGCAATTTTACAAAATGATGAAACCGTGATGGCGACAGTGCTGGAAACCAAAGGCTCCGTGCCCGTTGAAACGGGAGCGGTTATGATAGTAAATGGGTTGGGACGATGTGCCGGAACGGTAGGCGGTGGCTGCGGAGAGCAGGAAGTGATAACTGCTTCCAGAGGAGTGCTGGTCAAAGGCAGTTCCCGAATGATAGAACTGGATATGACTAATGAAGTGGCGGAAAACAATGGTATGGTTTGTGGCGGGACGATGAAAGTATGGCTACAGATGGTGAACTGATAATGAACTGATTTGGATGATACCATTGTAAAGTCCTGGCCTATGACATGCCGGAAATTTCTGGCATGTTGTCTTTTCGATTCGGAAAACCCATGATAAATTAAACATAGTAGGAGAAATCACCATGGATGAAAAGCTGATTACATTTACTGTTCCATGTTACAACTCAGAGGACTATATGTGTCATTGCATCGACAGCTTGCTTACAGCAGGTGACCGGGCTGAGATCCTCATCGTCAATGACGGGTCTACAGACCGAACAGGAGAAATCACAGAGCAATATGAAGCTCGATACCCGAACATTTGCCGGGTACTGACTCAGGAAAACGGAGGTCACGGCGCAGGGATCAATCACGGGCTTCGGGAAGCCAGGGGAGCATATTTTAAAGTCGTCGATTCGGACGACTGGCTGGATGAAGAAGCTCTGGCGCAGACGATGGCTCTTCTGGAACAGTTGGAAAAGGAGGGCGGTGTAGACCTCCTGGTGACAAATTATGTTTATGACAACACAGACGCTTCGCTTACACGTGCGATCAAGTATAAAAATGTCTTCCCGCAGGGGAAAATTCTCCAATGGAACGACACAAAAAGCTTTCTGCCATGGCAGTATCTATGCATGCATGCCTCTACTCATCGTACACAGCTTTTGAGGGACTGCGAGATCGAACTGCCGGAGCATACTTTTTACGAGGACAATCTTTTTGCCTACCTGCCGCTGCGGAAAGTCCGCCGTCTGGCTTACCTGGACGCAGATTTGTACCACTACTTGATTGGCAGAGAAGGGCAGTCTGTGGCAGAGGAAATATTGAAAAGAAGGTGCAGCCATCAAATTCTGGTGTCCACGTTGATGTTTCAATCCTGCGATCCGACTGATCTGAAAACAGAAGAACCCCGGCTGGCAAAATATCTCTACCATGCACTTGTATTCTTTATGCTGCTGGCGACAGCCTTTGCCCGTCTGAATGATACGCCGGAAGCAGACCGGCTTGTACGGGATATGTGGGAGAGGCTTAAAGATATAAACCGTACTCTCGCAACCAAGCTGAGATACCGAAGCCTGGCAGTGTTTATGAATTTTCCCGGCAAAGCGGGAAGAAAATTTGCGATCTTTTGTTACAGGCTTAGCCATAAATTTGTGGCATTTAACTGAATCTACAGGAATCGCTAACAGTGACTGCTATGGATTTTCCTTGAAATCCTACTAAACATATGGTATATTAGGATTAAGCGGACGGTTTAAAACAGTCTCGTTTTTTACAGGAGGAAGACATGAAAGTTTCAACAAAAGGTAGATACGCATTGAGAGTCATGCTCGATCTTGCCGTAAACAATACAGGGGAATATATCCCGCTCAAGGACGTATCCGAAAGGCAGGGGATAACTCTTAAATACATGGAGCAGATAATATCGCTTCTGAAAAAAGCAGGCTTTCTCAAGAGCAGCCGAGGGAATAACGGGGGCTATATGCTCAGCAGAGCACCGGAGACATATACGATAGGCGATGTGCTCAGAGCGGCGGAGGGAAGCCTTGCGCCGGTAAGCTGCCTGGAGGACGAGGAAAACCTGTGCGAACGCAGCGGCATATGTCCTACGCTGAGCTTTTGGATGGGCTTGGAAAAGGTGGTAAACGAATATGTGGACGGTATCACGCTGCAGGATATGCTGGAGGAATACGAAGGCATGATAGGCAGCAACTATTCTATCTGACAAATAATGTAAAAGACCTATCATTTGCTTGAGAAAAGGGCGAGAATGAGCGATGCTTATCTTGCCTTTTTATTTATTGTACTAATTAAAAATAATAATCGTTTAAATATATTCATCGTTTTGTTATGCGACGCTTCGGTCAGTGGCATCAGCTTCTGCGGACATTTATACATCTGATTCTTAACTGAAAAAGACATTTTTCCAACTTTAACGATTTCCATAAAAACAGGCGCTTGTTGTAAAAAATAATGGATAGAATAGTTACAATTCGCTATTGTAATGGCTTGTGATGTATGCTACAATGCAATAAACTAAAAATGGAACGTATTTTAATTTATACACAGATGTTCTGATGATGTAGATAGTGATAAGAGGAATGATGAGCGACACGATATTTTCGGAGAGGTGAGATACCGGAAAGGAACGAATGATGAAAAGAGTAAAAAGAAAAGGAACAGCCTTTATACTGACGTTTGCAATGGTAGCTGCTGCCATGCTGTCGGGGACATCCATGGTTTTTGCGACGGAAGCGGGAGAAGCAGGAACCGGAGCGGACGGAAGCGCCTGCACTCTGACGGAGGGCTGCACGCTGGAAAATGGGCACGACGGTGATTGCTCCGTTGCGGAAACAGGTAGCAGCACATCGGGTGAAGGAAGCGGAACGGCGGAAAGCACCTCGACGGAAGGTGAAGCGGCAAGCGGGAACGCTTCATCTGAAACGGCAAAAACAGGAACGGGCACAAGCGGCGACTCATCGTCACAGAAAGTAAAGTCGCTCACAGCTACAATATCTGCAGATGGAACAGCGCTGACAGGCGGAGGGAATCTCACAAGCGGCAGCTATTATCTGAGTGGAAATCTAGCCCTTAATACCGACATCACCATACCATCAGGAGAAGACGTTACCATCGACTTAAACGCCTATACTCTATTCGGTACAGGAAACGGCTCCGTTATCACGGTGAGCGGCACCCTTACACTGACGGACAGCAGCACTGAGCAAACAGGCAAAGTCACAAACGGAAATGCCGCCGGCGAAGGCGGCGGCGGCGTACATGTGAACGCAGGCGGTACATTTATAATGAACGGAGGTACCATTTCAGGCAATACGGCAACCGCTGCAGGTAATTATCCTTTTGGCGGCGGCGTGTATGTAGACGGCGGCACATTTACAATGAACGGCGGCACGATTTCGAACAATACGGCAACATCCGGCGGCGGAGTGATGATAAACGGTGGCACATTTACAATGAGCGGCGGTACGATTTCCAGTAATACGGCAAATAAATATGGGGGCGGCGTGCATGTTGCTGGAGCCGGCACATTTACAATGAACGGCGGTACGATTTCTGGTAACACGGCAAGCGAAGGCGGAGGCGTGTATATGTTTGGAAGCAGCACATTTACGATGGAAAGCGGCACAATTTCGTATAACACAGCGGACTACGGAGGCGGCTTATATGTGGAAGATGGTAGCATTGGTACGTTTAACATGTCGGGAGGCACTGTTTCCGGTAATACGGCAAATAAATACGGGGGCGGTGTGTATATAAGCAAGATGCAAACATTTAACATGTCTGACGGTACTATTTCAGATAATACAGCGAGCGAATACGGAGGCGGTGTATATGTAGAAACATATGGTACATTTAACATGTCTGACGGTACTATTTCAGGTAACACAGCGAGCGGATACGGAGGCGGCTTATATGTGAGTAGTTTCGGCACATTTACGATGGAAAGCGGCACAATTTCAACCAACACGGCGAGCAATGGAGGCGGCTTATATGTGGGTACAGGCGGTACATTTACGATGAAAGGCGGCACAATTTCAGGTAATACGGCAAGCGGTACACACAGTACAGGCGGAGGCGTGTATGCAGAAGGTAACGTTCACTTTTATGAGCAAGGGGGCACTATTTACGACAATCATCCATCGGATATCGTTCGCAGCAGCAGTATAGCAACCTCCGGAACGCTTACCGGCAGTGCATCAGGCACATCGTCATCAAATGGAACAACTGCCGTAGCAACGACTGCTGATTCAGGCAGCACAGAAGCTGTGACTACTGCCTCAGAAAACGACAGCAGCGCTCAGACGGGTGACGATACTAACCTCGTTCTTTGGATAGCGCTTCTCCTTGCAGCCGCAGCAGTAGGAGGAACAGCTATAGGCTCACGCAGGCTGGTTCACAGAAATTAGAGCGTATTCGTGAGCGGTCAATTTTTGAGCCGCAGCGCTTTCATATTTATGATAAATGCGAACAATAGCTAATAACGAGCTGATAACGGTTTGATACCCTGCCATTATCTGCCGGACTGATAAATCGGGGAATCACAGATATGAGCAGTACGATGTTTTCGGAGAGGTAAGATACTGGAAAGGAACGAATGATGAAAAGAGGAAAGAAAAAAGGAATAGCCTTTATACTGACATTTGCAATGGTAGCTGCCGCTATGCTGTCGGGAACATCCATGGTTTTTGCAGCGGAAGCAGACGAAACAGGAAGCGAAATGAACGGAAGCGCCTGTACTCTGACGGAGGGCTGCACGCTGGAAAACGGACATGACGGTGATTGCTCCGTTGCGGAAACAGGTAGCAGCATCTTGGGTGAAGGGAACGGAGCAGCAACGGCGGCGAATCTGACAGCGGTAACTGCATCCTCCACGCCTATCGTCGGAACGGGCTACTCATTTGATTCGGACACCGGCATTTTGACCGTCACCGAAAATGACGGCACGACGGCATGGCAGGGCGATTTCGGAGCGGATGCCATCAAAGAGATCGTCGTGGAAAGCGGCGTGACGCGCATTGGAGGTGCGGCGTTTCGTGGCTGCGCCAACTTAACGCAGGTGACGCTCCCCGAGGGTCTGACGGAAATAGGGACGAGTGCGTTTGCGGACTGCGTCAGCCTGACGGCGATCACGTTTCCGTCAAGCTTGACGACAATAGGCGAGTTTGCATTTGACGGCTGCACGAGCCTGACCGAAGTGACGCTTCCCGGCAACTTGGAAGAAATCGGGATGTACGCGTTCAGCGACTGCACGAGCCTGACCACTGTCACGTTTACCGGCACTGTTGCCCCGACCGTACCGAGCGCGACCTATGACATGTTTGATGGTTGCACTAGCCTTGTCGCTATCTACGTGCCTAATGGAGCAACGGGCTACGATGGAGGCAGTTGGGCGCAGTATTCCGAAAAGGTGACATACGGTGCGTCGCTCATAAGCCTGCTGATCAGCGAAGGGACGCTTGACCCTGCGTTTTCTGCAGAAACATACAATTATTCCGTGACTGTCGGCAGCGACGTGAAAACAATTACTATCACACCTACTGCTCAGGCTAATGAAACCATCACGGTAAACGGAACGTCTGTTGCCAGCGGTAGCGCCTGCGAAGTTTCCCTGGGGGATGGCACTACGGAAATCCAAATTGTCGTGAAAGGCGGCTCGCTTACCACCACCTACACCGTTGCAGTGGCGGTTACACAGTCCAAAGCAACGACGGCTGCTTCCAGCAGCACAGAAGTAACGACTACTGCCTCAGAAACCGACAGCAGCGCCCAAACGGGTGACGATACTAACCTCGTTCTTTGGATAGCGCTTCTCCTTGCAGCCGCAGCAGCAGGAGGAACGGCGATAGGCTCACGCAGACTGCTTAATCGGAAATAATAAATGCAAGTGAGATAAAGCAAAGGGTGACTTTCAACGCAAACAAAGGATAAAGACATAGAGAACTTTAAATCAAAGCGCAGTGAATATGGGCATGACCACACAAAAAGTCATGTCCATAGTTTTATGATTATAATATTGAGCTGTGGGCAATCAAAAAAAGATTGATAAAAAACAGAACTCGAAACACAGTTGTAAATAAGAGTAGACTGATTACGAGTAGATTAATGAAAAAAATTGTAAATCCTTTTGACATTGCCCGCCGCAAAGTGTAAAATAGGTGGTGTCGCATGTGCGGCATGATTTTTCGTGTGAGCAGGATCATATGTCCGCGCGAGCACGGCTAAAAAGTTTTAGTACGCCGAAACAATTTTGCGGAGAAACCGACGAGAGTGATCGGGAGCAAAATCGAGTAGGCAGGGCCGAAAAAAATTGAATTACTGCTGAAGCCCTAACCCGACGAACGAAGAGAGTCGCGGGGCTCAAAGGGATTCGATTCCAGTAGGTAGAAAGGAAAGAGAAATGAGTTCATTCATTGCAAAGCCTGCAGAAGTAGACCGTAAATGGTACGTCATCGATGCAGAAGGCAAAAATCTGGGCAGAATGTCATCACAGATCGCTGCCATCCTCAGAGGAAAGAACAAGCCGACTTACACACCTCACGTTGACTGCGGAGACTATGTCATCGTTATCAATGCGGAGAAGGTAGCCGTAACAGGTAAGAAGAGAAAAGAAAAGGTTTACAAGAGACATACGGGATACCCCGGCGGTCTCAGAGAGATGACCTTTGAACAGATGCTGGAAAAGCACCCGACCGAAGTCGTAAGACACGCTGTAAAAGGCATGATGCCAAAAGGCAAGCTGGGAAGACAGATGTACAAGAAGTTAAAGGTCTATGCAGGTCCTGAGCACAACCATGCAGCTCAGAAGCCGGAAGTTTTGGATATTTAGGAAGGGAGGAATTGAACGATGGCAAAGATACAGTATTACGGAACAGGAAGAAGAAAATCTTCAGTTGCTAGAGTGAGATTGATCCCTGGTAACGGAAATATCACGGTAAACAAGAAATCTCTTGACGATTACATGGCAATGGAAATCGTAAAGAGAGAGGTAAGAAGACCTTTCGAGATCGCAGGTTGTGAAGGCAAGTTCGACGTTATCGCAACGGTTCACGGCGGCGGTTATACAGGCCAGGCCGGAGCGCTGAGGCACGGTATCTCAAGAGCGCTCTGCGAAGCTGACAGAGAGGCATACAGACCGGCTCTGAAAGCGGCAGGCTTCCTTACGAGAGATTCCCGTATGAAGGAAAGAAAAAAGTACGGACTCAAGAAAGCGAGAAAAGCCAGCCAGTTCTCAAAGCGTTAGTATTTACATTATTTACTGCCGAAGAGGACGCGGACAGCAGAAAAATTTACTTTCAAAAACACGAAAACCCCTGCGAAAGCAGGGGCTTTTCTATGGAAAAATGCGTCGTATGAAAAAAGGCGTTTTACTTCATTGTGCAGAAAACGCCTTTTTGATTTTCGCTATCTCTTATTGCTCTGTCTCCATATTTTCATGTTCTCGGCTTCCTTTATGAGCTCGTCTCTGAAATCAGGATGCGCTATGGAAATCAGTGCCTCCGCTCTTTCCCATGTTGTAAGGCCCTTGAGGTTAACCTTTCCGTATTCGGTAACTATATAGTGCACATTGGTCCTCGTGTCCGTAACGATAGAGCCGGTAGTCAGCGTCGGCTTGATTCTGGAGTTGACCTTGCCGCTCTTGTCCGTAAAGGTGGACGAGCAGCAGATGAAGCTCTTTCCGCCGTTGGAAAGGTATGCTCCGAGGACAAAATCGAGCTGACCGCCCGCACCGCTGATATGGTTCGTTCCCGCTGATTCAGCGTTGACCTGCCCGAAGAGATCCAGGTCGACAGCGTTGTTTATGGAAATAAAATTGTCAAGTGCGCTGATGACTCTGATATCGTTGGTGTAGTCTACAGGTGCGCTCATACATTCGGGGTTGTTATTTATGTAGTCGTAGAGCTTTTTTGTGCCTGCGCCGAACGCATATGTCTGCTTACCCTTGTCGAAGTTCTTGCGCGCACCGGTGATCTTACCTGCCATGGCGATATCGACGAAGCCGTCAACGTACATTTCCGTATGGATACCGAGATCCTTGAGATCTGATTCGGCGATCATGCTGCCCACCGCGTTAGGCATGCCGCCTATTCCCAGCTGTAAACATGCTCCGTCGGGGATTTCTTCGACGATGTATCGGGCAACCTTTTCATCTATCTCGCTTGTTGCTCCCGAACCCATCTCTTCAATAGGGGTGTTGGAGCTTTCTACGATGCCGGTCACCTGTGAGATGTGGATCTTCTCGCCGCCCTTTTCGCCGCCGAGAGATACGGGGACGTTCTCATTGACTTCTATCATTATATGCTTGGCTCTGCTGCACATGTCGGACATGTGGGATGCACATGGTCCGAAGTTAAAGAAGCCCTCCGTATCCATGGGTGATACTCTGAATAACGCTACATCTACGGGGTCAGGCAGATCTCTGTAATAGCGGGGCAGCTCGGAATATCTGATTGGAGCGTAAAAGGCGAGTCCCTCTTTGGCTGCTTTTCTTTCGATTCCCGAACTGTGCCAGCTGTTCCAGCAGAGGTGCGATTTTGGATCGTCTATCTTAAAGATTTCCGGCGTCCTGAGAAGCACGCCGCCTCTGAATTTCAGATCTGTCAGGTTTTCTTCAGCGATCCTGTCAGCAAGAGCCTTGTCGAGATCGTAAGGCGCGCCTGTACACCAGCCATAGTCTACCCAGTCTCCGGATTTTACGACCTTTACCGCTTCTTCCGCTGTGATGAGCTTTTCCTTGTATTCCTTTGCAAAATTCTCCATATGAACCTCTCTTTTGTCTTTTTGCTCTAAAAATTCCAAAAATTTAACCAAGAACTATTTTATACAAAATCGTATGCGCTCGTCAAGGTTTGGTTGTCAAAATTTTACGGACACCCGACCCGTCAGCTCAAATTTTGAGTATGCCCGACCTTGACAAAACCATACAATCAAGCTATACTTGATGAAAAAGGTGAAGTTAATGATGAGGGGAGGTGCCGGTCGTTTTAATCATCAGAGAAGTCGAATATGCGATAAGAATATTGGCGGAGCTGTATAAGAGCGGATCGCTTCCGGCTGCAGAGCTTTCCAAGAGGCGAAACGTCCCGTCGCCGTTCATATACCGAGTGCTGAAAAAGCTTGAAGCGAGCGGGATCGTTGAAATAAAGAGAGGACCAAAGGGCGGATATTCTCTTTGCAGGGACTGCGGAGAGCTGACGATGTACGATGTGATCAATGCCTTTGAAAATACGTTCCTCGTGATTGAGTGCATGAAAGAGGATTACGATTGCAGCAACAACCGCGATATGTCCTGCTATCTGCACAACGAATTCGGCCGCATTCAGAATATACTTAAGAAAGAATTTCAGCGAAATAGCCTCGAAGAGCTCATTGCAGAGGAAGAATTACCGTCAGGCACAAAAAACAGTTGAAATTTTTAAATTCAATATGCTAAAATAATATCGTTGAGTAGCAACATTGCGTAAGTCCAGACAGGGCTTACGTTTTTTTATGACCTGCCCAAATCTCCGATTTGGCGCGCAGGTCAAACGCTAAAATTGCGCAGCGCGACGAGCGAAGAGAAGGCGGGCTGCAATGCAATTTTTCTGCGAATATGACCTGCCCGTATCTTTGATACGGCGCGTTTATGCCCTTTAGGGACAGGTCAAACGCCAGAATTGCGCAGACCGGCGAGCGAAGGGAAGACGGGATGCAAAGCAATTCTTCTGCGAATATGACCTGCCCGTATGTAAAATTCGAGGAAGCTGTGCGGAAAATAAATAAAAATGTAAAAAGAGAGGTAAATATGGAAAAGGAACAGGATAAGAGAGAAACTGGTAGGAGAAGAAGTTTAACGGTTACGATACTTTCGCTGTCGCTGCTTACGGTAATGGCGGGAGCGGCAGTCGCACCTGCGCTGGGAGTGATAAAGAGCTATTTCAGCGACACAAATCAAGTGCTTGTGCAGATAATAATAAGCATACCGGCGCTCTTTATTGCGCTGACTAACCTGATATTCCCGAAGCTGTGCAGGGTTTTCAGATCAAAGGAGCTTGTGATATTCGCACTTGTGCTGTATACGTTCGGCGGGTGTGCAGCGGGTCTTTTCAGCAACATATATCTGGTTCTGATTTTCAGAGCATTCGTCGGCATAGGCGTTGGGATAATCATGCCGATGTCTACAGGATTGCTTTCGTTTTATTATACGAGAGATAAGCAGGATAAGCTCATGGGATATTCTTCCGCGATGAACCAGATGGGAGGAGTCATAGCCACGTTCGTGTCCGGTATGCTGGCGGTGCTGAGCTGGAGAGCCAGCTTCCTCGTTTATCTGATGGGGCTGTTCAGCATGGTACTCTGCCTTATCTTTCTGCCCAACGAAAAGATACAGAACAATGAGGGGAAAAAGGAAAAGGGCGTTTTCAAAAAGTATTATACGTACGTGATAGCTATATTTTTGCTCATGTTTACATTTTTCATATTCCCGTCCGAATTTGCCATAGTGACCGCAAAGGAGGGGATAATATCGCAGCATTATATCACGATTATAATGGCAGGAATGGATCTGGTGGCGTTTTTCGGCGGTCTGTCATATGTTCACATAAAGAAGCACTGCGGCGCGATAACGAAATTTATGGCTCCGGCGATGTTCTTTATAGGATATCTGCTGCTGATGCTGGGCGGATGGTTCGGTGCTGTTGGAGGCGCTGTGTTCATAGGCTTTGCAAACGGCATGGGTATCCCGTTCATCATGTCTACTGCTTCTCAGAAGGCCGGTAAGGCGGCTGTGACTACTGTCATGCCGATGATTTCCATGGCGCTTTACCTGGCGCAGTTCATGACGCCGATATTGCTGTCCGTCATCTCATCAATATGCGGAGCATCGGCAGGCTTGCATCTTCCGTACATCATTGCGGCAGTTTCGGGCGGCTTGTTTATATTGTGGTCGGCTTTGATAAGGACAGGCGAAAAACCGCTGCATGGAGTGGTGCAGGAAAAATAAACGCATAGAGCGGTAAAAAGTAAAAGGCTGTGTACTGACGGTGCGAACCTCAGAAACACAGCCTTTTGTGAAATTATTTGTTAAGCACCGGATCGAGCGCGTGCGGTGACTCCCATGTTGTCAGATACGCACCACCATGCCACGACCATGATGATGATAATGCCGCCGACCAGAGCTGTGATTCCCGGAACCTCGCCGAGGAAAATACCAACCCAGATGGGATTGAATATGGGTTCCAGCATACCTATGAGAGAGCATGCGAGCGGCGGGCAGTCCTTTGACGCTATGCCGTACAGCACGTATGGTATCCCCAGCTGGAAAACGCCTAATATGAGAACGTATATTATTTCCGTGCCGCTTATCGAGGTTGTTGCTGCGAGCCACGTCGGGATGCTGACAATAGATGTGAGCAGCTGCGCAAGCAGCAAACCGCTCATGCGTATCGAGTCATCACCTCCGGCTCTGCCTGTCATTACGAACATTACCGCCATACCGATACCGGAGAGAATTCCGAACGCATTACCTATCATGTTTCCCGGAGATATCTGATCGAGAAAGAACATCACGATACCGCACATGGTCACAGCTACGACAACGGTATCCTTTTTCTGCAGGCGCTGCCTTAGAAAAACTGCGCTTATTATCAGAATGAAGACAGGCGCGGAGTATTGGAGCACGATGGCGTTTGCTGCGGTCGTGAGCTTTGCGGCGATGACGTAGCAATTGCAGCATACGGACAGGCCTGCAGCTGCGCCAAGCGAATACCTGCACACTTTTAATGGTATGCCTTTGTATATCATATACGCGGCTATGATAAAAGCTCCCGTCAGACTTCTCAGACCGGCGATCAGCAGAGGACTCCACGTTATCATTTTTACGAATACGCCGCCTGTGCTCCATAGCATTGCACAGATTGCCATAAGCAATATGGATTTTTTCATACTGTTTATGTTATTCAAATCAAACACCGTCCTTTCAAATACCATCTTCTGCAAACTCAGCAATATTTACGGGCTTTTGCCCTTTTGATATTTCTTCGTCGTTTTCCGCCGTTCTTTTTTCATAGACCAGTGAATACCACTGTGTTTTATCTGTTTTTCTGTTGTATTTCTCTTTGCAAGTACAATTATACGCATTATTTATCGCTGATATATAACGATACGACCATAATGTATCGTGATATTGATTTTATCGACAAATATTATTGATTATTTCATGGTTATATATCATAATATCATCATGAAATGTCGCGATATTGACAGAACGACAGGTAGGGTGCGAACAAGCAGCGGCGGAGTTTATCGTGAAAGCACTGTTTTGCCGATAAGTGAAAAAACAGCATTGCGGTGATAAAGGTTGTAAGGAGGAAATAGGATATGGTAATGCAGGAAATAGCAACAGACAGAAATCAGAAAGAGCTGCGTGCTCACGGAACCTTTGAATTTCCGATTGCCGTTTACAAAAGGCAGCCGAGGAACAGCGTGCTCGGATATGTGAACTGGCATTGGCACGATGAAATGCAATTTTGCCTCGTCACGGCAGGAAGTGTTACGGTATTCCTCAACCAACGCAGTGTGACCTTGACGAAAGGGCAGGGAATGTTTATCAATGTAGGAGTGCTTCACATGATAAAGGATTTGAGAGGCTGCGAAACAGAGCCGGGAGAATACGTATGTGTGGTGATAAGCAGGAGGATACTTACTGCATTCCCGAACAGTATCATGGATAGAAAATACGTAAAACCGATAGTGAAGACGGGAAATCCGGGATATTTGGTTTTCGATGGCAAAGAGGGCTGGCATCGCAAGATACTGGACGGGGTACTTCATGCTTACAGGGAATTTGAAAAGAAAGAGTACGGTTATGAGATGGAAATCTGTGGTCAGCTCATGCTGGTTTGGAAGCAGATGGTAACAGGGTTTTCGGGCAGTGTCCATGATGATGGCGGTAGGGGAGTGGATCATATTCGGGAACAGCGCCTCAGGGACATAGTCGAGTATATCGGTAAGCACTATGAGGAAAAGATATCTCTAGAGGATGTAGCGGGAAGCGTTCATCTGAGCGTGAACGAGTGCTGCAGATTTTTTAAAAGAAGCATGAACTGCACTATCGTGGAATATATCACGGAATTCAGATTGGGAAAGAGTATCGAGATGCTCAATACGTCCGATCTTACCGTGGGACAGATAGCGTGTGACTGCGGCTTTGGTACCAGCAGCTACTATATAGATAAATTCAAAAAGAAGATGGGGATGACTCCGGGAGAGTTCAGACGCGCTTCGGAAGAGGCGGGAGGTTCCGGAATTAACTGAGCAGCTCCATGAGCTTCCAGCGCAGCTGCAGACTCTCGTCCTCCGTAAGCCCGTCCTCAAGGTCATCATCATTGCCGTTGTCTTCGGATGTATCGTCTGTACCCTCTTCAAGAAGGCACAATGGCGGGAACAGTACGCACCACCAGTTTTCGCCCTCGCCGCTGCCGATGGTTATGTTGAGAGCCTCGTAATTCCCTGCGGGAAAGGTTATATCGCCGTATGTCTTTTCGGGTATATACCTCACGCCGAGACTGGCGCACGCAGGATAGTCGTAGCCCTCGTAGGCAATGACGCCTTCGGCTATGGTTTCGAGCCTTATGAGATTATCCTGAAGATAAGCCCTCGTTTCATCCGCAGTTTTTAAGCTGTCCTGTTCTTCCATATATTCGATGATGGCGTCGCGGACCTTGAGTTTTAATTCCTGATCATCTTCATCGTCGCTGTTGGCGATAACGTGGAGTCTGATTATGCCTTCGTATTCGTTCGCATTATCGTCGGCATATGTATAAAACAGCAGTATTCCCATTATCACGACAAGCACCAGGCATATGATGCACTTCTTTCCGTCGGAAAGCCCTTTCATTTCCATTCCCCCTTTTGCTGAGAAGCGGAGCCGCTTTCGCTGGGAAGCAGAACCTCGCTTCGCAGCGCTATCTCCGCATTATTTTTCTGCATTACCTTGTACCGTAAGCTTTAACAGAAGGAATGGAAATTATACGCATTTTTTCAAAAACTGTCTCAAGAAAACTGTTTTTGAAGCGTTATTTTTGAAAACCTTTTGAAAAATTGTTTTTGAATAGCTACTTTACGATCAGCAGCTTCATACCCTGAGTCAGAGGCTGCTTTTCATCCAACCCGTTCAAGTCCGCGAGCTTTTTTGTGTCGCTCCTGTATCTTTTTGCCACATCCCACAGGGTATCGTTTTCGCAGGCGACGTATATCGCGACAGGTGTGCGGCGCAATGATGCGGGGCTTTCCGCTTGCCTGAAATTTTCCGGTGTGCAGAAGCTTTCCTGAGCGAATATCCATGCTTCGACCGATATGCTGACGTTGATTTCCAGCTGGCGGCTGTTGATACTGTCAAACCACAGATCTTTGAGAGAAGTATAGACGTTTACTCCGGAAGAATCGCAAACATCTTCTGCTTCAAGGCTTCCGCGAAGAGGGAGCGTACTGTTTATTACAAATGCTTCATCGTTTTCATCGATCGCCAGGATTTTTACGGCTATGGAGCCATCGATGGTTATTTGTCCGTTTTCGAAAGCGGCATTGATTTCCGATATTTGCCCGTAGCCGCACAGGAGCTTTTCGGGCTTTCGCTGCGATTCGTCGATGTTCACGACTTCACGGGAGGAGAGCTCGCCGGAAACCGTACAGCGTATGAATGAAAGATTTTGATTCGATATATCAAAGGAGATGTCCTTGCTTTTATGATAGACATCGGAAATCATAGGAAGTATTTTGTTTTCATAGCCGCACACTATCGTGATAATGCGCCCCTGGAGCATAAGCTGATCCTGGTTTTCAACGACGACTTTAAGACCGTCGCCTGTGAATGAAGCGTGTATGAGCGATGCGTCGATGTTTTCGTTTACAGCAATAAACTGAGTGAAATCGGTCTTGTGAGTAAGGCTGCAAAGCTCCTGTTCGCCGTCTGCAAGGCCGAGATACAGGATATTCGTGATTATCGTACCGTTTATAACGAGCTTGCCGGAGGTTATCTGTTTATGCGATTCGACGATATCAAAATGCGCCTTTAATATCTTTAAAGGCGCGACCTGCTCTTCGCGCAGGTTAATGTCCTGAGATATTTCCGTCGTTTCTTCGGCTTCAAAAATCAAATCCGAAACCTTTGCGGTTTCCTCCCGGCATATGAGATCGGCGTCATTGCTGCCTTTGAAAACCGAAAGCTCCTTTTTTGAGACGGCGGTATAGTGTACGGATACCGCACCCTTTACGATAAACTTGCGTTCATTCAGCATTTCGGAGGATATGGATCTTACATTCATATCTATTTTAAAAAGCTCGCCCTCCGTGCTTTCGCGGGGGAGATCGGCGTCAAAGTGTAATGCGGATCTTATAACGTCTACGGGAGCTGCAGAGGGAGCGACCGGCTTAAACAGCGTGTAAAGCGTGATATCGCCGGAAATCGTATCGGAGGATGTATAGGTGGATTTCGACGGTTGGGAGGCGATTACGCTGCCTTCTGTGAAAAGGATGGCAGACATATCCTGCATAGTATCGGGAACCAGAAAGGTTTCCTCAAAGCGATGTGTGTATTCGCCTGTATCCCGAATGTTTTTAAGATGTATTTTGGAATAGCCGACAGATGAATTCGGAGATAAATCGGGATGTACATATCGTTTTTCGGATACTACGGTGCCTTTATCGGATTTTCCTGCGAAGGGCTTACCGGATGCAGGGGTTGAATGTGAGCTCGGAGGCAGATGCGGACGCGCTTTCGAATCGATGTCCTGCGTAGAATCAATATTCTGCGATGAGTCGATATTTGAATCGGTATATACGCATATGTTCTCAGGTGTATCGGGAATAACGATCTCCGTGAGAGCTTCAGGGTCTTCTTTATATTTGCTGTCATTGAGCGTTTTTGCATTTTCGGTATTTGAGCTGTTTTCGACAGCTTCGGTGTTTTCGGTATTACCGGTGGCTTCGATGTCCGCAGTGTTGCCGGTATCTACAGCGCTTTCTGCGGCGGCTTTTGTTATAGCGTCATCAGTATGATCAGTATGAATGGCAGATCCCGTGTGCTGTGCGCCCGGTGCGGGCGCTTCTTTTGTTGCAGAGATTTCTTCCACGGGTACATCTACATAATGAAGCTCGCCGCGACCCTGTTCGTCTTCATGCTTCTTCTGATCGGTTTCGGTCTTGTTTTCTCCCTTGCTCAGAGGCAGATTGTCATAAGGCGATATAGTCATGTGCTGTGTGACCTCCTTTTAAGTCTCCTCATAGACTATATTACGCCTGCGGGCGAATTATGCGGGTTTATTGTAAAAAAAACAGCACCGGCATGTGATGGGTGATTTCATGACGGTGCGGATTTAATCATGGATAGAACGGATAGGCTCATGTGCGGAGCAAGGTGCTCACGCGTGCCAGTTCTGAACTCCTTCGCGGATAACCAGCTCTTTCAAACGGTCGATATGGACGTCGGCGGCCTCGCGTGCCGCGTCAGCATCGTTGCGCTCTATGGCGTCGAGTATAGCCTTATGCTCATCGGGCATGTTTTCCGCACGTTTAAAATCATCGTAATATATGTATCTGAATCTAAGCACAAGCTCCTGAAGCTGTTCGATCATCTGAAAGAGGATCTTGTTATTGCATGAATCCACAATGATGCGGTGAAATTTGGTGTCGTACTTTATCATATCATCCATATTGCCTTCTGTGACGGCAGCGTTATATCTGGCGGATGTCTGCTTGAGTTCGCTTAACTGTTCCGGTTTCATCCTTGAAGCTGCAAAATATGCTGCAAGGCCCTCCATGTTCTGTCTGACTTCCAGGATCTCGATCATATCCTCTGTCGTGATCTGGGAAGCGTATGCGCCTCGGCGCGGCTCGATGGTAACAAGCCCTTCTTTTTCCAGCTTTCGGATAGCTTCTCTGATAGGGGTTCTGCTCACACCGATCTCTCTGGCGAGTTCTACTTCCATCATTCGCGTTCCCGGGGGTATGGCACCGGTCAGGATCTGCATTTTCAACTCTTCGTATACCATTTCTCTCAATGGTCTGTGGTTTTGGATCTCAAGATTCAACATTTCCAATTCCTCCAATTTATCGCTTGCGGGCATTTGAACAGCCTGTTTCTGTAAAGAACCTCGGTGTGTTACCATGTAGTTCGGGTCCGGAAGCTTTCTTTGTTATGCTTGAGCATTTCACTGCATATTTTCTTTGAACGGTCAGGATCGGAGCATAGCCCGAAAACAGTGGGACCGCTTCCGCTCATCAGAACGTACTCGGAGCCGCATAAGGTTTCAAGTATGTTCTTTGTATACATCACTATAGGATAACGCTTTAATGTGAAATTTTCAAGTACATTGACAAAATTTTTTGATATTAGATTTAAATTTTCACTTTCAAGTCCGCGTATCAGCTCCGCATTATCGGGATGCAGGGGGATTTTCATATCATCTATTCCACGGTAGACTTCCGCAGTGGAAACGCTTATAGGCGGTTTGGATAAGACGAGATGTGATTTCAAACCTGCAACGGGAGTCAGCTCCGTCCCTCTCCCTGTTGCCAGCGCACAGTGGCAGGTGAGAGGGTCGCTTGCGAAGCGGTCTTTCAGAGAATCATTGGCGGCTGCCTGCCCCATGATGCAGAAAGGAATGTCCGAGCCGAGCTCAGAACCCAGCGAGCATAGCTCCTTTAGCGGCAGATTCAGCTGCCATAGCATGTTCAGTCCGTGAATAACTGCCGCAGCGTTGCTGCTTCCTCCGGCAAGGCCTGCAGCAACGGGTATCCTCTTTTTGATATCGATATAGATGTGCCCGCACAATTCATTTCCAAAGCGCTCCGCCATAATCAGCGCGGCTTTATATGCCAGATTCCGTTTGTCGGTCGGGAGAAAGCTCTTGTCCGTGGAGAGGCTTATCTTTATCTTTTTTGCATTTTCGGTGGCTGTATGCTCTGAATCCGAGTGGCATACGTCAGAACCTTTGCCTTCGTTTTTTGTATACTCTGAAGGCGCGTGACCTGCGTCCGGAGTGTGATTTCCGGAACCGGAGAGCCTGTTTGCTGATGATAGAGGGTGCTCCCGCCATCGTATCAGAACGTCATCGCAGAGAAGGATCTGCTGCATGACCATTTCAACGCGGTGATATCCGTTATCGAGAAGTCCTTTTACATCAAGTGACAGATTTATCTTGGCGAAAGCCTTGAGTTCGATTTCTTTCATCGTGCGCTCCTCCTTATGTGTGTTTATTTGTGTACCTTCCGTATGCAGCCTTTTTTGTGTGATGCTCCCGGTAAGAGCTCCTTTGTGCGGCTCTCATTAAAGCGATGGGTAAAAAACAGGTGAGCACGTAGGCTCACCATGTTTATATACTTAACTTAGATACGTAACTCAGATAGTTTCGATACTTAATTTACCGCCGATTGCTATCGTATCCGGTTATCTATTTCCTTTTATTTTTGTTGCTCTTGTTGCTGCTGTTGTTTTTTTGTTCTTCTGCTTGCCGGTCTGATTCTTGGGATTTGTCGTTCCCTTGTGCTGCGGCTGCGTCTTCTGGGTCTTTACGACTTTCACCTTGTATGAGCTTCCGGTAGAGGATATCGGCTTCGGTGCGGCTACACGCTTGTGGGATGCTGCCGCTTCCTTTTCGGCTTCCTTGGCTTCCAACTCGGCCTGTGCAGCTCTCTTTTTAGCTAAAGCCTCGGCTTCCTTAGCTTTCTGCTTCTGATCCTTTGCCACTATTTCTTCGACGGATTTGCCGGTTCTCTTGGCTTCTTTATATGGATTTACCTTTTCGTGCTTGCCCTTGCTTGCCGCTTCCTTTTCGGCAGCTTTTTTAGCGCTTCTGCTTGAGAAGAATACCATTCCCACGATCATCACGATCATCATTATCATGTAAACGGTGGTGGATCTGCTCTGATTCAGAGTTTTAAATGTTATCGTCTCCTCGGTGCCGAGAGTCGTACCGTCGGTCGCCTGCAGATCGCTGCCTATGGTAAGCGTGTATTCGGTGTCGCCGGATATAGTGATATCGGAATTTATCGTATCTGAAACAACCATCAGCAGACCGTCCTCCTGTTCGGTCTCACTGTAGTATACGTTTACAGGGATATCAGTGCCGTCAGCTGCGGTCAGTGTGAACTGCTTGGCGTTTGACTTCTTGATCTTATTTGACTGCGGCATCATTTCCTTGCTGAAATAGATCTTTACGCTGAGGTTTTCCACCGAAACCCCGGTGGCGCCGTCTTCCGGTGTGGATGACTCTATGGTGAATCCGGCGGTATCGGCGGTTTCACTCTGCGAATCTGCGTTATCTGCGAATACGGCAGATGCAAACATGGTTACGGTCATTATCATCAGACAGGCTATAGCCCCTATTCTTTTCATTGCTGTTTTTCCTCCGACTTCTTCTTTCGTAGCAGTTTAAAAAAATCCTTCATTAAGCAGCTGCATTCCTCCTGCATAAGTCCGGTTTCTATTTCTGTAAAATGATTGAGCCTCTGTTCCTGCGGTATGTTGAACACTGAACCGCAGGCTCCGGCCTTGGCGTCCATGGTACCTATGTAAAGCTTTTGTATCCTGGCGAGGACTATAGCACCTGCACACATGCTGCAGGGCTCTGCGGTGACAAACATCTGACACCCGGAAAGCCTCCATCCTCCGAGAGCCTTTGAAGCCCTGCGGATCGCAGTCATTTCTGCATGAGCCGTCGGGTCTTTATCCGATTCCGTCGTATTGTGAGCCCGGGCTATTATTTCGCCGTCCTTTACTATTACTGCGCCGATTGGGATCTCTCCCATTGCCGCAGCCTTTTTCGCTTCTTCAAGAGCCGCTGACATATACTTTCTCATATACCTTACAATGGTATCACATTTTTAATTGTCTATCAAGGGAATTTCCTCAATATGACCATTATACCTGTTTATGGCAGCGATCCAATATCCGTATATGTTTTTTCTCCGTTCTTCTATCGGGAGCGTGGTATCGTCGGTCTCCGATTTCATGCCGAGGATGGGCTGCCAGAAGACGAAGCCGGATTTTCCCGCATCCGGTTGTTCTTCGGGAAAGAATCTTCCGGGCACTCCCAGAAAGTAGTGGGTGTCCTGCCAGCCGTACAGAAAATGACCGTATTTTTCGATATGAGGCATTGGCCCCGGAGATATCATGGGAAAGAGCGCGGTGTCGGTTATCTTTTTCCAGCTCGCTTTAGTAAGATCATGATCGAAGGGGATGATGTCGTTAAAAATTTCCTGCTTTACGGCGATTTTGATACAGTTTTCAAGGACGTATCTGTTGTAAAACGGGCTGTAATCCTTAGGCGTTGCAGCTTTTTCAGATGACGGCGCTTCGACGTTCGTTAGGCTGCCTTTCATGACAGGGTGGAGCGATTCGCGGCAATTTACCGTGGACATGGCGGCGATTATGGCAGTGGAAAAGCATTCTACAGATGAGCCGCGCCCGTCCATGTCGCCGGGATTGATGCGAAAGCTGCCCTCGCCGCTGCCGCATGCCGAAAGCGAAATATCCCCGACCATGTGGTACAGCCGTTTTTCTTTCTTTACACCCGCGAAGATGAGTTTGTAGACGTACTCGCCTTTCGGGAAAAATTTAACGTTGTCGACGGTCGCGATTACCATGCCCTTTTCGTTGTTTATATCCAGTTTGATGTATCCGCGCACCGGCTTTTCCCTATCCATTGCAAAGCGTTTGTTTTCCTCCCTGAGCATGATGGGGTTTCTGGTAACATTTGTGAAATCCATGGTGTCCTCCTTGTTAATTCTTATTTTTTTTAGTAATATATGAAAAGAGGTAGTAAGCTATGATTTTAGACATCGCAATACTCATAATTTTTGCTGTGCCGGTGGTGATGGGACTGCGCAGGGGGTTCATATATATGGTGGTTCGCACCTTCGGATGGATAGGAGCCATCGTGTGTGCCTGCCTGCTGACGGAGCCTCTGGCTGATATCATGGAAAACGGATTTATCGGTGCGTGGATATCGGAGAGCATTGCGGAAAAGCTTGCTTCGCCGCTTAATTCCGCGGAGACGGCGGCGGATGGTCTGCCGGATATGATAAGCGGGGAGCTGATGAGCACGGCGGAAGAGGCTTCCTCGGCGTTCGTCTCAGCGGTTACATCGCTGGTGGTATCTGTGCTGAGTTTTTTGCTCATCGTGTTTTTCGTAAGGCTGCTCGTGCGGTATATCACAAACCGTGTGGGAAGGAAACGCAGAGGCGGTATTCTCAGCAGAACGGATAAGCTGCTCGGCATGGCTGCGGGCTGCGTAGAAGGCTTTTTGCTGGTTATGCTGTTATTAACGCTGCTCGTGCCGGTCGCAGGTATGGGAGTAGGAGACGGTACGTCGGCAGCCGTCTGCGAGCAGCTCGAGGAATCGCTTCTCGCAGGATATCTGTATGATAATAATTTTCTGCTGTCGATAACAGGTAGCGGTGTTTAGTAAAAGCTTGCTTTAAATCTGCGGTAGGTGGGCGGCGAGCTCATAGGCTATAATTTCAGAACAATTTCATGGGTCGTGGTTTGCAGTGTTGGCGATGGGTTTGCGGCTTACAGAGTCGAAGCGGATTTACCGGCGGTAGCGTTGCAGTGTTCGAATTGGATTTGCCGGTTATAGCTCGGAGATATCCGGAATGAGCTTACGCACTGCATGACGGGAACGAGTCGCTGAAGCGCGCAGGGAAGGAGAAAGGGTATGTTTGATGATGTTCTGCTTTTCACATACATATTTGCGGGATTCGCAGGGATAATCGCTGTGGTGCTTGCCGTCCTGCTGATAAAATACTGGACTACGGGAAACAGGGAGCTGCTCGTGGCAATGCGAAACTTCATGATATGCGTGGCCTTGATAGATTTTCTGTATTTTTATATGGACTACATAGCGCTGATGGAAAACGAGTTCAGGACTAATTTTTTGCTGCGCATAGCCGATATGCTTCTGTTTGTTTGGCAGGTGTACTTTTGGTCAAGCTATATACGCAGGAAAAGCATGATGGAAAAGGAACGTGCGGGGCGCAGCAGGTTGGTTTCACTTGTGATGGCATTTGTATGCAGTGCATTGGCCATAGTGGAATACGGGTTCCTGATGGACGGATATTACGCTACGGAGCCGGGAATCGAAAGAGGCGTTTCCATAGCGATAGAGCTTTTGATAAGCGCATGGCTGACATATACGACGATATGGCATTCAAGATATCTCTTTCAGGAGGTCATTTCCGGGAAGCAGCGAAAGTATGCTATGTGGATATCGATAATGATGAGCGTCAACGGTGTGTGGAACTGCATCCTCGTGATATACATGATGATGGGACGGCTCGATTATGTGGTGGTCGAAATGCTGGATCTGACGCCGATATTCATATTGATAATAGATATATGCTCTGTGCTTCTGATCATGTGTGAGGACTTCACTGTTCTATTTAAGGCGGCGGGAAGCGAAGCGGCGAATAGTGCGGACAGTCAAGATAGTAATGATGGAGCTGCGGGTAAATCGAGCGGAGATGTGCCGGGAATGAATACATCTGTAGGAAATGGATCAGGCATAAATATATCTGCAGTAGGAAGCGTTCCTGGTGAAAGCGACGGGACTATGGAAACGGAACAGAGGGCTGCTTCGGAAAGCAGGGAAAGCCTGCGCAAAAGACGGCTCGACTACATAGCTGAGACGCATTTCCTCACCGAACGCGAGCGGCAGGTCATGGAGCTTGCATATGACAGGATGACGAATCCCGAAATTGCCGATAAGCTGTGCATTTCCAAATATACCGTGAAGAACCATATGCACAATATCTTCGATAAGCTTGATATTTCAACGAGAGCGGAGCTTATATTCATGATAGATAATGAAAAATAGTCCACAGTGGACTATTGATTTATACCTCTCTTTAAAGTAAATTGTGATTAATCAGAAATTATTAATTATTAATTTATTTTGAGAGGAGTGTAGGTTCATGAAGAAACCAATGTTCAAAAAATGTTTGGCTTCTGCTTCGGCGGTAGTCATGGCGGCATTTACCTTGTCGTTCAGCATGTTTGCTTTCACAGGATGCGGCAGCAGCTCGACGAGTGCAGCAGCAGACGACATTGCGGCGCTTGAAGCGGCTGTCGATGAAGAGTTCGCCCAGGAGGTCACGGAAACTCTGGCATACGATGAAGATCTTAATGATACGGATACGTATTTCAGAGGAGCGGCCAGCGCTGCCGAGGTGGCTACATCCGATTACCTTGCGGACCTGTTTGAAAGCGTAGGTCTGACAGAGGTGACTAAGGATGCCGTTACCGTTGACGGATGGGAAACCGGAGAAAGCTACATAAATGTAGGCGATATCGAAATCGAGGATCTCGTTTCGTATCAGGCAACGGGAACTCATAATGTAGACGGCACTGCGAATCCCGTAAAGATAAGGGATACAAGCCAGGGTGAAACAGGCGATAAGGAGATAACGACGGACGGAGACTGGTCCGATATGGAAATCGTCAACGTCGGCACCGGTACGGCAGAGGAATATGAAGGCGTAGATGTCGAGGGAAAGATTGTTCTCGTTGCGGTAAACCAGTACATGGAAAACTGGATAGACCAGCCTTATACGGAAGCGTATTACCACGGAGCGGCGGCGATAATTTCTTACCAGTACGATGAGGACGGATACGGATACGGAATGTATGACCTCATAGACAATGCGGAAGACTGCGATACCATAAACGTGCAGGATATCTGTGAAGCCGATCTTATCCCGTGCGGAAGTATATCTCCTGCGGATGCATCGAAGATAATCGCGCAGATGGAGGAAGAGGATACCGATACGCTTGGCGACGTTGATATACAGCTAACATGTGAGGTTACTCTCGATGCGACGGCATACAATGTAATAGGAAAGATAGAGGGAAGCGAGAACACAGGACAGCAGATCATCATCAGCGGACACTACGATAAGTATCACGGTGGTGTAAACGATGACTGTACTGCAGTTGCACTTGCGGTTTCCATAGCCAAGGCGATGATAGATTCGGATTATCAGCCGAAGAACGACATCTACATCGTAGCACATGCAGCGGAGGAATGGGGACGTTCCGGAGCAGCGGATGACTGGGCTATAGGCTCCTGGGAGGAGATAACCGAAAGACACACTGAATGGCAGGGAACCACTATCGCCATGATAAACTTTGAAATGCCTGCTATAGAATCAGGTCAGACAGAAGGCGATGTTCAGACGAGCTATGAATTCGGCACGGCTGTAACGGATTATATAAATGAAGACCTGCTGTCATCATCGTATTACAAGGATGGCGTGACGGTTACGAATGACCATAACATGGGTATGAGCGACTGCGTATCGTATCAGGTGAACGGCGTGCCTACGATAATAAACAGTCCTGACTTTGACGAACCGGTAGAGGGCGAGGTCAGCAGCAGCGATAGCTGGTTCATGGACAGATACCATACGGTATATGATGATATGAGCACGTATTCATCAGACTTGATGGCATACAACATCGCATTCTACGGAGGAATGGCGGAATATATCGACACGAATCCGGCTCTGGAGCTTGACTTTACGGCAAGATGTGAAATGCTCACGGAAAGTCTTGAGGGAACGGCAAGCTATCTCAGCGATGACGAGCAGGAGCTCATAGACGAGTACACTGAGAACATCGAAGCGCTGCAGGCTGCGGGCGAAGCACAGCTCGAAAACGCACAGGCGATAAACGATGAATACGAGGAAGCGTACAACAACGATGCGACGGCGGAGGAGCCGTCGGAGATAACGGCAAAGGGTGTAGAGCTTAACAAGACTACTCTCGAAGCTTTCAGAGTTCTCGAGGATGAGGTTATGGGCATGATAGGCTCCGATACGTACATGACGCTTCATACTACAGCGCAGAGCACGCTCGACGCTTATAGCTCGGTAATAAGCGATATGGAATCCGGCGAAGTGACAGATGACAGCGACGACTGCACGCTTGCTACAATGGCAACTATCGGCGGATACACGGGATATACGGCATTCAGCTACAGTGAATATTCCTACGACAGACTGCTTGAGGCTGTAAATTGCGACGTCGTAACCGATACCTGGGGATATGGAAAATCCGCCAGAGTAATAGATGATTACGATGCTATACAGGAAGTGCTCGCACAGCTTTACGGCGAGGGCGATGCAGACTACAGCAGCGCTATCGCACAGCTTGAGGAATCTTCCGAAACCATGACCGAGCAGCTCGTGAAATACGTTAAACAGGAGGTTGCCGGAGTTGCAGAGGCAGCATCGGTGCTGAACTGACAGAGCAAAGGTAAGGCGCAGAAGATGCATCAGATGAACGCATCTCTTGGATAGCCCAAGGGTATGATTCGGCGATGGCGAGAATATTTGAAAACACAATGTGTTGAGCCGATAGCCGGGAAGTCCGAAGCAAAATGCTGTAAACTATAAAATACACACAGGCAGCCGCATGGAATTATCTCCATGCGGCTGCTGACGTTTTTGTCAACCGTCATTCAAACGCACGCTATTGACAGCGTGCGTTTGTTATGCTATAATCCCTACTCATAAACCCCTAAATTCAGGAGCTCCCAATTTTTAAAGCAAGTATAACGGCTTCGAAATGTTATACTGGGAAAGCGAGGTGAAAAATCAAGTGCAGGAGGATATGAGCAGGTGCGGTGAAATACGGGCAAATATGGAAAAATATGAGCAGGTGCGGACAAATAATAGCTGCGCCGCTTTGATAAAGCATATCAACGACAAGCTGAAAAAAAATGCAAACGAAAGGCTGGGCATACACGATATTACCTTTATGCAGGTTCAAGTGCTGCAGCAGCTGAGACATGCAAAGGAGGATGCCCTTCCTTTAAAATCGCTGGAAAAGCATTTTGAGGTAGCGCAGTCGACGGCGGCAGGGATAATCGTTCGCCTTGAAAGAAAGGAACTCGTGTCGAGCTTCGTTCCGGCAGAGGATAAGAGACTGAAATACGTCAGACTTACGGAAAAGGGAAAGGTTCTCTGTGATTTTGTTGAAGCGGATATGGAAAAAGGGGAGACCGAGCTTCTTGCGGGGCTTAACGAGGAAGAAAAGGAGCAGCTTTTCAGACTGCTGAAAAAGGTAAACGCTTCGCTGACATAAATGTCTAAATGCAGTGAGGGTATTTATTATAAATATGACAAACGCATGGTATTAAAACCGTACTGTTAAAATCATGCGTTTAAACTAACATCACATAGAGATTTTAAATCTACGCAATAAAAATAATATAAAGGAAAGGGTTATTGATTATGATAAAAACATTGCTAAAAAGCGTGCGGCAATATAAAAAGGAATCGCTGCTGGCACCGCTTTTCGTGGCTTTGGAGGTCGTCCTCGAATGTCTGCTGCCGCTGGTAATGGCGGAGCTCATCGACAGGATGACGGCGGAGCCTATGGAACCGATTTTCAAATTATCCATTGCGATGGTGATCATGGCGCTGCTTTCGCTGGTCTGCGGTGTCGCCAGCGGCGTCATGGCGGCAACGGCCTCCTGCGGATTTGCCAAAAATCTGCGGCAGGATCTGTTCTTTAAGATAGAGGATTTTGCCTTTGCCGATATCGACCGTTTTTCCACATCATCGCTGGTGACGAGGATGACTACGGACGTGACAAATGTGCAGAACGCGTATCAGATGATTATCAGGATAGCCATCAGAACGCCGCTGATGATCATTTTTTCCATCGTCATGTGTTTGACGATAAACGTCAGGATGTCGTTCATATTTCTGGCACTTCTCCCGGTCGTGGGAGTCGTGCTGTTCGGTATAGCAATCCATGTTTATCCGATATTTAAGAGGATATTCAAGAAATATGATGCGCTGAACAATTCCGTGCAGGAGAACGTAGCGGCGATACGAGTTGTGAAATCCTTTGTGCGCGAGGAGCATGAAAAGAAAAAATTCGGCTATGCGGCGGAAGACGTATGCAAGGATTTTACGAGGGTAGAAAAAATACTGGCGATAAACAATCCGTTTATGATGTTCTGCATATATCTGGCATTCATGCTGGTGAGCTTCTTTGGTGCAAATATGATCATCAATACGGCAGGCTCGAGCCTGACGACGGGCGAGCTTTCGTCCATGATAAATTACGGAGTGCAGATACTGGCCTCCATGATGATGCTGTCTATGGTATTCGTGATGGTCAGCATGGCAGCAGAGTCAGCCAATCGTATAGCGGAAGTTCTCACATGGGAGAGCAATCTCGTTTCGCCGGAAAACGGATTGACAGAGGTGCCGGACGGCAGCATCTGCTTTGACGGAGTTTCGTTCCGCTACAGTGCCGAAAGTGAAAAGGCTGCCCTGGCTGATGTTGATCTCGATATCGCCTCCGGGCAGACAGTTGGCATAATGGGAGGAACAGGAGCGTCTAAGACGACATTGATACAGCTGATTTCAAGACTGTACGATGTCAGCGAAGGAAGCGTTAAGGTGGGCGGAAATGACGTTAGAGACTACGATCTGAATACGCTCCGCGATTCTGTGGCAGTCGTCCTGCAGAAGAACGTACTCTTTTCCGGTACGATTAAGGAAAATCTGCGTTGGGGAAATAAGGAGGCTGACGATGAAGAGCTGATAGCTGCATGCAGAGCAGCTCAGGCTGATGAATTTATTGAACAGCTTCCCGATAAGTACGATACATATATCGAGCGCGGCGGTACCAACGTTTCCGGTGGGCAGAAGCAGAGGCTGTGCATTGCCAGAGCGCTGCTTAAGAAGCCAAAGGTGCTGATACTCGATGATTCCACATCGGCTGTAGATACGAAGACCGATGCGATGATACGCCGGGAATTCAGCACATCGATCCCGGATACGACGAAGATCATCATTGCACAGAGGGTTTCGTCGGTGCAGGATGCCGATATAATTATCGTGCTGGACGACGGAACAATAGTGGAACAGGGGACACACGAAGAGCTGCTGGCAAGACACGGGATCTACCGGGAAGCATATGAGTCGCAGACAAAGAGCAGGGAGGCGGTTTGAGATGAAAAAAGAGAATGAAATCAGGAAGCCGGGAAGCTTTCTGCGATTGATAAAGTATCTGTTTAAATATTATCCGGTCCGACTGATCGTCGTGATGATCTGCATAATTGTCAGCGCCTGCGCATCCGTAGTCGCTACAGCTTTTTTACAGCGTCTCATCGATGAATGTATCACGCCGGGAATCACCTCAGGCATGGAGCCCGTATGGAGCAAGCTTGTATCCATATTGACTGCTATGGGAGTCATCTACCTCATGGGCGTTGCGGCATCGTTCATCTATACGAGGATAATGGCCGTAGTCACTCAGGGAATGCTCAAGCATTTCCGGGAGGATATGTTTGACCGCATGGAGACACTGCCGATAAAATACTTTGATACACATGCGCATGGAGATATTATGAGCACCTATACTAACGATACTGACGCTTTGCGTCAGATGATAGGGCAGAGCCTGCCCCAGCTTTTCCAGGTATCTCTCACCATCCTTTCCATCGTCTTTCTCATGCTGTATTACAGCCTGTGGCTGACATTGGTAGTGTTCGCGTTTGCTGCTCTCATGTTTTTTGTTACGAAGAAATTCGGCGGAGCAAGCTCAAAATATATGATGGCGCAGCAGAGGTCGTTGGCCGAAGAGGAAGGCTTCATCGAGGAAATCATGGACGGGCAGAAGGTCGTGAAAGTATTCTGCCATGAAGAGGAAAGCAAGGCTGATTTCGAGAAGCTGAACGAACAGCTCTTTCAAGATGGCAAGAAAGCGAATATATACGGAAATATTCTCGGTCCGATTTTGAATAATCTCGGTAATCTGCTGTATGTGCTGCTTGCGGTCGTAGGGGCAATGCTGATTTGGCTGGGTGTAACGAATATAGGTTTTGCGGGACAGGAAACGATCTCCGCAGGCATCATCGTATCCTTCCTCAGTATGGCAAGGCAGTTTTCGCAGACGATTTCGCAGATATCCATGCAGGTTTCTATGATAGCTCTGGGTATTGCCGGAGCCGGACGTGTTTTTGCTCTGATAGATGAGGAGCCTGAGCAGGATAACGGCTATGCGACGCTCGTAAATGCAAGAAAAGATGAGCACGGAAATGTGACGGAATGTGAGTATTCTACAGGTATGTGGGCGTGGAAACACGTGGACGAAAACGATGGAAAGGCAGAATACAGAGAACTTAAGGGCGACATCAAACTGGAGCATGTAGATTTCGGGTATACGCCGGATAAGACGGTGTTACACGATATTTCCCTATATGCCAAGCCGGGACAGAAGATTGCCTTTGTCGGCGCGACAGGAGCCGGGAAAACCACTATCACGAACCTGATAAACCGCTTTTACGATATAGAGCACGGCGAGGTGCTCTATGACGGGATAGATATCAGGAAAATAAGAAAACCTGATTTGCGGCGCTCTCTTGGCATCGTTCTTCAGGACGTCAATCTGTTTACCGGAACCGTAATGGACAATATCCGCTACGGGCGGCTGGATGCAACGGACGAGGAGTGTATAGAGGCTGCGAAGCTGACAAACGCGGACAGCTTTATCACGAGACTGCCGAACGGATATCAGACGGTGCTGACTGGAAACGGCGCAAGCCTTTCGCAGGGGCAGCGTCAGCTTTTGTCGATTGCCCGTGCTGCCGTGGCTGATCCTCCCTGTATCATTCTGGACGAGGCGACAAGCTCTATCGATACGAGGACCGAGGCTCTTGTTCAGGACGGCATGGATAAACTGATGGAAGGAAGAACGGTGTTCGTTATTGCCCACAGACTGTCTACCGTTCGCAACAGCAAAGCGATAATGGTGCTCGATCATGGACGCATCATCGAGCGGGGAGACCACGAATCGCTGATTGCTCAGAAAGGGACATACTATCAGCTTTACACCGGAGTGTTTGAGCTGGAATAAAAGTATGAGGATATAAGCGTAAAAACGCACATGCACGCCACGTAAATGAAGATGTATATAGGCGCATATGCGGGGCGCTGTGCGGGCACCTATGCGAAAAAAGATGCCGCCGCCGGAATGATGTGGTATAATAGCTTTATCTTAGAGATTGTCGAGCGGTAGCGAAGACAGAGCTTAGATAAACTAATACCCGAGACTAGAATCTGTAATTTTCTCGGGCACAGGTACCTGACACTCGAAGAAACCTTTCTGTCCAAAGAGCCAGAGGCGATTTGCAGACAGAACGGATAGCAGCGAACGAAGTGAGCTGGAACGAGCGGCAGCGAGTGTTGGCGAGCAGGGACTGCGAAGGCTGATTCGTAGTAGTCATGGTATAATAGCTTTATCTTAGAGTATGCGCGACATACTCATTAAAAGCATAATTGATTTTCGGGAGGAAAATATGACAGATAAAAAGATAATAACCATAAGCAGAGAATTCGGCAGCGGCGGCAGGCTGATAGGAAAACGGCTTGCTGAGAAACTGGATGTACCGTATTACGACAAGGAGATGCTTGACCGTATATCCGAGAAATCCGGCTTCTGCAAGGAAATGATGGAGGGCGCTGAAATGCAGGCAAAAAACAGCTTCCTGTACAGCCTTGCCTCGGCAATGGGAAACGGCGAGATGGGACCGGAAAGCCTCTCACTGAACGAGCGTCTTTTCCTGGCGCAGTTTGACACCATCAGAGAGGTAGCCGAAGAAGGCTCATGTATCATAGTGGGAAGGTGCGCCGACTATATCCTGCGTGATATTCCCGAAGCTACGAACGTATTCATATATGCGGAGGAGCAGGATAAAATAAAGCGCGCTGTCGAGCAGTACGGCGTTTCGGAAAAGGAAGTCAAAAAGCTCATGAAAGACACTGACAAGGCAAGGGCAAATTACTACGCATATCACACGGGACAGAAGTGGGGAGAGCCTGTGAACTATCATCTTTCCCTGGACAGCGGCTACATTGATATAGATGATATAGCGGATCTGATAATACGATATACGGAAGTCAAGAAAAATCCGCAGCGATAGAGGATGCAAATTGCCCCCCGCCATTAAATGACCGCTCGGGAAAATACTGAAGGCAAAGACTATAATCTGTATTAATGAGGAAAAATAATCATACATGCAGATTTTGTCGATTTTAAAGGCGGGCATACACATGCAAAGAATCATATGTCGCAAAGCCGATGGTCGATAAAGAATCATAAGGCGGTAAAACAGATAAAGAGGAATGCGATGGAAGAAAGAGTAAGAGCTATGTATTTCAGCGGCACGGAGACTACTGCAAAGGTTACTACGGCGGTAGCGTACCGCATGTGGGAGCATTTAGATGCTTCGGAGCACAAGATCGGTGTCAGCGGTGAAACGGACGGGCCGGTGGACTATGTCAAGGCGGCGAATATCAATTTTACACCTAAGGAAGCACGCAGCAGGAGCTATGTGTTCGATGAAAACGACATTGTCGTTTTCGGTACGCCTGTAATAGCAGGCAGAGTCCCCAACGTGCTCCTTAAATTTCTCGATACGCTGCGGGGAGGCGGAGCACTGGCTGTGCCTATCGTGCTCTACGGCAACAGAAACTTTGACGATGCGCTGATAGAGCTGAGAAATATACTTGAAGACAGGGGCTTTCATACAGTGGCGGCTGCGGCTTTTATCGGTGAACATTCTTTTTCAAAGGTACTGGCGGCGGGAAGACCGGACATTGCCGATATGAAGATAGCCGATGAATTTGCGGCAAAAGCGGCGGAAAAGGTTATTAAAGTGCTGCAGGACGGCAGCAGGGAGGAAATCCGCCCCATAGATGTAAAGGGAGAAACCCCGTTAAGACCTTACTATCAGCCGCGTGACAGGCAAGGCAACCATATCAATATTTTAAAGGTAAAACCGAAGCTTGACAGCGAAAAATGCACAAACTGCGGCACATGCGTGAAAGCGTGTCCGATGGGCTCTATAAAGCCCGATGCTCCCGGTATAGTTGACGGCATATGCATAAAATGCTGCGGATGCGTCAAAAAATGTCCCGAAGGAGCATTGTACTTCGACGATGAGGGATACCTTTACCATAAAGAAGAACTGGAACTGGGATACTCACAGCGCAGAGAGCCGGAGTATTTCCTTTAAAAACATAAACATTAGGAGGGATGATAAGAAGATGGCACAGAACAAAGGCACTTATTACATTACAACACCGATTTACTACCCCAGCTCGAATCTGCACATAGGGCACACCTATTGCACTGTAATGGCAGATGCGATGGCGAGGTTCAAAAGGCTTTCGGGCTACGATGTGAGATTCCTTACGGGAACCGATGAGCACGGACAGAAAATACAGACGATAGCCAAGGAAAAAGGTGTAAGTCCGCAGGAGTATGTCGACGAGGTCGTTGCAGGCATTAAGGATCTGTGGAAAACCATGGAAATATCATACGATGATTTCATCAGGACTACCGAGCCGAGGCACATCAAGAGAGTTCAGGCTCTTTTTATGAAGCTCTATGAAAACGGAGATATCTATAAGGGTGAGTATGAGGGCATGTACTGTACGCCTTGTGAATCGTTCTGGACGGAGAGCCAACTTGTGGACGGCAAATGTCCCGACTGCGGCAGACCTGTTCAGAAAGCCAAGGAAGAAGCGTATTTCTTCAGGCTTTCCAAATATCAAGATAGGCTTCTCGATCTCTTTGAGAACAACCCTGAGTTCCTTCAGCCGGAAACAAGAAGAAATGAGATGATATCGTTTGTAAAGCAGGGGCTTGAGGATCTGTGCATTTCCAGATCGACATTCGACTGGGGAATCCCTGTACCTATAAACGACAAGCATGTAATGTACGTATGGCTCGACGCGCTTTCCAACTACATCACTGCGCTGGGCTGGCCCGATGAGCCGGAGCTTTACGAAAAATACTGGCCTGTAGACGTTCACCTTGTGGGTAAGGAAATCGTCAGGTTCCATACGGTAATATGGCCTGCGATGCTGATGAGCGCGGGACTTCCGCTGCCGAAGCAGGTGTTGGGTCACGGCTGGCTCCTTCTCGAAGGAGGAAAGATGTCAAAGTCAAAGGGCAATGTGGTAGACCCTGTCAAACTAATAGACAGGTATGGCATTGATGCTCTTAAATATTTCCTGCTCAGGGAGTACACATTCGGACAGGACGGAGTGTTCACCAACGAGGTTATGCTGAGACGTATGAACTTTGACCTCGCCAACGATCTGGGGAATCTCGTATCAAGAACCGTTTCCATGATAGAAAAGTACAACGGCGCTGTCGTTCCGGAAACTACGGATGATGTCGAGGCTGTGGATGATAATCTGAAAGCGGTGGCGACAGGCGCGGCTGCAAAGGTTGAGGCGAACATGGATAAGTTTGCTTTCAATATGGCGCTCGAAGAAATATGGGTAGTCGTAAGGCGTGCAAATAAGTATATAGATGAAACTATGCCGTGGATACTTGCCAAGGATGAGGCGAAGAAGCCGAGACTTGATAACGTGCTCCACAATCTGGCGGAAACGATAAGGATAATATCCGTGCTGATACATCCGTTTATGCATACGACGTCGGATAAGATAAGGAAGCAGCTCGGTCTGTGGTATGCCGATGTACAGTGGGAGGATGCTTTCAAGTTCGACATGATGCAGGGAGAGCAGGTCAAGAAGGGCGATCCGATATTCCCGAGGCTCGATATAGAAAAGGAGTTGCAGGAGCTTGAGGCGATGAAGAATGGTGGTGACGCTGCGGGCGGTGAGGATGAGAATGTGCCGCTTGAGCTCAAGCCTGAAATAGAGTACGAGGATTTTGATAAGATAGACTTCCGTGTAGGCACGATACTTTCTGCGGAAAAGCACCCCAAGGCTGATAAGCTGCTTGTTTTCCAGGTAAAGATGGGAACGGAAAAACGGCAGATAATCTCGGGCGTCGCTGAAAAGTTCAAGCCGGAGGAATGCGTAGGCAAAAAGGTTATCGTGGTGGCAAACCTCAAGCCGAGGAAGCTTAGAGGCCTTGAATCCAGAGGAATGCTTCTCTTTGCAGATAACATGGCGGACGGCAAGGCTACCTATGAATTTGTAACGACCGATGCGGAAGACGGAAATACCGTATCGTAATCATATTATTTTCGAAACATTAAACGAAGAAATAAAAATGAAAAGGTAGAAGTGGAGATAGAATATGTTTTTCGATTCACATGCGCATATAAATAATTACGATATGACACCCGAGATGGTGGATGCGGTCGTATCAGCGATAGAAAGCTCAAAGGTGGACTATGTGGCGGATATAGGCTTTGATCTGCAGAGCTCCAAGCTGGCTGTAGATCATGCCGCTGAATATCCGTGGTGCTATGCCGTTGTAGGCTGCCACCCGCACGATGTAAAGGATATGGACGACATGCAGCTTGTGCTTTTCAAGGGCATGGCGGCGAAGAAGAAAGTAATGGCGATAGGTGAGATAGGACTGGATTTTCATTACGATAATTCGCCGAGAGACCTGCAGCGCGAATGGTTCAGGAAGCAGATACGCCTTGCAAATGAGCTGAAAATGCCGATCGTCATCCATTCACGTGAAGCGGATCAGGAGGTCATGGACATATTAAAGGAAGAAGGCGCTTTTTCGGAGGAGAGAAAATCCTGGTTTCCCAAGAGGCCTGATCCGACGGGTTATGCAGGCGGAAAAAAGGCAAAGGGCGGCGCGGGCTGCGGAGACGGTGCAATGGGTGGCTCTGCAGAAGACGCGCGTGTGCTGCTCCACTGCTTTTCCGGAAGTGCCGAGCTTGGCGCGCAGTATGTTAAGCTGGGAGCTACGCTTTCTATAGCGGGTCCTGTGACATACAAGAACAACAGGAAAACTCAGGCTGTTGTCCGTGAAATACCTATGGATTTTCTGCTCGTCGAGACCGACTCGCCGTTTCTGACGCCGGAGCCTTTCCGCGGAAAGCGCAATACGCCGCTCATGGTGGAGCATACGGCAAAGAAAGTTGCGGAAATCAAAGAACTTCCGGTTGAGACGGTCGCTGAGATCACCAAGGCAAACGCCATGAGATTTTACGGAATTAATTAAATATAATCATTGTTCGCAGGAATTTTGACAAATTTCACTGTGGACAAGCTGTATAATTACGTCTGTACTGAAAATGTGAATGTTGTAAATGCGATTTTAAAACGGAGATTTTAAAATGGAACACATAACCGGGGCAGGCGTATTAAATTTTGCAAAGACAAAGGTGCTCAGAGAGACGCTCCTTGTCTTTTTTGCTTTCGTGCTCAGTCGTGGATACATATTGGGAGGCATCTTTCCGGCTGCGGTAGCGTTTATTTCATATACGGTTTACAAAAGAACGGCAAGCGTATATCTGCTCATTCCCGCAGCTGCGGGATTGATCGCGCGAACCATGCAGGGCTACGAGCCTTGGGGAGAGCTGGCGGCTATGCTGCTGTGCGCAGCCTTGTTTGTGTTCACACGAAAGCTGAAAATATCTTTGCTGCATGTGGGGCTGATATCAGCTTCGCTGGTCATAATAACGATCAGCGTATTCAGGCTGGTGACAAATACGGTATACAGGATAAGCCTGCAGGAGCTGTTGCTGGAAGCAGCCGTGGTTTTTGCGATGGTGCTCATGCTGGATTGCGCCGGAAGTTTTTTTCTGGATCATATCGCGAAAAGCAGAGAGCTTTTTGTCGTATCGTTTACCGTATGCTTTATTATGGTGTTAAACGGAGCGAATGTCGGATTTCTCCTATGGCCTGCCGTGCTGTTGATTGCTTTAACTGCGATGATGCAGCTTGGAGCCGGAGCCGCATTCCTGACTGCTGCGTCGGGAGGCGTGTGTGCAGCACTTACAGGTCAGGAGGACTGGGGGCTGATGGCTACGGTAGTAATAGGACTTGCGGCTGCTGCTTTCGCAAAGGAATTCGGTGGTTTAATATGCGCGGGCGTATTTACGGCTGTATGCTGGCTGCTGCAGCTGGCTGACAGCGGCGTTGTGCTGGGTATCAATAGCTATTACATGTTTGTTGCCGCTGCGCTGTTTATCATCATAAATCATAAGCTTGGTGCAGCGATAAAAAGGCTCGTTGCACCTTTTGCGGAAAGCTGCGGCAATGCTGAGGTACAAGCGGAGAAAACGCTGCAGCAGGCGGAGATAATGCTGAGAGCGGAGGCGGCGGAAATGGAGGAGCTGCAGGAGCTGTATTCGACATATCTTGATAGGCGCTCTGTCCTGGCCGTTCAGTTTGAAGCGATGGGTCAGATACTTGAGAATGTTCGATACAGTATCGCGGATGGGCAGAAAAGCGGGATATTTGCCGGGCTGCATTCATCCATACCGCGTACAAGACTTGGCGTCGATATAGCCGTATCGCAGTGCGCAGCCTCGGGCACTATAAACGGGGATTGCTGCGGCTGGCAGGATATAGGCGGCGGCAGGACAGCGATGGTGATAAGCGATGGAATGGGTAAAGGCAAGAAGGCAGCGGCAGAGAGCCTCATGGTTACGAGAACGATAATTTCTCTGTTGAAATCGGGAGTTACCGTAGAGCTGGCTTTGCGAATGATCAATACGATAATGATTGTGAAGGATGATGAGGACTCCTACGCCACAGTTGATTTGGCTATTGTCGATAGGCAATTCGGTAAGGCATCGTTTTACAAGGTAGGTGCGGCACCTACGCTTATCAGGCGCGGGGAGAATGTGGAGGAGCTGACGCTTGCGGCAGTACCGCTGGGAATCGTCAACGGTCTGAAAATCAGATATATGGAAGCATCTGTTAAAAAAGGAGATTGGATAATCATGATGTCGGACGGAGTCAGTGACGGAGGTTCGGATCACGGGACAAGCCGCAATGCTTTTATAGACAGGATAAAGGCAGCCGCCGTAAAGGTACGTTCCGACGATCCGCATGTAATGAGCGAATTGCTTCTGAATCAGGCGGCGGACAGCTATATAGGCAGAGAGCGGGATGATATGACCGTAATGGTTGCAAGAATAATTTGACAGAGGGGATCTCTTTTTCGCCCATACTCTGAAAGTAATGCTATGAAAAAATTCGGTGCGTAAAAACCGGTTATTTTAGAAATATTATACCGGTATAACGTCTTAGGAATAACACGATCCGAAAAATCTTCAGCTAAATATTCAATAGCGGGAATACAAAAATAGCAGCCTTTTCTATAGTGCAGTAAAGGCTGCTATTTCATCAGTTGCCTGATATCGCCGAAACCCTCAGATGTTATCTGTTATCGGATTGATTCGAACGGTTGCTCTGGTTGCTCTTGTTGTTCTGACTTTTTTCGCTTTTCTCGTTTCTTTCGTTCTTTTCACTTCTCTCGTCTGACTGATTGTTGTAATTATTATTGAACTTGTTCTCCTGCGACTGAGATCTGTTTTCGCTCTTATTGTTGTTTTTCATTTTACATCCCTCCTCAGCTTTATTTTGCGCGTATTGCTTTTTTGTATGTGAGGAAATATGCGGTTTTTAAAAAAATTTGCGTGATATGATATTCGGAATAAGAACAAACGCTCTAACGATTACGCTGATCTCTTTGAAGTTTTTCTTGCATAATGAAGCGTTTTTTGATATATTATTAAATGGCTTTGGAAATGCAGAGCAAAATCAACATAGTCCGGAGGATTGACCGAGTGGCTAAGGAGCTCGCCTGGAAAGCGAGTAAGGTGTAACAGCCCCGCGGGTTCGAGTCCCGTGTCCTCCGCCATAGAAATTAAAATGCCCATCGAATGTGGGCATTTTAATTTCTATAATACAGATGGGAACGGGGCGAGAAGCCGCGGAGCGGGTGAGAAAGTCCCGACCCAATTTTTCCATAATCCAGAAAATATTAAATAGTACTCACAAAATAATATATCCTTGTTTATTTTATTTGGCATAAGATCCTCCAATACTTCAGAATTACTTACGCTGATATAAACAGTCATAGTTCTGCAAGCATCTGTATATTAGTCTGATATTAAAGGTTTTATTTCTTCCTCCAATGTCTTTCTTAAGTCAGACATCATTTGAGAGTAATATTTAAACTTCGGAAGAGCTTTATCGATTTCCTTAATTAAGATTGCAACGGTGTCGCTCTGCTTCTGATCGCCTGCGCCTAAGCGGTTAGAATATAAATCAATATCTGTGAAATAAATATTTTTTTAAATAAATTTAAAGATCTCCAACATTTAGGACATAGATTCAGCTATAATTAATAAAGAAAAAACGAAAACAACCTGAAATTGAAAATATATACGCAGCGTTGTATAATAGATATTGATTCAAATGAAGGAATTCAGGAGGGAGAAGTCGATGAAACGTTTTTTAACAAAAATATCATGCGTATTACTTGCTTTGATAGTAGCAACAGCTGCATTTGCGCTTACCGATGTGGAAGCGGAGGCTGATAGCTCGGATTGTATCAGTGCGACGGTAGATGTCACGTATTATCAGACAAATGCCCGTTCCATGTTAAGCTATGTCAATGATTTTCGTACTGGAAGCGATGCATGGTACTGGAATAATACAAATACTGAACAAATAAACGCTACAAATCTCGGTGAGCTGACATATGATTATGAGCTTGAAAAAATTGCGATGCAGAGAGCGGCGGAAATAGCCGTGTCATATTCTCATACCAGAACCGATGGGGGAGCTATTAGGACTGCATATGATGATTTTTCATATTCGTGGACTTATATAGGAGAAAATATTGCTGCAGGATATACTTCTGTAGAAGCAATGTTTAACGGATGGCGAGAAGAGGATGAAGATTATAGCGGTCAGGGACATCGCCGTAATATGTTGAGTTCAAATTTTAACAAGATAGGTATTGCCTGTGTAAAATGTAACGGAAAATATTACTGGGTTATGGAACTGGCAAAAAATACAGATTCTGTGACGGCGACAACAGCGTGTGATGAAGCAAAAAGCGTATCCATTGATATACTTGCATACGATATCACAAACTTAACCTTTGGAAATACCGATGCGGTTACATTCTGCACATCAACTTCATTGAAAAGCCCGGAAGTATCGCTACAGATGACGAATACATGGTTATATGGCGGCACATATCGTACGGTGAATGTCGATGCTTCTCAATTCACATGGAAAAGTGCGGATGATAGTATCGCAACCGTTAGTTCCGATGGGACAGTGACAAAGAAGAGTCTGGGGACTACCACGATTACGGCGACGCTCGCTTCTGCATATACAGCCACTTATAACATAAATGCAGCGCATAGCTATGAATCGGAAGTGACAAAAGCACCTACATGTAAAGCAACCGGAATCAGGACATACACCTGCACGGAATGCGGTGACAGCTATACAGAGGTAATATCGGTGGCTGAACACACTTGGGATAGCGGTGAAGTTACGAAAGCGGCAACTTGCACAGAACCCGGAACAAAGACATATACCTGTACTGTATGCGGAACGACTAAAACAGAAGAAATCGCAGCAACAGGGCATACGGCAGTGACGGATAAAGCGGTTGCGGCTACGTGTACAGAAACAGGGCTGACGGAAGGAAGTCACTGCTCTGTATGCGACAAGGTGCTCGTAGCACAGGAAGAAACAGAGGCTTTAGGGCACACTTGGGATAGCGGTGAAGTTACGAAAGCGGCAACTTGCACAGAACCCGGAACAAAGACATATACCTGTACTGTATGCGGAACGACTAAAACAGAAGAAATCGCAGCAACAGGGCATACGGCAGTGACGGATAAAGCGGTTGCGGCTACGTGTACAGAAACAGGGCTGACGGAAGGAAGTCACTGCTCTGTATGTGGCAAGGTGCTCGTAGCACAGGAAATTATCCCAGCATTAGGACATACACCTGTAAATGTTTCGCTAAAGAAAGCCACAACCTCCTCGAACGGATACACCGCAGGAACGAAATGCTCTGTATGCGGAGAGAAGTTGTCAGGACAGACTACGATTTATAAAATAAAATCTGCAACCTTGAGTAATACAAGCTATACGTATAACGGCAAGGCCAAAAAGCCGGCAGTGACGGTAAAGGATAGTCAAGGGAAGACTATAAGCAGCAGCTATTATACAGTCAGCTATTCAAACAATAAAAATGTGGGCAAGGCAACGGTAAAGATCACGTTTAAAGGCAATTACAGCGGAACAA
>Ga0192264_1018_pt1 | contig 47458 bp, 41 predicted proteins | sample Koala_Koa23_J3_FD_131267 | JGI IMG/M metagenome (GOLD analysis project Ga0192264, IMG submission 131267) | Enriched cells from koala feces incubated with labeled cellulose particles, San Francisco Zoo, California, United States - Koala_Koa2-3_J3 ... | reverse complement strand
GGAAATGCCACAGAGCGGCAGTCATGCTCCTTTGCCAGATGCAGAGAAGTGTTGTAGCAGGAAGTGAGCAGCTCTTTTTCATTGCGGTCGCCTCCTTGCCATACAGGTCCTACGGTATGGATAACATATCGGCAGGGCAGCTTGTAAGCGCCGGTTATTTTCGCATCTCCCGTATCGCATCCGCCGAGCGCAGCGCATTCCTCGAGAAGCTCCTGTCCGGCTGCACGATGTATCGCGCCGTCGACGCCGCCTCCGCCGAGCAGGCTGTTTTTTGCCGCATTTACTATAGCGTCACAGGTCATTTCAGTAATATCGTTTTTGATGATTTTTATTGCCATGATAACCTCCGTGTTTGATGATACCCGACGTTTAAGGATATTCAACGCCGCCCGATTATATTCAATATTCTTACATTATTATTATATCAAATTTTCCATTTGCATTTGCAATTTTTAAGCATAAAAAGTTCCTCTTTTTTGCAATTAGCGTTATAATAGCTATGGTAATGAGAAGATTATAGATTAAAGGAGATGCATGGTATGACAAAGGTAGATATAATATCGGGATTTCTGGGAGCCGGTAAGACGACGTTTATCAAGGAGTTGATTTCAAAGCTATATAAAGACGGGAAGCTTGTTCTCATCGAAAATGAATTCGGCGAGATCGGCATAGACAGCAGATTCATGCAGGATGCGGGAATAGAGGTCACGGAAATGAATTCGGGCTGCATATGCTGCACGCTGGTTGGCGATTTTGCGAGGTCGCTGAAACAGGTTGTCGATGAGTATCATCCCGAAAGGATAGTGATAGAGCCGTCAGGAGTAGGTAAATTGTCTGACGTGGTAAAGGCTGTTTCGGATATGCAGGAGGAGGCGCAGATAGAAATCGGCAGTCTCATTACGGTAGTGGACGGGACGAAAGCAAAAATGTATATGAAGAACTTCGGTGAGTTTTTCAACAATCAGATAGAGCACGCAGATACGATAGTGCTGAGCCGTACGCAGAAGATGCAGGAGGGAAAGCTCAAGGAGTGCGTTGATCTGTTAAGAGAGAAGAATGCTAAGGCGGAAATCATAACGACGCCCTGGGACATGCTGTCAGGTGAAATGATAGAAGCCGCATTAAATCATGGCAGGAACCTGCAGGCGGAGCTGATGGAAATGATCGAGCATGAGCATGAAGAACACGGTCACGAGCACCATGAACACCATCATGAACACGAGGAACATGCTCACGAACACGATGAACACCATAGACATCATGAGCATGAAGAGCACGGTCACGAGCACCATGAACACCATCATGATCACGAGGAACATGCTCACGAACACGATGAGGATGACCATCACGCGCATGATGAACACCATGAGCATAGCAATCATGATCATCATGAACACGAACATCACCACCACGACCACGGCGATTCCTGCGACTGCGGCCATGACCATCACGACCATCATCATGCCGATGAGATCTTCTCAAGCTGGGGCATAGAGACTATCCACAAGTTTGACAGGCATGAGCTGGAGGATACGCTCAAGCTGATGAGCGTGACCGAGGACTTCGGCGTGATACTCAGAGCTAAGGGTATGGTGGAGAGCAGCGACGGCAAATGGCTTGAGTTCAACATGGTTCCCGAAGAGACTGAAATCAAGGAATGCGCACCGGATTACATCGGCAGGCTGTGCGTGATAGGAACGGAGCTCAAGGAAGAAGAGCTGAAAAAGGTTTTCGATAAATAATACAGGAAAAGGGGACGTTAGATAATGGAAATACCTGTTTACCTATTTACAGGGCTGCTGGAAAGCGGCAAGACAACGCTGATACATGAGGTGGCGGGAGAAGAGGGCTTTCTCGAGCCGGGAAACACGCTGCTCATACGATGTGAGGAAGGTGAAGAGGAATTCAGCGAGGAATTTCTCAGAAAATACTCGATGATCCTTTTGGATGTTGAAGAGGCGGAGGAGCTCAATGAAAGCTTTTGGAGAAAGAGCGAAACCGATTATAAACCGGCTCAGATAATGATCGAATACAACGGAATGTGGACGATGGATACCCTCTTTGACAGCGGCATCCCCGGTGAATGGTTCATGGGCGGGATATATTCGACCGTAAATGCGCAGACGGCGGAGCTTTATCTCAGCAATATGCGCGGAGCGTTTATGGAGCCGCTCAAGGAATCGAATCTCATAATATTCAACAGGTGTGATGAGAACATCGACAGAGTCAGATTCAGAAGGATGTTAAAGGCCCTCAATCCACAGGTACAGATAGCGTTTGAAAAAATGGACGGAAGTGTCTTTGCGGACGACCTCGACCAGGTGCCATATGATTTCAATCAGCCTACGATAAATATAGAGGGTATGGATTACGGTCTATGGTACGTAGACGCCATGGAGCATCCCGGCAGGTATATAGGAAAAAACATACACTTTACGGCAAAATTCTGCGCCAGCATGAAGGCGGAGGATAAGTATTTCGTTCCCGGCAGGCATATTATGACGTGCTGTGAAGCTGACATCGAATTTTACGGATACGTCTGCTATTTCGAGGGAGATATGCCTTTCAAGCATAACGACTGGGTCGAGGTGACTGTGGAATACGACTACGGGATGTGCGATATGTACGGAGAGGAAGGTCCTATACTGAGGCTTGTGGATATAAAAGGGTGCAAGGCTCCGGAGAACGAGCTGGTAACATTTACATGATGGACAAACAAATTCCCGGCAAACGGGTGTATTGACATATATTTAAAAATATTTCAGGAGGAACAATAGATGGAACGCAAGAGCGCATGGGAAAAGTACGATAAAAAAGGACTGAAAAAGGTCTTTGATTTCTGCGAGGGATACAAGGAATTCATCACGGAATGCAAGACGGAGAGAGAATGCGTGGACAGGCTGGTGGAAAATGCCGAAAGCTGCGGATACAGAGATTTGCAGGAAATCATAGAAAAAGGAGAAAAGCTGAAAGCCGGAGATAAGGTTTATGCCGTCAACATGGGCAAGACGCTTGCTCTGTTTAATATAGGAAAAGACAGTCTTGAAGCGGGGATGAATATCCTTGGAGCACACATAGATTCGCCGAGGCTCGACTTGAAGCAAAACCCGCTTTATGAAGACGAGTCGCTGGCAATGATGGAGACTCATTACTATGGCGGAGTAAAGAAGTATCAGTGGGTCGCAAGACCGATGGCGCTTCACGGCGTAGTCGTTAAGAAGGACGGAACGTCAGTTGCTGTAAAGCTGGGCGAGTCGCCGGACGAGCCGGTGATAGGCGTGTCGGATCTGCTGATTCATTTGTCAGCTACGCAGCTGCAGAAAAAAGGAGATAAGGTGGTAGAGGGCGAGGATCTCAATCTGCTCGTAGGGAGCATCCCCGTTAAAGGAGAGAAAAAGGAGCCTGTTAAAAAAGCCATCCTGAAAATCCTCAAGGAAAAGTACGGCATGGATGAGGCCGATTTTCAGTCGGCGGAGTTTGAAGTCGTTCCCGCGGAAGCGGCGAGGGACTACGGCCTTGACAGCAGCATGATTATAGGCTACGGGCAGGACGACAGGATATGCGCATATCCGTCGGCCGAGGCTATGTTTGCCGTCAGCGACCCGCAGAGGACATGCGTGTGCCTGCTGGTGGACAAAGAGGAGATAGGCAGTGTGGGAGCTACGGGAATGCATTCGAGGTTCTTTGAAAATACCGTAGCGGAGATCATGAACGCCATGGGCTGCTACAGTGAGCTTTCCCTCAGAAGGGCTATGAGCAGCTCGCATGTGCTGTCCTCCGATGTCAGCGCCGCATTCGACCCTAATTACCCTTCGGTGATGGAAAAGAACAACTGTGCGTACTTCGGCAAAGGCGTTGCCTTTAATAAGTATACGGGCTCACGCGGAAAATCCGGTTCCAACGATGCCAACCCGGAATACATCGCCAAGCTGCGAAGGATACTCGACGATGAAAATATATATTACCAGACATCGGAGCTCGGTAAGGTAGACCAGGGCGGCGGAGGAACCATCGCGTATATACTTGCCAATTACGGCATGGAAGTGATAGACAGCGGCATAGCTGTGCAGAACATGCACGCCCCTTACGAGGTCGCAAGCAAGGTCGATATATATGAAGCGCGACTTGCGTATGAAGCGTTTTTGAGGAATATGCTGAAATGAAAAAGCTTGATGAAAAGAGCCTGGAGAGGGCAAAGGAGCTTTTTATAAGCGGTAAAATCGATAACATTGAGGTGGGAACGACGAGAGGATTGCAGGAAATCCACGCTTATCTATTTCACGGACTTTACGATTTTGCGGGAGAAATACGCAAGAATAATATTGCAAAGGGAAACTTCCGCTTTGCAAATGCGATGTATTTGCAGGCAGTTCTCGATGCTGTGGAAAAGATGCCCGACGGGACTTTTGAGGAAATCATCGCTAAATATGTGGAGATGAATGTCGCCCATCCTTTTCTGGAAGGAAACGGCAGGAGCATGCGTATTTGGCTGGATTTGATGTTAAAGAAGAACCTTGGCAAGGTAGTGGATTGGACTAAAATTGATAAGACGCAGTATTTGCAGGCGATGGAACGGAACCCTGTCAATGATTTGGAATTACGGGCGTTGATTGAGCCTAATCTAACCGACAAAACGAACGACAGGGAGATATTGTTTAAGGGTATAGAGCAGTCATATTATTATGAGGTGGAGGAATAAATGACAGCATTAGAGCAATATCTAATTTCGTTTATATTCGTTTATAAATAAAATTACAAATCACATAGAGAAAAACGAATATACGGCCATTACAAATTTCAGAAAGGAGGCGTGCCTCTGGTGGATAAACTGATAGATATCAGTAGCTACCCGGTTGCGTGTGTGCTTGCCCTGCTGGCATTGAGGATGAAAGCGAAAGTGCTCTGGAAGCGGTTCCTTGTGACGGTTTTTCCTGAACCTATGAGACCATATTATCTGAAATCCAAGGGCAATGGGAAAGGCACATATATTCGTGTTGGGGCAACGACACGACCTGCCTCTCCAGCGAAAATAAAGGAGCTGGAAATGGAAGTTGCTAAGATATCATGGGATGAACTTATATGTGTTGGTTACGAAGTTACTGAAGATGCTGTCAAGACACTCTGCCATGATATGAACATTCGCCGCAGAGAAATGCAGGAACAAAAAGAACTCATGGAGAAACTGCCTGCTGTAACGAGGACAAATCTCGTGAATTGGAAAGTATTGAAGGAAACGAATGACGGATACCTGGCTTCTAATGCGTTTGTCTTACTGACATCGGATTATTTCCCGTTTTCAAAGACGCAATGTGCTGTTTTTAAAGGAAATGACCGATCGGTATTTTTGGACAAAAAAGAATATGCCGGACCCATATATATGCAGATTGAAGAAGCTGTTAATTTCGTCTTGCGCAACATAAGACTTGGAATCAAAATAGACGGAGTGATAAGAAAGGAATCATTTGAGTTGCCGGTAGATGCCATCAGGGAGATGATTGTGAATGCACATTGTCACAGAAATCTGACTGACGAATCCTGCGTACAGGTGGCAATTTACGATGACCGTTTGGAAGTATCATCTCCGGGAGGCCTTTACGGTGGATTGACTTTTGAGGAGGCTATGCAGGGACATTCCAAGCTGAGAAATCGAGTAATAGCAAATGTTTTCAGTCAAATAGGCTTTATCGAAGCCTGGGGAACCGGGCTTCGGCGGATCTGTAATGCTGCAAAGAAGTATGATCTACCAGAGCCAGATTTTATTGAGATGCCGGAATCATTCCGTGTAAATTTATACCGCCGTTCTTTACCGATGCAAGACATCGGTCATACATCGGAAGAATATCGGAATAATATAGGAATAATTTTGGAAGAACGTCAATTTACGAATGATGCTGTCTTGCCAGAGTCTGAATCCGAGATGATCATGTTATCCGAAGTGGAAAATGAATCTATTGGCAGAATGATAGATATTTTGAATAGGGAACTTTCTGATAAGGAAAAAGATAGGATGCTGCCGATTGTGGAGTATTTGAAATGTCACGATAAAATTGATGCAAAAAAAATGCGTCAGATTACAGGAAAAGCGAAAACCACGGTATCTAGGTATATAAATCGTTTGATTGAACTCGATGTGTTAGAAAAGGAAGGTAACTCAGTATCTGTGGTATATAAGCGTAAATAAAGAGATGGAACGCTTTTGTGGGGTGCAATCAAAGAAAACGGAACGACTTTGGAACGCAATCAGAAAAAATAGAACGCTTTTTGAAACGCAATCGAAGACCCCGTCCTGTGCAAAATACAAAACTGGAGAGGTAAGGCTTCTCTGAAATTCATGGATTTGAAGGAGATATGAACTATGGGAAAGAAATTGTTTGATTAAGGGCTGATTAAATTCCCTGACATAGAACCTAATTTGGAGATCATAACAAATCTGACAGACTCTGTTCTGGAGAGGCTGTCAGCATTGCATAGATATAGATATTGTGTTCGCAGATCAAATGTTACAAAAAAGAAGAATAGGAGTAAATCAATATGTTGTCACCGAGAATAAAGCGCATGAAGGAAAAGTATTTCGATACTATTCCCTCGATAACGTCGGAAAGACTTGTTCTGGAAACGGAAGCGTATAAGAAATTTGCAGGAGACGCAGTCCCCATTTTCAGGGCGAAAGTGGTTAACCATATAATGGAGAATATGACCACGCTCATCATGGATGACGAGCTCATTGTGGGAACGGAAACGAACGTATACAGAGGGGCTAATTTACACCCCGAATTTCAGTCAAGCTCATGGTACGTGAGCGATATAGACGACTTTTCCACCAGGGACAAGGACCCGTACTACATTTCGCCCGAGGATAAGAAAATCATACTTGAAACGCTGAAATACTGGGAAGGCAAGTCGATGGAGGATCTGGCATCCGAGATAATGCCGCAGCACATAAAGGACCTTGAGTCAGATGATATCATATGCGTCGGGCTCGAAAACGGTGTATCGGGTGAAACGGTATGCGACCACGAAAAAATTCTCAAGGTAGGTATGAGAGGATATATCGATGAATGCCGCAGGAATATAGAAGAACACCTGCCTCAGACCATGGAGGAACAGGCAAAGGTCGATTTCTGGAAAGCATGTATTATCCAGGCTGAGGCTCTTATCACATATGCGCACAGGATGGCTGATGAGGCCGAAAGGATGGCAGCCGCATGCAGCGATGAAAAGCGGAAAGAGGAGCTGCTGGTTATCGCTGAAAATTGCCGGACGGTTCCGGAAAATCCGCCGCAAAACTTCTACCAGGCGCTGCAGTCTATATGGTTTGTTCATGTGTATTTTCACATCGAAGTCTGCACGACAGCCTGCGGCTTCGGCAGATTCGACCAGTATATGTGGCCGTATTACAAGAAGGATGTTATAGATGAAAAAAATATAACGCGAGAGCAGGCTCTGGAAATGCTGGAATGCTTTTACCTGAAAGCCTGTGAAGTGTACGAGGTGAGAAACAACTGGTATGCCACGTCATTTGCGGGATACCCGATGTGGCAGATACTCGTCGTTGGCGGACAGACCGCAGATGGAAAGGATGCCGCGAACGATCTGTCGATGCTCTGTCTTGAAGCGGCTGATGCGCTGCAGACGACTCAGCCTGTGATGGCTCTGCGGGTTTGGGAGGAAACGCCTGAGGAATTGATCAGATTCGGATGCAAGATGATTCAGGAAGGTCAGGCAAATCCCGGATTTTTCAATGATGAAGCAGGAATCAAAATAAGCCTGAGCAAAGGCGGAACGATAGAAGAAGCGAGAGACTGGACCATAGTGGGCTGTATTCAGCCCGGTCCGGGAGGTGGCGGCACGGACGGCTCCCCTGATGCAGGATATGTAAATATGGGAAAAATGATCGAGTTCGTGCTTCACAACGGCGTTGACCCTGCGAGCGGCAAGCTGATGGGGATAGAGACGGGAGACCCGCGGGAATTTAAAAACATAGAAGAATTCAAGTACGCTCTCAAGAAGCAGATAATACATCATTACGGGCTTATCCGTACGGGATACAATCTGATGCAGAGTAACCATATGAACAGGTACCCCGTGATTTTCGCGTCGATGGTGACAAAGGGATGCGTGGAAAGCGGAAAATCCGTACAGCACGGAGGCGCTAACCACTCAACCGCGGGAATGTATGTGACGGGAGCGGCAAACCTGGCGGATTGCATAGCGGCGGTTGAAAAGTGTGTATTTGAAGATAAGGACGTTACCATGGATGAGCTTATCAAGGCGTGCGATTCCAATTTTGAAGGGCAGGAAAGGCTTCGTCAGCTGCTTCTGAACAAGCCCGAAAAATACGGCAATAATTGTAAGCATGTCGATGCCATATATAAGGAAATGATGCATTTCATAGCTGATGAGGTTCAGAGCTGGAGCGATGCCAGGGGCGGACATTACAGCTTCGGCATAGATTCGCAGACCATGAATTTATCGCACGGCGAGGTGACGGGAGCACTCCCGGACGGCAGACTGGCGGGGACGCCGCTCTGCGATGCGGCTTCACCGATGATGGGCAGAGATATGGACGGTCCTACATCGACTGTAAAATCAGTTGCGAGTATCGCTCCGGAGGGTCTTGAAGAAGGCGCGCTGTTTAACCTGCGCTTTGACCCCAAAGGCGTTCAGGGCGAGAAAGGGCTGGACATCATAGAAGGCGTCATCAAGACGTTCTTTGAAAACGGAGGACAGCATATCCAGATAAACGTAGTCGACAATGAGACTCTCAAAAAGGCGCAGAAGGAGCCAGAAAATTACAGGAGGCTGATGGTGAGAGTTGCGGGCTATATGGCGTATTTTACAGAGCTTGACAAATGGGCGCAGGATGCTATCATATGCAGAACACCGCACCTGTCAAATATATAAAATATATAATTTATTAAGGAGGGGAAAAATTAATTATGGACGGTTCAAACTTAGGTATTTTGACACTGATACCGGTACTCAGCTTCTTTGTGATAGCCTTTGTCACCAAGAAGTGTATACTGAGTATCATGGTATCGGGGATATTGGGATACATACTTTATTACAAAGCCGGATTTATCCAGCCTACGCTGGACGCACTTATTGACGCGACGACGGACTGGGATAATAACTACATAATAGTTATCTGCCTGCTGTTCGGATGTCTCGTACAGCTGCTGCGGCAGTCAAAGGGGGCTACCGCGATAGGAGATTTTGCTAGAAAATATGTAAAGAACGAAAAGCAGGTACTGTTTCTCACATGGCTGTGCGGAATAATTATCTTTGTCGATGATTATCTCAGCATCCTCGTTACCGCGAACTGCATCATGCCGCTGTCGGATGAACAGAAGACGCCGAGGGAAATGCTCTGCTACATTATCAATACCACATCGGCGCCTGTATGTATTATAATACCTATTTCCGCATGGGTCGTATTCTTTTCCGGCATATTTGCCGATCAGGATGAAGCGTCGGTAGTAGGAAGCAGCGCGATGGATATTTACTATCATATAATGCCGTACTTCTTCTATCCGTTTCTGTGTGTAATATTTGTACTTCTCGTAATCTTGGGCGTCGTTCCCAAGATGGGAGGTATCAAAAAGGCATATAAGAGAGTCGAAGAAACCGGACAGCTTTGGCCTGAATCGAGCGCGATGCAGAATCAGGGCGATGAAATGGGAGATGTCATGGGAGCAGCAGCCGATAACAGTCAGGAAGAGGAAAAGGAAATAACGCCTCACCTCTGGGCTTTTGTCCTGCCGATGGCCGCGGTTATAGGAGTGACATTATGGCAGGATATCCTGTGGGGCGTATGCGCAGGTATCGCGATGTGCTTCATTTTATTTATCCCCACGAGGATAATGTCGCTCAGCAAGTTTTGCAATGCCTGCTATAAGGGTCTTGAGGACATGCTGTTTATAGCGGTCGTGCTTGCAACCTCATTGTTCTATAGAGACGCCATAGAGCTTATCGGACTTCCTGATTATCTTATAGATGTAGTCGGACCTCTTATGAGCGCTGCATGGCTTCCTGCTATATCCTTCCTTGTGATAGGTCTCGTATGCTTTGCCACAGGTAATATATGGAGCATTCCGGCGGTATGTACGCCTATAATCGTTCCTATCGCAGCTGCTGCGGGAACCAATATCGCATTGACGCTGGGTGCGATCATTTCAGCGGCCTGCTTCGGAGCACAGGCATGCTTCTATTCGGATGTCACGCTGCTGTCAGCTTCGGCGTGCAGGATAAACAATGTCGACTACGGTATAGCGCAGATGCCGTATATCATAATAGTCACCGCGATAACATTTGTTGCGTACGTTATCGCAGGATTCGTGATGCTGTAAGAGGTGTATTATGCACAGAATAAGGCTTGTGCCGGATAAGGCATTTTACAATAAATGCGAAGTGGATGTATATGACGTGACGTCGGGCAGTGAAAAAAAGCGCTGTCGGATAGATGTAGAGTACTCCGTGGTCGATGTGAAAAAATTTAAAGAACAGGACATGGACCGTGCAGCCGTAATGGAATATTACAGACAATGGATATACGATGTTGTTAAGCATTATATCCTCGATGACTGGGAATGTACGGAGGGAATGGAGCAGGTGCTGTCCATCGTGGATTCGCATATCGACGAAAGTCAGCTCAGGTAATAATTAAAAAATAACAGATAAGGAAAAAGCTTGCTGCCTTGATTTTAGGCGCAAGCTTTTTTACGGCTTTGTTTATTAAAATCTCCCGCACATTATTAAAGTCCCTCGAACATTTCCGCCACCTTGAGCATGATGGCGCATTCGATTCTTTTTTTGTGCAGCTGGCATCCCATATCGTATACTCCTGTTATGGAGCCTGTAGTATGGTATGCGTTTGCGGCGCAGCCGCCGCTGCAATACAGCTTGGCGAAGCAGTCCGCGCATTCTTCATGTGAATACACGTTGCAGCCCTTGAATTGGTCGCATACTGCGGTATTCGTGATACCATCGTAGATGTTTCCGAGGAGGAATTCCTTTTCCCCCACGAACTGGTGACATGGATAGAGCTCGCCTTCGGGGGTAACAGCCACGTATTCCGTGCCGACGCCGCAGCCGGATATTCGTTTGACTATGCAGGGGCCGCCCTCCAAGTCGATCATATAGTGATAAAAGGTGAAATCGCGTCCCTTACCTTCTCTTTTGCGCTTCATCATATCTGCTGCCAGCCGCTCGTATTCGGAGAGCAGCTTGGGAAGATCGGATTCCCTGAGTGCATAGGGAGCATTGGGAGGAGCTACGACGGGCTCGATTGAGAGCTCCTTAAAACCCAGGTCGGCCATATGGATTATATCGCTGGCAAAGTCGGTATTGTAGTGAGTATATGTTCCGCGCATATAATAGTTTTGCTGGTTTCTCGATTCGGCGAGCTTTTTGAACGCGGGGAGGATGCGCTCGTATGTTCCCTCGTTTTCGTGGGTGGTTCGCATTCTGTCGTTTACATCCTTTCTGCCGTCGAGACTGATGACTACGTTGCTCATTTCCCTGTTGACGAATTCGATTACCTCATCGTTCAGCAGAATACCGTTTGTGGTAAGCGTGAAGCGGAAGTTCTTGTCGTGCTTCTTTTCAAGTGAACGGCCGTAGGCCACGAGCTTTTTTACGACCTCCCAGTTGAGCAGTGGCTCTCCGCCGAAGAAGTCAACCTCGAGATTCCTGCGTGTACCGGAGTTTTCCACAAGCCAGTCGAGCGCTCTTTTCCCTGTTTCATAGCTCATCAGAGCCCTCTCGCCGTGGTATTCGCCTTTTCCGGCGAAGCAGTATCCGCACACCATGTTGCAGGCATGAGCTACGTGCAGGCAGATTGCCTTTACTACGGACTGCTTTTGCTTAAAGAGCGGGGCCTGTCCCGCAAAGAGGTCCTTCGTGAAAAGCTTATGCTCATTCTTCAACGTATCTATATCATCGATAACCTCATGTGCTTCGTCAGAGCTTATACCGTGCTTTTCCGTCAGCTGACAGACGATTTCTTCCCTCGGCATATCCTCATACATGGCGATGGCGTCGTATGCAACATCATCGACGGTATGTATGGAGCCGCTTTCGGAGTCGAGGACTATGTTGTATCCGTTTAGCTTGTATTGATGGACCATGGTTATCGGTAATTCCTTTCGTTTAAAACATGAAAATAGCTGCATCTGTGTGATGCAGCTATCGATATTCAGCGTTGTAGTATCAAAATACTGTTTGCTGCTGTATTCGTTAGTTCTTGCACTTTTCACACTGCTGGTTGGCAACGCTGCAGGATGTCTTGCTGGCAGACTGGCATGAAGTCTGGCATTCGCCGCAGCCGCCTGATTTAGCGGATTTTTCAAGATCGCGAGATACTAAAGTCTTTATTCTTTTCACCTGTGTTTCCACCTTTCTGTTAATAGTTGAATGTTTTCCGGCTAATATGATACCATACTTCCATCGGATTGTAAAGCTTGTGAAAATTTGATAATATAGTGTTATGGAAAACAAGAACGACAAGAATGGTAAGAAGGAAACAAGAAAAAGGATGATAAGGCTCAGAAATGAGCTGCGCAAGGAAAAGGCAGAGGAGCTTTCCCGTAGCATATGCGGAGCTGTGGAGATGACGGACAGCTATCGTGAAGCGGAAAAGCTGTGCATTTACATGCCTGTAAATAACGAGGTCGATGTGAGATACCTCATAGAGCCCGCGAGGAAATGCGGCAAGAGTCTGTGGCTGCCGAAGGTACAGGGCAAAGAAATGGATTTTCTGGCTTACGAAGAGGATACACAGCTAGTAGCAGGGGCCTTCGGGATACCGGAGCCTCTGTATTCTCAAGAACCGCTGCGTTCTCAAGAGTCACTAAGTTCTCAAGGTTCACTGCGTTCCCAAGAGCTAATGAGTTCTCAAGAGCTGCTGAGTTCTCAAAATTCGCTGCATTCTCACGTCTTGGCTCCTGACAACAAGAGGTACACGGGCGATATGGGATGCCGGGATGAACTGCAATCATGCGTACTGGTTCCCGACAGCAGGACTCTGGTGATAATGCCGGGAGCGGTATTTTCGGAGCAGCGCGGCAGGATAGGATACGGTGGCGGATATTACGACAGATTTCTTCAAAAGTATACGGAATGCATGACGCTGGCGGTCTGCTATGATTTTCAGATACTGCCGGAGGTGCAGACAGAAGCGCACGACATAAAGCCCGCAGTTGTCGTAAGTGAAAAACGAATGTTGATTTGACATTTTGAAAATAATCAGACTTTGTACTGGTTTAAGTTCAGCAGCGTGGTGGAAATAAGCGACAAAAATGAGCAATGAAAATAAGCAACAAAAGATTGCGTAAGGAAATGAACAATGAAGCTTGAAAAAGCAATTCTTTCAGGCGTTATGTCAATAGGAAGGAGTATTGCAGATGAATGAAAATGATATACGTGAGCTGCTTGCCGCTGTAAAAGAAGGAAACCTAACGGTAGATGATGCGTGTGATAAGCTCAAGGAGCTCCCGTACAGGGATATGGAGTTTGCAAAGGTGGACAATCACAGAGCGTTGAGAACCGGATTTCCGGAGGTTGTCTTCTGTCAGGGGAAAACCTCCGGGCAGATACGAGACATAATGAAAGCGCTGGCGGAAAACGGCGGAAATATCATGGGAACGAGGGCAAACGCAGAGGATTTTGCGGTCGTATCGGAAGCGTTGCCTGATGCGCGTTATTATGAAAAGGCCCGAATCATAGCTGTAGAGGCCGTAAAGAATGGTACGGATGGCAACACAGAATGCGGTATGGAAAGCGGCGGCAACGAGTATTGCGGAAGTGTAGCTGTAGTTACCGCAGGTACAGCTGATATTCCGGTCGCTGAGGAGGCTGCCGTCACAGCGGAGATACTGGGAAATCGCGTGGACAGGATATATGATGTTGGTGTAGCGGGAATACATAGATTGTTTGATAAGCTCGACAGGATACGCAGCGCCGATGTTGTGATTGCAGTCGCAGGCATGGAGGGCGCTCTTGCCAGCGTGATAGGAGGCCTTGTGGAAGCTCCCGTGATTGCTGTTCCCACCAGTATCGGGTACGGAGCAAATCTCGGCGGATTGTCGGCTCTGCTGTCGATGCTCAACAGCTGCGCCAACGGCGTCGGAGTAGTGAATATCGATAACGGCTTCGGAGCGGCATATCTGGCAGCGGTGATAAACAGAAAGCGATAAATGAATTTTCATTTACCGCTTTCTGCTTTACCTGAGGTATTTTCAGCTCTTTCTACCTTGTAAATTGCAGAATTATTGTAATTATGCTTATCAATCATCCCAGTAATCCTCATCGTACTCGATGATGGTTCCGGTCTCCGCATTTATTGTGCATTCATATTCTTTAGAACCGTGATAAAATTCGATTTCATATACCATTATCCCGTCGTCCATTTCCAATGAGGCCTGCTCAAAGGTGACGGCTGACATGGAAAGCCCTGCTCGTTGGGTGGCGATGCTCTTAGCCTTGTCAACGCTTATATAGGATGAATACGTACGGGCTTCTGTGGTGGCGGCGGTCGCAGCCGTGCTGCCGCTTTGGGAGCCGTTACTGCTTCCGGAGGTGCTGCTGTTTTCCGCCGATGATGAAGCTGCTGAAGATTCCTCTGACGAAGCGTCCGTACCTGCTTCGGTGCTTTCAGAAGTGGACTCGGCGTTATCCTCAGATGTGCTGCTGTATGCTGTATCGCCGGAAGAATCATTACCTGCCGTGATTTTGGTAAACGCATATGCGGAGCTGACTCCTATGAGAACACAGATGATTATGACGCCTATCGCGGAAAAGATCGCCCTGCGAGTCGTTCCGAATAATTTTTCCAATACCTTTTTCATCATATGGCTCCTTTGCTATACTGCTTCTTTGCCGTTTGGCATTTTAAGTGTGAAAAGGCTTCCGTGTCCAAGGCTGCTTTCCAGTGAGATTTCGCCGCCGTGAAAATGCGCTATTTCCCTGACCATGGCAAGACCGAGACCTGTCCCGCCGCTTGAACGCGAGGGGTCTTTTTGATAAAACTGATCGAATATCTTCTGATGATCTTCAGGCGCGATACCGATACCGTTGTCCTTGACTGAAAGCAGTATGTCGGAGCCGTCGGCTCTGAGCCATACGCTCGTGTGGCCTTTGCGCCGCCCGTATCTGTAAGCGTTGCTTATCAGGTTTGAAAGAAGTCTGGTTATAAGCTGATCGTTGCCGTAGCAATATATGCTTTGCTCCGCATCGCAGGACAGGGTAATGTCGTTTTCGCCGATCAAAGCCATGTCGTGACATAGGCTTTCGACGAGCTCCGTAAGGTTAAATTCCGATTTCGGATATTTTTCGGGATGAAGCTCCAGCCTTACAAAATCGAGCATATCGCTTATCATCCTGTTCATTTTACTGCTCTGTCTGCTGATAGTTTCGAGAGCCTCACGGTATTCGGATATGTCCTGCTCTCCTTCCAGAGTCAGCTCGCATTGTGCGGTTATGACTGAAACCGGAGTGCGCAGCTCATGTGAAGCGTCGGAAACGAATTGCTGCTGTGCATTGAATGAGCTTTCAAGGTGATCGAACATTTCGTTGAAACGGTCGGCGAGCTGGTGCAGCTCATCCTTTCCCTCATTGAGCTGGATACGCAGCGTCAGATCATTGCTTTCGCGTATCTGCGTCACCATATCCGACATCTGTTTTACAGGTCTCATTGCTCGTCTGGCGATGAGATATCCGCCGATGATAGCGAGTATGAGAAAGCACGGCATGATGATGAGGGAGATACGTGAGATCGAGGTGAGCTGCATATACCCTTCGGCTTCTGATACTATGCCGCGAAGCCAGAGACCCTCAAGACCGGTGAGCGTGAGCTTGCGGTCAAAGACGTAGTATAAAGTGCCGTTGACGGTGATTTCCTGTATTTCGCCGTCGATGAACTCGATTTCACTGGTAGCGCGTGCTATGGGGTTGTTTCCGTAGATCAGCGTGTTATCATCGGCTTGGTATAGAGATGTCGCGATCCCGTTCACCTCCTGGAGGAAATCGTCATCGATCTGCAGATATCCGTCGACGTATTGTATGTAATAGTCGGAGTAATCGTTGATCTGTTCCGAAATCAGGGCGGAGTAATACTCTATTTCATCCACGTTGTTCGCAACGGTGCTTACGAGGTTGTCCTGTATTGATTTTTGTAAGATCTGATTGCTGACGGACAGTATCACGAAATACGTGATTGAAACGACCAGTATCAGAGCTATGGAAAACCAGAGAGTGATTTTCATGCGTATGGATAGTCTGTTCAATCTTTCTTCCCTTCTTTCAGAATGTAACCGCGGCCCCGTACCGTATGGATGAGCTTGCAGTCGTAGCCGTCATCGATCTTGCGGCGCAGGTAATTGATATATACGTTTACCACGTTTGTACCGCCTTCATAATCGTAATTCCATATGTGATCTTCTATCTTTTCACGGGAGAGGATTATTCCGGGGTTGTGCATCATGTATTCCAGCAGCATGTATTCCTTGGCGGAAAGAGAAATCTCATTGCCGCCGCGCGTTACCGCTTTAGTTCTGGTGTCGAGAGTCAGATCGCCTACCTGCAGCAGACTGCTGGCAATGCCGTGAGACGTGCGTGTCATGGCGCGTATACGTGAAGTGAGTTCATCGAATGAGAAGGGTTTGACGAGGTAATCGTTGGCACCGCTGTCAAGCCCCTTTACGATATCGTCTACGGAATCACGGGCGGTCAGAAAAAGTACAGGGGTCATCTTCCCTTCATTCCGTATGTATTTCAGCACGTCAAAGCCGTCGGCCTTGGGCATCATTATATCTAAAATGACTGCATCGTAATTCGTATATGAAAGTATGTCTATGGCTTCTTCGCCGTCGTAGCAGCTGTCGACGCTGTATCCGTCCGAAGTCAGTTTTTTGGTGATGATACGGTTCAGATCGCGCTCATCCTCTGCCAACAAAATTCTCATGCTTGCCTCCTTGATAACAGGCTCCGGCAATCGTCCGGTTCCGTGGATCATGATTTCATTATACTATATTTCCGCCATTACCGGTGAAGAAAATGGCGGTCAAATCAGCGATTATCGATTTAAGATTAAAAAACTGCCGCATCGCATGGGGTGGATCGCTGTAACACATGCGTTGCGCTCCCCGTATTGAGACGGCAGTTATTTATTTTGTTATATCGATATTACTTCTGTATCGTTTATATCGCTCTTACTTCTGTAATTGCGGGATATTTTCAGATGTACCGGATATTACGGTGTATGATGCTAGTCGCGTTCAACCTCTTTTTCGATTATCTTTCCTGTAGAGGCATTGATAACGTAGTCGTATTCATAGCCGTTGTATTTGAAGCTCACCTCATATACTACAACTCCGTTTTCCTTGTCTTTTTCCACCTCAAGCTCGCTTACACTTGATGCGGATACTCCGGCGTTATTGAGTGCGATCGTCTTTGCTTTCGCTGCTCCTATGTCCGTCGTTGACGTGCTGCTCGAGGAGCTGCTGGTAGCCGAGGTGTTCACCTTGTACGAATCGGAGAAATCACCGTAATAATTGGTTTTGCTGACGGTCTTTACTGCGCGAACCTTAAACTTGTAATTCGTTCCGCTGCTGAGACCGGAGATCTTTGCGCTCGTTCCGGTAACGGTAGTCTTATGAACGTATTTGCCGGTTGAGCTGTTGTACATATATACCTGATACTTTGTAGCGCGGGTAACCTTGTTCCATTTCAGCGTGATGGAGCTCGTAGTTTTGCTCGAAGCCTTAACGCCCTTTACCTCGTTAGGCTCTGTGTAAGTGGAGAGAACCTTTGAGTATGATCCTGTTCTGCTTCCGGAATATGCTCTTACTTTGAATTTGTAATTGGTAGCGGATGACAGATTTTCCACTTCATATGTCCTCTTTGTCGTGGTTTTTATCTTTGTCCATTTTTTGGTTTTTGAATTGTACTTATAAATCTGATATCCCTTTGCTCCGGACGCCTTGTTCCATTTGAGCTTCAGCTCATCATCGTCTCTTTCGATTACCTTCAGCCCGCTTACCGTTGATACCTTTGACGCTGCCGATGCTGTGTTGCCGACTGAGCCAACGCCTATTACCAGGGTCAGGGCCAGCATGGCTATCAACATTTTACTTAAAATCTTTTTCATTTTCTGTTTCCTCCCTAATCTTTTTCTTTTCATCTGAACATCCTTCGGGTAGCAGCTCTATGACCTGATTGATGGAAGTGTTAACTGAGCTGATCCCCATTCGATGATTTATCGTGTTTACACTATACCCTGAAAAGATTAAAATAATATTAGAGCCGAAAAAGAATCAAAAAATTTTTAAGCGGGAGCGAAATAAGTTTAGAATATATACTAGACAAGAACTGAAAAACAGTATATAATGGGTACTGCAAAACGACATTGCGATAATGCTTTAATGTGATAAAGAAAAGGCGAAGCATAAGCAAAAAACGAGAGACAAGACAAGAAAAAAATGCAAAGAATCAAGAATAAAGAGCAATAAAGAAAAACAGGGAGAATTCATATGAAATACAACCTAAAACCCGATGAGCAGGCGACGCTGGAGCTCAGGGGGCTGTATGAAAAATACGGCTACAAAAAATACAAGATAAGCAAATTCGAGGAGTATTCTCTGTACGCTACGAACAGAGACTTCATTATAGGTGATAAGGTGCTGACATTTACGGATCTTGACGGCAGGCTCCTCGCTATGAAGCCTGACGTTACCCTCAGCGTGATAAACAACACGGCGGCAACGCGCGAAAAGAGCGAAAAGCTTTACTACATAGAGAACGTCTACAGAGAAAACAGAGAGAGCCATTCGTTCCAGGAAATAAGCCAGATGGGTCTTGAGTACATGGGAAATATCGACAGATACAGCATTTTAGAGGTGATGATCCTGGCCGCGAAATCTCTGGAAACAATAGACGACGATTATCTGTTGGAAATATCGCACATGAACTATACGAAAGATTTGCTGGATTCGCTTGAGCTTGACGAGAACACATATGCGGAGCTGCTCGATTATATAAGGCAGAAGAATACTACTGGCATAATGCAGGCAGCTGCCCGAGCCGGACTTGATGACAGATGTAAAGACATACTTTGCAATGTACCATTTTTGTACGGCGAGGCTGCGGAGACGATAGAAAAGGCTGCGCAGATGGCATTTAACGACGATATGCGGCGCGATTTGGAAGAACTCGGGGAATACTGCGATGCGCTTGAGACTCTCGGATATGCAGGAAATATACAGTTAGATCTTTCCATGGTAAACGATATCGATTATTACAACGGCATAGTTTTCAGAGGATATATCAGAAAGCTTCCGGGCTGTGTTCTCGCAGGGGGACAGTACGACAAGGCTATGGAGCTTCTGGGCAAGGACGCCGGTGCGGTGGGCTTTGCCATTTATCTGAACGAGCTGACTAAGGGCAAGCAGGAGCCGGTAAAGTACGATGTGGACGCGCTTCTTATCTATGATGACGGCGAGTCCATGGATAAGGTGATGAAAGCCGTGCGGGAATTGCAGGGTGACGGTCTTTCCGTAAGGGCTGAGACTAAGCCCTCGCCGTGTCTGAGATATAGATACAGATACGTTTTAAAGAACGGTAAACCGGTAAAGGAGGATATATAGATGTTGAATATCGCATTGCCAAAGGGCAGGTTAGGAGACAAGGTCTACGATATGCTGGCGTCGAGCGGATACGATTGCCCGGGATACTATGAGCAGAACAGAAAGCTAGTATTTGAAAGCCCTGAAAAAAATGTCAGATACCTCCTTGTTAAGCCGAGCGATGTGGCTATCTATGTAGAGCATCATGCGGCTGATGTGGGCATCGTGGGAAAGGATATATTGCTTGAAAATAAATCCGATGTCTATGAGCTTCTCGACCTTAAGATAGGGAAGTGCAGGATGGCGGTCGCAGCTCCCGACGATTATGTGGAGGACCCTGACAGAACGCTGAGGGTAGCCACAAAATACGTGAATGTAGCAAAGGCATTTTACGGCAGCCACAACAGAGATATAGAGATAATAAAGCTCAACGGCAGCATCGAGCTTGCTCCTATTTTGGGACTTTCAGATGTTATCGTCGATATAGTGGAAACAGGGAATACTCTCAGGGAAAACCACCTGAAGGTCATAGAGGAATTTCAGGACATAAGCGCCAGATTCATAGCAAACAAGACGAGCTTTAAGTTTGAGAACGAGATGATAAGCCTCATGCTCAAGCAGCTTGGAGAACAGGTGAAATGAGCGGGTGAGCAGCGCGGCGGATCGGCAAGTATATAAACAAGTATATAAATATAAAGGTTTACTTATTTCAAAGACGTTATGCTTGCATATATTTCATTAACCGCTAACTGACACCGGCAGAGATATAGCCGAAGTGATGAGAAGATTTACAGACATTTGAAAGAGCAGATATCCGGAGGAGCATACATTGGAGGAACAGATAGATGAGCAGATTTTTAAACAGCAGATACGAAACGCTTGAACCGTATACACCCGGAGAACAGCCGAAGGTCGCCGGAAAACTTATAAAATTAAATACTAACGAAAATCCTTACAAACCCGCGCCGGAGGTCATCGAAGCGATAAATGATGAGGAACTGAACAGGCTGAAATTATATTCGGAGCCTGCGGCGTCGGTGCTTACGGACGCTATAGCGGAATACTACGGAATAGACGGAAATCAGGTGATCGCGGGAAACGGCTCGGATGAGATACTGGCATTCATCTTCATGGCGTTTCAGGGTGAAAGCGGCAGGATATATTATCCTGAGATAAGCTACAGCTTCTATCCCGTATACTGCGATATCTTCGGAGCAGAGGGTGTAAAGGTGCCGCTTGCCGATGATTTTTCGGTAAATATCAGCGATTATTTCGGCGTTGACGGCACTATAGTTATTACAAACCCCAACGCGCCTACGGGGATGGCGCTGTCGCTTGAGCAGATAGAGGAGATATTGAAGAAAAACAGCAACAACCTCGTAGTCATAGACGAAGCCTACGTGGACTTCGGCGCTCAAAGCGCTGTCAGCCTGATCGACGATTATGACAACCTGCTCATAGTGCAGACGCTTTCAAAATCGAGGAGCCTTGCGGGAGCAAGGGTGGGCTTTGCCATGGGAAACAGCGAAACGATAGCCGATATGAACAGGATAAAGTTCAGCTTCAACCCATATAATCTCAACAGGCTTTCGATAATAGCGGGAGCTGCCGCCATGAAAAACAGGGCGTACTTTACGGAAACGAGAAAAAAGATCATGGAAACCAGGGAAAGCTTTGTGGACAGGATGAAAGGCATGGGCTTTGAAGTGCTGCCTTCAAAGGCAAATTTCGTATTCGCCAGACACGATGAGATTTCTGGAGAAGAATATTTCACAAAGCTGCGAAAATATAATATAATAGTAAGACATTTTAGCAACGAAAAGATCAGCGATTATGTCAGGATAACGATAGGAACTCCGCAGGAGATGGCGGCGCTGACGGACGCGACGGCAGAGATACTGGGACAGCGCTGATAGCGCATAAGGTCATAAGCTGTGATTTTGCAGAATCACAGCTGAATCCTCTCATGGGACGGCAGTCGCATGGGAAGGAGTGCAACTGCATGGAAAAAGTACAGCCGCAGGGGAAATACAACTGCGGGAGAAGATGAGGAAAAGGACAGTCGCATGGAAAATACAACTACAGGATAACATGAGAAAAATACAGCCGCCGGAGAAAAGAAGGATAACCGCAGGAGGAAAAGACGATGCGAAGGAAAAAGATAGTCAGGGATACGAAGGAGACGAAGATAGTGCTTGCCCTTGAGATAGACGGTACGGGCGCTTACGAGATAAACACGGGCTGCGGATTTTTGAACCACATGCTTGAGCTTTTCTCACGCCACGGCAGATTCGACATAGCCGTAGATTGCAACGGCGATACAGATGTCGATTACCACCATACGACGGAGGATATAGGTATAGCTATGGGCAAGGCGTTCAAGGAGGCGCTCGGAGATAAGCGCGGTATATACAGATACGGGAGCATGATCCTCCCCATGGATGAAACGCTGATGCTGTGCGCCGTGGATATAAGCGGCAGAAGCTGTGTCAGCTTCGACGTGGACATCCCTACGGAAAAGGTCGGTGATTTTGACACGGAGCTTGTGGAGGAATTCGTGACGGCCTTTGCCAGGGAAAGCGGAATGACGATACATATCAGGATGCTGGCGGGCGAGAACACCCATCACATCATAGAAGCTGTATTTAAAAGCTTGGGCAGGGCGCTGCGCACGGCTTGCGCTATAGAGGAAGAATATGCCGACGAAATACCGTCAACCAAGGGCGTATTATAGACGGCAGCATATAGCAGATGATTGCAGATGAAAGAACCTTACAGATGAAGGAGTCTTGCAGATAACGTAAATTTGCGGATAACGGATAAAGGAGTTTTGCAGATATGATAGCGATAATAGATTACGGCGTGGGGAATCTGTTTTCCCTGACGGCCTCATTGAAGTATCTGGGATCGGAAACGAAGATAACGGGGAACATAGAGGATATAAAGGCAGCGGACAGGATAATACTTCCCGGCGTGGGGGCCTTTGAGGACGCCGCGGCCAAGCTTCGCGCTACCGGTCTTGTGGATACGATAATGAAGGAAACATCGAGAGGGAAACCCCTTCTGGGAATATGCCTGGGAATGCAGCTTCTGTTTGAGGAAAGTCGCGAGTACGGACTTCACAAGGGGCTCGGTCTTATAAGGGGAAGCATAGAGTCCATAAACGATGATCTGCAAAAGGCGGGCATCGCAGGATTGAAGGTACCTCACATAGGCTGGAACGCGCTTTCATTTAAAGAGGACGAACCGCTGTTCAAGTATATAGAGCAGGGTGATTGCGTCTACTATGTGCACAGCTTCTACGGCAGGGGTTGCAGCAGTCAGAGGATAGCTTCATCGATGTACGGTATAGAGATAACGGGAGCTGTGAGAAACGGCAATGTATACGGCACTCAGTTTCATCCTGAAAAGAGCGGCGAGGTCGGCCTCAACATATTGAGGGCGTTTATGGAGCTGTAGATAAAGAACATTTATGGATATGCAGCTATAAATCAAGAGTGTTTATGAAAGAACAGATAAAGAACAGATTAAGAATTGAAATGTGAGAGTATAGACTGATATCGTTCATGGAGGTATAGGCATATGAAAATTTTTCCTGCCGTGGATTTGCGTGACGGTAAAGCCGTCAGGCTTTTTCAGGGCGATTATGATAGGATGACGGTTTACGGGGAAGATCCCGTGGAGATAGCGCGCTCTTTTAAGGACAAGGGAGCGGAAAATTTGCATCTCGTAGATCTCGATGGTGCAAAGGACGGCAGACTCGTCAATTTCGATACCATAAAGGCTATCGTCGAGCAGGTCGATATGTTCGTTGAGGTCGGCGGCGGCATCAGAGATGAGCGGCGGATACGACAGTATCTGGAGCTCGGCATAGGCAGGGTAATACTGGGGACTGTCGCGGTAAAGGAGCCTGATTTTCTGGAAGAAATGGTGAAAAAATACGGAGAAAAAATAGCCGTAGGCGTAGATGCCAGAGACGGATATGTGGCGGTCAATGGCTGGAAGGAGCTTACCGAAAAGAAGAGTCTGGAATTTTGCCGCTACCTCAGGGACATAGGCGTGAAAACCGTGATATATACAGACATTTCCAGAGATGGAGGCTTGCAGGGAACCAATATAGAGGTTTATAGAGAGCTGCAAAAAATAGACGGACTGGACATCGTGGCCTCGGGAGGCATCAGCTTTGAAAATGAGATAGCGCTGCTCAAGGATGTAGTATCGGCAGCGATTCTCGGTAAGGCCATGTACAGTGGAATGTTAAAACTGGAGAGAGCTATTGAGCTTGCCCGATAGATTTAACGGATAACGGATAATTAAGAAAGGCGGCATAATGATTACCAAGAGAATAATCCCATGCCTTGATGTGAGAAACGGCAGGGTCGTAAAGGGAAAGAATTTTGAAGGCATACAGGATGTGTCGGACCCCGTGGAAATGGCAAGATTCTACAATAAGGAGGGCGCGGACGAGCTCGTGTTTTACGATATAACGGCCAGCGTAGAGGAGCGAGGGTTATTTACGGACATCCTCAGAAGGGTCGCTTCGGAAATTTTCATACCTCTGACGGTCGGGGGAGGAATTAATACGCTTGATGATTTTGACAGAGTGCTAAAATGCGGGGCCGATAAGGTAAGCGTCAACAGCGGAGCTATCAGGAACCCAGATATAATAGAAAAAGCCGCAAAAAAATACGGAGACCAGTGCGTGGTGCTGAGCATGGATATAAAGCGTGTGGATGGCTCATTCCGACTCTTTTCCAAGGGAGGCCGTATCGACACAGGGATAGATGCGCTGCAATGGGCGGAAAACGGCGTCAACAGCGGCGCGGGAGAGCTGGTTGTAAACAGCATAGATACCGATGGAGTCAAGGGGGGCTTTGACATTGAGCTGCTTGATGAGATAGCAGCGAGGGTAAATGTTCCCATCATCGCTTCGGGCGGAGCGGGAACGATGGAGGACTTCGCGGAGCTGTTTGAGCACGACGGCATGGACGCAGGTCTTGCTGCCAGCATATTTCATTACAAGGAGATAAAAATAGCTGATTTGAAGAAATTTCTGAGAAGCAGAGGAGTGGAGGTCAGGTTATAATATGGATATCGACAGATTGAAATTCGACGAGAAGGGACTTATCCCGGCGATAGTGCAGGATTATTATACGAAGCAGGTGCTCACGGTAGCGTATATGAACAGAGAGTCTCTGGAAATAACGCTGAATGAAGGGTATACGTGCTTTTACAGCAGGAGCAGACAGGAGCTTTGGAGAAAAGGTGAAACCAGCGGCAACACACAGAAGGTGGTGAGCATAACCTCGGACTGCGACAGGGATGCTTTGGTGGTAGAGGTGATAAAAAACGGACCGGCCTGTCATACGGGAGCCGAAAGCTGCTTCTTCAATGTCGAATACGTAGCGGACGATGAAACGCCGTTCTCGTATGAGGGACTCTATGAGATGATAGAGGGAAGAAAGACAGAGCCGAAGGAAGGAAGCTATACCACCTATCTTTTCGACAAGGGCATGGATAAGATACTGAAAAAAGTAGGTGAGGAATCCACAGAGGTCATAATAGCCGGAGCAAAGAATGATAAAGAAGAAACGATATACGAGATAGCGGATCTGGCGTATCACATCATGGTTATGATGGCCGAGCAGGGTATAGAGCTCAAGGATGTGACGGCAGAGCTGGCAAAGCGTCACGTCATAGACCATAAGGTAAAACAGGAAAGAATGAAGTAAATTGTCGAAATCAGGTTAGAATTATCAAAATTTCCCGCAATGCGGCAAAGAATGTCGATTAAATGCTGTGATGAAAGCTTGTGCAGGCGCGGTAAAAAAACTATAATTACCGGGTAGTTATATATTTATTTTATCGATTTATTAAAAGCTTTCAACAATGGTACAGTTGGGCGTGAAGGAGAAGGACATGAAAGATGCAGCTGCGGGAGAGAACAGAGCGGAAACGGAATTTTTATCTGCTGTATCGCATGAAATAAAGACACCGCTAAATGTTATAGTCGGCATGTGCGATATTGCCGTTCATCATGCAGACGACAGAAAAAGAGTAGAAGCCTGTCTGCATAAGATATGTACGGCTGCAGACCGCATCAGTGAAATGCTGGATACGGTGCTGGACATGGCGAGGATAGAGCAGGGAAAAACTGCAATGAAAGAAAAACCGTTCAATATCCGCGAGCTGACCTGTGAGCTTACAGATATGTTGGAGCCTCTGGCTGCTGAGAAGAACGTTATACTGAGTATTTCCGATGAAAATGTCATAAACAGTGATATTGCCGGGGACCGAGGCCGCATCATTGAGATCATGCTGAATCTTGCCACAAATTCCATTAAATATACACCAAGCGGCGGCTGCATAGATATAGATATCTGTGAAAGAAGCAACGATGCCGCAGATAAGGTGACATATGTGTTCCGCTGCCGGGATAACGGCATAGGAATTCCCGAAGACTTTCGACCGCATATATTTGAGCCGTTTTCCAGGAGCTCCAATGTCTGCCTGACAAAAGCCGACGGCTCGGGGCTGGGGATGTACATAGTGAAAAGCCTCGTGGATGCTATCGGCGGCACGATAAAAATTGAAAGCACCGAAGGCATGGGCACGGAAGTCACCGTAGAAGCGGAGTTCAAGGCGACGGAGCACAAGAGGATATGGTGATGCAGACGGTTATATAGTTTAAAATCGTTTGCAATGAACGGTGAGCTTTATACACATTAGATGTGGCAGCAGTATGTAATTTATGATATAATAGCTTCAACAATTTATAACTGCTTCGTTACTTGGGAAGCGCAAGGCGAAGTCCGGATTAAGGAGTGACTATGGAGGCAAAATACAAAAGAGTCCTGCTGAAAATAAGCGGAGAGGCTTTAGCCGGAGACGATCATTTCGGTATCAGCGAGGAAATGCTGAAGCGGGTTGCACTGCAGGTCAAGGAAATAATTGAAATGGGTGTTCAGGTCGCGGTTGTCGTAGGCGGCGGCAATTTCTGGAGAGGCAGGACCAGCAAAAGCATGGACAGAGCTACGGCTGACTACATGGGTATGCTGGCGACAGTGATGAACGCTATGGCTTTACAGGATGCATTTGAAGCGGAGGACATACCTACGAGAGTACAGACGGCTATAGAGATGAGGGAGGTCGCTGAGCCGTACGTCAGGAGAAAAGCCATCAGCCACCTTGACCACGGCAAAGTCGTGATATTCGGCGCAGGTACGGGAAATCCGTTCTTTTCCACGGATACGACTGCAGCGCTGAGAGCGGCTGAAATAGACGCGGAGGTAATACTGCTTGCCAAGAAGGTAGACGCAGTTTATTCCGACGATCCGGAAATCAACCCTGATGCCGTCAGATACGATGAGCTTACCCATAAGGAGGTCCTGGAAAAGGATCTCAAGGTCATGGATTCGACTGCGGCGTCGCTTTGCAGAGACAACAGCATAGCGATACACGTATTCGCTCTTGCGGAGGAAGGCAACGTAATGAAGGCTGTATGCGGAGAAAAAATAGGAACAATAGTTAGGTAAAATTCGGAGGAAGAAAGATGAGCGATTTTAATCTCGATGAATTAAAGACTAAGATAGACAAGAGCATGAGCGTATTGAAAGAAGAAATGGGAACTGTAAGAGCGGGACGCGCTAACGCCGCGCTCGTGGATAAGGTGATGGTGGAGTATTACGGAACTCCGACGCCTCTCAAGGCGCTTGCCAATATTTCCGTGCCTGAGCCGAGGACGCTTTTGATATCGCCGTTTGACCCCAAGAGCATTCCCGACATAGAAAAGGGAATAAACATAGCGAATATAGGCATCACACCTGCCAACGACGGCAAGGTGATAAGGCTGCAGATACCTCAGGTTACGGAGGAGCGCAGAAAAGAGCTGACGAAGATCGTAAAGAAGCTTGGAGAGGACAGCAAGGTAGCCGTAAGGAATCTCAGGCGCGACTCAAACGACAAGGTTAAAAAACTGGAAAAGGCCGGCGACTTTACCGAGGACGATGTCAAATCTACGCTTGATGATATACAGAAGATCATCGACAAGGCTGTCAAGGATATAGACGGCATCGTAGCCGATAAAGAAAAGGAAATAATGGAAGTTTAACGAATAGAATCGATGATAAGGAAAAACGGTAGATGTGGTCGGAAGGTCACATCTACTTGTGCGAATATGAGGATTTAACATGCTCGATATTGAAAGAATGCCTGAACATGTCGCCATCATAATGGATGGTAACGGCAGATGGGCGAAAAAAAGAGGCCTTCCGCGTCTTGCGGGACACAATGCCGGAATGAAGGCTATGAAAAAGATAGCGGATCACTCGGACAAGCTGGGTATCAAATATCTGACCGTATATGCATTTTCAACGGAAAACTGGAAGCGCTCCATAGCGGAGGTTACCGGCATTTTCAAGCTTCTTGTCGCATACGTTGAGAGCGATCTCAAGGAGCTTGTAACCAACAACGTCAAGGTGAACGTGCTGGGTGATTACAGTTCACTGCCGGAGGATGCGGTCAGGAGCCTTGAGCGCACGTTAAGAGAAACAAAGGATAACACAGGGCTGGTGTTCAACATAGCTCTCAACTACGGAGGCCGTGATGAGATAACGAGAGCGGTGCAGTCCATAGAGGAGAAAATCAGCAGCGGGTTGCTGACTGCAGATGAGATAACTGAGAAAACGATATCGGATGAGCTTTTCACAGGCTCTGCACGGGCTGACACACCGGATCCGGAGCTGATAATCAGGACGAGCGGAGAGCTCAGGCTTTCCAATTTTCTGCTGTGGCAGGGAGCCTACAGCGAGCTGGTGTTCTCCGATGTACTGTGGCCTGACTTCACGCCGCAGGAATATGAAAAGGCCATAGCCGATTATCAAAGCAGAGAACGAAGATTCGGGGGTAGATAGGATATGAAAACGAGGATATTGTCGGCGCTGATAATGCTGCCGCTGCTGATAATAGTGCTCATAGGAGGCGACGTACTGCTTATAGCATGTCTGCTCGTAGGACTTATGGGCGTGCGGGAATTTTTCAACGGATTCAAAAGCATGGGGGTTAAGCCTAATTACATCATCGCATACATCTCGGCGGGAGGACTGTATTTTATAGACATCTTCTGCGGGGGCAGCGAGTGGTATATGCTCTGGATATTCGGTACGGTGCTTCTGTGCATGCTGTATCTGTTTAACATCGAGCACAGAAAGCTCGAGGATGCCATGGCTACGCTCACAGGGGTATTCTACGTGATATTCTTTTCATTTCACATCACGCTTGTGGAGCAGACGGATTACAGCCTAATGGTATGGCTGATATTCATAACGGCATTCGGAACGGATATCATGGCGTATTTCAGCGGATATCTATTGGGAAAGCATAAGCTCTGCCCTAAGATAAGCCCGAAGAAAACCATAGAAGGTTCAGTAGGTGGAATGCTGGGGAGCATAGTTTTCAGCGGTATCTTCGGATTCATACTGATGCCTGAGCTTCTCGTACACTGTCTTATAATAGGAGCGCTCGGCGGCGTCATTTCACAGCTCGGAGACCTTACCGCATCGATATTCAAGAGAAAGATGGGAATAAAGGATTACGGCAACCTCATTCCGGGGCACGGCGGTATACTGGACAGGTTTGATAGCGTGCTGTTTACCGCGCCTATGATATATTACTACATAGTTTTGATTATGGAAAACATAGCCTGACGCTTGCTGAGGCAGATACGGAGACAGATATCGTGAAAATGATTTCGATTTTAGGGAGCACCGGGTCTATAGGGACTCAGGCTCTCGATGTTATACGCGGCAATAGAGATAAATTTTCCGTAGCGGCGCTTTCCTGCGCATCGAGTATAGAGCTGCTGTGCAGTCAGATAGAGGAATTCAAGCCTCAGGCAGTCTGCGTTGCAAAGCAGGAGGACGCTCTGCAAATACAGAGAAAATACGGTAATACGGAAGTATATTACGGCAGGGACGGACTCCTGGAGATAGCCTCGATGGAGGACTGCGATATGGTGCTTAATTCCCTGATGGGAATGAAGGGCCTTGAGCCTACTATCGCGGCTGCCGAAGCCGGAAAAAATATTGCCTTTGCGAACAAGGAAACCCTCGTCGCAGGCGGCGAACAGGTAATGCGGAGCGTGAAAAAAAACGGTGTGCGCATGCTGCCGGTGGACAGCGAGCACAGCGCTATATTCCAGTGCCTCGAAGGAAACAGCCGAAGCAGCGTAAGGAGGATAATACTCACCGCATCAGGCGGTCCGTTCAGAGGATACAGCCTGCAGGAGCTGGAAAACGTGACGCTGGCGCAGGCGCTGAGGCATCCCAACTGGTCCATGGGAAAGAAGATAACGATAGATTCCGCGAGCATGGTCAACAAGGGATTAGAGATAATAGAAGCCAGATGGCTTTTCGATATTCCTGCGGAGGACATACAGGTGGTAGTTCATCCTCAGAGCGTTCTTCATTCGGCGGTGGAATACGCGGACGGAAGCGTGATAGGACAGATGGGCAATCCGGACATGAGGGTGCCTATCGCCTACGCATTTTCATACCCCGAGCGTCTGGAAATGCTCGATTCTCAGGAGAGCCTGGACTTTTTCAGCCTCAAAGAGGGTATGACGTTTTATCCGGCAGACAGGCAGACATTTAAGACCATAGATCTGGCGTATGACGCCTGCCGCATGGGCGGGAGCTATCCGGTGGCTCTTAACGGAGCCAACGAGGTGCTTGTAGATATGTTCCTCCATGAGAAGATAAGGTTCATAGATATACAGAATAACCTGATGAAAGTCATGGAAAACCATCGGCCTAAATATAATCTCAGTATCGGGGAAGTATTGGAAGAAGACATGAAGATAAGAGAAGAAGTGAGGAAGATGATGCTGTAGATATTTCCGTTACGGGAGGGAAATATGACCATAATTTATGCGATAATAATCTTTTGCTTTCTTATATTTATTCACGAATTCGGACATTTTATCGCCGCTAAATCATGCGGAGTCAAGGTCAATGAATTTGCTATAGGCATGGGACCTGCGATATTCAAGAGAAAGAGAGGAGAAACTCAGTATTCTCTGCGTATCTTTCCCATAGGCGGATACTGCGCCATGGAAGGGGAGGACGAGGACTCCGAGGACGAGAGAGCGTTCAACAATCAACCTGCGTGGCAGAGAGCGATAATTCTGGCGGCGGGAGCTTTTATGAATCTGCTGATGGCTGTCGTCCTTATGATCATAATCGCTGTTTATTCAGGACAGGCGACGACGGTCATAGACGAGGTGGTTGACGATTCACCTGCTATGGAAGCAGGGTTGATGAGCGGCGATCAGGTAACGGCGGTCAACGGAACCGAAATAGAGAGCTGGAACGATTTTATCAGTCTCGTGGGATACAGCGATGAGGAGAGCGTCGAGATAACCGTACTCAGAGACGGCCGGGAGCTTACGCTCACGTCAGCGCTGGAATACGATGAGGAGGCCGGTAGAAATAAGATAGGCGTTTCGGCTCAGGTAAAGCGCAACGTGTTTAAAGGCATAGTTTCGGGAGTGAAGGACACGGGAAGTATGACTGTGATGATGTATAACATCATCAGGCAGCTTATAACGGGAGACGTATCCATGAGTGAGCTCAGCGGACCGGTGGGTATCGTTTATGCAGTCAACACGACTGCTCAGCAGGGAGTGATATATGTCATTTATCTGGCGGCATTGCTCAGCCTTAACCTCGCTGTGATGAATATGCTGCCGTTTCCGGCTCTTGACGGGGGCAGGCTGCTGTTCCTGCTGATACGCAGGATAACGGGGAAACGTGTTACCGATGAAATGGAAGGAAAGATACATTTCATCGGAATAATGCTGCTGATGGTGCTGATGGTATACGTTACGTGGAACGATATAGTCAAATACATCGTACCGTTCTTTTCATAAAGCGGAGAAGATATTTTTTATAAGCCGGTAAAGTGAACAAATCGAATAAAACGGTTAAAGTTCTATGGAACGGGTTCTTGTGAAAAACGGAGGAATGTCGATGAAAAAAAGTGTTTTCTGCGGAGATGTCGAGATAGGCGGCAAGGCTCCGATTTCCATACAGTCCATGACTAATACGAAAACCTCTGATGTAAAGGCCAGCGTTGCACAGATAAAGGCTCTCGAAGCGGCAGGCTGTCAGATAGTGAGGATGGCCGTTCCGGATATGGATGCGGCGCAGGCTCTCGGAGAAATTAAAAAAAGGATAAACATACCGCTCGTGGCGGACATACATTTTGATTACAGACTTGCCCTCGCGGCCATAAAATCGGGGGCGGATAAGATAAGGATAAATCCCGGTAATATCGGCTCGGAGGATGGGGTGAGGCAGATAGTGAGTCTCGCTAAGGAGAGGAAGATACCTATACGGGTGGGTGTAAACGCGGGCTCCCTTGAAAGGGATATTCTGGAGAAGTATGGCAAACCGACGGCTGAGGGGCTGGCGGAAAGCGCGTTGAGAAACGTCAGACTCCTTGAAAAATACGATTTTGACCGGATCGTCATATCCCTGAAGGCGTCGGATGTAAAGATGAATTTTGATGCGTACAGGATAGTAGACCGCGAGAGCGATTATCCGCTTCATATAGGTGTAACCGAGGCGGGAACGCCTGCGCGCGGGAAGATAAAATCCGCGGCGGGAGTAGGGGCGCTGCTGCTCGAAGGGATAGGAAACACGATGCGCATTTCTCTTACCGCGAATCCTGTGGAGGAAGTGGTATTCGCATCGGAGCTGCTGGATGCAGTCGGCATCAGGCGAAGCGGTATCGAAATAGTGTCGTGCCCTACATGCGGCAGGACCGAGGTCGATTTGGTATCTATCGCCTCAGAGATAGAAAAGCGTGCGCAGACGCTGTGCGATAAGGGCGTGAAAAATCTCAAGATAGCCGTTATGGGGTGCGCCGTTAACGGACCGGGGGAAGCGAAGGAAGCCGATATAGGCGTAGCCTGCGGCAGAGGCAAAGGTGTGATATTCACGAAGGGCAGGATAATCGCAACGGTAAAGGAAGAAGAAATAGCGGATAAGCTGATAGAGATGGCGGAAAGATATGATAGAGATACTGCGGGATGCGATTGATTTTTCAAAGATAGGAGAGTACGGGCCAGAAGACATAAAGGCTAATGTAAAAAAGGCCGTTATATCCGAAAAAACGAAAGAGCTTCATGTAGAGATGGAGCTCAATTTTGTGCTGCCGTATGAAGCCATAGATAAGTTCAGGCGAAGCCTGTTGGGACAGTTAAGGGGTATCGAAAGCGTAGATGTCAAGCTGGAGTATGCCGAAATGATACAGAGCGAGGATGAGATGCTGCGCTTTTACATAGGACATATGATAGCACTGGTAAACGGAAAGTACGCTCGCGTTACAAAGACGATATACACTGACAGATGGAAGCGCGAGGGAGACGAGCTGGTGTTTTACGCACTGGGGCAGATGTCTGTGGATATACTTAACCGTGATGTGGCAGATAAGTTCAGACGCCTTTTAAAGGAAGATATAGGCGTGGAATGCAGCAGGGTAAGATTTGAAAACAGCAGCGACGAATACGAAACGGCAGGCCTTAAGATGGCCGAAAAGGAAAAAAAAGCAATATCGGAGGACAGAGCTGCGCACAGCGGCGCGGCTGCATCCGGCGGAGGAAAGTCTGCATTTAACGGAAATCGCCCGGCAAACGCAGGCGGCGGGAGGTATTCGACTGATGACGGCTCCGGCACAGGCGGCAGCGGATTCAAAGGCAAGGGACGGCGGAGGAACAGATATGTCCCTGTCAAGGGGAATCTCATCATGGGAGACGCTATAACGGGTCAGTCCATATCTATAGAGGATGTGGATTCCGAGAGCGGAACGGTGGTGATAGAAGGAGAGCTGTTCAAGAAGGACTGCAGGACGATAAGAAGCGACAGCAAGCTCGTGAACCTCTATGTAACGGATAAAAAGACGAGCATATGCGTGAAGTCCTTTATGGTAAACGAAAAGTGGAATGATATTGATGAGCACCTTTCAGGAGGAGATGGCGTAAAGATAAAGGGACAGGCTCAGTGGGACAGGTTTGATAACTGCGTTACCGTTATGGCTGACAGCATAGAGAAAATCGAGAAAAAGGAGCGAATGGATACTTATCCGGAAAAACGCGTAGAGCTCCATGCTCATACCAAGATGAGCGCGATGGACGGTCTTAACGATATAAAGCACATGGTAAAGACTGCCGAAAAATGGGGGCACAGAGCAGTAGCCATCACCGACCACGGAGTTGTCCAGGGCTTTCCCGATGCTTCCCATGCGGCGGGCGGGATTAAGATTCTGTACGGATGCGAGGGATACCTGCTGGAGGATAAGGACCTCATACAGGAGGACGGTACGATAAACTATAAGGGCCGGGGAACCAATCATGTGATAATCTTCGCCAAAAACAGAGAGGGACTCAAGAACCTCTACCGTCTCGTTTCAATGTCGCATCTGGAATATTTTTATAAAAAACCGAGGATACCGAAGTCCGTTCTCAGTAAGTACAGGGAGGGGCTTATCATAGGCTCCGCATGTGAAGCGGGGGAGCTGTATAGAGCGATAATCGGCAGGGAAAGCGATGAGGAAATCGAGCGCATCGTAAATTTCTACGACTATCTTGAGATTCAGCCGCTGATAAACAACAAGTTTCTCATAGAAAACGGTCAGGTTAAAGACGAGGAGGAGCTTAAGGAAAACAACAGGCGCATCGTAGCTCTCGGCGAGAAGTACGGCAAGCCCGTGGTGGCGACATGCGATGCTCACTATTTTGATGATGAAGAAGCCCTCTACAGAAGGATACTGATGGCAGGACAGGGCTTCAAGGATGTCGAGGGCGATAAGGGTCTGTATTTCAGAACCACTCAGGAGATGATGGAGGAATTCATGTATCTCGGAGAGGAAACGGCACACAAGGTCGTCATCGAGAATACGAACATGATAGCGGATATGATGGAGCCGATGATGCCTGTACCGGAGGGCAAGTTCCCGCCGAAGATAGAAGGCGCGGAGGAGGATCTGCGAAGGGCATGCGAGGAAAGGGCGGCTGATATGTACGGCTCGCCATTGCCTGATGAAATACGGGAGAGGCTCGATAAGGAACTCAATTCCATCATCGATAACGGCTATGCCGTAATGTACAGGTCTGCGGAGATGCTTGTTAAAAAATCACTTGACGACGGGTATCTCGTAGGCTCAAGAGGCTCCGTAGGCTCGTCGTTTGCGGCAACGATGTCGGGAATCACAGAGGTAAATCCTCTGCCGCCTCACTACCTCTGTCCCAACTGCAAGAAGCTGGAATGGGGCGACAACGAGATGTACGACTGCGGTGTGGACATGCCGGACAAGATATGCTCCGAATGCGGTACGCCATACAGCAAGGAGGGCTTTACCATACCGTTCGAGACATTCCTCGGATTTGAGGCCAACAAGGAGCCTGATATAGACCTCAACTTTGCAGGCGAATATCAGGGCACGGCTCAGAAGTACGTGGAGGAAATTTTCGGTGCGAAGAATGTCTACAAGGCGGGAACAATCGGCACGATAAAGGACAAGACGGCGTTCGGATACGTGGCGAAGTATTTCGAGGAAAGAGGGATAAGCGTCAATAAATTTGAGATGGACAGGCTGACCTCGTGCTGCGAGGGCGTCAGAAAGACGTCGGGACAGCACCCGGGAGGAATAATAATAGTGCCGGAGGGCCACGAGATATACGAATTCTGCCCTGTGCAGCATCCGGCGAACGATGTGAAGTCAGATATAGTGACGACGCACTTCGACTATCACTCCATAGACCAGAACCTGCTAAAGCTCGACATACTGGGACACGATGCCCCGTCTATGATAAGGCAGCTGCAGGACATGACGGGGGTGGACCCTACAGGCGTACCGATCAAGGATGAAAAGGTGATGACCATATTCAACGGCGTCGAGGGACTTGATATAAAGAATCCGGACTATAAATTCACTCACGGCAGCTACGGTATCCCTGAATTCGGCACGAAATTCGTGCGCCAGATGCTGGATGATACGAAGCCGGAGGCATTTGCCGACCTCGTGCGCATATCGGGCTTTTCACACGGCACCGATGTGTGGCTGGGCAACGCTCAGGAGCTGATAACGAGCGGTACGGCGACGATGAAGGACGCTATATCCACAAGAGACGATATTATGAATTACCTGCGTCTCAAGGGAGTTCCCAACAAGGACGCGTTTACGATTATGGAAAAGGTGCGTAAAGGAAAGGGTCTTACTCCGGAGCAGGAGGAGCTGATGCGCGAAAACGATGTCCCCGAGTGGTACATAGAGTCATGTAAGAAAATAAAATACATGTTCCCGCGCGCCCATGCGGTGGCATACGTGATGATGTCAAACAGGATAGCGTATTACAAGGTCTACTATCCGGTCGAGTTCTACGCAGTGTACTTTACGGCTAAGGTGGCGTATTTTGACGAGAAGGTAATCCTCAAGGGTATAGACGCTATAGAGGCGAGGATGGAGGAAATAATCAGGAAGGGAAACGACGCTTCCAAAAAGGAGGAGGATGAGCTTCCCGTTTTAGAGGTGGCGTATGAGATGTGCTCCAGGGGATACGAGTTCGAAAGAGCGAGACTTGGCATATCCGATTCATTGAGATTTCTCGCGCATGAGGGCAAGGTGCTCCTGCCGTTCGTGGCTATAACGGGAGTCGGAGAAGGGGCTGCTGCGATATTCGCAAGCGAATATAAAAAGAGACCGTATGAAACGGTGGAGGATGTGAGCGAGAGAGGCAAGATAAACAAGACGGCACTGGATGAGCTGCGGCAGCACGGAGTGCTCGACGGATTGCCTGAGACGGCACAGGTGAGCATGTTCGGAGGTATGCTCGGATGAGAGAAGCTGAATTCATAGAGCAGACTGCGGCAGCCTGTAAAAACTCATAAAAACAGCCCGCCGGAATCCGTGAAAAGCAACTTGCCGGAATCCATGAAAAGTAACATGTTGGAATCCGTGAAAACAGCCCGTTGGAATCTATGGAAAACAGCGTGTCGGAATCCGTGAAAACTCTTGACTCGCAACCGATTAGCGTATAAAATGACAGAGTACGAAAAAATCAATATTGCGGCTGTGATGAAGACAGTAGCCCTGCGTAATACCCTTACAGAGAGATGCATACAGGCTGAGAGTGCATCGGTGAGGCAGAAGGCGAAGATCACTTCGGAGCCGGACACTTTAAGAGAGACGGGATGATGGTCCCGTAACTAGGGTGGTACCGCGGTTTATTATCGTCCCTAACGTTATGTTGGGGATTTTTTTTACGAAGGGAAACAAGAAACATGATCAAAAATTTATCTGAAAAGCCCATAGCTGAGCTTCAGATGGAGCAGGCTGACAAGTGGGAAGAAGAAAAGCTGCTGGAAAAGTGCGTAAGCAGCAGAGAAGGAAAGCCGTCATTCATATTTTATGAAGGACCTCCTACGGCAAACGGAAAACCGGGCATCCATCACGTGATAGCCAGAACGCTCAAGGATTCTGTATGCCGATATAAGACGATGCAGGGCTACGCTGTGAAGCGAAAGGCCGGATGGGACACACACGGACTTCCCGTAGAGATAGAGGTCGAGAAGCAGCTCAAGATGAACGGCAAACAGGACATAGAAAAATACGGAATCAAGGAGTTTAACGAAAAATGCAAGGAGTCGGTGTTCACATATGAGAGCATGTGGAGACAGATGACGAAGCGCATGGGATACATCATCGATATGGACGACCCGTATATCACGCTTGACAACGACTATATCGAATCGCTCTGGTGGATAATCAAGGAATTCTTCAAGGCGGGGATGATATACGAGGGCCACAAGATACTGCCTTACTGTCCGCGATGCGGAACGGGACTGGCATCACACGAGGTAGCTCAAGGATATAAGGAGATAAAGGTAAACACCATCACTGCAAAGTTCAAGCGCAAGGATGCCGATGAATACTTCCTCGCATGGACTACTACGCCGTGGACTTTAGCATCAAACGTTGCCCTCACAGTGGGACCTGACATAGACTACGTGAAGGTAAGGATGCTTGCCGGAGATGAAGAAGGCAAGGTCTTTTACGTTGCCAAGGTGCTTGCAGACAAGGTGCTAGGCGCGGAAAATTACGAGATAATAGAGGAAATGAAGGGCAAGGATTTGGAGTACATCGAATACGAACAGCTGATGCCTTTCATAGAGGTTGATAAGAAAGCCTTTTTCGTAACGTGCGCAGATTATGTAACGATAGAGGATGGTACGGGAATCGTACACACCGCTCCCGCATTCGGCGAGGACGACTACAATACGGGAAGGAGATACGATCTTCCCGTCGTAAATCCCGTAGACGAGCAGGGAAAGTACACGGATACGCCGTGGGTCGGCAGATTCGTGATGGAGGACGGCCTCGATATAGATATCATCAAGTGGCTGGCAACCGAGGATAAGATATTTGCCAAGGAGAAGATGGTGCACAATTATCCTCACTGCTGGAGATGCGGCACACCGCTCGTTTACTATGCGAAGCCGAGCTGGTATATAGAGATGACGAAGCTGAAGGATCAGCTTGTCGCCAATAATAATACGGTGAACTGGTTCCCTGATTTCGTAGGCGAAAAGAGATTCGGGAACTGGCTGGAAAACGTAAACGACTGGGCAATCTCGAGAAACAGATACTGGGGAACGCCGATACCTGTATGGAGGTGCGAATGCGGACATCTCGAATGTATAGGAAGCAGGGCGGAGCTCGTGGAAAAGGCACAGGAGACGATAGATGAATCGATAGAGCTCCACAGACCTTATGTGGATGACGTTCATCTTACGTGCAGCAAGTGCGGTAAGACGATGACGAGGATACCCGAGGTCATGGATTGCTGGTTTGACAGTGGGGCGATGCCTTTCGCGCAGCAGCACTATCCGTTTGAAAACAGCGAAAACTTCGATGAGGAGCTGTTCCCTGCGGACTTCATATGCGAGGGTATAGACCAGACGAGAGGATGGTTCTATTCGCTTATGGCTATTTCCACGTTTATCAAAGGAAAGGCACCATACAAAAATGTTCTCGTAAACGATCTGATACTCGATAAAAACGGCAAGAAGATGAGCAAGTCAAAGGGCAATACGGTAGACCCGTTCGAGCTGTTTGACAAGTACGGCGCGGACGCCACCAGATGGTATCTGCTTCACGTATCGCCTGCATGGTCGCCGACGAAATTCGACGAGGACGGACTCGTGGAAATAGTGAGCAAGTTCTTCGGAACGATAAAGAACGTGTACAATTTCTTCGTGCTTTACACAAATCAGGATAAGCTCGACCCGGCGAAGCTCGACGTTCCTTACGGACAGAGACCGGAGCTTGACAGATGGATAATATCCAAGTACAACAGGCTCATCAGGGAAGTGACATTCGACATGGACAGATACGACCACATGAAGTCGGTGAGAAAGATACAGGAATTTGTCAATGAAGACCTCTCCAACTGGTATATCAGAAGGGCAAGAAGAAGATTCTGGGGAGAGGAGCTTGATGACGATAAGAAGTCAGTATACGCTACGACGTATGAGGTGCTGACAGGAATATCCAAGATGATAGCTCCGTTTGCTCCGTTCCTTTCCGATGAAATGTATCAGAATCTGACCGGCGAGGAATCCGTACATCTGGCATACTTTCCCAAGGCCGATGAAGATCTTATAGACGAAAAGGTCGAGGAGAGGATGGATCTAGTGCGCGACCTCGTAGGTCTCGGCAGAGGTACGAGGGAAAAGGAGAAGATAAAGGTCAGACAGCCGCTTACGGAGATACTGGTTGACGGAAAATATGAATCGCTTATAAGCGATTTGACGCCGCTCATCATGGAGGAGCTGAATATCAAGAAGGTAGTATTTGAAAACAACCTCGATGAATATATGAACTATACCCTCAAGCCTAATTTCAAGGTCGCAGGACCTGTCCTCGGCAAGAATATAAAGGCGTTTGGCGGTGCGCTGGCGAAGGCCGACGCCGCAGCGACGGTGAGCAGCCTTGAAGCCGACGGCAAGATCACCATGGACTTAAACGGCGAGGATGTGGAAATAACGGCTGACATGGTAGACGTGAAGATTTCGGCGAAGGAAGGCTTCGCTGTAGCTATGGAAAACAACGTGTTCACCATTCTCGATACCACGATAACGCCTGAGCTTGCGCGCGAGGGTCTGGCAAGAGAGCTGGTGTCAAAGGTGCAGCAGCTCAGAAAGCAGAACGATTACGAGATGATGGACAACATCAATATATACGTGGCTGCCGATGAGGATGTATCAGGAGCTATCGAAGCTCATAAGGAGTATATAATGAAGGAAACCCTGGCTTTGAGCATAGAAGCGAAGGAAGGGCTTGATACCTTTAACCTCAACGGACATGAGACCGGCATAGGCGTCGAAAGAGTTTGATTGTGAAAAGAGCTTGGCTGTGAAAAGAGCACGATTACGAAAAGCTTGATTGTGAAAAGAGTTTGATTATGAGTACGAGCATTGAAAACCTGAGGAAGCTTTCGGCTGTCAGCCTCAAGGACCACATAGGGATATTCGATTTTTATGTCGTTTTGGGGCGTGATATAGAAAAGCTGTCCATAAAATTCGGACTGGACATCAATATGATAGTGTGCCTGCTCGAAGGATACGGTGAAAAGATAATCAAGGACGACGGAAGCGGCGATTTTGACACCTCGGGCAAGGGTCGTCTGAGCAAGCTGCACAGAGTCCTCGTAGAGGAATATGTGACGAGGTTTTATCCCGGAATCGCTGCGGAAAATCCGCAGAACGACTGGATATGTATAGAATCGTATCTTGATAAGATGCATCAGGGATGGAGGTAGGATGAAAAAAGGCAATCTGCCGGAGACGGAAGCAAACCTGTTGGAGGCGGGAAAAAACTTACTGGAAATGACGGTTCAGGAGCTGGCGGATTTCATGGGTGAAGCAGGCGAGGCTCCCTTCAGAGGCAGGCAGATATTCAAGTGGATACAAAGCGGCGCTGAGACGTTTGATGAGATGAGCAACCTGCCGCTGAAGCTGCGGGGTAAGCTGGCGGAGCAGGCATATATAGGTCTGCCGGAGGTGCTTGAGGTACAGCGGGATGAGAGCGACGGCACGAAAAAGCTCCTGTTCGGTCTCAAAGACGAAAACTGCGTAGAAGGAGTTTTTATGAAGTACAGATACGGGAGCTCAATATGCGTCTCATCGCAGGTAGGCTGCAAGATGGGGTGTACGTTCTGTGCCTCTGCGCTGGGCGGCTTTGTGAGAAATCTTACGGCAGGTGAAATGCTGGGGCAGATATTGGCAGCGGAAAAGATTTGCGGTGAGAAAGTAAATCACGTTGTCGTAATGGGCATGGGAGAGCCATTCGATAATTACGATAGCCTGAGCCGCTTTCTGAGGCTGCTCCATGAGCCGCTGGGAAAGGGCATGAGCTACAGGAACATAACCGTATCGACCAGCGGCATAATCCCTGCTATAGAACGGTTCGGCGACGATTTTCCACAGGTTAATCTTGCAGTTTCCCTTCACAGAGCCGACAGCCGCGGACGCAGCCGGATAATGCCTGTAAACGAGGCCTATCCTCTTGAAACGCTTTTGAAGGCGGTGCGTAATCATACGGAAAAGACGGGAAGGCGCGTCACCTTTGAATACGCATTGATAAGGGGAGAAAATGACAGCGATAAGGATGTAAAGCTTCTTAAAGAAAAGCTTCGGGGGATGCTTTGCCATGTGAATCTCATTCCGCTCAACAGAGTTGATGAAAGCGGATTTCAGGGCAGCAGCAGGAGACGTGCGGAAGAAATTGCCGCGGAGCTCGTCAAAAGCGGAATACCCGCGACGGTGCGCCGCGAGCTGGGAGCAGGGATAGACGGAGCCTGCGGCCAGCTCAGGCGGAGACGCGGTTAACATCGGGATTAGGAATCGGATGTGTTGGACTATTTCGCAATCATGGGTATGTAGACGTAGATGCAGTTCGCACCGAATTTAGGAACAGTATAGAAACGGTAGATGAAAAGCTAATTAGGAAATTGCATACAGCTTGTAAGCGATGCGAGGATATGATATTATGGAGCAATCAGAGATATAGAAAAGGGGAAAGGCTTATGATGTATCCGTATATGAAAATGGCAGACGGAACACAAATCGTGCATTCACAAATAATAGAGGAAAACGGCAAGCAAAAAGTATTAGTTCATTTTGAACGCCCGACGGAAAACGGGTTCGATTCAGCCCGATGTGAATTGCCGGATTATAAATGGGTAATCAGAGAAGGGTACTCTAACGAAGAAATTAATTTTTTTGAAAAGCTGGTTCGTAGCAATGCGCATTTGCTTTACAAATATGCAGCGAGTGGAGGTATTTGTATTGCCTAGTTTGTTTGTAGTGAGCGGTTATAAAATATACTTCTGGGCAGACGAAGGAAATGAGCCGATTCATGTTCATGTATCCAAAGGAAAACCATCGGGAAACGGAACGAAAATCTGGCTAACAAAGACAGGAGGATGTATTTTAGCTAGTAATGGCAGTAAGATTTCACAAAAGGAATTAAACGAATTGATGGAATTTATTTCGGCACAGTTTTTTATGATTTGCTCGGAGTGGAAGAAATTTTTTGTTACTGATGAGATAAAATTCTATTGCTAAAATTATTGAAAAAACGGCATGTTCACATTTTGAATATGCCGTTTAAAACATGTTAGATGTTTAGATCATATTGGAATAGACCGCAATACTTAGACGCTCCTATCGTGAAGTAAGGTCCTGAGTCGCCTGATCCTTCAGCCGCATAAGAGCCCGCTTGAAAGGCGGCACAGAGAGCAGTATCACAGTGATAGCGGCTTCTGCCGCCAGATATGCGAAATTGTACCACAGCGACCATGTGACGGCATTGAACCCTTCGGGCGCATACGAGCCGAAGAATATTATGCCGGAAAGGACAGAGCATATGTATCTTCCGAAAACTCCCAGAAGATAGCCGGTCACAAGACCGAACTTCCTGTTTCTCAACAGCCCTGCGAAGCCTATTGCACCGAAGGCGAGCGGATAATCGAGAAGGAGCTGTACGGGCTGTATCACGTAAGGACTGAATATGAGGTCGATGATACCTACGCACATTCCGGCCATTATCCCTCTGCGCACGCCGAAAAAGTAGGCGCACAGTGCTATGGGCAGCATACCGAATACGGACACATCGCCGCCCTGCGGCATCTGGAAAAGGCGTATCTGCTTCAATACGACGGCAAGAGCTACAAGCAGCGCGGATATTACAAGTACCCTCGTATCCGTTTTCCTTCCGCGTCCGGAAAAAAGAATGCCGATAAACAGCAGAATGATGGCGGCGACAGAGACAATCTGTCCTGTGGTTGATTCAAAAAAGCTTTGTAATGACATAAAAAATCCTCCTTTACATAGGAGGGGAACTGAAAAAATATCGCTTGCCTTCGCCAGTATTATCCGGATCAGGTCTTGAGGGTATGACCCAAATGGGTTCCTCTCAGCTATAAGCTCCCCTAGCAATTGTTTTATATTGAATAATTATACACAATGCTGCGTGGTTGTCAATAACGAAAAATTGAAATTCAAAAATGCTAATGCAAATCATTAATTGAAAAACTAAATCCACACGTATGCCCTTTTTTACAAAGTGGAATTTACTTTTTTATTTGACCCAATACAAATATGAATAAGAAATAATGAAACGATAACGAAGAGTCAGAAATATTGAAATTTAATTCTGTTGTAATAGTTATCCCGCAATGGTATAATGGAAGCACATAATTACAAAAAACAGGAGGTCTTATTTGATGAAGGGCTATAAAAGTGAAAACATCAGAAACGTTGCACTTGTAGGACACGGCGGATGCGGCAAAACGACATTTTTAGAAGCAGCACTGCTGGCTACAGGCGTTATTAGCAGACTCGGAAAAGTCGAAGACGGCAACACCGTTTCCGACTACGATAAAATGGAAATCGAAAAGGGCTATTCTATCAGCGCTTCATTGGTGCCGGTCGAATATAACAAAGTAAAGATCAATTTTGTCGATACTCCGGGATTTTTTGATTTTGCCGGAGAAGTAAATTCCGCAATGAGAGCTGTAGAGGCAGCTGTTATCCTCGTGGATGCTTCGGCAGGTATACAGGTCGGAACAGAAAAAGCGTGGAACTCATGCAAGGAATTCGGTACTCCGAAGTTCTTTCTGATAAATAAGACTGATAAGGAAAACGTTGACGTTGATAAGACGATAGATGAGCTGAAAGCAAAATTCGGTACATCGGTAGTCACCCTGGACGATAAGGATGCTCTTACGGAAGCGATCGCCGAGACGGATGAGGAACTGATGGAAAAGTTCTTCTCCGGCGAAGACTTTACAGATGAGGAATTCAACAGAGGTCTTTCCCAGGGCATAGGCGCAGGAGACATAGTGCCTGTAATGACTTGCTCGGCAATCAAGGGCGAAGGCATCGAGGATGTTTTACAGAATCTCGTAAACCTCGTACCGCTGGCAACAGCTCACGAAGCCTATGAAGCTAAGAACGACAGCGACGAAGATATAGAGATAAAGGTAGATCCGGCCGGAGCACCTGCCGTATTCATCTTCAAGACTATAGCAGACCCGTTCCTCGGCAAAATATCGCTGGGCAAGGTTATTTCGGGAACGCTCAAGGCGGGACAGGAAATATACAACGCCAGAGCGGAAAAGGCAGAAAAGCTAGGCTCAATGTTCTTTATGAGAGGAAAGTCGCAGGAGGAAGCTCCCGTAGTGGAGGTAGGCGATATAGTGGCGATTGCCAAGCTGCAGTTTACGAAGACCGGCGATACTCTCTGCGAAAAGGCGAACATAGTGAAATTCCCGCCTGTGAAATTCCCGGCTCCGTCCCTGTATTTGGCGGTAGAGCCTGCCGATAAGGGCGATGATGAAAAGATGGGAACAGGGCTCAATAAGCTCATGGAGGAAGATCCGTCATTCGTTCTCGAGAGAAATGTGGAAACGCATCAGACTCTGCTCGGCGGACAGGGCGAGATACAGCTCAACATAGTAGCGTCGAAGCTCAAGGATAAGTTCGGTGTAGCCGTTACCACAGTTCCGCAGAAAATTGCGTACAGAGAAACAATCAAGGGCAACTCCGATGTGCAGGGTAAGCACAAGAAGCAGTCGGGAGGAGCAGGTCAGTACGGAGACGTTCACATCAGATTTTCACCGGCTGAGGAGGAATTTGAATTCTCGGAGGAGCTGTTCGGAGGCTCGATACCTAAGAATTACGTTCCGGCAGTCGAGAAGGGTTTGAGGGAATCCATGGAAAAGGGACCGCTCGCAGGCTATAAGGTAGTGAATATCAAGGCTGTTCTGTATGACGGTTCGTATCACGATGTAGACTCAAACGAAATGGCGTTCAAGATCGCGGCTTCTCTGGCGTTTAAGAAGGGTGTCGTTGAGGCTAAGCCGTGTCTGCTGGAGCCTGTAATGAAGCTGGAGATAGTAGTTCCCGATGATTACATGGGCGATGTAATGGGCGATATGAACAAGAGACGAGGTAAGATACTCGGCATGGAGCCGTTGGCAGGAGGCGGACAGAAGCTTATGGCGGAAGCTCCGCAGGCAGAGCTCTTTGATTATGCCATCGTTCTCAGATCGATGACTCAGGCTAGAGGAAGCTTCAGCATGGCATTTGAAAGATACGAGGAGGTTCCCGCTCAGATAGCGCAGAAGATAATCGCGGAGCATCAGGCTGAGCAGGAAAGCAAGTAAGCGGATAAAAAAGTATACAAAAAGTATACAACAAGTGTTCGGCATGAATCGAGCTTTCGGTACGAATTGAAAGCTCGATACAATAGTAAAGCAGGTCAACCGATTTTCAGCAGGAAATCGGTTGATTCTGCTTTTGGCAGCGGATAAGCAGAAACAGTCCGTGAAATGAAAGGCGAAAAGGAATATGGCGAAGAAAAACAATACGGTATTCGTATGCAGCGAATGCGGATACGAAAGCCCCAAGTGGATGGGCAGATGTATCTGCGGCGCGTGGAACACCATGGTGGAGGAAAAGGTCGTGAGCATAGATGCGGATGATAAGCGGCGCAGGACTTCATCCTTGGCAGCGTCTAAAGGTAAAAACGCGCGCTTTTCCGAACCCGGGCAAAGCGGCGGCGGAGCTACCGGAGGCAGCGGCGCTTTTCTCGGAGGAGGCGCGGCAACTCCGCTCAAGCTCAACAGCGTCGATTCTGGAGAACGCGGCAGAATAGATACGGGAATAGGCGAGCTGAACAGAGTGCTGGGCGGAGGACTCGTCACGGGCTCACTGACCCTTATCTCGGGGGAGCCGGGAATCGGCAAATCGACGATCATCATACAGGCGGCCGCTCACATTGCAAAGGAGTACGGGACAGTTCTCTACGTATCGGGGGAGGAATCCGAGGAGCAGATAAAGATGAGAGCCGACAGAGTCTGCGGCAGCTTATCGGACAACCTGTTTATCTTAGCCGAAACGAACGTGGAAAGCATACATGAGGTCTGTATGCGGCTGAAACCGAAATTTCTGATTATAGATTCGATACAGACCATGTACAGCTCGGATATGGATTCAGCGCCGGGCAGCGTATCTCAGGTCAGGGCATGCGGCAATGAGATGATGAGGATAGGAAAGGTTTACAATATCCCTGTGTTCATCGTCGCGCACGTTACCAAGAGCGGAGAGCTTGCAGGCCCGCGTATCGTAGAGCATATGGTCGATTGCGTGCTGAGCTTTACAGGAGACCGCAGCCACGAAATGAGAATACTGCGCGCGCAGAAAAACAGATTCGGAACTACAAGTGAAATCGGGGCGTTTGAGATGGCTGAGGAAGGGCTGATAGAGATAGAAAACCTTTCGGGCACTCTGCTTGAGGAAATGGAAAAGAGCAGCGAAGGAGCCGTTGTGACGGCAGTATATGAGGGAACCCGCCCGCTCGTTCTTGAAGTGCAGGCGCTTACATCTCCGGCGAATGTCGGCTTTGCGCGAAGGACGTCAATAGGAGTGGAAAATTCCCGTCTTAATATGATACTTGCCGTACTGGAAAAGAAGATGGGATTGTCCTTAATAAATCAGGACGTATATGTGAATATAGTGGGCGGAATAAGACCGGAAGGCACATATACCGATTTGGCGGTAGCACTTGCGGTGTATTCATCGTACAAAGGAAAGGTTCTTGGAAACGATACCATTGCAGTGGGTGAGATAGGTCTTACCGGAGATTTGCGAGCTGTTCAGAACAGTGAAAAGATATTGAAGGAAGCGGCACGGCTCGGCTTTGAGCGCGTGGTGCTGCCTGTGAAGAATGAGCAGAGGCTGCGAAAGGCAGCGGATGAGATAAATAAAAGCCGCCGTGAGGCAGGCTCTGCGCCATTGCAGCTCATGGGCGTGAGAAATATCGCGGAAATCCAAAAGCTGTTTTAAAATTATCAGTTGCCGGTTATCATTTTGAAGAATTCCGCGAATGTTATCGGCTCCTGAAAAGCCTCCTGCATCACATATGCGGCAACTCCCAGCGTGGACAATATAAGTAAGAATATGAATGCTATAGTTCCTGTAAATCTTCCCATTTTAAAAACCTCTTTTGTCGTATTCCTTGTATTCTTTCGTGAGCTAAAAGCATGAAGCACCACTACGGTTATTTTATCACACAGGCTCATCATACATCAATGCCTTAAATGCTTTATTTTAGAGCTTTCTTTAAACCCATCTTTAAATTATTCGCTTACATCCATCTGCAACGGTAAATCCCCTATGACGCTGTTACGGCGGCGATAGGAGATGATATATGAA